>Ga0116143_10004478_pt1 | contig 13201 bp, 12 predicted proteins | sample AD_UKC034_MetaG_FD_89745 | JGI IMG/M metagenome (GOLD analysis project Ga0116143, IMG submission 89745) | Active sludge microbial communities of municipal wastewater-treating anaerobic digesters from USA - AD_UKC034_MetaG | ecosystem: Engineered > Bioreactor > Anaerobic > Digestate | place: USA...
ATTAGGCGGACATTACCCCGCCAGCCTCTTCGCCTCCGGCACTCCCTCGCATCCCGAGCCGTAAACGGTCGGGCGCTCACTCGGCTTCCGCATAACAAAAGTTCATGCGGAAACTTGCGGGCTAGTCTGTGCTTCTTCGCAACTTTCTGCCCTGGCAATCATAGCCCAAGCCAGAGAACCAATATATGCCAGACAAAAATAATGAACCCGAGCGCAATTGCTTCAGACTGTGTTGTAACGCTAATTCTGATGTGTTTGTTTAGAGTCACTGTAAATGTGTTCATAAAGAACTCCTTAAGAAATTTTAGGAAATAAAAAATACTTCCCACTTAAGGAGTCTCTGGTTGCAACTGATTTTATTCCTGCCTTCCGATGACAACCAATGACAAACTATTGCTTAAAAAATCATTGACTTTCAAGACAGTTGCTTGCCTCGCCCGAGGCAGGGGCGCCTGAACATCAGAAACGTCTTCCCGACTGTAATTATGTAATATGTCAAACTTGGATAACCCGAGCCTACGGCTATGTAGTATAATATGAAGAACTGAACTATCATATAAAATAATACATCCTGCACAGCAAATGCTTTTAACAATTAATACAGGCGGAACCCACTATGGATCTGACACTCAACCTGGCTGATGTGCCACTGACCTTGAGGAAAAAGTTCTTGCGCAAGAAATTGCGCGAACTCCAGCTGGTGCATCGCGTCGATAAAATTACCGATCGTTGCAAGACCCTTTTGCCGCTGGCAAGCGCAACCCTCAAGCTGGCAAAGAAGTTTTTCAGATGCGAATATGCCGCCTTGCTTTTTACCGACCGCGAAGCCAGACATAGACAGTTTTACCTTGCCGTCGGCATCGACGAGGCTCAAAATGAAGCCGCATTGAGTCTCAAAGAACTATTGCATAACGCAGTAACCCACCGCTGTCAAGGTCAGACTGTAAACCAGGATCAATCGGAAAAGTCGTTTCCGGCTGATTACGCTCTGCTGCATTTTGCTGTTTCAGAGCGCCTCAGCGGAGCCATCCTGGTCGGCGGTCGTTCCATACCCTGGAATGAAGAAGACCTGCACTATCTCAAAGCTATTGCCTCGCAGATCGACAACGGTCTCGAACACGCTTTTCTGTTGCAGAAATACCAACGTTCGCGCCGACTGGTTGAACGCGAAACCCGCAAGCTCAGCTTTGTCTACGAGATCAGCCTCTCTCTCGGCAAAGAAGAAGACTTTACCAACCTCTGCCGGCGAATTCTCGAAAGCGCCATGCACCTTGTCGATGTCAACCGTTGTTCTTTCATGAGATATAACGAAGAAGACGACGAGCTCAAAACCGAATTTGCCATAGGTATACCCTTTACCAAGGCAAATATGACTTTTCGCATGGGACAAGGCCTCGCCGGCTCGGCGCTAAAGGAAGGAAGGCCGATTCTTGCTTCGCGCGGCGGCAAAGACCTGCGCTTCATCCCTTTCAAAGACGGCAACCCTGACGAAACCTTCCCTTCAATTGTAAACATGGCCTGCATTCCCCTTTTCGTCGAGGGAAAACCAATGGGTGTGCTTAATTTCAGTTCAACAGAGCCGGACTACAGTGTCACACCTGACGAACTTGCAGCGCTTGAAGTCGTCTCGCAGCTGATCGTTCTTGCCTGGCAGAAACAGAGACTCTACAACATTTCTATCAAAGATGAGCTCACCGGCATGTATTCGTTCAGGTTCTTCCGTCAGCGACTGCAGGAAGAAATGAGCCGGGCCTTGCGCTTTGACACGCCTTTGAGCATTGTCATGTTCGATATCGACTACTTCAAAAAATTTAACGACAACTACGGTCACCTTGCCGGGAATCTGGTTTTGCGTGAGTTCGCCAAAATACTCAACGAGTCGGTTCGCTTCGGAATAGATATCGCGGCGCGTTTCGGCGGCGAGGAATTCGCACTGATACTGCCCGGCACAGACGAGAATGGCGCTCTTTGCGTCAGCGAGCGAATTCGAAAAGTTGTAGAAAATTCACCTTTCGAATTCAACGGGCAAACCCTCAGGGTAACTGTCAGTGGCGGCGTTTGCCAGCTTGAACCCGGCATGATGCTCGATGACTTCGTTAAAGAGGCCGACCGTGCTCTTTACGCCGCCAAAGAAGGCGGCCGCAACCGCATCCTTTGCTCTTCTTCCCTGTAGCTCCCTGCCCCGGCTTCGAACGCCCAGGAACAGAAGAACAGCCTGAAATGTCATTACCAGGAGCGCAGCGACGAAGCAGCCAGCTCTGAGCTAATCCTGTTATTCATGAGATTGCTTCGTCGGGCTGAAGCCCTCCTCGCAATGACTGCAAATCACAGGCTCAATATTGACAGAGCAATAGAATTACTGTTCTGTTTAACTACCTGTTGACTATGTTATGGTCAAACCTTATTATAGCTGCATGAATTTATCAGACATGACATCTGCTGAGATCAGCGCACTTGACCGTGAATCTACGGTCGTTGTTGTACCGCTTGCCTCGATTGAACAACATGGGCCACATCTTCCGGTTGGTACCAAATGCTTTCTTGGCGAATCCATCGCCTTTGCCGCCGCCGCGAGATTACGCAGCGAACAGGTTGAATGCCTGATCACGCCGACGGTTCCGTTTATGCCCTGCCAGAGCAGCACCGGCTTTGCGGCCAGCTTCGCCATGGGCGCCCGCACCTATTCTGACGCTTTGTACGAAATCGGCAGTTCTTTCAGCCGCGATGGCTTTAAATATCTGTATTTCGTTAACCTGTCGCTGTCGCCAGACGCGATCAAAGCCGTCAGCGTTGCCGTCGAAGATCTCAATACCCTGCGAGACTTTCGTGCCTTCGACCCGATGCCCCTCTGGAACTACTCACCGAACGAGGCAATCGAATCTTATCTGCGCGAACGCAACATCGACCCGGCCAGCGAAATTCACGGTGACATCAAAGATACCAGCGCAACGCTGCATCTCGACCCTGAGCTGGTGCGCAGCGAACTTCTGCCCGGGCTGGCCCCATGCGTTATCAATTCGTCCTGGGAAGTGCTGAAGGGCAATTTTTCATTTCAGGAAATGGGCAGCAAAGATGGCTATCTTGGTTCGCCAGCCCTTGCCGACCCCGAACTTGGCCGCATTTACCTGGCCGAGGCTGCTTTTGCGCTGGCTGAGGCAGTAAACTTCACTCTTGAAGGCAACGAACTGCCCGAACTGCCTTTGCAGATCAGAATGTTGCTGAAAATGGTCGATCTCGACGAGATGTAACGATAATATTTTCCGCTCGCGGCAGATGTTATGTAAACCATGAGCAGATAATCTGCTGATATTGCAAAAAAAATCAATTTGCCAGTAGAAATATTTGAACATTCGTGATAGAATAAGTTTTCCCACAGTATCTCAGCCCTTATCTGTTACGCGGTTTAACCTCGAAAACCTTGATTACACTCAAAACTGGGAGTAAAGAACAAATGTACGCGATTATCGAACTCGGTGGAAAGCAGTATAACGTCGAGAAAGGCACCCGCCTGCGCTGCGAAAAACTCGACCAGCAGCCCAATGAAACCTTTGCTGTTGACAAGGTTCTCATGGTCAAAAACGGCGAAAACGTCAAGATCGGCAACCCTTACGTCAGCGGCGCTGAAGTAAAGGTCAAAGTCGTCGGTCATGCCCGCGCCAAGAAAATTGTCGTGCTCAAATACAAGAGCAAGAGCAATTATCGCCGCAAATCCGGACATCGCCAGCACTTCACTTCGGTTCTCATCGAAGACATCAAGTGCTGAATGATTCTCGTCGACTTCACTGAAGACGACAAGGGTGTCAGCCTTAAAGTCAGCGGCCATGCCGGCCACTCCGACAAGGGAAAAGACATCGTCTGTGCAGCGGTCTCGGCACTGATACAGACATTCGCAGGTGGAGTCGAAGGCGAACTGAAAGCGGTTCTAGGTGGCAATCTCGATGCAGGCAACTGCAACATACGGGTAGAAGTCACAAAGAACAGGCTGCAGGAGCTTAAAACGGTTTATAAAGTATTTAAATTCGGGTTCCGTAAGATTGCAGAATCTTACCCGGAACGAGTTAAATTGAATTAATCACCTAAGGGGGATTCTGGTATGGCTCATAAGAAAGGACAAGGCTCAACCACCAACGGTCGAGACAGTAATGCGCAACGCCTGGGCGTTAAGAAATATGACGGTGAAGTCGTAAAAGCCGGCAACATCATCATCCGCCAGAACGGCACTCCGATTCATCCCGGCCTCAACGTCGGCAAGGGCAAAGACGACACTCTGTTCGCCCTCACCGAAGGCAAAGTAAAGTTTGGCTGGCGCAAGGGCAAGCATTGCGTAAGCGTTCTGCCGCAGACTGCCGAAGCCGTTAACTGACCTTTTTTCATCAGTTTAAAAGAGCCGCCCACGAGGCGGTTTTTTTATTTGCCCTGAATGCGTTTTTTCGGCTGCGGCAGGTCGTAAAACTGTTTTTCGCTGCTGATGCTGCTCAAATCGTAATCAGCGATAATGCCGGCAATCTTGCGCGCCGCTTCACACCCTTCATAGGGGTTGGGAAACTGACCGCACTTTTCGCGCCAGCCCGGAGCCAACAGCTTTTTGAGCGCTTTTCTGATAGAGGCTTCGGCAAACGTAGCGGTGACGACCGCCTTGCTGCACGGGCGCCCGCTCTGCCGACTGCCGAGGTTGAGAACCGGTATGTTGAGTGACGGCAGCTCAATAATACCGCTTGAGGAATTGCCAATTACACAGCGTGCCAGGCGCGCAACAGACAGGTAACGTAACCGGCCTAGATTGCGATGAAAGCTGACAACCTCAGGCTTGTTTTTCGCGGCTTCGGTCAGATAATCATTGATTTCGCCGCCTTCGGGGTCGGCGTTGGCACCGGTAAAAACCAGCCTGGTATCAGGATATTCCTTGAGCAGAACATGCAATAGTCGAAGCATTCCTTCTCTAACTGAGCCATGGTTGCAGGTCTCAGGGTGCAGTGTAATCAGAAAGAAATTGTCGAGCCTGTGTTTGAGCTCTTTTTCGAGCTCTTTTTTTGAGATGAATGCCGTCTGGTCGAGATCGGCAAGCGCCAGTTCGCCAGTATTGAATACCCGCTCTGGATCTTCTCCAAGTTGAATGACGCGTTGCCTGAATCCTTCGGTGGCAGTGAAGTGCAGGTCGCTGAGCTTGGTCAGGCAGTGGCGTAGAGTATCGTCAAAAGCGCCGCGGGTTATTTCACCACCTGAGATGTGAGCACTTCTGATGCCGAGAAGCCGGCAGACTGTCGCCACCGCGTATATCTCGAACCGATCGCCATAATAGACGACCAGATCAGGTTTTTCGTCTGCAAAAAATGCTGCGAATCTTTCGATTGCTGCCGCCATCGACGCGAACATCAGTTCATTATCAGGCCGCGATCTGTCGTCAGGTGTTATGTAAACCTTGGCAAAGGTATCGCCAATATCAGCTTCGATTTCTTTGGCCGAAAACCCGCTGCTGGCATGTAAATGGGCGCCAGTTACGACGAGACGCACGGCCACGCCAAGATGCTGTAGCTCTTTATAAAGAGGCCGCAAAATCCCCCACTCTGCTCGTGAACCTGTTATCAGACAGACTTTTTTGCTCATACGCTGATTCTACTTAAGCCTTAACTGCCATGCAAGTAAAAGGTTCAAGTTTCGGCAATTCCTGGTCAAATTGTGGTTTCTCCGACAAAAGCTTACTTATATGAACTAATGCTTTGCCAACATTGAACGTGTGGTTTTCCGTCATTGCGACTGCGAGGCGAAGCCGAAGCAGGAAGCAATCTCATTGTTTCAGCGCAAAAACCTGTTTAAGACAGTGAGATTGCTTCGTCGCTACGCTCCTCGTAATGACAATTTTTAACCTAAATTCAAAATTGTTTATACCTGCTGATTTCTTTAGATACGAGCACCGCTGCGCTGAGCACGAATAGTTGGGCATGCTCCTGCTTGAATTGCTATAAAGTATGGTCAGGGTACTGCCGATATACTTATTAGAGATTTTATATTTTATGCAGGAGGTGCCTTCATATGTGTGCTCAGGAACTCGTGGCGCTGTTTCGCTTCTCTGGTAATAACTGCCCGGCATGCCAGCGTATTGTCAGCCGGTATGAACGCACCCTGAATCTGACCGACGAAGACATGGAGCACCTCGAAAAGTGCATTCTCAGTCGCTCCTGAAGTAGTTCAGCAAAGGGGCTGCCGCAATCAGAGCGGCAGCCCCTTTTTCATGAAAAATTCAGGGTCGGCGGCATGGCGCGAAACGAAGCGTCCCCCACCCTTCTCGCCCTGCCAGCCTTTCTCATGGCTGTAAATGATTTTGCCGCGCAGAATGGTCATTTCGTTGCAACCACGGCAATGCAGTCCCTCATAGGGGGAATAATCGGTTTTCATATGCAGGGCTGCCGCGGTTATCTCAAGGTTACAATCTGGATTGTATACCATGATGTCGGCATCGGTTCCTGGCACCAGGCTGCCTTTACGCGGGTACAGGCCAAAAATTCGGGCCGGATTTTCTGAAATAGCCTTAACTGCTTGTTGCAGCGATATCTTTTCGGAATGAACGCCGTTTAAAACGAGCAAAGGAAGGGTTTCAATGCCAGGCAGGCCCATAGGCAGGCTGGTGGTGCGGTTTTTCCAGGTGTTTTTGTCTGCTGTGGTAAATGGGCAATGATCAGTAGCGACGACAGCCAGGTCATTGGCGGCAAAGCGTTGCCAGAGAAGCTGCTGTTGAGTCAGCGGCCTGATCGGCGGGCAACAGCCGAAGAAATGTCCGGTTGGCCCGGCAAGTTGACGATCGTCGAGGTATAGATATTGCGGGCAGGTCTCACCAGCGATATGGGCGCCGCGCTGGCGTTCACAGCCGATAATCTGCGCGCCCTCGCCACTCGAAACATGAACCACATAAACTTTGCAGCCGGTATATCGTGAGAAATCAGCCAGACGGCGTATTGCTTCGGTCTCACTGAATACTGGTCTGGTGTTCGGCAGGCTTTCGATGCCAAGATTGCCGCCGGTGGCGGCCTGGTCTGTGAGATAATCTATCAGCTCACCATTTTCGGCGTGTACCGTTACCAGAATGCCGTTGTCGCGGCAGGTATTGAGAATTCTCAGCAGGCTGACGTCATTCTGCATCAATCCAGAGCGACCGTATGCCATGAAGATTTTAAGACTGGTCACGCCATGTTCAGCCAGTTTTGGCAGCTGTTCGATCACCTGTTCAGAATAGCGGCCAATACAGGCGTGCAGTGAGTAGTCTATGGCAACCAGCCCGTCGGCTTCTTCCCTTCGTCGTTTCAGACTTTCCAGAACCCCCTCTTCGTCCTTCTGAGCGGTGAAGTCTATGAAGGTCGTCACGCCGCCACAGGCACCGGCAACGCTGCCCGAATAAAAATCGTCAGCCGAGACGGCTCCGGCAAAAGGCAGTGAAAAATGAGTGTGAACGTCTACGGCGCCAGGCAATATCCAGCGGCCGGAAACGTCGATTTCGTTCTTTCCTTTAAGGTTTTTGCCGACAGCGGCAATCAGCTCACCTTCGATCGCGATATCTGCCTGCACCAGAGCGTCATTCCAGAACACCTGGCCGTTTTTCAGTACCTTATCAAACATAATGCTTCCTGTAATCATTCATAAATTTTAAAAGTCTGCCGAAGAAGATACCGCAAAACATCGAATTGGGGGTAGAAATTTTGAATCTTAATTCATTAGTGGCGGGTTTTCTTGGGGGATTGGTATGTAGTACAGTTCTGTTTGTCTGTAGTCGCGCCTATCTGCTGCACAAACTGATGAGACGCGAAAAATTACAGGATCTGTCTTATTTCGGACGCAACGCGCCGCTCAAAAAGCGGCATTGATTGAGTAATTACGACAATCTGGGATGTTTTGCACTTCCGGCATCGCCGGATTTTTTTTTGCGGTTTATCCTGTCGTCGGTTTATGTTATTTTACTGACTGAAAATGGACGCACACGAAAAGAAGATTTTAGAATACAAGCGCAAGGTTATCTCGCTCATGCGAAGTCGCGAGCACGCTTCTGCGCTGAAATTATATCACAAGTCGTTTTCGGCAGAGTGCCCTGCTGACCCGGAGTTTCTCGACAGTTTTTTTATCGAGCTGAACAAGGTCAACATGCATGAAGTGGCCTATGAGGTGCTTAAAGAGGCTTCAAGCTGGCATCCTGACAACGACAGGGTCGAGGAACTGCTCAAGAACGCAACTGGTATCTACTTTGACAGTCTCGTTTTGCACGGCAACAATCTGCTCTACGAACGCGACGACAAAGAAGCGAAGTTTACCGAAAGCATCAAAAAGGCAGACTCGCTGGCGCGAGAAAAAATGCGGGAAGAGAATGACAAGATTCTCTCTGCTGTAGTTCAGAAAGCTATGGAAACCTACCGCAAAGCGCTTGAGCTAAAAGGCGACAGCGTGCCGGCTCTTTCTGGTCTCATGCGCTGCCATCAGATATTAGGTGAGAACGACCTGGTCGAAGAACTGAACGCGCGTATTGAAGAGCTTTCTCCAGCTCTTAAGTCGCGGGAAAAAACGCGACAGGAGCTGGCCAGAGAAGCCGAACTTGCTGAAGAAGAGCGCAAACGACAGGCCGCTCGTGAGCTTGAACTCGAAGAGTCGGCTATCAACAACGTTAAGAAGCTCTTTACAGAGAAAAAATATCATGATGTGATCAGGCAAGTTGATGAATTGCACCTTTCTTATCGAACAACCGTGCCTCTTCTGCTGCTGAAGGCCAGATCATTCGCGGAGCTGCGAAGGTTCAGCGCGGCTGACCAGATAATCCGCGAAGCTGAGCATCATAATCGCAACATCAATGAAGTACTTGAGATAAAGAACAACATTAATGAAACCAAATATGGCATTCTCTGCAAAGCTGCCGGAATATATCTGCATAAAGGATTGGAACTTGGACTGAGTCTTGGTGAAGGACATTTTCGCAGAGCTCAGAAGTGCATAGTAAAAGCTCTTGAATACGTTCCTGAGAATGTCGATCTTCTTGACCAGCTTTATACCACCCAGAAATATCTTGGACAACTTGAAGATTCGTATAAAACCAAGGCAATGATATACGTCATCAACAAAAAGTACGTAACTTCATTTGACCGCGAGTCCTCATCGTCACTCTGTTTCATAGCCAGCTTCGCCTATCGCGGTGACCCTGAAGTGGTCAACGAATTCAGATGGTTCAGGCGGGAATTTCTTTTGACTTCGCGAGTGGGTATGGCTTTAAACAGCGTGTATGTACGGACCAGTCCGCCGATTACCCGGGCGGTTGAGAATTACCGCTTTTCGCGACCGTTTTTTCGCGCATTTCTATATCCTGTCCGGCTGATGATCGGGTTATTGCAACATTTTGTTTGCTAAATAGCGCCGCCTGCATTATTATTTTCACATGTTTATGAACAAGATTTTTACAATACTCTCGATAACCATATTTCTGGCTTTTTCGCTTCCCTGCTGTTCTCAGACCATAGATAAACAGAATATCAGAATTGGCATAGACCCCGAAGAAGAATTCACGACCCTTCGAGTGCAGTCGTTCAGTGGCAACTGGAGAATTGAATTCGGAGGGGCGACCTCAACGCGTGATCTGCTCAACGAGGGTGAAGATTGCACTATTATGCTGGTTCCCAAGGGCATGGTAGCCAGAACTTCTGATGGAAAAGAGTTTAGCGCCGGCTATGAAACTATCAGCATTCATGGTGGCGATCTGCTGAACCTTGAAATCCCAGATCAGCCGCCAGTTCTGCTGCAGGGCACCCTGACTGTTTCATTTGCAGAAAATTCACTTCGCCTCGTCGATACTGTCAGCGTTCATCAGCACGTTGTCTCAAGCATTTCCAGACTCGGTATCACCAATGAACCTGAAGCACTTAAGGCTCTATGTGTCATGGCACGGACCCGTCTTGCCTGGCTTCTGGAAAACCCTCAACACAAAGATTCTCCTTATGATGTCTGCGATAGTTCGCATTGCTTTCCATTTGCCGGGTGTGGCTACAATCGCGAACTTGTCGATATTCTTGCAAGCATGACAGCAGGTCTGATGATAAGACATGGTGGCAAACTCATTTTTCCGAGATATCACAATACATGCGGTGGCCGAATTTCTTCTGCCAAAGATATCTACGGCGTTGAAGAACCTTATCACCCCGCTCATTCAGATCTTCTCGAAGGAAAGGGATCCGAAAACTGCTTTCATAGCCCGGGCTTTCACTGGTCGATCGAATTGCAGAAAGTCGATGTTCTCGATTTTCTTTCAATGGCATTTGCCGGCGGCGCCGAAAGAATTTATAACGGCTGGGAACCTGAAAAGGTTGACGCAGCCGGTCGCATACAGCAGGTTACATTGCGAGGTCGAGTGCCTAAAAGCGTGGCTGGCGTCGACTTTCATCGTGAGTTGAACGAGTTCTTCGGACCGAACGGCATCAAAAGCATGAAATTTACCATGGAGTTTTTGCGTCGCAGTATAATTTTCCGTGGCATGGGTCAGGGCGACGGTGTTGGCCTTTGTATGTACGGTACCGATGGTCTTGCTAAGAAATCACAGAAGTATCTCGATATTCTCAAGTTCTACTATCCCGGCACCGAAATTAAATAGTCTGCTAAAATGAAAAAAGCGCAGAAATGCATGCGCTTTTTTCATTGTACACTCCTTAGAATCAGAGCTCGGCACCAATTTCAAGAGACAGTACAATCGTCAGAACGGTAGCCAGAAACAAACCCGCCATAATTTTTCTCCATACTCATAATACAACTGATTACAGTTATCGGCAATGATTGCGCTGCAATTTATGCAATCGCAAAGTTTGATTGTGATCACCCGTTTGCAATCCTGTCCCGGATTACAGTAAACTGAAGTGACGGAGGTGCGAAAATGACAGAATACAGAGTGTGCATGGTTACAGTCCCTGACCGTGATACTGCAATAAAAATTGCCGAAGACATCGTTCCGGCAAAGCTTTGTGCCTGCGTTAACCTGATTCCGGGAATAGAGTCGATCTATCACTGGCAGGGCAAAATCGAATCCGGCGCTGAAATAATCATGGTGATCAAAACGCAGCAGGCACACCTTGAGGCTCTCGATGAAAGAATCAGGCAGCTCCATCCATATAAAGTCTATGAATTCATCGCACTACCTGTAGAATACGGCAACAGCGATTATCTGAAATGGATTCATGATTCGACAACCTGATGACCAGAACCTATCAGCTGAACACCGGCCATATCGGCGCCCAATCATTCAAAATCGACTACCAGTCACTGCTTAACCAGCAGCAACTGGCAGCAGTGACGCTTTTTAAGGGGCCTTTACTCTGCATCGCCGGTGCCGGTTCAGGGAAAACGCGTACGCTGATTTATCGAGTCGCCCGCATGCTCGAGAGCGGCATAGCGCCAGACAGCATTCTGCTGCTTACCTTCACCCGCAAGGCCGCCGCCAACATGCTCGATCGCGTGGCAACTCTGGTCGGCGCTCAGGGTAAAGCTGTTGCCGGCGGAACTTATCACAGCTTTGCCGCGAACATTCTGCGCAAATACGGTCATTATATCGATCTGAAGCCTGCCTTTTCGATTATCGACGATGGCGATGCTTCAGATATCATCAATTTTCTGCGCAGCGAACTTGGTTTTAACCGGAAAGAATCTCGCTTTCCGCAGAAAAAAACGGTTGCCCAGATGTTTTCAAAGGCGAATAATCTTGAGAAGTCTGTATCAGAAATAATCGCCGAGCTTTACCCACAGTTCGCCGAGCATGATCAGGACATCTGCCGACTGCACCATGAATTCACCGCCTATAAACAAAAAAATCTGCTTCTTGATTACGACGATCTCCTGATATACCTGCACCGCCTGCTCAGTGAAAGTGAACCGGCAAGAATGCAGATCACGTCACGTTATCGTTATGTGATGGCCGATGAATACCAGGATACCAACGGGCTTCAGGCAAAAATTACCTTTCTGCTGTCGGGACCGAACCGCAATGTAATGGTTGTCGGCGACGATGCGCAGAGCATCTATTCTTTCCGAGGAGCCAGGGTCAGCAATATTCTCGAATTCCCCGAAATATTTCCGGATTGCCAGGTGATCAGACTCGAGCGCAATTACCGCAGTACCCGACAGATTCTTGACGCTGCCAACAGTCTGATGGAAAAGGCCGGCGAAGGTTTTAAAAAAAAGCTGTTCACCGAAAGAGAGAATGGTGAGCAGCCGGCCTGCGTGCGTTGCGAAGACGAGCAGGAACAGGCGATGTTCATAGCTGCCCGCGTTCTTGAGCTTCGCGAGCAGGGTATCGGGCTCAACGATATTGCCGTGTTGTTTCGCTCGAGTTTTCATGCGTATCAACTTGAACTCGAACTGAAAAGACGCAATATACCCTATGTTAAGTGGGGTGGTTTCAAATTTCTCGAAGCAGGCCATCTCAAAGATGTCATAGCTCACCTGAGAATAATCCAGAACCCTTACGATCAGGTTTCATGGCTGCGTGTGCTTTTGCTGATCGAAGGCATCGGCACGCACAGTGCCGGCGAAATCTTCGCTCATATCAGGCAGGCGTCAGATCCTTTCGATTTTTCGGGGCTTAAGGTTCGGGCAAAAGCAGCCAACGGCCTTAAAAAACTTGGTCAGATGCTGACAGCTGCATCGAAACTGGTTGCTACTCCCCCAGCCCGACTGCTCGAAATGGTCGCCGATTATTATTTCCCGATTCTCAAGGAACGTTTTGATGATTATCCGCGTCGGTTCAAGGATATAGATCAGCTGGCCATCATTGCCGGCAAATTTTCTTCGCTCAACGATTTTCTTACCGACCTGGCGCTTGAGCCGCCTAAAGACGCGGTAGATGAGGCTCTGGCACCAGAAACCAGTGAAGACGAGACTCTGATTCTCTCGACGATACATTCTGCCAAAGGCCTCGAATGGCACTCCGTGTTTGTCATACATGCTCTCGAAGGACGCTTTCCGTCTTTCAGTTCGCTCAAGACTGAAGCCGATCTCGAAGAAGAAAGGCGTCTGATGTATGTTGCCATCACCAGAGCCTCGGAAAATCTGGCGATTACATATCCATCTCATATCTGGGACCCTGCTACCGGCACGGTTCTCGGCAGGCAATCCCGTTTTATCGACGAAATCAGTCCCGAACTTCTCGAGAACTGGCAGATTTCTCGCAGCTGACTGCACAAACCATAAATAGTGC
>Ga0116143_10004484_pt1 | contig 13189 bp, 19 predicted proteins | sample AD_UKC034_MetaG_FD_89745 | JGI IMG/M metagenome (GOLD analysis project Ga0116143, IMG submission 89745) | Active sludge microbial communities of municipal wastewater-treating anaerobic digesters from USA - AD_UKC034_MetaG | ecosystem: Engineered > Bioreactor > Anaerobic > Digestate | place: USA...
CCACCTTCGTCGCCGAGCTGCGCGGCATGATGCAGCCGCTGCAGCAGACCATCGGCCGCGTCTATACCCCCGCCTGCGACGCCGCCCTGGGCGACGCCCGCTGTGGCATCACCCTGGCCAGCTACACCGTCACCGGCAGCGTCACCACCGCCACCAGCGCGCGCGTCTTCACCGACACCACCCGCACCGAGGCGGACGGGTATTTCGACGGCGGCCTCATCACCTGGACATCCGGCGACAACGACACCTACAGCATGGAGGTCAAGTCCTCCACCGCCGCCGGCGTCATCACCCTGCAGCAGGGCATGCCCAACGACACCACCATCGGCGACGCCTACAGCCTTTCCGCCGGCTGCGACAAGCTGCTCGCCACCTGCCGCGACAAATTCAGCAACGTCGTCAATTTCCGCGGCTTCCCGCATGTGCCGGGGCCCGACAAAGTGATCGCCGGACGATGACAGACTACGTCGACATCGCCCGCGGCTACCTCGGCACCCCCTTCCGCCACCAGGCGCGCCTGCCCGGCGTCGGCCTCGACTGCGCCGGCGTCGTCGTCTGCGCCCTGCGCGAAGCCGGCCGGGAGGTCGAGGACGTGCGCGCCTACGGCCGCATCCCCGCGCATGGCCTCTTCGTCAAGATGGTCGAACGCCACTGCGAGCGCATCTCCGTCGGCGACCTGCGCCACGGCGACCTGATCATGTTCGCCTTCCGTGGCGAACCGCAGCACCTCGCCATCTACACCGCCGAGGGCACGCTCATCCATGCCTACCAGGACGTGAAGAAGGTCGTCGAGCACGACTTCGACGGCGTCTGGCGCGACCGCCTGCGCGGCTGCTACCGCCTCAAGGAGGCCGCGTAAATGGCCTCCCTCGTCCTCGGCGCCGTCGGCGCGGCCATCGGATCTGGTATTGGCGGTACATTTCTTGGCATGTCCGCTGTCAGCCTTGGCTGGAGCCTCGGCTCCACCCTTGGCAGCATGCTCTTCAAACCCAAGGGGCAGGACATCACGCAAGAGGGTTCGCGCCTGGGCGACCTCAAGGTGCAGTCCTCCACCTACGGCAACCCGCTGCCCATCATCTACGGCAGCATGCGCGTCGCCGGCAACGTCATCTGGTCGACCGACATCATCGAGACGCGACACACTTCCACCCAATCTTCCGGAGGTGGCAAGGGCGGCGGCGGGGGCGGCAGCAAGGTCACGACCGTCACCTACACCTATTCGCAATCCTTCGCAGTCGCGATCGGCGAAGGCCCGATCACCGGCGTGCGCAAGATCTGGGCAAACGGGAAGCTGATCTACAACCTGTCTGATTCAGCATCACTCGCCACCATCGCCGCGAGCGTTTCCGCCGTCAGCGGGATTCGCATCTACACCGGCTCTGAATCGCAGACGGCGGACAGTCTGATTCAGGCCAACGTCGGCGCAGCCAACGCTCCGGCTTATCGCGGCGTCGCCTATGTCGTTTTCAGCAATTTGCAGCTCGCGGACTACGGCAACAGGATGCCGAACGTCGAGTTCGAGGTCGTCCGCGCCGGGACGGTCGCACAGTTGGCTACCGAGACCAATAATCTTTCATTGACGAGTGTGAATTGGGAAGCGGTTGCTTTCGGTGGCGGGATATTCATCACCTTGGAATATGGGCCGGTATGGTGGTCGCCGATTCGCGTCTTGCGATCGATGGATTCAGGCGCGACATGGGTCTCTGCGACAACCAATATGACCGGTCAGGCTCTCTGTTGTACTTACGGAGGGGGATTCTTCTACGCCGGATTAGGAGGCGGGGGTGGTATTTGGCGCAGCGCAGACGGTGTCTATTGGGCTCAAGTCAAATCGGGCATCACTGGCACCGCGGTCACCTATGGCGACGACGGTATTGTGTATGCAATCCAAAGCGGTGATACGGTAATCTGGATGTCCGGTGATGGTGTGACATGGGTATCGCAGAGCCTTACCGCCGCTGGCGGAAGCTGGGCCAAGATCGCTGCCGGCAACAGCGTCATCGTTGTCTCTGGCGGCGCAGCACGCGCCGTCGCGCGGATCGGCGGAAGCTGGCAGGAAGTCACCATTCCAACAATCACCGGGACGCTGTATGTCGCCTACGGCGGTGGGCGCTTCGTCCTCATGGGGACGAACGGGTTCGCCTATTCAACCGACGGAGTGAATTGGACGGCCGGAGCTACGGGATCATACGGTGCCAAAGATATCGCCTATGGCGGCGGCTACTTCGCCGCTACGTATGGCACTCGGAAGGTCGCAGTCACTGCGGATGGGATCACAGTCGTTACCCACGACGAACCTTCAACCATCTTGTGCGATTTGGCTTTCGGGAACGGGTTGTTCCTCACGGTGACGCGAGGCGGCGCAACAGATTTCGCTTTGGCTTTTCTCCCTGCCCCGGTGATAACGTCTGTTTCAAGTCCGACCTGTTCGTCTATCGTCTCCGACATCTGCCAGCGTGCCGGCCTCGCCGCCGGCGAGATCGATGTCACCGCGCTGACCGACGAGGTGCACGGCTACGTCGTGCAGCGCTCCACCGGGCGGGCGCAGATCGAGCAGTTGATGCGCGCCTTTTATTTCGACGCGGTCGAATCCGGCGGCAAGGTCAAGTTCGTCAAACGGGGCGCATCCCCCACGATCACCATCGCGGAGGACGACCTCGCCGCGCACGAATACGGCAGCGCGCCGCCCGACACCGCGCTCGTCACCCGCACGCAGGAGATGGAGCTGCCGCTGGAGATGGACATCCAGTACCTGGACACCGGCGCCGCCTACCAGGTCGGCGCGCAGTATTCGCAGCGCCTCACCACCGAGAGCGAAAACAAGGTCTCGCAGAACTTCGCCATCGCCATGAGCGCGTCGAAGGCCAAGCAGATCGCCGACGTGCTCATGTACGACGCCTGGACCGGCCGCACCCAGTTCGACTTCCAGACCTGCTGGAAATACGGCTACCTCGAGCCGACCGACGTAATCGACATCGTCAAGGCTGGCCGCACCTACACCGTGCGCCTGGCCGACGAGGACTACAGCCTCGTCAGCCGCCGCCGCGCCGCGCTGGAAGACCCCAGCATCTACACCCAGGCCGGCGCGGCGGCGGAGATCCTCGCCCCCGACGAGGAGGTCGCCCTGACACCGCTCACCAAGCTCGCGCTGATGGACATCCCGCTGCTGCGCGACCAGGACGACGGCGTCGGCTTCTACGCCGCCGCCTGCGGCTACGGCTCCGGCTGGTACGGCGCCCAGCCCTACAAGTCCGCCGACGCCGGCGCCACCTGGGGCAGCTTCGGCGCGGGCTTCCTCAATGACGCCACGATCGGCACCGCCTCCACCGCCCTGGGCGCCTTCACCCAGAACATTTTCGACGAGGCGAACAGCGTCACCGTCGTCCTGTTGAACGGCGAGCTGGCCAGCGACACCGAGGCGAACGTCTTGAACGGCGCCAACGCCGCCCTGCTCGGAGCCGAGATCATCCAGTTCAAGACCGCCACGCTGGTCTCGGACGACACCTACACCCTCACCGGCCTGTTGCGGGGTCGGCGCGGCACGGAATGGGCCGCCTCGACTCATGCAGCTGGCGAACGCTTCGTCCTGCTCGACGCCGCCTCGACCTACATCCTCGAAGCGTCGAGCGCGGAATACGACCTGGAGCGCCACTACCGCGCCGCCACCTTCGGCGGCTTCCTCGACGACGCCGAGACCGTCGCCTTCACCAACACCGCCGTCGCGCAGACGCCGCTCGCCCCGGTGCTGCTCGGCGGCGGCCGCAACGCGGCGGCCGACATCACCCTCAACTGGACGCGCCGCACCCGCATCGGCGGCGGCTGGAACAACTACGCCGACGTGCCGCTCGGCGAGGCATCCGAATCCTACGAGGTGGAGATCTGGGACGGCAGCGGCTACGCCACCCTCAAGCGCACCATCGCCGCCGGCACGCCCACCGCCAGCTACACCGCCGCCGAGCAGACCACCGACTTCGGCAGCGCGCAATCGACCGTCTATTGCCGCGTCTACCAGCTCTCCGCCGCCGTCGGCCGGGGCTACAAACTCGAAGGAACCGTCTAATGGCCAGCTCCACCACCAACCTCGACACCATCAGCAGCAGCCAGGCGCAGAAGGAGGTCACCGCCAACGCGCTGTTCGACGCCGCCAGCCCGGCCACGCTCTTCGCCCGCCGCGCCAGCACCACCAGCGCGCTCACCTGGGGCTACTACGGCGGCATCCTCACCGTCGACGGCGTGCTCACCGGCATCGCCAACGGCACCGTCGCCCTGTCCGCCTCGACCACCAATTACGTCGAGGCCACCCGCGCCGGCGCGGTGAGCAAGAACACCAGCGGCTTCACGGCCGGCAGCATCCCGCTCTACACCATCGTCACGGGTGCTTCCTCCGTCACCAGCTACACCGACCACCGCCTCGCCACGCCGCCCGCCACCGGCCGCCTGGTCAAGGCCATGGCTGACGCCAACCAGACCCTCAGCGCCGCCGAGGCGCGCTGCCAGGTGCTCGAATGCACCGGCGCGCTCTCCGCCCTGCGCAACCTCGTCGTCCCGCTCGGCGCGCAGCAATGGACGATCTTCGCCAATACCAGCGGCGGCTTCGGCGTGCAGGTGATCGGCGCCAGCGGCACCGGCATCACCGTCGCCGACGGCAAGCGCGCCATCGTCTACGCCGACGGCACCAACGTCGTGCGCGTCACCGCCGACACCTGAAGGATCAGCCATGGCCATCGAACGAAAAGACCGCGTCTCCGACACCAGCACCACCACCGGCACCGGCACGCTCACGCTCTCCGGCACTGCGCCGGACGGCTACCGCTCCTTCACCGCCGCCCACGCCACCGGCGCCACCGTGCGCTACGCCATCTCGCTCGGCGCCGAGTGGGAGGTCGGGGAAGGCATATTCACGACATCGGGCAACACGCTGACCCGCGCCACCGTGCTGGCATCGAGCAACAGCGGCTCACTGGTGAATTTCTCGGCGGGGAGGAAGACGGTTGTTTCGACGCTGACGGCGGGGGAGGTGGGTGGATTGGCAGAGGCGGCAAAAGGACTCTTCTGCAAAGCCGACCCAGACACGGTCGCCTTCACCAAAACCGGAGCCGGGACTGCGGAGATAAAGGCAGGCACGGTCGTCGGGTTCGGCGACGGGACTACGGTGACTTACGCCTCCGCGACCAGCATCACCATGCCGACGCTCACCGCCGGCACGGACTACGCCATCTGGGCTGACAAAGACGGCTCTGTCACTGCCGATACATCATTCACTTCCGCGCCGGAAACCGGCTCGCGCCTCATCGGCGGCTTCCACTATGCCCCCGGCGGCAACGCGACCGGCACCACTGGCGGCGACACGACGGCAGCGATCAACGCCTACAGCTTTTGGGACTTGAAATTCAAACCCGCCTGCCCCGATCCGCGCGGCATGACGCTGGTGGCCGACTCGTTCTGGGCGGACATCTACCTGCTCGGCGTAGATCACCTGACCAACGGCACCAGCAAGTACAACGTCAGCATCGCAGACGGCAGCGCGCCGCCGAAGATCCCGACCAAGTTCGGCGGCAATGGATCGACGGCCTACAGCACGCTCAACTGGTGGGAAGCCGCCGAAGTCATGCAGTCGTGGGGCAAGCGCCTGCCGACGTATGACGAGTTCGCCGCGCTTGCCTATGGCACCACGGAAGCGCAGTCCAGCGGCGGCACCGATGTGCCAACCACGGGTGTCAATGGCACAGGCTACGCGAATACCTGGAATGAGTTCACATCCAAGTGGGGCGTCATCCAGGCCACTGGATGCATGTGGATATGGGGCGGGGAATTCGGCGGCGGCGCGGCAGCGGCAGGATGGGTTGCCAATACCGGCGGGCGTGGCTCGACCTACCAGATGGAAAACGCCGTGATCTTTGGGGGCTCCTGGGCCAACGCGGCGGCCGCCGGTTCGCGCGCGTCGTACTGGACCGGCGCCCCGTCGGGCTCGGTCAACTACCTCGGGGCGCGCGGCGTCTGTGACCACCTGATTCTTGAATGAGGCGGCGACAGCCGCCGGAATGATTCGATAGAGCATGGAGCCCGAGAAAGAAGCCGCGCAATGCTACGAACAGATGAACATCGTCGAGAAATACGAAACGGTGATCGCCTATCTGTATCCGATCGCGCAGAACATTCCGCGCAAGCATGGCGTGGCCAAGGCCATGTTCATCGAATGCCTGCTGGAGCAGGTGAAACTAATCGTGGAGGCCGGGAAGTCCGGGCAGGTTTCCCGCCTTTACATCGCGGATGCGGGCCTTTCGCATCTGCGATTCTGGCTGCGGTTTCTGGTGAGCAGACAGGTTCGCAGCATCACGCCGCACCAGGTCGAGACAGCGCAAGTGCTGATCGCCGAGGCGGGGCGTTTGTTGGGTGCCTGGATCGCGAAGCAGAAACGCAGGGGGCAACATGGGTAATAGCGCCGTGCTCTTTGGGGGCTACTGGGCCAACGCGGCGGACGCCGGTTCGCGCGCGTCGAACTGGAACAACGCCCCGACGGCCTCGAACAACAACATCGGGGCGCGCGGCGTCTGTGAGGACAAGGATTTGGCGTCATCTTCGCTCTGCCGCCGCCACGGCGCGGCAGGCCGGCCCTTTTCCATGTGGTCAGCCATGTTGTCCTGCTTCGGCAAACACCCTTGGGGGTCTGGCAGAGCGCCTAGTAGCCACCGTGTTGTGGCGAACGGCGTGGCCAGCTTTCGTCATGGTTAAGCGCCGCGATCATCTGATCGAGCGGATTGCCGACATGGACAATCTGCGCGACGCCTATGTCAAGACGGCGCGCGGGAAGCGCCAGACCTGGGGCTACCTGGAATTCAAGGAGTACGCCGAGAAAAACCTGCGCGCCATCCGCGAGCAGCTGCTCGATGGCGCATGGGAGCAGGGCGAGTATCGGCAATTCACCGTCCGCGAGCCGAAGCAGCGACTGATTTCCGCGCTCGACTTCACGGACAGGCTGGCCCAGCACGCCCTGGTGAATGTCATCGGCCCCATCTTCGACGCTACCCTGCTGCCCTATACGTTCGCATGCAGGGCGGGCATGGGCACGCATGCCGGCGTGCGGCATGTGCAGGCGGCGCTGCGCAGCACTGGGGCCACGCACTTTCTCAAAACGGACTACAGCCGGTTTTTCCCGTCGATCGATCTGGCGCGGCTGCACCGCATGATCGCCCGCAAGATCAAATGCAGGAAGACGCTGGCCACGATCACGGCAATGGTGCCAGGCACAGGGCGCGGCCTGCCCATCGGCAGCCTGACCAGCCAGCTGTTCGCCAACGTCTATGGCGGCGTAATCGACCGATTCATTCATTTCGAACTGGGCGCGCGCCACTGGGCGCGTTACATGGACGACATCGTGGTCCTGTCGTCCAGCCCTTACGAGCTGCGCCACTGGCGTGACGAGATCGAGCAGGCCAGCGCGCAGCGGCTCGGCTTGAGCATCAGCAAGTGGCAGGTCTCGCCGGTGACGCACGGCATCAACTTCCTCGGCTTTCGCATCTGGCCGCGCCACAAGCTGCTGCGCAAGCGCTCGGTTGTCGGCGCCAGGCGCAAGATCAGGCGCTACCTGAGAAACGGCGACCAGGCATCCCTCGGCCGCTTCATGGCGTCCTGGCAGGGGCATGCCGCGCACGCCGATGTCTGCAATCTGTTCAACCATCTGGAGGCTCACTATGGCGTCCGCTGTCATTAACACCCGCAAAGACCTCGATGCCATCGCCGGCACGCCGCAGCACGACGCCTTCATGGCCATGCTGGCTGGTACGCTCTGGCGAATTGTGAAGGACGACGCAGCGCAGGCCTGGGTCGCCGTCGAGGACAACTCGATCATCGAGAGGTTCGGTTTTGCGCGCACGGACTTTCCCGATGCAGCGCCGCCAGAGTTGCCCGCATACTCTCCGCCACCCTCTGATGTCCCGACCGTTGTCACCATGCGCCAGGCTAGGCTGGCGCTGCTGCAAATCGGCCGTCTCAATGATGTCAACGCTGCCGTCGCGGCAGCCGACGACGCCACGAAGATCACATGGGAGTTCTCAAGCGAAGTTCACCGCAACCATCCATTCGTCTCCACTATGGCCGCAGCGCTCGGCCTGACAGGGCAACAGCTCGACGATCTGTTCACGCTGGCTGCTTCGCTATGACCGTCAAGATCGCCATCATCTTCCTCGCCGTCCTGCCCGGACTGGCTTTCGCCGCGCCCGACCCGCTCGCCGAGACCCGCTACTGCGGCGAGCCGCGCCGCGACGCGAAAGGGCAGATTCTCCGCCGCGCCGACGTGCTGGTCGAATTCCGCCGCCTCTACGCCTGCCCGGCCACCGGCCAGCACACCGGCCCGTGCAAGGGCTGGGCCATCGACCACGTCATCCCCCTCGCCGTCGGAGGCTGCGACGCCGTGCGCAACCTCCAGTGGCTGCCGGCCGCGCTGAAGTCATGCGCGGGCACGGTCTGCAAGGATCGGTGGGAGCGGAAGGTGTACGCGCAATGACCGCCACCTGCATGATCGGCGTGCCGCAGATCGCCGACATCAATGCGATGGCGTCGATGCGGCGGATCGCCTACAAGAAGGGCTACAAGTACCAGCTCGTCGCCGACTATGTCGTGCGCACGCCGGTGCGCCCGGGGCGCGACATCCTGCACGACTGGTTCGTTCTGACCGAGGCGGGCGTGCTCTACGTCCTCAAGGGCTACGCCTGGGACGGCGCCAGCGGCCCGACCTGGGACACCGACTCCTCGATGCGCCCCTCGCTCATCCACGACTGCTTCTGCCAGATGATGAAGGAGCGGCTGATCGACTATCGCACCTGGGAGAAGACGGTGCACCAGCAATTCCACGACCACTGCATCGAGGACGGCATGTGGCCCTTCCGCGCCTCGCTATGGCACTCCGGCGTCATCATCGGGCAGGGCGGAAACCCGGACAACCCGGAAGATAACCTCGTGCTCTACGCGCCAGACAGGGAGTGAATTATGGCCGAACCGACGACGACCGCCGCTGCCACGGCCGCAACCACCGCCGGATTCACGCTTGTCGGCTTTCTCGTCGGCGTGCATCCGGATCTGGTGATCGCCGGCCTTGTTGGCGGCATCGCGGCCATCCTCGCCATGGAAGCCATGCCGGTGCGCCAGCGCATCGAATCGGTCATTGTAGCCATCGCCACCGCCGGATTGTGCGGGCCGCTCCTCGTCTCCATCGCGCCGCGCGCCTTTCCGGACATGCTGCGCGGCACCGACATCGGCGCCCTGCGGCTGGGCATCGGCTTTGGCCTCGGCGTGCTGGCCTACCGCGTGCTCGTGCCGGCGCTCATTCGCCGCGCCGGCCGCGAACTGGGGGGGCGCAAATGAGCATCGAACAGATCCTCTTCCTCGCCGCCGCCCTCGTCGCCGCCATCAAGATCGAGTGCGCCTTCCAGCGCATGAGCTGGCGCACCTGGCCGCCGCGCTGGCTGGCCGACGTCATCCTCCTCATCGCCGCCGCCGCCGGCGTGCGCGAGATTCTCGCCAACGCCTGGCAACCAGACTGGGTGCCGCTGCTGCTGATCGCCGGCGCCGCGCTCCTGCTCGTCTTCGAGCGCCGCTGGCCAGCCGGATGCAAGAAGCCATGATCGAAGACGAAGACGCATTCGATCCCGTGCCGTTCGCCTTGGCCATCTGCTTCGTCTGCGGCCTCGGCATCATCATCACCGGATTCCTCGCCTGGATCGCGCGGTGAGCGACGCCTTCGACACCGCCATAGCCGACCTGCTCGGCATCGAGGGCGACTACGCTGACGACCCGGCCGACAGCGGCGGGAAAACCCGCTTCGGCATCACCGAGGCTGTCGCGCGCCGCCACGGCTACCAGGGCCCCATGCGCGAACTGCCCGCCGCCGCCGCCCGCGCCATCTACCGCGCCGACTACTGGGATGCGCAAAGTCTCGACACCGTCGCCATGCTCTCCCGTCGTATTGCCTGGGAGCTCTTCGACACCGGCGTGAATATGGGCACCAGCCAGGCCGGCGAGTTCCTGCAAATGAGCCTGAACGCCTTCAATCGGCAGGCAACCGATTACCCGGACATCGAGGTCGACGGCGAGATCGGCCCGCAGACCCTCGACGCGCTCACCGCATTCCTCAAGCGCCGCGGCAAGGACGGCGAAACTGTCCTGCTGCGCGCCCTCAACGCCCTCCAGGGCGCCGCCTACATCGAACTGGCCGAACGCCGCGAGAAGGACGAGCGCTTCGTCTTCGGCTGGTTCCTGCAGCGCGTGAAGATATGACCGCCGCCCCGCCCTGGCCGCCCACCTGACCAGGTGAGCCTGGGCGGGGGATGGCGGTCAGCCCAGTCGATTACACCGTAAATTACACCGGGCGGCTGATTGCACCGCCCGGAATTTCCGCAACTCTTTGATTTACTTGGTGGGCGGCACAGGGTTCGAACCTGTGACCCCTGCCGTGTGAAGGCATGTGACGGCTTGTGAACGCCAGCTAAATGCCTGATTCTCCGCAATCATGCCCGGCAGGGATGGGCAGTAAGCGGCACCGGATTGCACCGTGATTACACCGGCCGCCGCCCCTTCACCGCCCGCGACAACCCCTCCAGCGCCTCCCGCTGCCGGTCGACCTGCAGGTGGCTGTAGCGCTCGGTCGTTTTCACGCTGGTATGCCCGAGGATGTCGCGGATGACTTCCAGCGGAGTGCCCATGTTGATGAGCAGACTGGCGCAGCTGTGGCGCAGGTCGTGGAAGGTGATGTCCGGCATGCCGGCGGATTCCCTGGCGCGGCGGAATCCGGTTTTCAGGCCCTCGTGATTGATCGGCAGGGGCAGGGCCTTGAGCCAGGGCCGCAGGGCCGGAACGATGGGCACGGTGCGATCCCTGAGTGTCTTGGTGTTGCCCGCCTCAATGCGAAGCGTCTTGCCTCGCATGTCTTCCGGCCGCAGCTTGAGGATCTCGCCGCGGCGGCAGCCGGTGAGGAGCGCGATCCAGATGGCAGTGCGGACGGATTCGGAAGCGCAGGCGGCGAGGCGTTCGACCTGCGCGATGTCGAGGTAGCGGTGGCGGGCGTTGTTTTCGGGCAGTCGGCGGATGCGGCGACCGTAGTCCTCGGGGATCATCCGCTCGCGCCAGGCGATGGTGAGCGCAGCCTTGAGGGTGCCCAGGCTGCGGTTGATGGTGGCGGGCTTGTAGTGGCCGCGCATGTCGCGAACGATGCGCTGGGCGACGCGGTCGGCATCCGATGCGCGGTGGCCGATGAGCCAGGGGCCGATGCGCAAGGCGTGATAGCGGGCGGTCTCCGGACTGCGCAGCGCGGCGGCGTGCGCGAGGTAGAGTTCCATGATGCCGGCGAGCGGCGGGTCGCCGGGGATGGTCGGCACGCGGGCGCGGCCGAGGGCGGCGCGCAGATCGGCCTCTAGTTGCTTGGCAGCACTCTTAGGTGCACCCGCCGGCAGGCGTCGGTGAATGCGGCGCCCGCCGGCCATGATGCCGACGTGCAGCCGCCCGTTTTCGTCAGTCCAGATCGACAATTCGCCCTCAGCCAGCCCTTGACCTCGGCGAGATTGTACCTCTTCGCCCGCCGGCCGACCGGGGTGAACGGCAGGCCGTCCAGTTCGAGCCGGCGCACGGTGGATTCCGAAATGCCCAGGGCGGCGCAGAGCTGTTGGCGGGTGAGGTCGCTCATGCCGCCCTCCAGTGATTCGCCAGTCCACGCGCCCATGCGCCTGTGTAGAACACGGCGAGCAGGAACATGCCCCACTGGCCGGCCGTCCAGGTCTCCCACAGCCAGAACGGCTGACTGGCCAGGCCCAGGGTCCAGCCGAGGCGCGCGTGCCGGCTGCGGCCCGATACGAGCCACATGGCGGCGGCGCTGAGGATGAGGATCGCGGCCTGGATCACGCTCACCCCTATAGCCGGTGCTGGCGCACCGTGTAGCCCTTGCCGCGCTCGACGACGTCCTTGCCGTCGGGCAGCGCGGGGGCCGCGGCCGCATTGAGAAAACCGGTGCCGCCCTTGCCGCCGGCGGCGCGGATGTAATCGACCTCGACCTTGGCGGTGTTGATGATGGTCTGCGCGATGTCGGAGACGGCCTTGGCGCGAGCGATGGTCTCGGCCGAGGCGTTCTTGTCGGAAAGGTCGTCGAGCACCTTGAACAGGTTGGGCCTCATGATTTCCGCCCCCGCGTTATCAGCATTGTGTCAGCCTGTCGGTACGCAAACTCGGCGCGCAATTCGTATGTATCAAAATCGGTGTCTTCGCAAGAGGCGATGGCCTGCATCGCCATCGCCGCAAAGTGATCGCGCAGATCGTTTGCCGCGCCTTCCGCGTGCTGGTTCAGCCACGCTATCGCCTGCTGCTTGGTTATCTTTCTTTCCGCCAAGTCCTCAACAATCGTTTCTATGGTGGGTATCATTTCGCTTCCTTTCCTGGTACGAGGCCCAACCCTGCATTCGAGGCGACCTTCGCAAGAGGCCGCGAAGGCGCCTCAATTTGAACGTTAGGGGTCAGCACAAAGCATGCGATATGCCGCCCCGTGCCTTTCCCTTGGGATCCGTCCTCCGTGGCGCACCACTTCACGTCGCCGAGATTGCGGACGTTCTGCGCTCCGCAGGCCGCCAGCATCATCAGCACCCACTTATCCACCGGGTACACGACCACCGACAGCTTGCCCTTGCGCTGCTCTTCAATCGCCTTCCGCATCCAAGCCGTCGGCCCCTTTTTTCGGCCATGATGGATGATCGAACCGAATGGGGGGTTCACATAGTTCCGATCTCCCCATTCGCACGTCAGGCCATCGAAGTCGGCCGGCTTCGGGTAGGGGCATGGATCGAACGTGAAGTGAAATTCGGCGTCCAGTTGGGCGTAGAGATCCGGCGGCGTCAGCCAGTAGTGCTTGCCGTCCTCTCCGTTGCCGGCGTGGAACTTGTTGGCGTGCGGGTGCATCCGTGCGGATCCAACCCCTAACACGTCGGTCAACAAGGACTGCCCGCCAGCAGCGTTCGTTTGCGCGTCTTGGTAGCTCAACCTTCTTCTCCTTCTTTGGCCGCGCCAGTGGCGGGCAGCCTGTTACCTAATGCGTTAGAAGTCATGGTTTGTACTCCGCTCGGAATCTTTGCGAAGCCCGCACCGCTTGCAGATGTACTCACCACGCAAAAGCCTGTCACGCTCCCGCACAAGCGCGCCCAGCGTTCCGTAGCAC
>Ga0116143_10004498_pt1 | contig 13168 bp, 11 predicted proteins | sample AD_UKC034_MetaG_FD_89745 | JGI IMG/M metagenome (GOLD analysis project Ga0116143, IMG submission 89745) | Active sludge microbial communities of municipal wastewater-treating anaerobic digesters from USA - AD_UKC034_MetaG | ecosystem: Engineered > Bioreactor > Anaerobic > Digestate | place: USA...
AATCCGGCTCTTCCGTCGTTGTATCCGGCCCACAATTTTCTACCCTGGTCCAATACCAACAGGTCATCCCAATAATCGCCGTTGAGATCGGTGACCCCCATGGCTATCCCCGAAAAAAAACTGCGATCCAAAGCATGGGATTTAAAACTGGCCTGTGCATTCAGGAGGAATCCCTCCAACACCAGGAGACCTATCAAGGGAGCAGAAAAATGTCGGAACATAAGTTACAGATTGAAAACACAAATATAATAAAAACTTATATATATTCGTGCCTGATATGAAGAGATTATTGGAGCGGATCGCGGCATATACACGCTATTATCTCAAAGCGGACACGCGACAAAAAATTCATGCTCCCTTTCTTTTCCAAATGGTTGAATTCGTTTTCAATCCGGACTGCCATTATTACGATTTTGACAAGATCTGGCAAGCCTGGACCGACACCATTCAGAGGGACGAATTGATCCCTCCGAGTCCCTTTGGAGACAGCAGAGGTCAGAGCGGGAGCAAGCTTGGGACTTTTGCAAAAAAATCGCTTCATCCTCCCGCGCAACTCTATGATTTGTATCGGCTAACCGTCTATCTGAAACCCTCACACATACTGGAGTTGGGCAGTTGTCTGGGTGTGAGTACGCTTACTTTGGGCCTTGCGGCCAAACAGGCAAAATGTACCGGTGTGGAGGGGAATGAGTTTTTGGCTTCTGAGGCTCGTGCATTGCATCGGGCTTATGATGTAAAAAATATAAGCTTGTTTCATGGCAGCTTTATGGATTTTCTGGCATCGGATCCGGTTGGGAATTACGACCTGATTATCCTGGATGGTGATCACCAGTATCGGGCTACGATGGAGCTTATTTCCTTAATATACGAGCGTCTAAGCCCCCAGGGCTGCCTGTTGGTGGATGACATCCATTGGTCTGCCGGTATGGGCCGGGCATGGGCCGAAAGCCTTCAAGTCAACAACATCCACTGCAGTCTCGAAACAAACAGATGGGGTCTGATCTTCAAAAGCAAAGACCTCACGCCAGGTCACTATACTTGGTGTCCTGAAAAATGGAAATTCTGGCAGAGGTACTTTTGATGCGCAGAAGCTTCATCCGGGCCGTATAAAATGACTACCTTCGCCCTTTATCAAAAAATAGAAATATATGCCCGTAGATGTGATACTTGGATTGCAGTGGGGGGATGAAGGCAAGGGTAAAGTGGTCGATTTTCTGGCCAATCAATATTCTGTGGTGTGCAGGTTTCAAGGTGGACCCAATGCAGGTCATACCCTATACATCGATGGAGTAAAACATGTTTTGCATACCATTCCTTCCGGTATTTTTCGTCCAGGTATTTTCAATGTAATCGGAAACGGCGTTGTTCTGGATCCCGTGACGCTTAAGAAGGAGATCCAGTCCGTTTTGCCTAAAGCACCGGACGCATTGGACAGATTGTTGCTATCGAGAAAAGCCCACTTGATCCTCCCGGCACATCGCTGGATCGATCTGGCATCAGAAAATGCCAAAGGTAAAGATAAGATCGGATCCACCCTGCGTGGAATTGGTCCGTGCTATATGGATAAGACAGGTCGAAACGGTCTCAGGGTCGGAGATCTGGACCATGCTGATTTCGACCAGAGGTATAAAAAGTTAAAAACCAAACATCTTCAGTTTATTCGACAGTTTCCCGACGTTGAATTCAATATGGAAGCAGAGGAGGCAGCATGGATGGAAAGCCTGGATTCGCTCCGAAAATTAAGGCAGATTGACGCTGAATATTGGTTGGCTGAAAGAACCGCACTGTCTGAAAACATTCTGGCAGAAGGGGCTCAGGGCACCATGCTGGATGTGGACTTTGGCACGTATCCCTTTGTCACCAGTTCCAATACCATCACCGCCGGAGTATGTACTGGACTGGGCGTGCCTCCCAATCAGATCCGCAAGGTAATAGGCATTGCCAAAGCCTATTGTACCCGTGTCGGATCCGGTCCGTTCCCTTCCGAACTGAAAGATGAGACCGGTGACAGGCTCAGACAAGCCGGAAGCGAATTCGGTTCGACCACAGGCAGGCCCAGAAGATGTGGCTGGCTTGATCTCGTGCAGCTCCGCTATGCCTGCATAGTGAATGGGGTGACAGACCTATGCATCACCAAAGCAGATGTGCTGAACGACTTTGAATTGATCTCCCTGGTTGATGCCTATCAAACCGGTGGCGAATGGACCACAGAGGTCCCCTATTCGATGGAAACGATCAGCGAGGTAAGGACCGTGAACCTAAAGGGATGGATGAGCCCACTGGAATCTGCCACCCGAATGGAAGAATTGCCTGCAGAACTCAGGTTGATGCTTGGAAATATTGAAGATTCCGTGAAATTACCAGTCAGCATGCTCAGTACCGGACCCGGAAGAGAAGAGCTTTTGGTCAGAAATTAAGACTCATTCCCACTAGAATTTTCAGGAAAATGATTGGAACATTTTCCTGTGATCCTATTCAATTTTTTTTCGAATACGTCCTTTGAACTCTGCCTCTTTTTGGGATGTGGAAGTCGATTAATTTTTTCTCCTGCTTCCAGTTTTGTTCATCTCCAATCAACCTTTGATTGGAGCTTCCGCAATGATGATGTACTGATACAACAAACTGGTATCATCCGATACCTGAATCCTGAAGCCCGCATCGAGAAGTTCTGTCTCCACGTCTCCCTGGGCCAGACGTTGATTCATGGGTGGACCAAAGGGCGTTATCTTCTTTTTAAAATCCACCACCACGATCCTGCCACCCGGCTTCAGGCAAGGGATCAATTTGTTTAAGTAGGATGTGCGATTCTGAATATAGGTGTAGGTGTTGGACAAAAAGACAATGTCCACTTCATTTCTGGCCAATCGCGGATTATCCGGTGAGGCGAGCCGAGCTTCAAATTTCTCTTTGAGTTCAGGCTTGTAAAATTCCTTTTCGGCATTCATCATATCGATGAGCTCTTTCTCTATGTCTACTGCGATGACCTTTTGGGCTGAATAAATGAATCGAAATGAAAAATAGCCGCTGCCCGCACCTATGTCTGCGATGACCTTGTCCTCCAGCGGTCCCAGCATTTCAATGACCTGGTAAGGCTTTTGCCAGATGGTGCGGTCCTGAATCTGAATGGATGTTTTCGCCTCTGTTTCGGAGAAATTTTGGGTACTATCCGGTTTTAAAACTTCTTCTTCCCTGGCAGATCGCAGATCCGGTCCTCCACAGGAACAAAACAAGATTAAGAAACCATAATAAGCCCAGGTAGGGATGCTGAATGTCGTGCTCATTTTAACTGGGACAAATGTATCAGAAAATCTGAAATATGCTTTTTGATTTCATCTCCGCTGCAATCGTAGTTGTTGATCATCAGGCTGATGCTATATTGGGGATCCGACCCATTCATGATATAACCCGCATAGGCTCTCACCCCCTCCATACTTCCGCTTTTCAAACGGAACTTTTCCTTCAATCTTGTTTTTCGGGAGAGTCGCGAAGCAAGAGAACCTGATTGGGAAACATCAGGCAAGAGCTGGACAAAGTATTTTCTCTTCTTGTCTGCAGCGATCTCATTTAAAATATCCGTCATGATTTGTGCCGTAATGCGATTTTTAGGACTCAGTCCGCTTCCATCCAGGATTCTCACCCCTGCCTTATGGCCGGATTTTCCCAGATAAAATTTTCTCATTTTATCCAGTGCCATTTCCCTGTCCGGGTCACCGTTCCAGATCCATCCTCCGAGATGGAGAAAGGCTTCTGCGTAGAGATTTACGCTTCGCCCCAGAGCTCTTTTAGCCAATTTATCCAGGGTCTGGGATGGGTGAACGTAAATCATTTCGTCCTTCGGAAAGAATCCCGGCACAAGGCTATCCCGAAACAAAATACCCTTTTCTTTAAGGGCATCTTTCAGGATGCATTCGAAGGTCTCGGAAGGATTGGGGACAGCAGCGGCCAAACTGATGGTCTTATCCTTGCCATACTGCAGGCGCCCATGAACGGTGTAGATCCGGTGGGATGAGGTACCCAGGAGATAAAGTGGAACGAAGGGACCGGTTTCCACTGTCACTGCCTCGGAGCAATAGTTCTCCCAAAGACAGGCAGGTACGACGTCGAGAATCTCGCAAATCTGATCGGGAGCATCCGGTATGCTCAGGGTAATCATGGCGGCATTTTCGTAGGCATTGAATCCGTAATAACCCGATCCATAGTAATTGCCCAGGTCATACCAAAGCCACTCAGGGTTTTCCGGAATATCTTTGATGAAATCGGAATTTACGCGGACCGTCCCACTGATGGTACGGATTCCTTTTGTGAGCAAGGCCTGAACCAGGGTATCCGCCAAGGCACCCAGGTTCGTATTTTCCGGCAAAAGGCTGGACAAAAAACTGGGATCACCTTTTCCAATGACCATCAAATCGCCCCACAGAGTACTATCCGAGACACCTGAGGAACGAACCAAAAATTCGGTCTGATATCTATAATCCTTTCCGGCAGTGTGGAGCGCTGCATAGGAACTAAGAATTTTCAATGTGGAAGCAGGAATCAGACTTCGCTCTGCATCATGTGAAGCTATGGTACGGCCGGTGCGGATTTCAGAGATGGAAATCCCGATACTGGCCGATGAAAAATCTTTGTGAGTGACAAATTTATCTACCTCTGCCTGCCATTTTTCCACCTGAGACATCAGGAGCTGATGGTAAGTGGTGAGAAAAAAGGTAAGTGCTATCAGAATTTTCATGCATTAATCCTGTCGTATCCGATATGAAACAAACCATCACCCAGGTTGACTACCGGGGCATTGTTATGGCTTAGCAGATATCCACTTCTCGATGCATATACCCTGGTTTCCTTCTGACCGAAAGGATCATTGATCACAGCCAGCAGTTCATCCTGGGTAATAAACTCTCCTGCTTTGCGGGTATAACTTACAATGCCTCCTTCCGGGCTGCGTTCCCAGCTGGACTTCCTGAAAATCTGTGGACTTTTAAGGTCCGGAAGATTTCCATCTGCCATTCCCTTTGCCACCAGCAGATTGCGGATCACCTCCAAACCTTTTTCTATGACCAGATTGTCCAATCTGAGTGCCTCCCCTCCTTCAAAAATCAAAATCGGTTTCTTGAGATCGCGGGCCACCTTTCTCAGCGATTTGGATATGACCGGTTTCTGCACCAAAAGGGGATAACGCGATTCGATGGCCAAACGGAAGGACTCTTCTGATCTGGAGGTGAATCGCAGTTGCGGCATATTCCAATGATCCTTGCCTCCTGTGTGAAAATCCACACCAAAATCGACTATACTTAGAATTTTTCGTGTAATGATGCGTGCAATGCGCGAAGCCAGCGAGCCCGTCATGCTTCCGGGAAAGCTACGGTTGACATCTTTTCCGTCCGGTACGTCCCTTGAGAAATTGATAAACCCAAAGATGTTCAGAACGGGAATGCAGATCACGCTTCCGCATCGGAGGTTGGCATATAATCCATCGGTGATCGACCTTCTGACGATCTCCACGCCATTGATCTCATCTCCATGCATGCCTCCCAGAAAGAGGGCCACCGGGCCTGGCTGTCTGCTCCTGTAGATATAGGCGGAGATGGAGATCCGGTTGCCGGAAGGCAATCTACCCGCATTGATCCGAACCATACCATAAGCACCCGGACCGAATTCCTGCCCTTGTATGTTGATGCTGTCCATCTAATTTTTTACTCCTTTCTCGACAAAGCGGATGATCTTTTCCGAAATATTCACCCCGGTGGTCCCTTCGATGCCTTCGAGGCCCGGAGAGGCATTCACTTCAAGGATCAATGGTCCCCTTTTGGATCTCAGAATATCCACCCCTGCGATCTTTAGACCGAGAATTTCAGTCGCTTTTAATGCAAGAATTTCTTCTGCGGGATCCAGGTCAATTTTAAAGGAACTGGCTCCCCTGTGGATGTTGGATCTGAATTCTCCGGGCACTGCCTGTCGGACCATAGAGCCCACTACCTCCCCATCCACTACAAAAGCTCTGATGTCCGAGCCACGGGCGTCGGAAATAAACTCCTGAATGAGTACCTCCTGTCCTGCTCTGTGAAAGCCTTCCACGATCGACACTCCCTGACTTTTGGATTGGGCCAAAATGACGCCCAAGCCCTGCGTGCTTGCGAGCAACTTAATGACGGCACGCTCCTTGGATATCTGATCGTACACCACCGGTGCACAATAGTCCCCGGCTGAGATTCCTGTACGGGGCACATCGATGCCATGTGCCGAAAGGATCTGAAGGCAATGGAGTTTATCCCGTGCCTTCATCAGGGCTTCGGCCGTCACGGTCACAAAAATGCCCATGCTCTCCAATTGCCTGATGATCGCTGCTCCATAGGCAGTAGCAGATGCGCCGATCCTGGGAATCACCGCATCAAAATGTCCGAAATAATCGTTGCCGATCATGAGTGCGGGTTTGGATTTCTCGACAATGATGTTGCACATCATGTGATCGTAAACCTGCACCTCATGTCCCAGGGAAACTGCGGCGCGCACCAGACTTTGGGTACTGTATAGATTTGCGTTTCGGGAGAGGATCAGGAGTATCATCGGCTGGATTGTTGAAGTCCAAAGATAGAAATTTATAAATAAGCGCAAACTTCCCTCATCTGAACAGACTAGCTTAAATTTTAGGCCACTATGCTTCAGCCAATCGACCTTTGCATTCAATTCCAGAAAGGCGACAGAATATCATGCGGGTCAGGCTGTTTTATTTTCGTATTCTTGTCCCCAAAATGAGTACCGTACAGGAGGGAAGCGAAAAATCAAAATGGGGCTGGATCCTCTTTGACTGGGCCAATTCATCCTACTCTTTGGTTATTTCTACCACCATATTTCCCACCTTTTTTATTTCTGCTACGGATCCAATGATCAGCATAGGACCCGGCAGCACCAGCAACTCTTCTTTGTATGCCTATACCATATCTTTTGCCTATTTGCTGGTTTGTTGCTTATCCCCGGTCCTTTCCGGCATCGCTGACTATGGGGGTCACCGTAAATTCTTCATGCGACTCTTCACGACTTTGGGCAGCCTTTGTTGTATGGGGCTTTTCTTTTTCAATGGCATGGATACACTGTGGATTTGTCTTGCTTTTTTTGCCGGCGCAGCTGTCTGTCATGCCGCCTCTCTTGTTTTTTACGATTCCTATCTTGCTGATCTGGTTCCCCCTTCGCAAAGCGATCAACTGAGTGCTAAAGGATATGCTTTTGGTTACATTGGCAGCGTAATTCTGCTGATCACCAACCTGATGATGATTCAAAAGCCTGAGTGGTTTGGATTTGGACCGGAATCCATTGCAAAACATATCCCGATCCGGTTTGCATTTTTTGCAGTAGGTGCCTGGTGGCTGGGCTTTAGTCAGTTTTCATTTGCCTGGCTGCCAAGGGATCGAAAGGTGCACGGATCTTCCTTTAGCCTGATGCATGGTGTGAATGAACTCAGAAAAGCCTGGAGGATCATCCGCTCGAAAAAGGAAGTGTTCTTTTTTCTGGCTTCCTTTCTGTTTTACAGCGCCGGCGTTCAGACAGTCGTATATCTGGCCTCTCCCTTTGCACAAAAGGAACTGGGGTTTGAATCCGCCGAATTGATACTAGTCATTCTTTTGCTTCAGGTAGTCGCCATCGGTGGAGCCTTGACTTTTGCCCGGATCGCCCGTTGGAAAAATAATGTGCTGAGCATGAAAATCATGCTCCTGATCTGGATCGTGATTTGCGTTATGGCTTATTCGGTCACGAGCAAAGCCATGTTCTATATGGTGGCTGCATTGGTAGGATTGGTCATAGGTGGAATTCAATCCGTTTCCCGATCCACTTTTTCAAAACTGATCCCCCACGGACACGAAGATGTCACCTGCTTTTTCAGTTTTTACAACGTTGTTTATTATGTCTCGATCGTTCTGGGCAGTTTCATGTTTGGTTTTGTGGATCAGATCACGGGCAGCATGCGATACAGTGTATTGAGCCTGATCTTATTCTTTTGTCTGGCCTTTGTCCTGATCAGTCAGGTAAAAAAAGAACATCTGGCTCAGTAATTCAGGACAAATAACAAGTCAGTCCTTATGTTTTCCCTTTATCCATATTTTTAGACTGGTAATAATCAATGCATATTTGGTTGGCAATTATCCGAACATCAAGGTGAATTTACCAATAGAAAATAATATGTCCCATGAATAAAGAAAAGCTGCATAGCATAGTTTTTGAATCCAACACCCGGGCGGGAAGAACTTTTGATCTGACCATCCTCTATGCGATTCTTTTCAGCACCCTTCTGGTCATGTTGGATAGCGTGCCTGTTTACCATGACCGTTTCGCAGGTACTTTTTAAATCCTGGAATGGATCATCACGATCTTTTTTACGCTGGAGTATTTTCTCAGGATCTACGTAGTCAAAAAGAAAAGCATATATATATTTAGCTTCTTTGGACTGGTAGATTTGCTCTCTATTTTACCCAGTTATATAAGCCTTTTTATAGCCGGTGGTCAATTTCTGAGCATCATACGCGTACTCAGGTTGATCAGGATTTTCAGAATACTCAACCTGAGTGAATATACCCAGAGCGGTCTTCTGATCATGGGTGCCCTCCACGAAAGCAGAAAGAAGATCATCGTTTTTTTAATTTTTATCCTGCTGATGGTGTCTGCATTTGGCGGGGTCATGTATGTTGTGGAATCCGGTCATCCGGAGTCTGGATTTGAGAGTATCCCGATCAGCATTTACTGGGCTATTGTCACAATTACGACCGTGGGATATGGGGACATTTCTCCGGTCACACCTGTTGGCAGATTTTTAGCATCGGTCGTGATGATATTAGGCTATGCGGTTATCGCAGTCCCTACCGGAATTGTAACTGCAGAGCTGGGAAAGTTCAGGCAATCTAAAATGGACTTTACGCAGCATTGCGATGCCTGTGGAGCGACCGATCACCCTAAAGATTCCAGGTACTGCTGGAATTGCGGCGAGTACCAGCACAAAGAAAAAAATGATGCTCAAAAAAAGGATGGCGGGCTCAGCTGATGGAGCAAACTACCAAAATAAAATATCAGACGCCCGTTTCAACCCGCCCATCGGCATGTCTGGCAAATCTTCCTTCAGCTCTGTCGTGTACCTGATCGTAGCGTCCCCAAGGCCAACCTCCGAAACGGGTCGCATGAAAATCATCAAATGCCTGCTGAATCTCTTCTTTTGTATTCATGACAAATGGTCCGTACTGAATGACCGGTTCATTGATCGGACGACCCTGTAAAATCAGGATTTTACTTTCATTACTTCCATTCTGAATTTTTAGATCACGGCTGGAATCCACGATTGCAGAGTGATATTTGGGAATTTGCTTTCCCTCCAGTGAGAGTTCTGTTCCTTCATAAAAATATATTACCCGGTTTATTCCTTCTCCCGCACCGGGAAAGAGCAGACTCGCACCGGGCTCCATCCGAATATTGCAGATCAGAACTTCGTTATTAGGATCAGCAGCCCAGGATCCGGGAGGCGGATCAGGAGCCGTATTTCCATATATATTTCCTGCCATCAGCTCAAAATATGTCTTTTTCCCCAAGGCGTCTTTCACCTCGAATTTGGGAATTTTACTACCCCACAACATTTTAAAATGAGGCTCCACCATTTTATTCTTGCGGGGCAGGTTGAGCCAGATCTGGAATAACTCCAGCGGATTATCTTCGTCTGTTTTGAGAAGGGGGAACATTTCGGAGTGTTGAACCCCTTTTCCAGCAGTCATCCACTGCACATCGCCTTCGCCATACCTTCCTGCTGCTCCCATGGAATCCGCGTGATCAACAAATCCCTTTCTGACGACCGTGATCGTTTCAAAACCTCTGTGAGGATGACCCGGAAAACCCGGAACTTTCTTGCCATGGTACATGCGCCACCCATCTTTTATGATGAAATCATCCCCGAGCGGTCTCCCTTTCAGGGAGACTGCAGGGCCCATCTCATCATTTCCTTTTGGAAAAAAATCCTCGTGGTGCACACAAAATAAAAAAGGGTCAAGCGTATCCCAATTAAACCCCATTGGTTTGATTTCCCATACCGGATGCCGATCGGAAACTTCACTCATCTGTTCCATCATTTTCGTTTTTCTTCCTGAGGATAAGCCCAACCAAGCGAGTACCCCGACGGAAAATTTTGCTACAAAACCTCTTCTGTTTTCTGCCATTTCTCCAGTTTTATTTTACCATTCAATCAAATAAGCAAAATAGAAACACCCCATTCTTCCCTCTTGTGATTTGAAAGTATGGATAATTTTGGATGTCATCATTAAACCGACAACAGTTTTAACAGTCAAACCAACGAAAAGTTATTCCATCACATCATAAACTACATTCATTATGTTTAAGAAACTATTGATCCTGTCTACCCTCTTCTGGGGTTTTCTGATTGGCAATGGGGCTCAGGCCCAGAACGATGAAACCGGTCTGCCTGGGGACCAGTTCAGTCTGGAAGGGGCATTGGAAATGTTTAAAAAAGCCAAAAATCCGGAGGAGTTCGAAAAACTGATCAACGAAGAAGGCAATAAGGTAAATAATCTGGACCTCAATGAAGACGGGGAAACGGACTATGTTTTTGTCAATGAACATCAAGAGGGCAATACCCGAGTTTTTGTTTTGAGCGTCGCTGTTTCTGATAAGGAGAATCAGGATATAGCCACACTGGAGCTGGAAAAAACAGGAGATGAAAACGCCGTGGCACAGATCATTGGAAATGAAGAAATATTTGGGGAAGAGACGATACTGGAACCTGCTGATGAAAATGATCCGGAACCTATGAAAGAGGACACAAAAGGGCATGGTCCAAACTCCATGATTGAAGATGACGCCTTCGTGGTCAATGTCTGGTTCTGGCCCTGTGTCCGGTTTGTTTATGGTCCCGGTTACAGACCCTGGGTTTCCCCCTGGCGTTGGCGTGTGTATCCCGCCTGGTGGAGGCCCTGGAGACCACATCCCTGGTCAGTCTGGAGACCCTACCGGATGTCATATCGCGGCCCGGGCGTGCGGGTGGTACATGTACACCGGATCGCCGGTGGGCACAGAGTATATGCGCCGGTTCGCAGGACTTCGGTCACGGTCAAAACAAGGTACGCTCCTGCCCATAAGAGCTATCAGGTCAAGCGTACTAAAGTGACGGGCCCAAGAGGCAACACAAGAACAAAGACTACGGTAAGAGGACCTAAGGGAAATGTAAAAGCCAGTAAGACTACTGTGCGCAAGGGCAGAAGATAAAGATCTGTTTTTTAAATAATAATAAAGGGGCTATCGTAAAACCGGTAGTCCCTTTCTTTTTATCAGTACGTCCCGTGCACGATCCGGAGCTATTTACGGCTCAACCACCAACCGAGCCAGAGTCCGACCAGACCCCACTGAACAATTGCATCGATCAGATAGGGCAGGGACTTGGTTTCAAACCAGATACTATTCAAATAAGGTATCGTAAGATATGAAATCAGGCCCACACCTACACAATATTGCACTACGGAGAACAAATTCAGATTGGGGATACGCATGAGGATCCAAACCAGCAAAAACACCGCCAGCAGGTCGATCGCAAAGGCTCTGGCCATATTCATGCCCATGGAAGTATGAAAACTTTGGTGATAGGTCACACTTGCCCAGGGCTTGCCTTCCCGGGTAGCCATGAATGCCTCCTCGTCCGCCCTGCTGGTCCCTGGCGGAACAATGGGCAACATATAGGTGCCTTCTTCTGGTAAATTGGTAGTGAGGCATTCCAGTATTTTATCCTGATTGGCTGTGTACTGAAAGTCTGAGCTGTGAATACCCACCAAAGCCCAGGAAAGGAACTGCCAGAGAAAAACGATCAGGCCACCTACAAGGGTAGCTACTACTTGTTTGGTCATAAAAATTAGGTTTTGTTGTGAAGAATAGTCCAAAGTTACCTAAAACAGGTTCATTTACCAAAAATAAATCTTGTAACTAAAAATCACTATGGCAGGACCGGTTTCAGTCTTCCCGGCTTCCGTCATCTGCCATACGGACAATTGAGGGATGAAATTCGGCGATTACCTCCACCAGTTCGGCCTGACAGGCCATCACCTTCCTGATGTCTTTGTATACCTGGGGAGCCTCGTCCAATCCTCCCCCCAAAAGGAAAATGCCCTGATTTTCCAATTGAATTCTTATCTCATTCCATTGGAGGGTCTTGACAGCCTGGGTGCGGCTCATCAGTCGCCCGGCCCCATGGGAGGCAGATTGAAGTGATGAATCGTGTCCAAGACCACGGACAACGAACCCCGGACTGGCCATACTGCCCGGGATGATACCAAGTACTCCTTTCCCTGCTGGTGTGGCCCCTTTCCTGTGAACGATGAGCTCCCTACCCTGGTGCATTTCCTTCCACGCAAAGTTGTGGTGATTTTCCACCCTAAAAACAGTCTGAGCCGAAAGGGCACTTGAAATCCTCTTGTGTATGATATCGTGACAGGCGGAAGCGTAATTCCCGGCCAGATTCATGGCATCCCAATAGTTATTACCTTCTTCCGTGTCCAAATCCAGGAATGCCAGATCCCTGGCATGACGAGGCAGCACACAGATTTCCCTGGCCAGAGAGGTAAAATGATTGGCAATGGTGGCCCCCATTCCCCTGGAACCCGAATGGCTGAGCAGAGAAAGGTAATCGCCTGCAGGCAATGGGCAATCAGCTTTGTTTTCTTTGATTCTGAACATACCCCATTCAACAAAATGATTTCCTCCTCCAGAGGTGCCCAATTGGGCCCATGATTTATCCTTGAGCGACTTTAAAAACGGAGTGGTCTGGAAGACCGGATCCTCCAGAACCGGATGATCCGCTCGGGCTTTTCCTTCGAATGCCTTTCCTGCACCGAAGAGGGTGCACTCAGTCAAAATTCGGATCAATTTGTCTCTTTGATTTATGAGATAATCGGCAGATAAGTCAAAAACACTCAAGGCCATCCGGCATCCAATATCCACTCCGACACCATAAGGAATCACTGTATTTTCCGTCGCCAATACTCCACCAATGGGCAAGCCATAGCCCTGGTGTGCGTCCGGCATCAGCGCACCCGCCACGGCGATAGGCAGTGTCATCGCTGTTTTCATCTGATCCAGGGCTCCGTTTTCAATATGCTCCCGACCAAATATCACAGCTTGAGGGCTGCTTTCCTCAGGTGTC
>Ga0116143_10004499_pt1 | contig 13167 bp, 14 predicted proteins | sample AD_UKC034_MetaG_FD_89745 | JGI IMG/M metagenome (GOLD analysis project Ga0116143, IMG submission 89745) | Active sludge microbial communities of municipal wastewater-treating anaerobic digesters from USA - AD_UKC034_MetaG | ecosystem: Engineered > Bioreactor > Anaerobic > Digestate | place: USA...
ACGCGGCGGGGCGGGTGTATGTGCTGGAGGCCAGCCGCAAGCTGGTGGAGCGGTACGAGTAGGACAGGCGCAGCGGCGGCTCCGGCGATGCCACGCGCTCTACCACAGGACCCGCGCAGACGCCTAGGACAAACTGACAGTTTGTCCTACACAACCGTTGCACCCGTGGACCACCCACGGAAGACTGGCGGAGAGGTACGAGTAGAGAAAACGCTTGACAAGTCGACTAGAATCTACTAGCATATAGTAGTGATCGCTAGAGTGAGAAGGAGTCGACCGATGACCGATACCAAACCGATCCTCACGCCGGACGAAGTGGCAAAATACCTTCGCCTCGCCCCGGACACCGTGTACCGTTATATCCGTCAGGGCAAGCTGGTCGCTTCGCGTATGGGGCGGCAATACCGCGTGACCCGCGAGAGCGTGGCGCAGTTCCTCGTCGAGTCTGAGACGGCAAATCGAGCCGAACCAATGCGCGTGATGGCTGAGGAAATACCTGTGTATTCCCTTTCCGAGCTGTTGGAGGGCCTGACCGAAGAGAATCGCCACGAGGAGACGCAGACCGGTCCCGCCGTCGGGGCCGAGGTATGGTGATCGGCCGACCCTATATCCCTGAGCGCGGCGAAATCGTCTGGCTGGATTTCGATCCCCAGGCGGGGCATGAGCAAGCGGGGCGCAGACCCGCGCTGGTGCTATCTCCTCGCGAGTACAATAGCAGGGCCGGCCTGGCCATTGTGTGCCCGATTACCAGTCAGGTCAAGGGCTACAAGTTGGAGGCGAGCCTGCCGCAGGGCCTGCCGGTGCAGGGCGTGGTGCTCTCCGACCACATCAAGAGCATGGACTGGCGGGTCAGAAGGGCGGAACTGATCTGTCGCGCACCACGAGCCGTTCTGCTTGCGGTAATCGGTCGGGTGACTTCGCTCCTGCGCGAATAGTCTTGGAGCGACCAAAATGCTATACCTCGGCTAACCCTAGCTTGGTGCGGTAAGCGTTGAGTTGCCTGAGCTGCTCTTTGGTGAGTCCCCGACGATATTCTCTCCAGTACTCCGGATGCCTCTCCGGCATCGTGAACAGTGCGCTGTCCTTAACCACGGCGTCGAGCACGCGCTCGACATCGGTCCGCGAGTCTGCACCGACGGGAGGCATGAGTCTTGGGCTGTACTGGAGTAGCCAGGTGCTGTACTCGGTTCCGAAGGAGAGCGCATCCAGGTACGCCACGAGGTGGTCACGCATCTTCTTCAGGTCCGGCAGCGCCAGCCTCAGCCCTGGAGGGAGCATAAGTGCGCCGTTGACGACCAAGAGATGAGCCAGAGTGCTATCTCGAACCGACTTGATTGCCTTGATCGAAGCGGCGGGCGGGGTGCTGTCCAGGCGCACGCACCGCTGTTCGAATTCCGCCCGATACTCCGGCCGTATCCACTGAGCGACCATGTCTCGGACACGCTGCATTCGAAGTCGGTCTGGCTTGTGCTTGTCCACAAAGAGACGACTGACGATCAAGGTCGCGCTTTGCAGGCAATTCAGCCAAACGATGCGAAAAAAGTCATCTCGTCCCGGCTCTGAGAAGAGAGAACTCGTAAAAGACTCGAGCTTCTCAGCGATGTAGAGATCGGCGTTCAGGAGCGCGAGTTCTGACTGAAGAATGTGCATGCACTTCTCGTACTCCTCGGAATGCCCGGGCTGTAGTACCTGATCGGGTCGCAGTTCGTTAAGGCGGGACTCTTCGACCACTCTGGCCTCCTCGGCAACATCCAAGCGGAAACGATCCGCAGGTCGTAGTCATGGTTCAGCCCCCGGTGCCAGTCGTACCCTCCACGATCTTGATCTCCTCTTGCGTCAACCCGTACAGCTCATAGACCAGCGCATCGATCTCTTTGTCGGTGGCGGCGATCTGGCGAGAGTAGAGCTCGCGGTCGGCCTCGGTGCGGGCCGCGGCCAGGCGCTGGTGCAGCTCGAGCATGCGGGTGACCAGCTCGACCATTCGGGCGTGGCGGGCGGCGTCGGCGGGCAGAGCAACGGGAAGCTTCCGCAGATAGGACTCGTTCATATCGTCAGCAAGGTAGTTCACGCACCAGTACTGGATCGATGATGACGCAAGCACGCCCAGCAGGCACTTCAGCTCATCGAGGTCGTCTGTCCTCGAGACGATGACCTGGAGCGTCTTCATGCCGGCCGAATTGCGTCGCTCGTCCAAGCCACAGATGATTCGCCGAACCCAGCGCATCTTCTGAATCCTCACGACCCATACTTTGGGGTGAGAGTACAGGTCGTCGACCTTGCTTGGCGTGAGAGTCGCGCTGGAAATCCTGACACCCTCGCCTACCGCGTGTCGCTCCACGTCGGCGGGGATGACCATGAAGTAGTCCCCCGACTGCTCTTGGGTCACCTTGAACTTGCTTCCCTCCTCGCCTCTCGAAATCCGGAATCTGGCGGAAAGATCGCCCAGTCGCGGGTGAGCTTCAAGTTTCGCTACTACTCGCTGCTGTTCCGGTGAGGCCAGGTAACCCACCACTAAAGATGGTCGGCTTGCCCAGAACTGCTGATCCACCCGCGACTCCATGTCCCACTCCAGGCGACTGAATTTGGTGAGGCGCTCTTCCGCCGACACAACGAATCTGCTTATCTTCTTGTGCTGCACTGCTGTCGCCGGTTTTGGGGGTTCCTTCGCCAACGTAAGCACGGCGCACCAGGTGTCGCGGACCTGGGAGAAAAGTGGACCGGCTTCCACAAGGTCGATGAGTGTCGTGCCGCCAAGAATGAGGGCCCGAACCGCCTCTCTGTCGTCTTTTCGTAGGAACGTATCAGGGGTGATGAAGCCGAGGCGGCCTTTCAACGCCAGCACACGGAGTCCGCACTCCATGAACAAGGCATACGAGTCCTGTACCCTGACTCGTCCGGCATCGTACCGTGTCCTGAAGTACGCCTCTTCATCAGGAGCGAATGTGGCTCCCCACGGCGGATTCCCGATCACCGCATCAAACCCACCCGCCTCGAACACCGCGGGGAACTCGGCCTGCCAGTCGAACGCGTTGACCCGGCGGACCTCCTCCGGATCGAACAGCGCCATTTGCTTGCCCTGCCAGTAGTCCGGCCCAATGAGCGAGTTGCCGCATTTGATGTTCTTGCCCAAATCCGGCAGGGCCCTCTCCTGCCAAAGCCTTAACTGCTGCCCCAGCGTCTCGTCGTTCTCCCCTTCCAGCACCTTGAGCAGAAGGTTGAGCTTGGTCACCTCCACCGCCTGCCGGTCAATGTCCACGCCATAGATATTGTTCAGCAGGATGCGCTTTTTCTCGGCGGTGGTCAGGCGCCACTCGCCCTGCGACACGCGGCGCAGGGGCGGCTTTTTCGCCGCGGCCCACTGCTCCGGATCGTGGCGCGTGTACCAGTCCAGATGGTAATCCAGCAGGTGCTGGTAGGCGCCCAGGAGGAAAGATCCCGAGCCGCAGGCCGGGTCCAGCACGCGCAGCTTGCTGATCTGCTCCGGGGTCTGGCCCTTGATCAGCTCGCCGACGGTGTGCTCGACGATATAGTCCACGATGTAGGTGGGAGTGTAATAGACGCCGCCGGCCTTTTTGACCTCGGGCTTTTCCTCGACCACGGCGCGGTGGCCTGCCGTCAGGCGGATGACCTTGCCCAGGAACTGCTCGTACACCTGGCCCAGGATATCGCCGGCGATCATCGTGAACTCGTAGGGTGACTGCGGATAGTACAGCCCGTTGATGATCTCCTTGAGCACCCTGTCGTCGAGGGTCAGAGTGGGGGTCAGCCTATCCGCCTTTAGATTGAACAGGCCGGCGTTGTATTTCTGATCCGCAAGGCGGTAGAGCTCGGCCAGACGCGGGTAGACGTTGGCGCCATTGAGCAGGGCCTGGAGGCGGCCGTATTCTTCGCTGCCGCGGTCCTCGGCCACGCGCAGGAAGAGGATGCGGTCGATGGTGAGCTGCACGGCCAGGTTGAGCTCGTCCACGCTGAGCTGCGGATTGCGCAGGGCCAGGTTGCGCGCCAGCTCTTCGCGCCAGGCCTCGATCTCTTTGAGGATCTCACGGTCGACGGGGTTGGTGCCGCGCTTGGAGCCGCGCACATAGCTGTCCAGCGAACCGCGCAACACCGAATCCTTGGCAAAGAGCGACCAGATGTCCGGCCAGCGCTCGGGGTACTGGTCGCAGGTCAGGTAGTGGGTGCGGCCGATGCCCGCCGCGTCGGTCGGCGCCGGGCGGCGGGTGCAGTCGTACACGGCGAGCTCTTCAAAGTCGGTGAGGATCGACAGGGGCAGCTTGCCGGACCAGGCGTAGCGGCGGAGCTGGTAGGCCGGGCCGGCGTCGGCCTTGACGTTCACCGCCGGCTTTTTGGCCTCGACAAAGAACTTGCGCATGCCGCCGATGCGAAAGGTATAGTCCGGCGCCTCGATGCCGGCAGCGGAGCGCATGGACTCTTCGTGCACCACGTCCTTGTACGGCTCGGCGTAGCCGAGCTTGTTGTGCACGTCCCAGCCCAGGGCCTCGAAGAAGGGATCGATGTATTCGACGCGGACCTCGGTCTCCCGGTACCCGGACGACCGATAGCTCTCGAGGTGGCTCCGAAAGCGCTCGACCAGGCTGGCGACCGTGTCCCTGGCCCTGTCCGTTGCCTCAGGCATTGGGGCTCTCCCGCGTCCGGTGATGGCTCGTATTATAGCCCAGCGCTGGTTCAAGGGCAAACGGCGGTTGGGGGCAATCACAGCCGCAGGGAGCGAAGGTATCTGCGCGGCAGCGCGGACGCGCGAACGAGTCTGCTCACCAGACTTCCGAAGTCCGGGAGACTTCGGAAGTCTGTCCATTGGGACCGCAACGTGCGACCTGACCTGCCGGGCGCGGTTAGCCTGTCCGAATGTGCGGACCAGCGAACCGCGCCCGGGTGCGGTGAAAGGAAGCGGCCCCAATTTGACAAATTAGAACGTTTGTGCTAGTATGGGCGCCAGCAACGACAAGGAGCCGCCCCGTGGGCCGCAAGAGGCCTCACTCGATCAACCGAGCCGCCCGACGGCGCTCGCCACCAAGTGTGGTGAGCGCCGTTTCTTTTTGCCCCTCGCACAGGTGTTGCCCGTGAGACCCGTTGACCGACCCTGCCAGCACGAGGGCTGCCACGCCTGGGCGAGGAAGGGCGCCACGCTCTGCGCCTCTCATCAGCGGCAACAGCAGCGGGCCAGCGCGCAGAACGACAACGCGGCCAATCAGCGCCTGCTGCTCGAATTCTTCAGGGACATCTTTTCCCCGGAGGAGTACGAGGCAGTGAACCGCCAGGTGACCCTGGGTCAGCCGATGGAGGTGGAGATGGCCATCATCCGCGTGCTGCTGTACCGGGTGATGAAGAGCATCGGCACGACGGACCCCAAACAGGCCCTGCCGCTGGTGCGTCAGGCGGTGGACGCGCTGTGCCGCACGCTGCGCACGCAGCGCGTGATCAGCGGTCAGGCCGGCGAGACCTTTAGCCAGACACTGGCCGCGCTCATCGAGCAGTGGACCGAGCTGAGCGCACCGGCCGAAGGAGGGGAGCACCCATGAGCGCTGACGAACATCTACGGCAAGCCGTGCGCCGCTGGAGCGAGTGCCGGCAGCGCGCCCGGCAGGAGCCGCCGTCGGTCGAGGGAGCCGAGCCAGGCTGTACCTTTGGCCTGCTGGTGCGCGACGAGCTCGACGACCAGAAGGCGGCCATCGAAGACCTCAAGAAGGAGCTGGAATGGATCAGAACGGTGATCGTGGTAGCCATCGTCTCGGCGGGCATTGGCACGCTGCTGCGCCTGGCCGGGTGGGTGCAGTGAGGCGCTCGCTGCACACGAGCGTGTCGCGGCTGCGCGAGCGCGTGGCCGAGGCCTGGTTCGGCGACCTGATTCAGGCCCGCGTCGAGAACGCGCTCAAGGCCGTCGATGACGCGTTCTGGCGGCCCGTGGCCGGCGGGTCGCCCACGCTGGACCGCGACTGGGGCCTGCGCCGCGACGACCTGGATGACGCGCTCGAGGCCTGGCGGGCCAATCCGCTGGCGCGGCGCATCGTGGCCCTGACCACGGACTATGTGGTCGGCTCGGGCATCACGGTACGCTCGGATGTGGAATGGGTCCAGCGTTACGTCAACGAGTTCTGGGCGCTCAACCGTATGGACGAGCGGCTCTATGCCTGGTGCGACGAGCTGACCCGCTCGGGAGAGCTGTTCGTCGTGCTGCGCACCGATCCGGTCAGCGGGATGGGCTTTGTGCGCGCCGTGCCGGCGGTGTGGATCGATGCGGTGCAGACCGATCCCGACGACCTGGAGCGCGAGCTGAGCTATCACCGCGCGCCGGCGGGAGGGCCGGAGGGACTGGAGGGGCGCTGGTGGCCGGCAGCGAGCGCCACCGCTGCGCCCGGACCGGACGAGGTGATGCTGCACCACGCCATCAACCGGCCGGTGGGCTGCGTCCGCGGCGAGAGCGACCTGGGTCCCCTCCTGCCGTGGCTGCGCCGCTACCGCGAGTGGCTGGAGAACCGCGTGCGCCTGAACAAGTTCAAGACGGCCTTTTTGTGGGACGTGACGGTGACCGGTGCGCCGGGCAGCGCCGACGCCCTGCGCAGCAAGCGCTTTCGCTACCAGACGCCGCCCGAGCCTGGCTCGATCATCGTCCACGACGATTCGGAGAGTTGGGACGCGGTCACGCCGCGGATCGATGCCTGGGACGCCAAGGACGACGGCAAGGCCCTGCGCCTGATGATCGCCGCGGGGGCCGGCGTGCCGCTGCACTTTATGGGCGAGGGCGAGAGCGCCACCCGGGCCACGGCGGCGGAGATGGGCGATCCCACTTACCGCCATTACTACCGGCGGCAGTTGGCCTTTGGCGACCTGCTGCTGGACCTGCTGCGCACGGCCATCCGCCGAGCCAACGCCCGCGGGCGGGGCCGCTCGCTGAGCGACTATCAACTGCGCTGCTCCTTCCCCGACATCACCAAACAGGACAACCTGGAGCTGGCGCGCAGCGCTCAGGCCATCGCCGGGGCGCTGGAGGTGTACGCACGCGAGGGCTGGGTGGATCGACGCACGGCCATCGAGATGGCCATGCGCTTTGCCGGAGAGCTGGTGGACGTCGAGCGCGTGATCGAGCGCATCGACCAGGAGAGAAGAGAGCGAAAGGAGGACCAACAGTGACCGAAGCAGTGAGCCGGCGCTGCGCCAACCAGAGCGGCAGCGTGCTGGCCGCCGTCGGGCCGCGGCGCTACGCGGTGAGGGCCATCACCGCCGGAGTGGGCAACGGCCTGCGCTACCCGGCGGAGGTGCTGGCCGCAGCGGTGGCCGCCCAGCGGTTCGAGGGAGCGGCGGTGTACCTGGACCACTCGCAGATGGGCGAGCTGTGGAGCCAGAGTGGCGGGCGCAGCGTGAGGAACGTGCTGGGCGTGCTCGAAGGGGCGCGTATGGACGGGGACGCGGTGAGCGCAGAGCTGCGTCTCTACCCCGGCCCCGAGGCCGACCGCCTGAGCGGGCTGGTGGACCAGTGGCTGGCCGACCGCTCGGAAGGCAGGGCCAGGCCGCCCATCGGCCTGAGCGCGGTGATGGAGGTGAGAGTGGACGGCGAGGAGGTGCGCGTGATCGAAAAGGTGGAGAGTGTGGACGTGGTGGTGGATCCGGCCCGCGGCGGCGAGTTCGTCCGGGCGCTGAATCAAGAAGGAGGAGTACCGGTGGAAAGGGTGGAGCACAAGAGAGCCGATTTGAGCGGTTCGGGCCAGGCCACGACTCTAGACCTGGCAACGGTGGCCGGGGCGAACGGTGCCAGCGCGGTGGATCAAGCAGCGGTCGCTTTGTCGGAGCAGGTGCTGGGGCTGAGGCTGGCCGCCAGCGGCCTGCCCGAGCCGCTGCGCGAGATGGTGCGCGACGAGTTCAGCGGCAAGGCCCTGGACGTCAAGGTGCTGGAGAGCCGGCTGGAGGCGCTGCAGACCGCCTGGGCGCGCTCCACGGCGGCGCAGCCGGGCTTTAGCGGCGTGGGCCTCAGGCTCGATGGCGACGAGGGCCGGACCGGTGCACGGCCGCGCAGCAGCATCCGCGGCGTGATCAACGAGCAGGACCGGCTGGAGGCGCTGATGATGCAGGTCTGCGGCCTCAGGCCGTCGAGCGAGGCGCTGCAGGGCCTGCGGCCCGTGTCGGGCATCCGCGAGCTGTACCTGATGCTCTCGGGTGACTATGACTTTCGCGGTGTGTTCGAGCCGGAGCGCGTGGCCCTGGCGAACGTCACCACCGGCACCATGACCAGTCTGGTCAAGAACGTGTTCAACAAGGTCATCCTCGACTATTTCAACACGGTCGAGCGCTGGTGGGATCCCATCGTCACCACGGAGCAGTTCCTGTCGATGAAGGACCTGACGCTCATCACCCTGGGCGGGTTTGTCGATCTGCCCACGGTGAGCGAAGGCGGGCCCTACACCGAGCTGTCGTGGAGCGACGCCGAAGAGACGGTGGCCTTCACCAAGAAGGGCGGCTATGTGGGCGTGACGCTGGAGATGATGGACAAGGACGAAACGCGCGCCTTCCGGGCCATCCCGCGCAAGCTGGCCATCGCCGGCTACCGCACGCTGAGCACGATGATCAGCGACCTGTGGACGGCCAACAGCGGCGTCGGCGCCTACTGGCCGTCGAGCCAGAGCACCTATCGACTGTTCGACGCGAGCTATGGCAACCTGGGCAACACCGCACTGAGCGCCGAAGCCTGGGACGCGGCGATCCAGGCGATGTACAAGCAAAGCGAGGCCACCTCCAACAAGAGGATGGGCATCAGGCCGGCCTACCTGGTGGTGCCCATCGAGCTGGAAAAGACGGCCCTGACCATCCTGCTGAGCGAAGGCGAGCCGGGCACAGGCGACAACGACGCCAACGTGCGCCGGGGCAGCAGCCGGGTGGTCGTGTGCCCGAACATGACCGACGCCAACGACTGGCTGGCCGTGGCCGATCCACGGGTCTGGCCCAGCATCACCGTGGGCTATCGGTTCAGCCCGGTGCCGGAGGTGTTTATCGCCGGCGAGGAGACGGTCGGGTCGATGTTCACGAACGACGAGATGCGCATCAAGGCGCGCTACGTGGTGGCGGTGGGCGCCGGGGACTATCGGCCCCTGTACAAGAGCAATGTCGCCTAGTAATGCGACACGCCCGTCGCTGACCCGCCGGGCAGCGTCCCGTAAGGGGCGGCACCGATGGCCAACGGCCGGACTCGTAGGGGCGGGTCTCAGACCCGCCCGTCCCCCCGCCCATCGCAAGGGCGCCGGGCAGCGTCGCCCGACCGGAAGCACCGATGGCCAGCGGCCGGACCCGTAGGGGCGGGTCTCAGACCCGCCCGTCCCCCGGCCCATCGCAAGGGCGCCGGGCAGTGTGGCGTGACAGGAGGCGCAGATGAGCTTACAGGACCACCTGGGGCGGTTCGCGAACCGCCCCTACAACACATTCGTGGCAGCGTCGCCCGACCGGAAGCACCAATGGCCGACGGCCGGACCCGTAGGGGCGGGTCTCAGACTCGCCCGGTCCCCGGCCCAGCGCAAGGGCACCGGGTGGTGTGGCGTGACAGGAGGCGCAGATGAGTTTGCACAGCACCACCTGGGGCGGTTCGCGAACCGCCCCTACAACACATTCGTGGCGGCGGTTCTCCCTGCTGGTGCAGGGCGCACGCCTTCGGCTGGCGACGAACCGCCCCTACAACCCGCCCCTGGCGGCGGTGTGAGAAGGAGGAGAAATGACCATCGATTGGAGTGAGGTCTGGCGGTTTGCCTGGCCGATCCTGAAGGAAATGCTGGTGGCGCTGCTGATGGCGCTGCTGGCCCTGCTGGGTTATGACAAATACGTGCCTTCGCGGCTGGCGCGGCGGTCCGATGCGCCGAGCGCAGGCAGCTTTGCCAGCGGGCTGGACCTGCGGCTGAGGACCATCGCCCAGGCCCTGAGCACGAGGCGCAGCGCCGTGCCGGACGACCCGGGCCAGCGCATCGCCGACAACATCATGAACGTGGCGCGGCGGCGTGAGAGAGCCTCCGACGCCTACAAGGTGACCCCCCTGCCGCCAGAGGGTCGCCAGGGTAAGGGGTGAGCCATGGCTGAGCATCGCAGTATCGACTGGCGCGGCATCCTTTGGTCGCTGGCCAGGCCGGCGCTGGTGGCAGGCATCGTGGCGCTGCTGGTGGCCCTGGGGGTCACCGGGCTGAGGCCGCCCTATGGCGGCGACCTGGGCGCGATGGCTGGCACCACGTTCAGCGGGCCGCTGTGCGTGACCGGCGGCATCCAGAGCGGCAACAACCTCACCCTGACCAACGGCGCGCTGATCAACTCGAAGGGCGCGGTCACCGTGACCGACGGACTCTACGTGACCGGCGCGGTGGCGGGCGTGTCGGCGGTATGGAGCGGCTCGCAAAGCGTGGCCGGCTCGCTGGACGTGAGCGGCAGCACGGCGCTGTTCGACCTGCTGTCGCTGGGTTCGGTGACCGTGACCGGGCAGACGCAGTGGGGCACGTGGCTCGGCGGAGCGGTGCCGACGGCGGCTCAGGCCATCACTGTGACCACGAACGGGTACATCACGCCCACCGGCAGCCTGGTGCGCCTGGCCAGCGAGGGCAACGTGTTCACGAGCCAACTGGCCGTGGCCGCGGCCGGCCGCCTGGCCCTGCTGTGGAACAGCGGCGCAGCCACGGTGACCATCACCGACACGGGCACGAGCAAGCTGGCGGGCAACTGGGACGGCGGTCCGGGCGACACGCTTTTGCTGTGGAGCGACGGCACGAACTGGCTCGAGCTGAGTCGCAGCGACAACTAGAACGAGAGGCCGAAAGGGGCGGTCCGGCAGCGGGCCGCCCCATGGCCAAAGGAGCAAACGAATGGGCGAAGGAACGAGTGAGATCAGGCACCTGCGCGAGCGGGTGCTCTTGCACGACGACATGCTGCGCGGCATCGGTGAGCGCGTGCGCTTGCTGGACGAGCTCGTGCAGCGGCTCGAAAAGCGGCTGGCCGGTGCGGCGGAAAAGGCCGACACCCCCCGCCTGCCGGTCACGGCGACAGGCGGTGCGCAGGCCCCCGCTGCAGAGCCGGCCCCGGCACCGCAGGCAGAACCACGGCGGGCGCCCGCCGTGAGGCGGCGCTAGACGATGGCCGACATCGATACCCTGCGCGACCGGGTAGAGGCGCTGCTGGCCGACTCGGGCAACGTCGAGTGGAGCACGACCGAGCTGGACCAGGCCATGAGGCTGGCCCTGGCCGACCTCAGCGTGGCCCTGCCGGTGCACAGCGTGACGACCATCGACGCGGTCGACAAGACCTGGGAGTACTCGCTGAGCGCGGTGAGCGGGCTGGTGGAGGTGACCGAGGTATGGTATCCCTACCTGGCCGGCCACCCGGCGCTCAAGCGGCCGCATCCGGTACGCTGGCGCACCATCGACGACGCGACGCTGCTCCTCGAGATGGACGAGTACCCCGACCCGATCTATGACCTGCGGGTGTTCTTTACCCGCAGCCAGACTGTGGCCGGGCTGGATGGAGCCGCGGTAACCACGGTGAGCGAAGCCGAAAAGGCCCTGCTGGTGCGGGGCTGCGCCGCCTTTGCCGCCCTGGCCAAGAGCCGGGACGTAACCAACGAAGTGACCATCGGTGCAGGCGTGCCGGAGCGGCTGAGGGAATGGGGTCTGGCCCTGCTGCAGCGGTTCAACGCCGGGCTGGCCGCGCTGAGCGTGATGGCCCACCAGGCCGACGACTCGCGCCCGGAGGCCTGGGGAGGCGAGGTGTAGCGGGCGGCGGGCGCGCCGCAGCGCGAAGAGAACGAAAGAGCCGGAGCAGGGCGACCTGGTCCGGCTCTTTGCTTACTCAGCCTCTCGCGGGCGGGGCGGCTGCGCCGCTCACTCCCCTTTGGTCTTGGCCTCGCGGCGGCGGGGGATGAGGCGGATCAACTGGCGCAGGGCGCGGTTCACCGCATCCGAGTCGGGAAAGTACAGGCGCACATCGGGGGCAAGCACCACCGTGGCGGCGCGCGGTTTGCGCGCCGGTTTGGCGGCGGGCGTCGCGGCCGTGCGGGTCACGCTCTTGCGGCGGCCGCGAAAGGACTCGCTGTGCTTGCGGCTGGCCGCGGTCGGCGTCTTGCGTTCGGCAGGCGTCTTGCGCTCGGCAGGCGTTTTCTTGCTGGCAGCGGGCGTTTTCTTGCTCGCGGCTGGCTCTTTGGCTTTGGCAGTCGTCTTGACCATGGCTGTGCTCCCAGCCCGCGCGGTTGGGTCGGCCGGCCCGGGCCGGCTCTGCGCCACAGTATACAACCAAAATGCAAGACGCAAAAACGGCCCGTGCGACACGGCACGGGTCGTCGGTCTAGCGCGAGGTAAAGGCCTGCTGTACAACCAGCGGCAGGTAGGCGCGGCGCCAGGGGACGGTGGCGGTGGCGCTGGGCGTGGGTGTCGGCGTGTCGGTGGGGGTGTGGGTGGCCGTAGGGCTGGCAGTGGGCGACGGGCTGGCCGTCGGCGTGGCGGTCCAGGTAGCACTGGGCGACGGGCTGGCGGTGAGGGTGGGCGTGGGCTCGGGCAGTAGCGCCAGGTCGCGCACCGGATTGGCCCGCAGGTCGGCCACGCTTACCGCGAACGAGACGCTCTGGTAGCCCGGCGCGCTGGCGCTGAGGGTCACAAAGGTGCACTGGTTGAGATAGAGGCCCGGCAGGAAGAGCTCATAGCTGCCGTCTGGCCCGGTCCAGGCGATGTGAGTACGGGCGACGCAAAAAGCCACGCGCACCTCTGCCTCGGCAATGCCGGTGAGCGGCCCGGGGACCGCGGCCAGCACACGGCCGGTGAGGATCAGGTCGCCGGGCGGCGTGGCCGTAGGCGTGGCGGTAGCGGTGAAGGTGGGCGGTGGCGGTGTGGTGGACGTGGCGCTCGGTGTCACGCTGGGTGTGGAGGTGTGGGTAAAGGTGGGGCTGGGCGTGAGCGTAGGCGTGTCGGTGGCCGTCGCGGTGGGGACCGGGGTGGCGGTTGACGTTGGCGTGTGAGTGGCGGTGGAGGTGGTCGTGGCCGTGGCCGAGGCGGTTCGAGTCGGCGTGGGCGTGTGGGCGTCGGTGGCGGTCGCGGTGGGGGTGGGCGTGGTGGTGCGCGTGCCGGTGGGCGTCTCGGTGGCGGTAAGGGTGGGCGTGGGCGTGGGCAGGGGCGGTAACACGCGGGCATAGATGTCGTACTCGCC
>Ga0116143_10004501_pt1 | contig 13159 bp, 10 predicted proteins | sample AD_UKC034_MetaG_FD_89745 | JGI IMG/M metagenome (GOLD analysis project Ga0116143, IMG submission 89745) | Active sludge microbial communities of municipal wastewater-treating anaerobic digesters from USA - AD_UKC034_MetaG | ecosystem: Engineered > Bioreactor > Anaerobic > Digestate | place: USA...
TCAGCGGCAACCTGTGCCGCTGCACCGGCTACAAGCAGATCCTGGACGCGGTGCACGCCGCCGCGGCCGAGCTCCGCGCCGCCGCGGGCGGGAGGGAGCCATGAGCCACCGCTGGGTGGGCCAGGACGTCCCGCGGGTGGACGGCCTGGAGAAGGTGACCGGCGCCGCGCGCTACGCCGCGGACGTGAAGCTGCCGAGGATGCTTCACGCCAGGGTGGTGCGCTCGCCCTACCCGCACGCCCGCGTGCGGGGCGTGAACCTGGACAGGGCGGCCCGCGCGCCCGGCGTGCGCGCGGTGGCCAGCGGCCAGGAGTTCCCGTTCCACGTCGGGATCTACCTCAAGGACCAGACCGTGTTCGCCACCGACCGGGTGCGTTTCGTGGGGGATCCGGTGGCGGCCGTGGCGGCCGAGACCCCGGAGGCCGCCGCCGAGGCCGCCGCGCTGGTCGAGGTGGACTACGAGCCGCTGCCTTCGCTGCTCGACGTGCGCCGGGGCATCCTGCCCGACGCGCCCCGGGTGCACCCCGACCTCGGCAGCTACGAGCGCGTGCCGTGGATCACGCCCGAGGCCGGGACGAACATCTGCAACCACCTCAAGGTGCGCAAGGGCGACTACGAGGCGGCCCTCAAGGCCTCGGCCACGGTGGTGGAGAACACCTTCGTGGTGCCCCAGGTGCAGCACGTGCCCATGGAGGTCCACGTCGCCGCCGCCCGCTCCGATCTGAGCGGGAAGCTCGAGGTGCTCACCTCCGCGCAGAGCCCGTTCACCGTGCGGCACCTGCTGTGCGCCTGCTTCCGCATGTCGCACGGCGACGTGCGGGTGAGCGTGCCCCACGTGGGCGGGGGCTTCGGCGGCAAGGCGGGCATCAACCTGGAGCCCATCGTCACCGCGCTGGCGCTGAAGACCCCGGGCCGCTGGGTGCGCCTGCACCTCGACCGGGCCGAGGAGTTCTACGCGGCCGTGGTGCGGCAGGGCCTGGTCGCCACGCTGGTCACCGGCGTGGACCGGCAGGGCAAGGTGCAGGCCCAGAGGATGCACTACCTGTGGGACTGCGGGGCCTACGGCGGCTACGGGGTGAACGTGGTGCGCGCGGCGGGCTACACCTGCGGCGGCGCCTACGAGTTCCCGAACGTCCAGGGCGACTCCATCGGGGTGTACACCAACCGCCCGGTGGGCAGCGCCTACCGCGGCTTCGGCATGCAGGAGATCCACTGGGCGCTCGAGCAGCAGATGGACATGGTGGCCCGCGAGATCGGCATGGATCCGATCGAGTTCCGGCTGCGGAACTGCCTCGGCCCGGGCAAGAAGACGGTCACCGGCCAGACGCTCGACGAGCACTCCGGCCGGGTGGACAAGTGCATCCGCAAGGTGGCCGAGGCCTTCACCGCGCCGCTCGGGGAGAAGCCCGGCCTGCTGCGCGGCCGAGGCCTGGCCTGCGCGGTCAAGGCCCCGGCCATGCCCAACGACGCGGCCTCCTCGGTGCTGCTCAAGTTCTGCGAGGACGGGGTGCTCGAGGTGCTGGTCTCGGGCACGGACATCGGCCAGGGCCTGCGCACGGTGGCGGCCCAGTTCGCGGCCGAGGCGCTGGACCTGCCGATCGAGCAGGTCCGGGTGCGCAACCTGCCAGACACCGACCTGTCGCCCTACGACTGGCAGACGGTGGCCTCGCGCCAGACCTGGGCCACCGGCAACGCGGTCCTGAAGGCCGCCGAGAAGTGCAAGGCCCAGCTCTTCGACATGGCCAGCCAGGTGCTGGGCGCGCCGGCCGAGCGGCTGGCGCTGCGCGACGGCGCGGTCGTGGACACGGGCGGCCAGGGCAGCGTGCCCCTCACCCGCCTGGTGATGGGCTACCAGTTCCCGGACGGCCACACCATCGGCGGACCCGTGGCGGCCGCCGCCCACCACGTGCCCGAGGGGCTGCTGTTCCTCGACCCGGAGACGAGCCAGAGCGCCAAGCCGGTGGCCAAGTGGACCTTCGGCGCCCAGGGCCTGGAGATCAGCGTGGATCCCGGGACCGGTCAGATCCAGGTCGATCGCGTGGTGGCCTGCTACGACGTGGGCCAGGTGGTCAACCCCTCGCTCATCGACGGCCAGACCTTCGGCGGGGTGGTGCAGGGCCTGGGCACCGGCCTGATGGAGGAGCTGCTGCTCGATCCCATGACGGGCCGCCCGCGGAACGCCAGCCTGGTCGACTACAAGATCCCCACCACCGAGGACCTGCCGGCGTCGATCGAGACCCACTACGTGGAGACGCCCCAGAAGGACGGCCCCATGGGCGCCCGCGGCATCGGCGAGCACACCATGATCCCCACCCCGGCGGCCCTGGCCAACGCGCTCTTCGCCGCCTGCGGGGTGCGCATCCAGGAGATGCCCATCACGGCCGAGAAGGTGCTCCGCGCGCTCCAGGCGAAGCGCGCCAGGGAGGAGTGAGCCGGGGTGCCCGCCGCGACGGCCCGCCTCGCGAGCTTCGACGCCCGCCTTGGCGCCGATCCCCGACCCCGCCACGGCCGGGTGACGGAGTCGTACCGCCACGCCGCGGTCGTGGAGCTCGAAGGCGGCGGCCTCGTCCTGCTGACCCATGACCGGCCGCTCGTGCCCTGGGGCGTCAGCCTGCCCGAGGAGGCCCCTCTCCCGGGCCCCGGCAGCCACCTGCTCCTCGAGGGCGCGCGCCTGTGCCTCGCCGAGCCGGGCAGAGAAGAGGACACCTTCTTCTTCGAGGGTGTCGGGCAGGATCTCTTCGTGCCTTGCCGCGAGGAGGCGCTGCATGCTCGCCAGTGGTCCTGGCAGGCCTGGGCCGAGCTGCCGCCGAGGACCCGTGAGCTGCTCCAGCCCGGCGGCCGGCAGACCGAGCCGGCGGTTCCGACCGCCGCCCCCAGCCTCACCTTCGCACAGCGCGAGCTGGCCCTCCTGTCCTCCACCCTCCAAGAGCTCCTCTCCTCCGTTCTGGTTCTCGATGGAGCGCCGGACATGACCGAGCCCGTACGCCGCCTGGTCGGCCTGGGGCGGGGCTCGACCCCGTCCGGGGACGACCTGCTCACCGGCGCCTCGGCCGCGGCACGGGCGACGGGGCGCGCGGGCGCGCGGGCGCTGTGCGCCTGCCTCTCCGACCTGCCCTGCGGCCTCACCACCCCGGCGGGCCACGCCATGCTCGGGGAGGCGGCCCGCGGCTTCTACCCCGCGCCGCTCGCGGCGGCCGCCCGGGCGCTGCCCGGCCTCGACCCGGACCAGCTCAAGGCCCTGGCCTCGCTGGGCGCGACGAGCGGCGCGGACATGCTGGCCGGCTTCCTGGCCACGCTGGAGGAACCCCATGCCTGAGAGCGTCCTGGTCCACCGCGGCCGCTACCATGACTCGGCCTACCTCATGCGCCTGTCGCGCGAGCTCAGCGCGCGGGACGGCGTCCAGGAGGCCGTGGTGGTCATGGGCACGGAGATGAACCGCGAGTTGCTGCGCGGGGCCGGCTTCCACGCGCCGGCGCTGGACTCGGCCGGGCCCATGGACCTGGTGGTGGCCCTGCGCGCCAGCAGCCCCGCGGCCATCGAGGCGGCGGGCCGGGAGCTCGAGCGCCTGCTCCAGGCCGCGCCCGCGGCCGCCCCCGGCGCCGCGTCCCGGCCGGGCTCGCTCGGCGAGGCGCTCCGGGTCCAGCCGGAGGCCGATCTCGTCAGCGTGGCGGTGCCCGGCGAGTACGCCGGCCACGTGGCGCTCGCCGCGCTCCGCGCCGGGCGGCACGTCTTCCTGTTCTCCAACAACGTCCCGCTCGAGGACGAGCTCAGGCTGAAGCGCCTGGCGCTGGAGCGCGGCCTGCTGGTCATGGGCCCGGACTGCGGCACCGCCATCCTGAGCGGCGTGGGCCTGGGCTTCTCGAACCGCGTGCGGCGCGGGCCGGTGGGCCTGGTCGGCGCCTCCGGCACCGGCCTGCAGGAGGTCTCCAGCCTGCTGCACCAGCTCGGCTCCGGGGTGAGCCACGCCATCGGCACGGGCAGCCGCGATCTCGGCGCCGAGGTGGGCGGCCTGATGACCGAGGCCGGGCTCCGGCTGCTGGCCGCCGACGACGGCACGCGCGTGATCGGCCTGGTGGCCAAGCACCCCGCGGCCGAGGTGGCCGCGCGGCTGCACGGCTTGCTGGCTGGCCTGGGGAAGCCCGTGGTGGTGCGCTACCTGGGCCAGCCGCCGCGGGCCTCGGCCGACGGGGTCACCTACACCGCCTCCCTCGAGGAGGCGGCCTGCGCGGCGGCGGCGGCGGCCGGCGAGGCGACCGCGCCGGGCCTGGCCGCCTGCCCGGCCGAGGACGACGTGCGTGAGCTGCTGGGCGAGCGCCCGCGGGTGGCGGGCCGGCTGCTCGCCCTGTTCGGCGGGGGCTCGCTGGCGGCCGAGGCCGCGCTCGTGCTCCGCGGCAGGGGCCTCGAGGTCGACGAGCCGGAGGGACCGCTCGCGGCCGGCGCCCCGCTGCCCGGCCACGGCCACCTGGTGGTGGACACGGGCGAGGACTTCTACACCCGCGGGAAGCCGCACCCCATGGTCGACCAGACGGTGCGCTGCGGCCTGATCAAGGCGCTCGGCGCCGACCCCGACGTCGGCCTGCTGCTGCTCGATCTGGTGCTTGGGGACGGCGCCCACCCGGACCCGGCGGCCGAGCTGGGGGCTGCGGTGCGCGCGGCCCGCGAGGCCCGCAAGGCGCGTGGCGCCCCGCCCCTCCTGGCGCTGGCCTCGGTGACCGGCACGGAGCTCGATCCCCAGGACGCCAACCGCCAGCGCGGCCTGCTCACGGCCGCCGGCGTGCACTGCCAGCCGTCGGCCTGGCGCGCGGCCGTGGTGGCCGCCGCGCTGCTGGCCGGCCCCGGAGGGAGGTGAGCCGTGGAGACCGCGAAGCCGAGGAGCCCGCTCGAGACCCCCCGGGCGGTCGTGCACCTGGGGCTGCGCGAGGTGGCCGACGGCGCGCGCGCCGCCCGGGTGCCGGTCACCGAGGTGGACTTCCAGCCCCCGGCCGGCGGCGATCCGGTCCGCCTCCGGGCGCTGGCCGCGCTCGGCGAGGGCGCCACCGCCGAGGCCATCGAGGCGGCCAACCGCCTGGCGCTCGAGCGCTTCCTGCGGGTGCAGCCCCACCTCGTCGGCGTGGGCCTGGCGAGGGATGAGATCCCGGGCATGGCCGAGGATCTCTTCCTGCACGCGGGCCCGCCCCTCAGCTGGGAGCGCATGTCCGGCCCGATGCGCGGCGCGGTGCTGGGCGGGTTGCTGCTCGAGGGCAAGGCCCGCGATCCCGAGGAGGCCGCCCGCCAGGCGGCCCGCGGGGCGGTGCGCTTCGAGCCCTGCCACCACCACCAGTCGGTGGGCCCCATGGCGGGCCTGGTCACCCCCTCCATGCCGGTCTGGATCCTGGAGGACCGCGGCCCGGACGGCGCCGGGCGCCGCACGTTCTGCACCCTCAACGAGGGGCTGGGCAAGGTGCTGCGCTACGGCGCCTACGCCCCCGAGGTGCTCGAGCGGCTGCGCTGGATGGCCAGCGAGCTGGCCCCGGCGCTGGCGGCCGCGCTCGCGGCGCGCGGGCCCGTCGATCTCAAGAGCCTGATGGCCCAGGCGCTGCAGATGGGCGACGAGGGGCACAACCGCAACCGGGCCGGCACCTCGCTGCTGTTCCGCGAGCTGGCCCCGGCGCTCTGCCGCTCGGGCAAGGGCGCCGAGAGCACGGCGCGGGTGCTCGAGTTCATCCACCGCAACGACCACTTCTTCCTCAACCTGACCATGCCCATGGCCAAGATGATGCTCATGGCCACCGAGGGAATCCCGCGCTCCTCCAGCGTGTCCGTCATGTCGCGCAACGGCACGGACTTCGGCGTCCAGCTCGCCAGCCTGCCCGGGCGCTGGTTCGTCGCGCCGGCGCAGCCCGTGCGCGGCCTGTACTTCCCCGGGTTCAAGGAGGCCGACGCCAACCCCGACATCGGCGACAGCGCCATCACCGAGACCGCCGGCTTCGGCGGCTTCTGCATGGCGGCCGCCCCGGCCATCGTCCAGTTCGTGGGCGGCAGCCCGGAGGACGCGCTCGAGACCTCTCGGCGCATGGGCGAGATCACCGTCGGGCGGAACGCGACCTTCGCCATCCCGCCCCTGGGCTTCGCCGGCGCGCCGACCCTGATCGACATCCGCAAGGTCATCGAGCTCGTCAGGCTGCCCACCATCAACACCGGCATCGCCCACCGCGAGCCGGGCGTGGGACAGGTCGGCGCCGGGCTGGTCAACCCACCCTGGGAGTGTTTCCACCGGGCCCTCGAGGCCTTCGTCGAGCACGCGCGCGGCGCGTGACAAGGAGGATCGCATGCTACCGATCGAGTTGAGCATCCCGCTGGGCATCGGCACGCCGGCCTGGCCGACCTACGAGCCGCTGCAGATGAAGTACTTCAAGCGCCTGGCGCCCAACGGGGCGAACGGCCAGCTGCTGACCCACTCGAACCACGTGGGCACACACCTGGACGGCGAGATCCACTTCTACACCCCGGGGCGCGACATCGCCCAGCTGCCCCTGGACTACCTGATGCACGAGGGCGTGGTGGTGGACCTCTCGGACGCGGCCGGGCAGTACGACGTGTACAGCTCGAAGATGGTCGAGGACCGGGTGGAGGTGCGCGAGGGCGACATCCTGATCATCCACACCGGCTTCCACCACTTCGGCTGGGATCAGCCCACGGCCCAGGAGGTGACCTACATGGTCAAGCACCCGGGGCCGGACCGCGAGTTCGCCCGCTGGGCCAAGCGCAAGAAGCTGCGCTGGATCGGCGTGGACTGCGGCAGCGCCGATCACCCGATGAACACCATCATCCGCAACTGGATGCCGCGCGAGGCCAAGCAGGCGCAGGCCCACTTCCGCAAGAAGTACAAGCAGCCGCTGGAGAAGTTCTTCGACGACTCGAAGTACCAGCTGATGCACATCGAGATGTTCGACCACGGCATCATCCACGCGGAGTGCCTGGGCGGCGACATCGACCTGCTGCTTAACAAGCGCGCGGTGATCGGCGCCTTCCCCTGGCGGCTGGTGGACGGCGAGAGCTGCATCTGCCGCATCCTGGCGTTCGTGCCCGAGGACGAGCACGCCCGGCTGATGAAGAAGAAGGCCAAGGCCGAGCTGACCCGTTTCGGCGACATCGCCGGCGCCAGGAACGACTGGCTACACGCCGAGGGACGGACCCGCGCCACCGCGCACCGAAAGCGCAAGTCCGCCCGCAAGTGACCTCCCCGCTGGGGACAGACCCAGACTGGAAGCAAACTGCATCCGGACGCACAGGTTGCCGGGCTCACGACCCCAGGCACTCCTGCTCACCGCGCTCCCGAACCAGGTGAGCCGCGACGAGTCCGCGCTCCAGGACGTCTCATGGCCGTTCAGGTGAAGGGACGGGAGAATCGCGGGGCTGCCTCACAGCGCCACGAGCCCGGATGGCGTCCCGGCGCATAGATCTCGCGCCAGGCCCCTGAGAGAATCACCAGATGTCCCTCGTGAAGGCCACTATCCAGGGGGGCGCAGAGGGCGAAGGAACCCGTTCTTGCGGAGCATCGCCCGGACCCAGGCCACCTCTCCAACGAAGTACCAGCTCGTCATCTCTGGGAGTCGCACCGTTCCCCGGCCAGAGAGCTCGGCCGCGATGTCACGGTAGTGCTTGCGGCGCATGGATGCCACGCGAGAGAGCCCCAGGTACTCCGGTGCGTCATCGATGAGCGGGTCCTCCTCGCCGTAGGCATAGTGGCGGTACCCGCTCCACCGATACCTGTGCGGTCGATCCACCATCCCCGCCCTCACGGGGTTGAGGGACAGGTACCTCATCGTCACCAGGAACCTGCGCCCGTCCTGGATGACCGGGGTTCGGGCGCGCTCACCGAAGACTCGACCCGTTCGGTGATGGAGCCGGTTGACGAAGCACGCCAGCGCCCCGAAGACCCGCTGCATGAACCGCGACAGAGACTGCGTGCTCGGGGTGAAGAGGATGATGTGGAGGTGGTTGTCCATGAACACGTAGTCGTGTATCAGGATACCGAAGACGGGCTTCAGGGAGAGCAACAGGGCGTAGAGGAACCGCTTGACCGACTCGGACTGGAAGAGGAACTCGCCGTTGTGCGCGCGAATGGAGAGATGGACGCAGCAGTTTCCATCCCCGAGAACCGCTTGTCGTGCCGGCCTTGGCATCGGGAATCAGGCAAGCAAACGAAAGGCCACGGAGCCCCTGCGCCTCCAACCCCTAGATAATCAAAGCAGCGCGCATCCGATCTGGCCGGTCGCCGTGCCCGAAATCCGGTCACCGTGACCGGAAATCGGTCACGGCTCCCGCGCAGCATCCGGCGCCGGCCTGTCATTCCCTCCTCCGGTCCAGGGTCTGTCCCCGTCGGCGGGGGCCGGGCGGCCGAGGGCGGCCGGGGCGCGGGAGCGCCCGATGAAGCCGGCCAGCGCCACCATGGTCAGCAGGTACGGCAGACTTCGCACCAGCTCATTCGGTACCCCGACGTCCACCGCCTGGAGGTGCAGCTGGCAGGTCTCGGCGAAGCCGAAGAGCAGACACGCCAGCACGGCCGGCAGCGGGCGCCACTTGCCCATGATCAGCGCGGCGAGCGCGATGTAGCCCCGCCCTCCGCTCATCTCCGCGGTGAAGCCATGGTTGTCCAGCGCCAGCCATGCCCCGCCGAGCCCTGCCAGCAGACCTGAGAGCCCGACCGCCATCCAGCGGATCCTGGGGACAGACACCCCCACGCTCGCGACCGCCTCAGGGTGCTCGCCGGCTGCCCTCAACCGCAGGCCAAAACGCGTGCGATAAAAGAGCACTGGCCACACGAGGACCACGAGCAGGAGGAGCCACAGCAACGGGTTTGCCGCAAGTCCACCCTCGAAGCCAGGCGTGGGTGGCGAGCTCGATGTCGAGCCGTACACCAGCTTCAGCAGGTACCGGGTGAGCCCGAAGGCCAGCAGGTTGATGGCCACACCCGTGATGATCTGGTCCGCGCGTAGTCGAATGACCAGATAGCCGTAGAGCAGCGCCACCAGGACACCCGCGGCCGCCCCGGCCAGCGCCCCGAGCCAGACGCTCGAGCCCAGATCGGCCACCCAGGCGGCCGCGAAGGCGCCGAAGAGCAGCTTGCCCTCGAGCGCCAGATCGATCACACCGGAGCGCTCGGAGGTCACTCCACCCAGCGCGGCCAGGGCGTAGGGCACGCTGATGCGCACGACCTGCAGCCAGAAGGCCAACCCCATGAGCGAAAGGAAGAAATCGCTCATGGCCCGGACCTCCGCACCTGATGCGAGAAAACCGCCGAGCTGGCCGCGACGGCCAGGATGATCACCGCCTGGAGCACATCGACCAGCTCCTTGGGCACCAGGGCGTTGATGGCCACGCCCCCGTGCGACAGCGTACCGAGCAGCACCGCGGCCAGCACGACACCCAGCGGGTGGCCCCTCCCGAGCAGCGCCACCGCGATTCCCATGAACCCGGCTCCTCGCCCCATGCCCTCCTCGTAGTAGTGCTTGTAGCCGAGGACAAAGTTGCAGCCTACGAGTCCGGCCAGGGCGCCCGCGGCCGCCAGCGCAGCCACCAGGGTGGCACGCACGCGGACACCGGCGCCCTCCGCCGCGCCAGGGGACAGACCCAGCGCGCGCAGCTCGAAGCCACGCCGGGAGCGAGACAGGAAGCCCCAGACCGCGAGCGCCGCCCCCAGCGCCAGGACGAAGCTCAGATTGGCCGCGCTGCCGGCCAGGCCCAAGCTCGGGAGGCGGGCACCCTCCACCACCAGCGCGGTGTGGGTGGTCTCCGGCAAGAACACCCGGTGCCCCAGCCCCAGCACCAGCGCGCTGGCCACGAAGTTGAGCATGATGGTGTTGATCACCTCGTGCGCGCCCAGGAAGGCCCTGAGCGCCCCGGGGATGGCCCCCCACAGCGCGCCAGCCGCGGCCGCGGCCAGGACCGCCAGCGGCAGAGCGAGCCACGCGCAGGTCTCCACAGGGAGAGCCGCGCCCACCAGAGCCGCGGCCAGACCTCCCAGCATCATCTGACCCTCGGCTCCGATGTTGAACAGCCCGGCGCGGAAGGCGAGGGCGACCGACAGCCCGGTGAACACCAGGGGTGTGGCCTTGAACAGCACCTGACCCACCCCGTAGGCATCACCCCAGGTAGAGCTCAGGAGCAGCCCGTACACCCGGGCAGGCGACTCACCCAGGAGCAGGACGAGCAGGCTGCCCGCCGCCATGGCCACCAACAAGGAAAATCCGAGGACGAACGCCTCGCGCCCGAGCTCGGAGCGCGTCATGCGCCCTCCCCTGCCCCGGTCATCAGGCCCCCGAGGCGCTCCGGCGCCGCGTTGTCGTCGAGCGCGGCGCCGTTGAGCTCTCCAGCGACCGCCCCGCGGAACAGGACCAGCACACGGTCGGCGAGCGCAATGAGCTCCTGGAGGTCGGCGGACACGAGCAGCACGCCGAGGCCCCGCCCGGCAGCATCGAGCAGGCTGCGATGGATGTGCAGCACGGCACCGATGTCCACCCCGCGTGTCGGCTGCCCGCACAGGAGCACGCGCAGGCCGGGACGGGTGAGCTCCCTCACCATGACCACCTTCTGCTGGTTGCCTCCCGAGAGCGATCCCGCGCGGGCCTCGGGTGAAGCCGGCCGCACGTCCCCCGCAGCGAGCAGCCTGGCCGCCTCGGAGCGCAGGCGGCCACGCCGCAGGCCGAGGGGGCCCGCGAACTCCGCCAGCCGGCCCAACGCCAAGTTCTCCGCGAGGCTGAAGTCGAGCACCAGACCGCGCGCCTGGCGATCCTCGGGCACGTGTGCGAGGCCTGCCGTCAGGCGCCCTGCTACCCCCAAGCGGGTGATGTCTCGCCCGCCCAGCAGGACCCGGCCCGCGGCCGCGGGTCTCAGGCCAGCCAGGGCCTCGAGCAGCTCCCGCTGGCCGTTACCCTCCACCCCGGCGAGGCCGAGGATCTCACCCGCCCGTATCTGAAGGGATACACCGGCCACGGCGTCCGTGCCCTCGGCCCGGGCGACACGCAGCCCCTCCACGCACAGCAGCGCCTCCGTGCCATCGGGGACGCCGCGCGGTCCCCGGGAAACCTGGAGCGGCACCTCGCGACCCACCATGGCGCAGGCGATCTCCGCGGGGGTGGCCGCGTCGCCCGCCAGCTCCGCGACCACCCGCCCCTGTCGCATGACGGTCACCTGATCCGCGAGTGCGCACACCTCGTCCAGCTTGTGGGTGATGAGCACGACCGCGAGCCCCTGCGCGGTCATGCCCCGGAGCGCCCCGAAGAGGTGGCGCACCTCCGCTGGCGCCAGGACCGCCGTCGGCTCGTCGAGGATGAGCACGTCGCAGCCCTGCCAGAGCACCTTGAGGATCTCGACCCGCTGTCGCTCCCCGACCGACAGCCGCTCCACGCGCGCCCGCGGGTCGACGCCCAGGCCGAAGCGCCGGCTCACCTCCTCGAGCCCTCGCGTCGCGCCGTCGAGATCGAGCAGCCCCCTGCGCAGCGGCTCCCGACCGAGCACGACGTTCTCCACCACCGAGAGCGGAGGCACGAGCATGAAGTGCTGATGCACCATGCCCACCCCTCGGCGGATCGCCTCCCGAGGAGAGTGCCGCGCGGGCCGTATCTGCTCGCCCTTGATGCGGATCTCACCTGCGTCCGCCTGGAGTTCGCCGTAGGCCACCCGCATCAGCGTGGTCTTGCCCGCGCCGTTCTCCCCGACCAGCGCGTGAATGCGCCCGCGCTCGAGCGAGAAGTCCACCCTGTCGTTGGCCAGGGCGGCCCCGAAGGCGCGGCTCACGCCGTGGAGCTCGAGGACGTTCTCGACAGAAGCCGTCATGCTCCCGGCACCTCGATCTCGCCGGCGACGATCTGCCTCTCGAGCTCGCGCAGCCGGGCGAGCACCTCCGGGGTCAGGCGATCGCGGTTGTTGTCGTCCAGCACGTAGCCCACCTGGCCCTCGGCCAGGCCTGCCTCGTACACGCCGCCCGCGAAACGCCCCTCGGCGTGGGCACGGCTCGCCTCGAGCACGGCGAGGTCCACCCGCTTGACCATGCTGGTCAGCACGCAGCAGGGCGCCTCGTGGAACTGGTCGCTGTCCACGCCGATGGCCCAGCGACCGACCGAACGCGCGGCGGTGAACACGCCGCCCCCGGTCTTGCCTGCCGCGTGGAAGATGACGTCAGCCCCCCGTCCGTACTGGGTCAGCGCCAGCTCCTTGCCGGTGACCGGGTCGGAGAAGGCCCTGGGATCCGTCCCGGCATAGGCCGAGAGCACCTGACAGGCCGGGCAGACGTAGCGGACCCCCGCCGCATAGCCGGCCTCGAACCTCTGGATGAGGGGGATCTGCATGCCGCCGACGAACCCCACGACGCGCGTGTGCGTGACCAGGCCTGCGAGGGCGCCCACCAGGAACGAGCCCTCCTGCTCTCTGAAGCGCAGCCCGGCCAGGTTGGGGGGGGTGGACTCGCCCGGTGTCCCGGAGAAGTCGATGCCGGCGAAGCGGGTCCCGGGAAACTCCCGGGCCAGCTTGCGGAGATCATCGCTGAAGATGAAGCCCACCCCGAAGACCAGCTGGTAGCCCTGGGATGCGAGCTCCCGGAGGGCGCTCTCCCTGTCGCTGCCGTCACCCGGCTCGATGAAACGGACCTGGGCGCCCAGCTCGCGCTCGACCCGCATCAGGCCAAGGTAGGCGGAGTCGTTGAAGGACTTGTCCCCCAGGCCTCCGACGTCGAACACCAGCCCCACGCAAAGCCCGGCCCGGCAGCGGCTGTCCCGCTCGGGCCCGCGCCCGACCAACAGCAGCCCCACGTTGAGCACCAGGAGTCCGATCAGCCAGTATCGCCGCCTGCGCATCGCCGGACAGAACCAGTCTATCGCGACCGGCGGCGCAGGATGCCAAACAGCCCCAGGCCCACGAGCATCCAACCGCCTCCTGACCAATCCCCCTGAGAGGAGGCCGAGCATCCACAGCCCCCACCTGTCGTGAGCTGACAGTAATCGTTCTCGGCGCAGTCCGGGTCGTCGCAGTCCGCCTGCCCGTCCCCGTCGTCGTCCCCGCCGTTGTCGCAGATCTCCGGGGTCACCTGGCAGTTCGGGGCCGCGGCGCAGTCCGGGTCATCGCAGTCCGCCTGCCCGTCCCCGTCGTCGTCCCCGCCGTTGTCGCAGATCTCCGGGGTCA
>Ga0116143_10004507_pt1 | contig 13144 bp, 10 predicted proteins | sample AD_UKC034_MetaG_FD_89745 | JGI IMG/M metagenome (GOLD analysis project Ga0116143, IMG submission 89745) | Active sludge microbial communities of municipal wastewater-treating anaerobic digesters from USA - AD_UKC034_MetaG | ecosystem: Engineered > Bioreactor > Anaerobic > Digestate | place: USA...
TAATCTCACCAGCTGCAATTGCCTGCTCTACTGCAGCTGTTGCCAACTCCGGTTTTAAGAGTTCCTTCGTCGGATCAACCAGTTCATAACCATGTTCTCCCTCGATTATGGATACCTCTAATTCTTCATTCCATAAATCGGTATGATAACTTGGCAATACAAGAAGTCTAGTCTCTAATAACGTCTCATCGAATACTGCATTGGCACTGGCAAAGTATTCATTCTGGCGAAAAAGACAGATTCCCCACAACAGCGGGTTTTGCTTTTCTTTAATTTGTTTTAAAGATTGCAGATAATCATACTGATACCCAATCTCTACCAAAGGAATTGTACTGCATTCCCCATTTTTGTCTATGATTGTGAGCGTCTCACGTACCTCATTTTCTAATAAATTGGCATTCACTTCCTCAATAGTCATACCGGTCGCATAGGTATCATTTATCTTCGTTCCAAATGTAAACCGCGTCGAATAGTAGCCTGCCATGATAAAGTAAAATAGAATCAGTACAAAAAACACAACCAAACATAACATTCCGAAATTTTTCTTTAGTAGTTCTTTCATAACTTTACTTTATGATTCCTTAGCCAATAGATCCGCTTCGTCAAATGCATCGCTAATCGGTGCACCGCCCGGAACCATCGGGAATACTTTATCATCTTCCTCAATGATACAGTCGAGGACAACTGGACCGCCTGCTGCAATTGCTTTTTTCAGAGCCGGTTCGACTTCCTCTTTCTTGGTAATACGAATTGCTTCGCAGCCAAGTCCTTCTGCTACCTTGACAAAATCTACTTTATCTTCCAACACGGTCTGGGAATAACGCTGACCGTAGAATAACGTCTGCCACTGTCTTACCATACCCAAAACATGATTGTTGATAACAATCTGGATAATTGGAATATTGTATCTGGAAGCCGTTGCCAGTTCATTCATGTTCATTCGGAAGCATCCATCACCAGCGATGTTAACTACAGTCTTCTCAGGTCTTGCAACCTTCGCTCCAATACATGCTCCAAGTCCATACCCCATGGTGCCAAGGCCTCCGGATGTCAAGAAAGTTCTGGGCTCTGTGTAACGATAGAACTGTGATGCCCACATCTGATGCTGTCCAACATCAGTCGTAATAATTGCTTTTCCTTCGGTCACCTTATCCAATGTTTCTAAGATGTACGGACATGTCAGCTTGTTCTTTGGATACGTCAGAGGCATATCCTTCTTCATCTGCTTAATCTTATCTGTCCAATCCTTATGAGAGATGTCCGGTAATTTTGCATTTAACTCTGCTAATACCATCTTCAGATCTCCGACTACAGAAGCCGTTGTCTTGATATTCTTATTGATTTCCGCAGCATCAATATCGATATGAAGTACCTTCGCCTTTTTGGCAAATATCTTCGCATTACTGATAACACGATCCGAAAATCTTGCGCCCAATGCAATCAGCAAATCGCATTCGCTGACTCCAATGTTGGAAGTCTTCGTTCCATGCATACCAATCATTCCGGTATATAGGTCTGAATATGCGTTAAATGCGCCTTTTGCCATCAATGTATCACAGACAGGAGCATCAATCTTCTCTGCAAATGTTGCAAGTTCTTCTGATGCACCGGAAATAATAGCACCACCGCCGACATAGATATAAGGACGCTTTGCTGCTTTAATCAAATCCATTGCTTTCTCTATATCAGCATCCGTATACTTCTTCTCTACGGTGATTGCATCAGGTGTTTTCTTAACAAAATCACATTTATTTGCCGTTACATCCTTTGTAATATCCACAAGTACCGGCCCCGGTCTGCCACTCTTTGCAATGGCAAATGCCTTACGAATCGTATCTGCTAAGATAGAAACATCCTTTACAATGAAACCATGCTTGGTAATCGGCATGGTCACACCCGCAATATCAACCTCCTGAAAGGTATCCTTGCCAAGCAGCGGTAATACAACATTCGCTGTAATAGCTACCATAGGAACACTGTCCATATAGGCAGTTGCAATACCTGTGACAAGATTGGTTGCCCCCGGTCCGCTGGTCGCCATACAGACACCAACCTTACCTGTGGCTCTTGCATAACCATCTGCTGCATGAGATGCCCCCTGCTCATGTGATGTTAAGACATGGTGTATCTCATTTGAATGCTTATATAATTCATCATAAATATTAAGAATCGTTCCTCCGGGATAACCAAATACAGTATCAACTCCCTGCTCCTTCAAACATTCAACTACGATTTGAGAACCTGTTAATTGCATATTCTTCTTCCTCTCTTATCCGATATAGTCTTATTGATTCTTAGGCACTTCCAATACAGCACCACGATTGCCGCTGGTAACAAGTTCACGATATCTTGCAAGATATCCTGTTAAATGCTGTTCTTTCGGCTGCCATTTTGCTCTTCTTGCTGCTAGCTCTTCATCAGATACTTTCACATCTAGCTTGTTATTTGGAATATCGATAGAAATAATATCGCCTTCTTCTACCAATGCAATTGGTCCACCAACAGCTGCTTCCGGTGATACATGACCAATGGAAGCCCCTCTGGAAGCTCCAGAGAATCTACCATCTGTAATTAATGCTACGGATGAGCCAAGTCCCATGCCTGCAATTGCGGATGTAGGATTTAGCATTTCTCTCATACCTGGTCCGCCTTTTGGTCCTTCATAACGGATAACAATAACATCTCCTGCAACAATCTTGCCACCCTTGATCGCATCAATCGCATCATCTTCACAGTCAAATACTCTTGCCGGTCCTTCATGAACCATCATCTCAGGTACAACTGCAGAACGTTTTACAACGCCGGAATCCGGAGCAAGGTTACCCTTAAGTACTGCAATACCGCCGGTCGTACTGTATGGATTATCAATCGTACGAATGACTTCCGGATTCATGTTAAGACATCCGCTGATATTCTCACCCATTGTCTTACCGGTTACAGTAGGAATATCGGTATTCAAAAGATTCTTCTTTGTTAACTCATTCATTACGGCATAAACACCACCAGCTTCATTCAAGTCTTCCATATAAGTAGGTCCTGCCGGTGCCAAATGACACAGATTCGGTGTTTTAGAGCTTAATTCATTGGCAATATCAAGATTCAATTCTACGCCTGCTTCTTTTGCAATTGCAGGAAGATGAAGCATAGAATTGGTAGAGCATCCAAGTGCCATATCTACGGTTAAAGCATTCATAAATGCTTTCTCATTCATAATATCTCTTGGTTTAATGTCTTTGCTAACGAGTTCCATAATCTGCATTCCAGCATGCTTAGCAAGACGAATTCTCTCAGAATATACAGCAGGAATGGTACCGTTGCCACGAAGTCCCATACCAAGAGCTTCTGTCAGACAGTTCATACTATTTGCTGTGTACATACCGGAACAGGAGCCACAGGTAGGACATACTTTTTCTTCAAGTTCTTCCAAATCTTCCATTGACATTTTACCTGCAGCAACAGTACCTACAGCCTCAAACATTGCAGAAAGACTCTTCTTTTGTCCTTTTACACGACCTGCAAGCATCGGTCCACCGGAACAGAAGATGGTAGGAATGTTAAGTCTTGCAGCCGCCATAAGAAGCCCCGGCACGTTCTTATCACAGTTTGGAACCATAACCAGTCCGTCAAAACCATGTGCCATTGCCATACATTCTGTGGAATCAGCAATCAAATCTCTTGTCACTAAGGAGTATTTCATTCCAATATGTCCCATGGCAATACCATCACATACAGCGATTGCCGGGAATACAACAGGAGTTCCTCCTGCCATGGCAACGCCCATTTTTACGGCTTCAACAATCTTGTCAAGATTCATATGTCCGGGAACAATCTCATTATAGGAACTTACAATACCAATCAAAGGACGTTCTCTCTCCTCCTTGGTAAATCCTAATGCATTAAATAAACTACGATGTGGTGCCTGCTGGGTACCTGTTTTTACACTGTCACTTCTCATCTTTTTCGTCCTTTCCCACGGTGTGCTTCTCTTGAATGCGCCATATATTTATTTTCAATCAATTCGTTCTGCAATCAGATCACCCATTTCGATGCATCCGACTTTTCTGCAGCCTTCGCTCATAATGTCACCGGTTCTGAACTGCTCCTGTAATACCTTTTCCACTGCTGCATCAATAGCATCTGCTTCTTTATCAAGATCAAAGCTGTAACGAAGCATCATGGATGCAGAAAGAATGGTTGCAATTGGATTCGCAAGATCTTTGCCTGCAATATCCGGTGCTGAACCGTGACTTGGCTCATAGAGACCAAACTTAGTATCATTTAACGATGCAGATGCAAGCATTCCAATGGATCCTGTAACCATACTGGCCTCATCTGATAAGATATCTCCAAACATATTCTCTGTTAAAATCACATCAAACTGGGATGGATCCTTAACCAACTGCATTGCACAATTATCTACCAACATATGTTCTACTGTAACCTCCGGATAATCCTTGGCTACTTCATTGACAACCGCACGCCATAATCTGGAAGAATCCAACACATTGGCTTTATCAACGCTGGTTACTTTCTTCTTACGTTTCATTGCAATGTCAAATCCCTTTATGGCAATTCTTCTAATCTCAGTCTCGCTGTAGGTCAAGGTATCAATTGCTTTTTTTACACCATTTTCCTCAACGGTCTTACGTTCACCAAAATACAATCCGCCGGTAAGTTCTCTCATAATCAGCATATCAAATCCTTTACTGCTGATCTCTGGTTTTAAAGGGCAAGCACCTGCCAGCTCACTGTAAAGTACAGCAGGACGAAGGTTGGCAAATAAGTTTAATTCCTTACGAATCTTAAGTAATCCGGCTTCCGGACGATTCTGTGGAGGCAATTGATACCATGGTGAAGTATTCGTATCACCACCAATCGAGCCCATCAGTACAGCATCTGCAGCCCTCGCTGTAGCAATTGCTTCATCTGTTAATGGAATTCCATGTACATCAATCGATGCACCACCCATCAGAATATCTGCAAATTTCATCTGATGTCCATATTTGGAAGCGACCTTTTCCAATACTTTCTTGGCCTGAGTTACAATCTCAGGTCCGATTCCATCTCCTGGAATACATACAATGTTTAATTCCATTCTGCTTGACCTTCTTCCTCTTGTAATATATTTATTCTAAAAAATAAGGCGTATGTTCTACGCCTTATCCCAAATTACAAATTGTTATTCGGCTTTCTCAATATTTGCAATTGCCGTTTTACGCATCGGAATTCTGCAGTTCTTGTTGCTGCCAAATTCAACAATGACGTCTTCTTCCGTAATGTCAATGACAACACCATAAAAACCACTGGTTGTCAAAACAACATCACCTGTTTCCAGCGTGCTTAACATCTCATTGGCTTTCTTCTGCTCTTTCTTCTGCGGACGAATCATGAAGAAATAAATGAATGCTACCATAATAACCAGATAAAAGACAATGGAACCTACCATTGGCACTCCACCCTGTGCTGTATTCGACGATACGGTTGCAACATCTCCTGATACCGTTGCAGCTTCTTTTAGTACTGCAGCCGTTAACATTCCAAATTGTATAAACATGAATGATGATCCTCCTGTTTTCTAATAAATACATATACTTAGTCGCTTTAATGCGCTAAAATCAATAATACACAAAAAATGCCTTGACTTCAAGGCATTTTGCATAATTTCTTAATTTTTTCACGGGTTTTGCTGCATTCCTTCTAACTTATGCTTTTTATACTCCATAAAACATCCTTCGTCTAACGCATTTCTGATTTCTTCCATCATCTTATTATAGAAATACAGATTATGAATAACACATAGTCTCATTCCAAGCATTTCCTTAGCCTTGAGCAGGTGACGAATGTATCCTCTGGAATATCGCTTACAGGTCGGGCACTGACAGCCCTCCTCGATTGGTCTGTCATCTGTTTCATATTGTGCATTCATTAGATTGATTTTCCCAAAATTCGTATATAAATGAGCATGTCGTCCATTTCTGGTAGGATAGACACAATCGAAGAAATCGACACCACGTTCTACTCCTTCCAGAATATTCGCCGGTGTTCCTACTCCCATTAAGTAGGTTGGTTTATTCTGCGGAAGATAGGGTACTGTTTCCTCTAAGATATGATACATCTGAGCATGGCTCTCACCAACTGCAAGACCGCCAACAGCATAACCATCCAGGTTCATATCTGCGATTACCTTGGCATGTTCGATTCTGATATCCGCAAAGATTGCTCCCTGATTAATACCAAAAAGCAATTGTTCCTTATTAATGGTATCCTCGCGCATATTCAATTCCGACATTTTGGTACAACATCTTTCCAGCCATCTGGTAGTACGTTCAACCGATGCTTGAACATAGTCACGCTCTGCCACACTGGAAGGACATTCATCAAATGCCATTGCAATTGTAGATGCAAGATTGGATTGAATCTGCATACTTTCTTCCGGTCCCATAAATATTTTTCTTCCATCAATATGAGAATGAAAATATACACCTTCCTCTTTAATCTTTCTAAGCCCGGCCAGAGAAAAAACTTGAAATCCACCGGAATCTGTAAGTATCGGTTTGTTCCATGACATAAAACGATGCAGACCACCCATCTTTTTTACCACTTCATCTCCCGGTCTGACATGCAGATGGTATGTGTTGGATAATTCTACCTGTGTCCCAATCTTCTCAAGATCCTCTGTTGCTACCGCACCTTTGATTGCAGCAACTGTTCCGACATTCATAAAAACCGGAGTCTGAATCACTCCATGAACTGTTGTCATTTGTGCACGCTTGGCACGTCCTTCTGTCTTTAAGATCTGATACATTATACTTCTCCAATCCTGCCTGCAGGCAGGCGTATTTTACTGAATTCTATAGATAAACTCTTCCAGTGTGATGTTCTCCTGCATGATATAGCATGCCGCATCCACACCAACATATCGAAAATGCCATGGTTCATATTCAATACCGGTAATATCTTCTTTGCCGGACGGATATCGTAGGATAAAACCGTATTCACAGCAATGCTCCTGAAGCCATTTACCGGCTTCTGTATCGGCAAATCCTTCATTTAACAAGGTGTAATCATCTGATATAATATCCAGTGCAAGACCGATCTGATGTTCACTGGCTCCTGGTACCGTAACTGCCTGCGAGGTCCTCTGATATGCTTCAGAATAAGAATATCCCATTGACATATAACGATTAATCTTTCGGTTAAATAGAACTTCCTGTCGATTATAGTCACGATAGGGAGAACATACAACAAGATTGATTCCATCCGCTTTGGCCGCACTCAGCATTGCCATAAGAATGTCGATAATACGTTCATCACATTCCATTCCCTTTGTGATCTCTCCAAGATTAAAAACATAATTATCCGGTACTGGATGTTGCTTATTAATCAAAATCAGATTCCAGTCATCCGCGTCAAATTCTGATAGTACAGCCTCATGCACATTCTGAGCTTGTGGTATCACTTCAACTTCTTCAGTTCTGCCTTCCAGCAATTCTTCTGCACTATATAATTCATCCGCCCTAAGATTCTCAAATTCATCCGCATCATATTCTTCAATAACATCCGCATCTTCCAGAATCACATCACCAGTAATCTTTGCAGATTCATTGGCATAAATGACATTATAACTTACATTTTCTTCCTGCTGGTTTAATTGAACAGAAGCTTGTTTCTCTGCTGTTAACTGTTCCGGCAACGAAAAGCTACTGCAAATTGTCAAAACAAGAACCGCAGAAATCATTGAAACCATTTTTCTCTGATTCTGAAATATCCGCAGTCCGCAATAATAGAATGCCAGCACAACAAAAATGCATGCCAGCATCGGATATTTCAATATTTTATGCTTTTTTCCTATTTCAAGAAGACGATTAACGACCTTCTGATGTAATCTTCCACGCATCCCTAATTCACTTATCCTTTACTTGTTCCTAAGCCCCCGCTACATACCTTTATCTACAGATTAATATACACTGATTAGCTTATTTTGTATATGATAAATCGAAAAAGTTTTATAGAATTATTCGTCTTGCTGTATAGATAAGGATGCTTTATAATGATACATATTCTATTTAAGGAGGTAATCATATGCCCGGATCTACATTTGGTAATCGCTTTTGTATTACGACCTGGGGCGAGTCTCATGGACCTACATTAGGCGTTGTAATCGATGGCTGTCCTGCGGGACTGCCTTTAAATGAAGAGGATATACAGTTTTATCTGGATCGTCGTAAGCCAGGAACATCTGCAGTTACTACGGAACGAAAAGAGGACGATAAAGTGTCCATCCTTTCCGGAGTTTTTGAGGGGATCACCACCGGTACTCCAATATCTCTGATGATTCAAAACACATCCCAGCATTCTAAGGACTATGGTAATCTTGCTGATTGTTATCGTCCAGGACATGCTGATTATACATTTGACTGTAAATACGGCATACGTGATTACCGTGGTGGCGGACGTTCCTCCGGTCGCGAGACAGCTGCTCGTGTAGCTGCAGGTGCTGTTGCAATCAAAGTTCTGCAGCAGTTAAATATTAAAATCACAGCTTTTACACGTTCCATTGGCCCCATCAAAGTACCGGATGAACTGACTGACTACACCTATGCGCTAACCTCTCCTATCTGCATGCCAGATAAAGCGGCTTGCGCACAGGCACAGGATTATATTCGTCAATGTCGCGAAGAACTTGATTCTGTTGGCGGTGTCATTGAATGCCAGATTCACAATATGCCTGCCGGTGTAGGTGAACCGGTATTTGATAAACTCGATGCTTTACTTTCCAAAGCCCTGTTCTCTATCGGTGCTGTCAAAGCAGTGGAAATCGGCGATGGCATTAAAGCTTCTACCCATAAAGGTAGTGTAAATAATGATGCTATGCATATGGAAAATGGAAAAGTTACATTTGACAGTAATCACGCCGGTGGCATTCTTGGCGGAATGTCCAACGGAGCTCCAATCATCTTAAGGGCTCACGTAAAGCCAACGCCTTCCATCTATCAGCCGCAACAGACTCTGACCAGACAAGGTGATAATATCAGCCTGTCAATCAAAGGTCGCCATGATCCTGTTATTGTTCCAAGAGCCGTTGTTGTTGTAGAAGCAATGAGTGCACTTACCATCCTCGACCTTCTTCTTGTCAACATGGGCAGCCGCATGTCCTATCTTGAGCAACGTTATCTGCCATAATTCTCACATAATTAAAAACCGTTGTAAGGCTAATTCTTACAACGGTTCTTTCTTTAATAATACATTCACATCTATCATATTCTTTATTTGTTAATCTCTACACCATCATATAAGTCTATCAGACGTGCAGATCCGTACCATCTGTCATCTGTATATATTGGTGTTCCTGCAGAAATCGTTACCCTATAACTCTTGCCCTCATAATTGTATTGTAAAATAACAGTTAGGTCTCTTCTCTCGCTCAAAGCAATCATCACACTCTGCGGAAAAGAATTCCAATCCGCCGAGTCAAAGGTAAGTGTTGCCTCCTGTGGTGCGTTGATTATGTCTGTTAATGCAGCCTTGAGATAAAAGCTATTGGCACTGATTACCTGTGTCTCTTTCACATAGCCACAGTCGCAAAGGTTAGACAGCACACCATCTGTGGTTGCGGTTGCCAAAGTGGTTACCTCCCAGTGGCAGTCATGAACATGCACAGGCGTTGTCGTTGCCGGTGTGGATGTCGGTTCTGATGCTGGTGCTGATGCTGGTACTGATGCTGGTACTGATGCTGGTACTGGTTCTGGTAAAGTTGATTCATAACATATCGCTTTTTCTGCATTCGCCATACTCCACATCGGTGTTTTCAATAATACAACAAACACCAGAAATAGTCCAAACAATCTTATCCCTTTGATTGTAAATAAATGTTTTTTATCATTCTTATTTGTCATGTCACGTTCCTCTTTCATATATATTTTACCTCCTAATCAATTTGTCATTATATACCGCCGTAACTCCTGTCAACTTCTTATTCCACGCCGTATTGCGTCAATATTGCACTCTATTTTCGCTTTTTTTGATCACTGCGAATTTTTGTTCTCTCTTTTTTCTTACTCTGTGACTCATATTGCATCCTGTAGTGGTTCTCCGGCTGGTCCTTGATCCGCGCTTTTTCCTGTAATAAAAAAACCTCGATATTTTTTACCTGTCGAGGTTTTCCTGTCTTATTTTTGATGATAATGAGTGCATTTTTTAGAGTGTATATGCCATTCCTTTTATTCTGATAATTCATGGAATACAATACAATTGGGTTGCATGATGCTGATTTCTTTGGTATTCATGACAATCGTTCCCTTCTCCAGATTCACTGCAAAAAATGTCATCGTATTGTTCTCATGATTCAGTGATACCAGATGCTTATTATCCGGGAACAACATAGCATCCTTAGGATAACTTCCACTAATTGGAAGACATAATAATTTCTTAAGCATTCCGGTTTTCTTGTCCAGTTTAAAGATAATAACACTATTGTCTCCTGCATTTGAACAGATCAGGTAATTGAAGTCCCAGGATAGATTCATGGCACTTGCTGCAGAATCTCCTGCATGATATTCATTCAGTGTTGGTACTGTCTGAATCTTTTCAAACATTGGATTGTCGTTCTCTTCTGTATAAGAATAGACATCTACATAATTCTTCTCTTCATGGATAATATAGACATAGCGTCCATCCTTCGATATCTTAATATGACGCGGACCGGAGTACTGCTCAGAATGAATAATATCCACCATTTTTAGTTTACCGTTCTTATGATCCACCTCATAGACCTTAACATGGTCCATTCCAAGATCCGCAGCCAGCAAATACTTGTTATCACGTGTCATCTTTACACAATTAACATGTGGTCTGAAATTACGATCAGCAATGCTTCCCATTCCTTTGTGATAGACCTCATCAACAATAGCTCCAATAGAACCGTCTTCATTTAAAGAAAGTACTGTAATCTTGCCATCATGATAGCCGGCAACAAACAGATAACGATCTTCATAATCAGTTGAAAGATAACAGCCTCTCATACCATTAATGGAAGCAGCAGAATTAGTTTCCAGTCCACCGTCAGGCAGTATCTTATAGGATTCAACTCCATAGTCAGTAATAGAATAGAGAAATCTACGACTATGAGAAATCGTAATATAGGAAGAATTGGTGATAGACACTTTCGCCTTCTCCTTTAAAACTCCATTTTTCACATCTACATCGTAAATCTTAATTCCGTCCTTGCTTCCCTGTGTATAACAGGATACATAAGCTACAAATTTACCGCTCATAACAGCACCCTTTCCTTTCTCTTACTTATTACCTACCAAAAACGTTCCTCCATAGAATAGAATTCCTTATGAGAGCCAACATATTTATAAGCCGGTCGAATGATTTTCCCTTTATTTACAAGTTCTTCCAGTCTATGTGCACTCCAACCTGCAATTCTTGCAATTGCAAAAATCGGGGTAAATAATTCCTCCGGAATATTTAACATGGAGTACAGGAATCCGCTGTAAAAGTCAACATTTGCGCATACAGGCTTAAATAAGCGTCCGCGATCTGCGATTAATTTTGCAGAAATCTTCTCAACATTATCATAAAGTTCAAATTCTTCCATTCTGCCTTTTTCTTTCGCCAGTTTCTTTGTACAATCTTTCAGAATCTTTTCTCTGGGATCTGAATCCGTGTACACTGCGTGTCCCATGCCATAGATTAGACCCGCATGGTCAAATGCTTCTTTATCAAGGATTGCAATCAGATAACTCTTCAGCGCCTTCTTATCGTTCCAATCCTTCACATGCTCTTTGATATCATTAAACATATGCTGAACCTTCAGGTTCGCGCCTCCGTGTTTTGGGCCTTTGAGCGAAGCAATTGAAGCTGCAACGGCTGAGTAAGTATCCGTTCCTGTCGTAGTAACAACATGTGTCGTAAAGGTTGAATTATTACCGCCTCCATGCTCTGCATGAAGAACCAGTGCAATATCTAATACTGATGCCTCCAGCGGAGTAAATTTGCCATCCGCTCTTAACATATTCAGGATATTTTCTGCTGTTGAGTATTCTTTCTTCGGCGTTCGTATCACCAGATTCTTATTTAAGTTAAAATGACGATATCCATGATAGGCATATACCGAAATCAATGGCATTTTTCCAATCAGCTGTAAACACTGTCTTAATACATTGGGTACAGAGATATCTTCTGGATGTTCATCATAAGAATAGAGATTCAAAATCGCCTTCTGCAAGGAGTTCATAATATTTACACTTGGATTGTGTAGAATTACATCTCGGACAAAATCTCCTGATAATTCCTGCAGATCTGAAAGAATCGCTAAGAAACTGTCAAACTGTTTCTTATTCGGCAGTTCACCAAATAACAGTAAGTATGTCGCTTCTTCAAATGCATATCTGCGTTCCCCAATACCTGATATAATATTCTCCACATCATAGCCCTGATAATACAGCTTGCCTTCAGAAGGTACCTTGACTCCATCAACAACCTGGTAAGAAACTACATCTGAGATCTCCGTTAATCCGGTTAATACTCCTTTGCCATTAGAATCACGAAGTCCTCTTTTAACATCATATTCAGTATAAAGGTTCTGGTCAATCTCACCGGAAACCATACAGAACTTAACCAGTTCATTAAACATCACATTACGGTTATCGTTCAATTCCATCATTGCACTTCGCACCATGGTCTGTCTCCTTTAATTACTTAATTCTTTCAGGGAATCCAACTTTCTTTTGAACTTTACGGAGTGTCTTAGTCGCAAAGTAATTGGCCTTCTCATCGTTCTCCTTAATAACGGAGTCTATATAAGTCTTATCCTTTAATAATTCCTGATATCTATCCTGCAGCGGCTTTAAAACGCTGACAACAGATTCACCAACTGCCAGCTTGAAATCTCCATAGCCTTTGCCATCAAATTCTTTAACCGTCTGCTCCGGTGTATTACCTGTACATGCATTATAAATATCAATCAGATTCATAATTCCCGGCTGTTCCACACGATACTGAATTGTTGCTTCTGAATCGGTTACGGCACGTTTGAATTTACGCATGATTGCATCCGGCTCATCCATAAGATAGACTGATGCATTTTCATTCTCATCAGATTTGGACATTTTCTTTGTTGGATCCTGAAGACTCATAA
>Ga0116143_10004510_pt1 | contig 13141 bp, 15 predicted proteins | sample AD_UKC034_MetaG_FD_89745 | JGI IMG/M metagenome (GOLD analysis project Ga0116143, IMG submission 89745) | Active sludge microbial communities of municipal wastewater-treating anaerobic digesters from USA - AD_UKC034_MetaG | ecosystem: Engineered > Bioreactor > Anaerobic > Digestate | place: USA...
AAATGAGGTAATTATTGAAACAAAATCGTTTATCAATTCTTCTTTTTTATTTTCAGATTCGTTTATTACCTCTATTTGGATATTAAGCCTATTCAAAAGCAATTTCATGTGGTTAAAGCCAAAACGGGTTAGCCTGTCTTTATTCTCCACTATTAGCACATCCCACCCATCCTTTAGCAATAATTTTTCTAATTGCTGGCGAGAATCGTTCATGCCAGATGCGATTTCCTGATAAGAATACTTTATTTTATATCCATTGCTGACTGCAAACGACGTTATCCTATCCATCTGCATTTCTAAATCTTTTTTTCTGCCAGAATTGGAAGCTCTGGCATATAAAGCAGCTTCCTGAAATTCTTTAGAAGGGAATAACGGCACTAATATATTGCCGTTGCCATCCTGTATAGCCCCCTTTATCTTGCCTTCTTTAAAGCGGTTCCATGCAGTCCGGTAAACCACCCCCATATCTTTTGCATATTCCGATAATTTTTTGTGCCTTTGTTGCATATTTCTTATTCTTTATATAAATATAAAATTTTTTAGAAAAAATTTGAATATTATTCTAAAATAATCTATATTTACATCGAATTAATTATGACACAAAAGGCGAATATACTACAAATACGTTTGGCATGCATGATAGTATGTTAGTTGTATTTGGTGGCAAGCCATAACATATTAAAATTACCAGATGACTACTGAAAAGTTTAAACAGTACCGATTAATAAAATATGAAGGGAATAATCCTCTCATCGCAAAATATATAAACGAAATAACAAGCAGGTTTTTATCTGAATTGCCTAAGATGGATATATATAGCCAATTGCCTAATATACTGTCGAAGCCAAAAAGCAGCCCGTCTTTTATTTATTGTAATCCATCAGATATGCGCCATATTATCGGTGCGTTGAAAACAAAGAACGAAGAACTTAAAAGAGATGATAAAAAACTTTTCTTCTATATAGAAATTTTAAAAACACCTCATATAGCGCAAGGAAAATTTTTGCCAATTTATAAGCATACTTCAGTAGATATACCCCCCGAAATAAACGAATACTTAGTAAAAAATTTCAGGTATGAAGGCTATACATTTCCGATAGGCCATAAAATAAAAGTAGGGGGGTTAAATGAGAAATATATACAAGAACAGTTTAACACCAATAAAAAGATTGGCGAGGTTGCTGTAGAAAAACTGATAGGGGAAACATCCGAAAAATTTCATTTAAAGTATAAGAATTTTAATTTTTTCGTTAATAAAAACGATAGTGGGCTAGAACACCCGGTTAAAAAACTTTGGGAAGAATTGCCCATTGATTTTGATGCTTTAAATGAAATGAATAAAAACAAAGAATGGGTAGAAAAAGGGTACAAACTAAACGAGCACCAAAGAGAAGGGATAAGGTTTTTAGTGTATAAGCAAAAGGGGTTTATTTTTGATACTACAGGGCTAGGAAAGTCTCTCCAAGCTTTTTATGCTTCAGTCGTAACAAGCAGCAGAAAAACTCTGATAATTACTATTAAAGACGATAAAAAGAAATGGCAGGACTTGGTAAATGAAAACGGATTTGAAGCAAATGTATTAGGCGGGACAAGAAAGATTAAGTATAACGAGGCGGCTCAGTACGACATATTGAATTACGAGTCGCTGGACAAGTATTGTAAAAAAGGGGCAGCAATAAATTTGCTTGAGAAAAGATATGAATGTGTCATTGCAGACGAATGCCACAATTTGCGAAATAGTTCGGCCACAAAAAGCAGACGAGGAAACCAACTGTTTAACAAGCCTTACGTCAAGTATGTGTTCGGCCTGTCCGCTTCCCCATTCGAAAACAACGAACATTTTATGGATATGTGCTCTATTATGAATGTCGAAATAGGCACGTTGATACCGCTTTGGAAGTATGGTTTTAATTCTTTTAAAGAAAGGCTGGACAGGTTTAAGCTGGATTATTGCAATGGCGTATTAATGAAGCGAAACAATACTACTTTTGTTGCAACTGGCTTGTCTAAAGACGGCAACGGGCTAAATATCTATAACTCTAATACGCCAGAGTTAGCGCAACGGATCAAATATTCTTTCTTGTGCAGGACAAATAAAGACATACCAAATTTTCCGGTAAAACGAATACATGAATTAACAACAGAAATGTCTTCTTTCGAGCATAGCGAATACGAAAGCTATAAAAAGCAGTTGAAAGAACAATATTCTGACAAGGAAAGATATGGAAACATCAATGAAAGCTTGCCGATGTTTGTCAAGCTTCGAGAGTTTTTGTCTAAAGTAGCAGTACCACATACTGTTAATTTTGCTATACAAAAGGCAAAAAAGAAAGAAAAAATTATTATCTTTACGCACTTTAAAGAAGAATTCGAGCTCCTTTGCCAAAAGCTGGCTGGATATGCAGTATGGGTACATGCAGAAAAGAAAAGCAGATGGAGGAAAAAAGAAAACCATGAAATTGTCAGCGAGTTTAAAAAATCGGCTGACTATAATATTATAATTGGGAATATCCAAACGCTTGGCACGGCCCATAACATACCGGAAGCACACCATACTATAGTGAACAGCCCAAATTGGAATAATGGGGAACATGAGCAGGCAATGGGGAGGAATTGGAGGATAAACACGCCGCACGACGTTAACGCATGGTTTTGGATAGTAGAGGATTCGGAGGTAGAAACCGTATATCAAAGGGCCAATTCAAAAAGGGAAAATACGCTGATCCTTTTGGGGCTAGAGAATTGAATATTTATTTAAACGCTGCAAAGAACATTCTTAAAGAGGGATTAAAAATATTAAACTCGGCAGGAACTGTCGAAAACACGGGTGGAGACTCAAATAAGACTTCTGTAAAGAAGCACAAGTCCGTGAAACCCGAAGCCCATTTGTCTTTAGCAAATGGGTAGTTCACTAAAAAACAATATCAATTAGACGAATTTCTTGAAGAAGAAATGTAACAGCGCGGTTTTAGCAGCTTATATGAAGATTTGGATGGCATCGTCATGAAAAACATAAAAGATGCAAAAGACGGTGTTTTTTCTTCTTACGCCCCAGCCACTAATTATGTGGTTTTTGACATCAAACAAATTAAAATTCTTAAAAAATATATCATATGAAAAAGCTAATATTATTTGTATTTTTTTCTCCATTTTTTATTAACGCCCAAGAGGTAGAACTACATGCAGTAAACGTCACTATCCCTTTTGAAGAAGGGAGGATAGTAAGGACTGTACAATTTTATCAATCTGGCAGCGATACTCTTGTAGAGTCGCTTTATCTAATTGATTATGATAGCCCAGACAAGCCAGATGAAGCCAACGCTGCAAATAAAATACCTTATCAAGCGTTTATTCAGTCAGAAAAAGATGTAATAACACAATTCGTAGGTAGAAAGATAAGATATGCTTTAGGGGGTGGATATACTTATTCTTACGAAGTCGATTTTCCTAACCTTTATAGGGTATCTGTAATGAATTCTTCATTTAGGTTGATGTTGGAACATGAGGGAGGCCTTCACATATTACAATTTGATATATTAGACAGTACAGGAGAAATAAAAAAACAAGTTGATGCCAAATTAAAGAATTAATATTTATATTAAAAAAGATGGATAAAATAAAAATAAACAGGTTTTTTAATAGGATAATCCAAGAAGAAGCACAAGGCGAAACCCTCTATTTAAAAAATGAAATAGTTTATTCTTATGGGATAAGCGAAGAAGGCAAGCTCTTTCAGCCAGACGAAAATAGCATGTTGATATTGTGTAGCCGCAATGACGATGCACAATCTTTAGCTGAAGGCAGTGCCACCGAAAGGTTAATGGGCACAATCGAAATACCAACAGTTATGCAATGTGTTGTAGATAACCTTCGCACGTTGGTATGGAATAAAAACTTGTCAACCGAATATGGCGAATTGTTCAAAAATAATATTGTCGCCCCTTATCAGCTTGACTTATCGGTAGTTGAAAATTTCAATCATTATGATGCTATTTTACATAAAAGCAAATGGAGGCAGTACCTCATATTATTCGCCAGTAAAAAGTTGATAACACATAAGTATCAATTCTTTACTAAAGAATATGGATGGGGCGACTGGTATGGGTATAAAGATGCGAAAGATTTTGTGAACAGCTTATTCGAAGTCCGAGATACCCCGATGCATTTCTGAATTTTTAATGAATCTTTTCACCTTCCTAACAATATCATTGATATGTGCCCAGCTATCGTTTTTACCGTTGATTCTCTTAGTGGCAAATCGAGGCATTTAGGAAATGGTAATAAAATCCCATTATGTGGCAACAGGTTATTTTCCCCTAAGCTTACTGATATTGAAATAAAATATGAAGATGAAGAGTTGAAAGAACATTGGAAATCGGCTATTCAGAGAAATAAATGAATAATTCTTTCTGAACATAAACATTGCAAACGTTGTTTGTCTTGTCTACAACCTTTTTTAGCTTAACGTTATAAACTTGTCTTATTATATGGCTTTATTTAATAGACTTGCATCTACATTACAATTCCCTCGCCCCAACTGTTTTAAAAAACATGAAGGCATAACTGTTCTTTCTTTATTTGATGGGATCACTTGTGGGCAGATAGCGATGCAGCTTGCAGGGATTAAGGTATATAAATATTTTGCGTCTGAAATAGACAAGCATTGTATTAAAATAGCAATGCTTAACTATCCAAATACAATACAGGTTGGAGACGTAACAAAAATAAGAGGAAAAGATTTGCCCAATATAGATGTCCTGATTGGAGGCAGCCCATGTCAGGGGTTTAGTTTTAGCGGAAAGCAATTAAATTTTAACGACCCTAGAAGCAAGCTTTTTTTCGAGTTTGTAAGATTGTTAAAAGAAACAAAGCCCATATATTGGATGCTTGAAAACGTAGTAATGAAAAAAGAGTATCAGGACATAATAAGCAAACATTTAGGCGTTGAACCAGTTAAGCTTAACAGCGCATTGACTTCTGCTCAAAATAGAGAGAGGCTATATTGGGCTAATTTTAAAATAACCGAACCAGGCGATTGCGGGATAAAGCTTGAAGATATATTAGAAAGCACAGAAATGAAAATGCCCGCCGCCATAAGAGGGAGAAGGTTGAACAAAGGGGTTATTGTCGGGCGTAGGTTAAATGCCGAAGGGCACAGAGAAGATTATAATAAAGATATACCCATGACACAATGCCTTGAAGTCAGGTCAGTTAACAGGGATAAAAGCAACTGTTTGACTACAGTGGCGAAAGACACTGTTTTGACTACCATGCCAATAGGAAGGTACCCCAATGCTTTTAAGAAAAAATTGCCTTTTAGGTATTATACTAAAGTAGAGAGGTGCAGGCTAATGAATTTGCCGGACGGCTATTGTGATGCTATAAGCGACAACCAAGCGGTAAAGGCGACAGGCAATGCATGGGAAATCGGAATGGTATCTCACATATTTAAACAGATGAAACTAGCAGGCGAGAAAGAAAGCTTTTTAACCAGAGTTTATACATCGTTGTTTAAATGAATGCAAAATGCGGCTTACCTCCATCCATGCTAAAACTATGAATGAACTTTAGCTTTCGTTATTTGACGTACTCTCCCGTTTAAAAAGCAGGAGATTCTACGATGCAATCGCATAAAGCGAAGCAAGCTTCGTCTTGCTTATGTTCTCGTATTCGGCAACCACCTGCCGAAAAATATTTTTAGCTGCGTTGATTAAATAATAAAAATCATGCTAATTAAATACCCAAGAACATATCATTTAGAATGGTCAGAAGGAAAAAATGCTGATGATAAAACACAGTTTGACTTATCTAATTTCGAGGGCAAGGAAATTATAATTAGTGAAAAAATGGATGGCGAGAATACTACCATGATGAACAGCCACTTTTACGCACGTTCATTAGATAGTAATAACCACCCTTCAAGAAATTATGTGAAAGGGATTTGGGGGGGTATTAAGCATGATATACCTGACAATTTTAGAATTTGTGGTGAAAACCTTTATGCACAGCATTCTTTGAGGTATGAAAATTTACCAAGTTATTTCATGGTATTTTCTATTTGGGATGATAAGAAGTGTTTATCATGGGATAATACAATTGAATATTGTGAATTGCTTGGGCTAACAACCGTAAATGTTTTATATCGAGGAAAATTCGATTTAAAAATGATTAAAAATTTTAAAGTGGACACAAGTATCCAAGAAGGTTTTGTTGTTAGGTTGTCAAATGAATTTATGTTTAGCGAATTTCAAAAATCTGTCGTAAAATGGGTTAGAAAAGGTCATGTACAAACAGACAGTCATTGGATGAATAAGGTTATAATACCCAATGGGATAATTAAAATGCCTCTATAATATTGATTTTGGCATCCGGGTTTGTCACAATGCCAACTCGCCACTATTTTACTTCATTAAATGATATTGTATTTTTAAATTTCTTTCATTTTCAGGCAGTAAAAGACTTGCATGATCTGAAAGTTTTGTGTATTTTTGTTTGACTTCATTGCTATTGCTTTACTGTATTTTATCACATGCAATATCGGTTCATTTAACAGTATAAAGCTGAAAATCACAAAAAAAAAATCAGGCTCAAAAGAGGTCTGTTTAAAACTTCGTTTAGAAGGAAAATAAATGCTGACGTAAACGGATCGTATAATATTATGATAAAAGCAGTCCCCAATGCCTTTGATGAAGATGGGATAGAGGGCGTTGCCGTTCGCCTATCACGCTACAGTATAGCGTGTTAAGAAAAACTATACAAAAAATCATAGTTTTTTAGTACGGTATTAAATTACAATTTTTGCTGTCACAAAATTATAATATTAATGAATGGGGCGAATTTCTATGCAGGGATAGATGAAAATTTTCTCCTTTTAAAAAATCAGCTAAAATATACTTTTAACATTCATAATACATTGAGATGACATTTAAAGAATGGTTTGAAAAAAGGTATAAGGATAGGGATCCTCTCAGCATATCGGCTATTGATTGTTCTTCTAATAAAATAAGTTCATTGCAGGGGTTAGAGGTACTGGTTAATTTAGAGGTTTTAAATATTTCTTATAATAAAATAACCTCTTTGAAAGGGATAGAGGGCTTGGTTAATTTAAAGAAATTATATTATTATAGTAATGATATGACCTCATTGCAAGGCATAGAGAGCCTGGTTAATTTAGAGGGATTATATTATTCTAATAATAACCTGAACGATTTAAAAGTTTTTATGCCTGTTTTATACTTGCCTAACTTGAAGAATTTCTATTTTAACAGAAAATATCATGATATAACCGATTTTAAAAAACGGCTAAAATATATTTCTAATATCAGTAATATATTGAAATGACATTTAAGGAATGGTTTAAACAAAGGTATAAGGATAGGGATCCTCTCAGCATAACAAATGTTTATTGTTATAACAATGATATAACTTCGTTGAAAGGCATAGAGGACTTAGTTAATTTAGAGGCATTAGATTGTTCCTCTAATAATATACCTTCGTTGCAAGAGCTAGAGGGCCTCCTTAAATTAAAGGTATTATATTGTTCTAATAATAAAATAAATTCGTTGCAAAGCCTAAAGAGGCTGGTTAAATTGGAGAAATTATATTGTTCTAATAATAATATACCCTCATTGCAAGGTATAGAGGATTTGGTTAAATTAAAGAGGTTATGTTGTTCTTATAATAAAATATCCTCGTTGCAAGAGCTAGAGGGGGCGGTTAATTTAGAAGAATTAGATTGTTCTCACAATAAAATACCCTCGTTGCAAGAGCTAGAGGGGATGGTTATTTTAGAAGAATTATATTGTTCTAATAATAAGCTGAACGATTTAAAAGCATGTATGCCTGTCTTATATTTGTCTAATTTGAAGGAATTACATTTTAACAGAAAATGTCAGAATATAGCCGATTTTAAAAAACGGCTAAAATATATTTCAAATATTAAAAATATATTGAAATGACATTTAAGGAATGCATTAATAAAAAACATAAACATACTGACCTTCTCAGCATATCGGCTATTGATTGTTATAACAATGATATAACTTCGTTGCAAGGCATAGAGAACTTAGTTAATTTAGAGGCATTAGATTGTTCTTCTAATAATATACCTTCGTTGCAAGAGCTAGAGGGCCTCCTTAAATTAAAGGTATTATATTGTTCTGATAATAAAATAAATTCGTTGCAAGGGCTAAAGAGGCTGGTTAAATTGGAGAGATTATATTGTTCTAATAATAATATAACCTCGTTGCAAGAGCTAGAGGGATTGGTTAATCTAAACACATTATATTGTTCTCGTAATAATATACCCTCGTTGCAAGGGCTAGAAGAGTTGGTTAACTTAAAGGTATTATATTGTTCTAATAATAAAATAACTTCGTTGCAAGGCATAGAAGGCCTGGTTAATTTAGAGGAATTAGATTGTTATTCTAATAACTTGAACGATTTAAAAGCATATATGCCTGTCTTATACTTGCCTAATTTGAAACATTTATGTTTTAACGAAAAATATCATAAACCTCCCGATTTTAAAAAACGGCTAAAATATATTTCGAATATTAACAATATATTGAAATGACATTTAAAGAATGGTCTGATAAAGAATATAAAAATATAATTTGATATGGAAAATAGATTAAATGCCATACTATCTTTGCTGGAAAGTGGGCAAATAAACACTGAGGAAGCATTTGTCCAGATATTAGGTTTGTTTGCAATCAACAAAGATACAATCGAGGTAATAAGTTGGATGGCTGAATGCCCATATAACATAGATACAGCTAGTATCCCTAAAGCAGGCATAGAAGTTGCACCTCAGCAAGTCGTCGGTACTTTGAGCTTGAATTATCTAAAATACAAGCAATTATGCGCAGTCGCAGACATGATTTCGGATGTATCCTTTTTCAAAAAAATATGATTTAACCAACAAACATGAATAAAAAAGAACACACTCCTCTAACAGCCGGGATATTAAAGCGGCATGGTTTTGTCGATATTGGAAAATGCCAATTCGAAGGTTATGAAAACATGAATTATTGGGTACACAACGGAGTTTGTTTATTCTATAATACTCCAACACAGGAAAGGCTTGAATGCAGTTTTCTAGTCGGCTATGCAAATATGAAGATGGGTAAATATTATGCAGTCAATTTCAGGTGGATTAACAGCTTAGAACAACTTAAGCCGATTTATGAAGCGTTGGTAGGAAGCCCCTTGCATTATCAAGATTAATTTAAAAATGCCGACTTCTAAAATATATGAGCCTGACATTGTATCTATTTTTGTCAAAGAAAAAATAGATAAATTTAAAAATTTAGAAGCTATCAATTCTTTTTTTAAGTATTATTGTGGCATAATTGATTTTTTTAGTACTAAAGAGGAACTAACCAGCTTTTTATCTTTTGTAGAAGAAAATGAAAGCACAAATCGGTATAATGGCTGGAGGGGTAAAAATAAGCAGATAGAAGAGGATAAAGGAGATTATCAAACAAATGAACGCCTAGCGTCAGAATGCGTCGATTATATTGTTTCTCAATGCCCGTCCAGTGTTTTTGAACTGCTAATAGAACCTACTTGTGGCAAGGGCAATTTCATATTAGCCGCGCTTGCCCAAATAACATCGCTTAAAAAAATTATTGGCATAGAAATATCTCTTGCTTATGTGTGGGAAACAAAATTGCGCATACTTCAGTTTTTTATCAAGCATCCGCATGCCAACAAGCCTGAAATTCAAATTATTAATGAAAATGTTTTTAAATACGATTTTAATTTTCTTTCTAAAACAACAACCGAATATATAACGTTGATAATAGGAAACCCCCCTTGGGTCACAAATTCTAGGATGGGCGCCATTAGTTCAGAAAACCTGCCTCTTAAGTCAAATTTGAAAAAACACAAGGGCATAGAAGCGATTACAGGAAAAAGCAACTTTGACATTGGAGAAGCCATCCTTAACAATCTTTTAAAAAATTTTTCTGGCCATGATGGATGTTTAGGTTTTTTAATAAAAAGTTCTGTAGTGAAAAATAGGATATATGAACAAAAATCCGGCCCATTTAGGATAGGAGAGTTAAAGAGCTTGGTTATTAATTCTAAACAAGAGTTTGGCGTGTCGGTTGAAGCATCTCTTTTTTTTGCCAAGCTTAACATAGCGCCCGAATTTGTTTGCAGCGAACTAGATTTTTATAACAGCAGCAAGATTACTACGTTTGGGTGGGAAAACGGTTATTATGCCCATTCTATAGAAAAGTATAAGCTATATAATGAAATAGAGGGCAAGTCTCCATTTGAATGGAGGCAGGGGATAAAGCATGATTGTGCAAAAATAATGGAACTGGAAAAACAAGGGGAATATTTTATTAATGGGCTTGGAGAACATTTTTTAATTGAAAGCGAACTTGTTTACAGGCTATTAAAGAGTTCAGATTTAAAAAATAAAGAAGCCAGCACACCCAGAAAGTGGACAATCATAACTCAAATGAAAATAGGGGGGGATACAGCGTACATTGAAAAAGAATATCCTCTTGCTTATGCTTATTTGTCTGCAAACAAACAATATTTTATCAAACGGAAATCTTCTATATATAACAATAAGCCAGATTTTTCGATTTTTGGAGTGGGGCCATATTCATTTGCGCAGTATAAAGTCTGCATATCAGGGCTATATAAGACTACTCATTTTAGTCTTGCCACATCACAGGAAAAGCCCGTCATGCTTGACGACACTTGTTATTTTATAGGTTTTGAAAATCCATCTTATGCAAGGATAGCGCACTATCTGTTAAACCGAGAAGAAGTGCAGCTTTTTATCAAATCAATTGTATTCCCTAGTTCGAAAAGGCCAATTACTAAAGATATTTTAATGAGGGTTGCTTGTGATAAAATATATAACAGCATAAACTTTAATGACATTAAACAACATATAAAAGGAGTGGGACTGACAGAGTGGGAGGGGTTTGGAAATATGTTCGTCCGTCCGGATAACAAAACAATAAGCTAAATTTTAAAAAATGCGGCAAATCAAAATAAACGATCCGTCACATCTTTTTTTTACGTCCGACCATCATTTTGGGCATGCAAACGTCATCAAGCATTGCAGCAGGCCATATAGTTCAGTTGAAGAGATGGACACCGATTTAATAAAAAGATGGAATGAAAAAATACCTAAAAATGGGATGGTTATACATGGAGGGGATTTATCTATGAATTTAAGCAAAGGCGAACTATATGCAAAATATTTAAAGCACTTGAATGGGAAAATAATTTTTCAAGTGATTGGAAACCATGACAGGAAATTAGAAAACTATCTATATAGCAACAAACCGAAAATTGACAGCTTTGGAGATAAATGCTTGATAACAGTTAAAGACCCCGGTTTTGAATATGGCTACAAAAAAATAGTAGTTAACCATTTTCCAGAATTAAGCTGGTATCACAAAGAAAAAGGGGCTTGGCACGTATTTGGGCATGTTCACGGCAATTTAATACACCCCCATAAAAATGCTGTTGACATAACAATAGATGCAACCGATTATTATCCGATATCTTATTCAGAACTGAAGAGCAAAATACTAGCCAGATATCTTGCTTTATAAGCTTATTCTTTGTACTTTTGTCGTAGCTTACGGTTTGTTTGTTTAAATTAATTGATAACTGTGAATAATATAGAGTATATAGCGACAGAAGATTCAGACTGTAATACAGACGAAGAAATGCGGGCATACATCCGCTATAAAGGCTATATCGACGTGGAATTTACTCTCTGTGGCCTAGTTTGGAGCGACCAGCTAGTACAGGAAACTGACGATAAAGTTGATTGTCCTGCCAGTCTTGGGATAGTATGTTATTGCAAACAGTTAAAGCTTTAATTATAGATTATAATACAGGCTAATGCGTTAACAAAATCAAATACACTAACTTCACATAAAAAATGTAAACGATGATAAAAATCCTCACGAAGAAGGGGCTGTCGCACGAATTAAACAACGAAGATAATTATTTCATAGATGAAAGTAATGATCTGATTGTCGGAGCCGTTTTCGACGGTTGTTCATCCGGTAAAAGAAGCCATTGGGCTTCAGAGGTTTTTAAAATATTATTTGAAAAGAATAAAGAGATATTATACGTTGACTCTTTATTATACAAGAAAGAAATCGAAGAACGTGTCAATAAATTTTTCTATGAGATTATTTTTCAAACCGAATTCATGCGCAGTTTTTTATGCCTTGATAAAAAAAGCTTTCTATCTACAGTAATCCTATTCTTATACCACAAAGAAGAAAAGATATTTTACTGCAAGTTTTTTGGAGACGGAAGCATTTTCCTCAAAAAAGAAGGAGATGAAAAATTTGCAGAGCATGTTAATGATGAAGGCAACATGCCAAACTATCTGGCTTATCTTTTAGATCAGCGCAGCGAAATAATAAACCAATCAATAGTACGTAGAAAAACAATATATAATAAAAATATTATTGAATTCATGGTAGCTACGGACGGCATAGGTTCTTTTAATCGGTTATTGTCGCCAAACAACTATTTAGCGGAAGAAAGCAAAGATTTTAGTATTAATCCGTCATACGCTAAAGACTTCTTAATACACGAAAATCTTTTTCAAGCTAAAGAAAACGAGCTTGAAAAAAAATTCGCCATACTATCTCATGAAGGATGGGGCATAAACGACGATTTGACTATCATAAAGTATAGCCCAATTTAAAAAATAAAGATGAACCTATACAACGAAGATTGTAAAGAAACGTTGAAAAAAATTAACGCCGAATCTTTAGATTTGGTAGTTACTTCGCCGCCATATTATAACGCCAAGCCTTATTCGCAATATAATTCTGTGGTAAGCTATATGGACGAAATGGAAGAAGTATTCACGTTGGTTTTTGAAAAACTTAAAAAAAGCCGGATGTGCGTAATAAACATATCTCCTGTTTTAATTAGCAGGGCCAATAGAAATAGCCAGAGCTATAGGATACCGTTGCCCTTTTATTATGTTCCCATGATGGAAAAAATAGGATACGAATTCTTAGAAGATATTATATGGAAAAAACCAGATGGTGCAGTACCAAACCGTAACGGGAGTTTTTACCGGCATAGGAAACCTCTTGCATATAAACCTAATATTGTTACTGAATATATA
>Ga0116143_10004512_pt1 | contig 13139 bp, 6 predicted proteins | sample AD_UKC034_MetaG_FD_89745 | JGI IMG/M metagenome (GOLD analysis project Ga0116143, IMG submission 89745) | Active sludge microbial communities of municipal wastewater-treating anaerobic digesters from USA - AD_UKC034_MetaG | ecosystem: Engineered > Bioreactor > Anaerobic > Digestate | place: USA...
ACCTCTATCTCATTGTTCTAAAAGTAAAATTTCAATCTCATCAACTCGTCCCGCGGGCCTAAATTTCTATCGATCTCGACCAAACTCGGAGCGAAAAAAAAGCGGCGGCGAACGCGGCGGAAATCGCGCAGCGGGTGTCTGGCACCTCTTGGCTCTATATCATTGTTCTAAAAGAGAAATTTCGATTTCGCCAATCCGTCCCGCGGGCCTAAATTTCTATCGATATCGACCAACCTCGGAGCGAAAAAAAAGCGGCGGCGAACGCGGCGGAAATCGCGCAGAGGGTGTCTGGCACCTCTTGGCTCTATTTCATTGTTCTAAAAGAGAAATTTCGATTTCGCCAATCCGTGCCGCGGGCCTAAATTTCCATCGATCTCGACCAACCTCGGAGCGAAAAAAAAGCGGCGGCGAACGCGGTGAGAATCGCGCAGGGGTGTATGACATCCATTTCCCCCTGTCCAAAATCGCCGCAGAAGCGTTCAAATACGCATCATGGCGGCGCGGCGATAAGTGCAGACTTGCATCATATACATGTCCGGTTATAAGAGTAGTCTTCCGTCGGGCACCGGCTGCCCGATGGGAAAGAATTACTCTCGTTTAGCAGGAGACCATTATGCTGCGGAAATGCCTCGGCGCTGCCATGATATTGGCCTTCTTCCTCCCCCTGCAAACACTGGACGGAGCGAACTACAGCAATGTGTTCGAAGGCGCAGGGATGGAGGGCTTGTCCCATGCCTGGGAGAGCGGTGACGGCGGCGCGATAGCCGCCGGATTTACCAGCACCGGCACTGGCGGCGATGACGATGCGCTGCTGATGCGCTTCGATGCTAACGGAAACGCGTTGTGGACATTGGCCTATGGCGGTAATGGAGACGAGATCGCGTCAGGGGTCCGACTCGGGACCGATGGCAACTACTGGGCCGTCGGCTCGACCTCATCCTCTGGAGCTGGCGGCACAGATGTGCTGGTGACTCGATTCACTGCTGCGGGATCCGTTCTCTGGCACCGAACCTATGGCACATCGTTCAACGATGCGGCATTCGATCTGGGGGTCCTGTCCGATGGCAGCATCATCATCGCCGGCACATCAAACACGAGCCAAGACATTCCGCGCCTGTTAGCGCTGCGGGTGACAAGCCAAGGCGCATTGTCCTGGTCCAAGATTCTCGGCGATATCGCTGGCGGCACAGTGATGTCTCTGACTTCCGACGGAGGAGTCGCAATCGGCGGGTTCACCGCCTCCTACACCGGTGAAGTCGATTTCCTCGTCGTCAAATTGGATATTAATGGCAACGTTCTGTGGAGTTATCAATTCGGCGGCTCAGGCACCGAGTATGTGCAAGGAATCGCCGAATCATCGGACCTCGGCTTGCTCGTGTCCGGCATGTCCGAGGCATACGGCGCGGGCGGACAAGACTGGCTCGTATTCAAACTCAATTCGTCCGGCGCGGTGCAATGGCAAAAAACATACGGCGGAACTGGAGACGAATCCTTCCCGCGCCTGCGATTGTTGTCCGATGGCAGCGCGTTACTCGGCGGCCCGTGCACGTCTTACTCGCCCGCGGCAACCCTCGATCTGCTCATGATAAAAATAAACTCCAGCGGCCAGATAAGTTGGTCCCACCGGTTCTCGCATCCGGTCAAGGGCCTGACAGGCGGGATCTTTCCGTTAGATGCTGCGGGAATCGGCGCGTTTGGAATGCTATCGAGCACAATGGAAACAGACGGCGAGGTGTTTTCTCTCGGGCTGGATGCGTCAGGCAGCATGCTGGGCTGCGCCTACCTTTTTGATGTTGCCGTACCGTCGGCCAACAGTTCGATGAGCCGTTCGAGCATTAGTTTATCCGTATCGAGTTACACGTTGAATACGGGAACGGCGACGTTCGCCAGTGCAGCGCCAGCGTTCTCCGTATGGGATCCATGCTTGCCGCCAACAGCCACGCCGACACGCACCGCGACGCGGACAATGGTGCCGACAGTGACCCGCACGCCGACGCTGACACCGACGACAGCGCCGACACGGACGCCAACGAGCACGCCAACCGCAGGACCCGGCTCGCCCACGCACACACCACCCCCGACTTGGACTGCCTCTCCCACGATGACTGCTACGCCGACAGAAGATCCGGAGACGCCGACTGGAACGCCGACAGGACCGACGTACACGCCAACAACCACCATGACGCGCACCCCGACACGAACACCGTCACCGCCGCCAACCCTCCCGCCGACCCCGCCGCCGCCAACCATGACACCGCCAGCAACTGTCCCGCCAACGGCCTCGCCACTTCCGCCATCGCCGACTCCCGCGCCCGACTGCCCCACAACCGGAGTGATGCTGGTCATGCCACGGACATTTTACCATACGGGCAACACCTTCTACCTCGATGCCGATGTGTGCAACGCCGCAGCACGCCCGTTAGGACGGCATCTCCTGTTCGTCATCTTAGAAGTGGCAGGCGAGTATTGGTTCGCTCCATCATGGACCCAGGGGACCGATTACCTGGAAGGCCCCTACGCTCCGGGGAAATCAACGATCGAAGTTATCGCTCCCTTCTCGTGGCCAGGGGACGTGGGCGTGGCGATGGGTATCAAATTCTGGGGCGCGTTCACCGATATCGCCATGAGTTCCATCTTCGGCGAGTATTCAATGGTCGAATTCGGCTTCGGGCCGTGAGGTAGTGGTCTGTCCCGTAAATCAGCGGGATGATCCGATCCAGACTCCTGCCACTTACTTCGCCCCAATCGCAACAAGCCGGCTGATCATGCCACTTATTTCCAGGACAGATTACTGGCCAGCCTTCAGTTCACACCTCCTAATAACATGGAACAATACGGTTCCCATTGACTATGGCGGTCAGCGGGAAGCTCATCCATTTCCTGTTTACAACCCCATATTCACTTGATTAAGGTTGTTCTTATAGTTGGGCCGTAGCCTCAGTGCTCCGCCGGCTCTCATACTTTCACCGCAGTATTTGTCGGAGAGCTGACAGCGCGAAATCTGGCGCGCAGGAGTGCCGTGGAGATCGGGGTTGCCGTCAGGATAAACAAAGGAGGAGCAGGTGAAGTCATTGTTTATCTTTGGGATTACCGTATTCATCGTGTCGCGGGCCCTGGCGATGGACCCTCTGGACCCAACAGAACAGGAGAAACCGCTAGAGCAGCAGGAATGGAACCAGCAACTGTATCTGCGTTATCCGCAGGGCTGGTTCGTTCAAGGCGTTAACCGTCTTTATCAAGTATCCAAGGAATCCGTGTCCGCCCGGCGGTTAGATGGCTTAGCCCGAGCCGCGGCTGATGGTGCGCTCGCCGAATACGGTTTGCGCCCGGTGCGGGAGAACAGACTGGGCATCATTGATATTCGAGTGCCAAACGGAGCAGATCCGCTCGCTGTGGCGATGACATTAGCTGACACCGGGGCGTTTCGCTGGGTTGAAACCAACTACTACGGACGTTGGGAGACGCTACCGGACGATCCGATGTTCAACTCCCTGTGGGGATTGCACAATACGGGTCAAAGCGGCGGAACGTCCGATGCCGATATCGATGCCATCGAAGCATGGGAAATCGAGACGGGGAACCCGGAGGTGATCGTTGCGGTGATAGATTCAGGGACGGATATCGACCATGAAGATCTGATTGGTAGCATGTGGAATAATTGCGCTGAACTTCCCAACAATGACATCGATGACGACGGCAACGGCTACGTTGACGATTTTGACGGCTGGGATTTCTTTGAAAACGATAACGATCCGAACGGTAATTTCTATCATGGCACACACGTGGCTGGAATCGTCGCGGCAGGGACGAACAACGGGATCGGTGTTTCGGGCGTCGCCGGCGGCTGGGGAAGCGAACGCGGAGCGCTCATCATGCCTTTACGCGTGGGCGACAATTCGGTGATAAGTGAGGTTGTTGATGATGCGATCATTTATGCCGCCGACATGGGCGCCCGAATCATTACCCTGAGCATGGCTGGTAGCTCGTCTCAGGGGATTACCGATGCTGTATATTACGCTTACGATGAGCGGGGCGTGTTCATCAATTGCTCATCAGGCAACGATCATGGCGCAGTCTCGTTTCCGGCAAATTTGGACGTTGTCGTGGCAGTCGGAGCGACAGATGAAGACGATGCGCGCCCCCTATCCTCCAATTACGGTCCCGATCTTGAACTGGCCGCTCCTGGCGTGAGAATCTACTCGACGCGAATCGATAACACCTATGGTTCATCTTCTGGCACATCCTTCTCTTCGCCGCATGTGGCCGGCTGCGCCGCGCTCGTTCTGTCCGCCGCCTATTTCTTGACCGCTCCTGACGTGCGGGTGTTGTTGGCAGCCACAGCCGACGATTTGGGCAGCAGCGGCTTCGACATCTATTACGGACACGGACGTGTCAATATTTACAATGCGTTACAAGAGGTTGCCGGCGTTTACTTCGACCGTCCCGCCTACCGTTGCCTCGATTCTCTTCGCTTATTCGTTTGTGACCACACCTCTCCCGGCTTGGTTACAGTCGCCGTCAGCAGCACAACAGAACCAATCGCAGAAGAGGTCCTGTTGATTGAACAACCAGGCTACCCAAGCGCTTACGCCGGTGACATACCGTGCAGGCCTATTCCGGCAAGCCCCGGAGACGGCGTTCTATCGGTGGCAGATGGCGATGATATCAGCGTGCTCTATTCGCCTTTAGCCAAAACCGATGTTGGCTATGTAGATTGCACTGCGCCAGTCATTTCCAATGTCGAGGTCGTTTATTGGGATGATACGGTGATGACTATTACGTTCACCACAGACGAACTCTCCATCGGCAGGATCGTTTACGGAGAGGGGATTCCTTCCATGGACAGCGACGAAACGGACATGGGAACGGATCACAGCATAACCATCACTAGGTTATCGCCGTGCACTCCTTATCTGTTTCAAGTTGTCGCTACAGACATTCCGGAAAACCAAACCATCGATGACAACGGCGGCAATTATTATTGCACCGTCACTTTTGAACGGATCGAAGTATTTAACGAACCGATGGACACAGATCCTGGTTGGGAACTCACCGGAGATTGGCAGTTCGGACAACCGCTCGGTAATTGTGGCGATCCAACTGCCGGATACACGGGAATCAATGTCTATGGCTATAATTTGGCCGGATGTTATCCATATTTTATGCCATTCTATACGCTGATTGCTCCGCCGATTGATTGCAGTGAGGCTACCGCTACCAAGCTCAGTTTTTACCGTTGGCTCGGAGTGCAAGGGTATTATTACGACCATGCCACTGTGGATGCAACAGTGAACAACTTTACATGGCGGACAGTATGGGAGAATGGGGTTTATACTATCCAAGACACTGTCTGGAAGCATCGGGTTCACGACATCTCGCATCTCGTTGATGGCGAACCCGATGTGCGTTTGCGGTGGACCATGGGATTCACCGATACGTCTTTCAATTATAGCGGTTGGAATATCGACGATGTCACCGTTAGTTATGCCATCCCCTGTCAACATCCTCCGACTCCAACTGCCACTCCGACCGATACGCCAACAGTAACCCCAACCTTGACCCCGTCCCTGACACCCACGCTTACACCCTCGCTCACGCCAACGCTGTCGCCGACAGCAACGCCGACGCTTACTCCCACGCTGACACCCACGCTATCGCCCACCGTGACGCCCACGCTCACGCCAACCCCTTCCCCTACTCTCACTCCCACCCTCGTTCCGACGGTGACGTCCACGCCTGAGTCACCGACAGCGACGCCTGTTGCATATGAGCTTGGAGTTACACTGACCATGCCGGCGGCGCGGTTCGAACCTGGCGATGTTTGTTGGTTGAAGGCTATCATCTCCAATCCCGGCGCTCCGATGAAGAACATCCCGTTCGCTTTGTGTCTCGATATCGGCACGGGCGATTACTGGTTCTATCCCTCTTGGACGCATTATCCTCCTCAAGGCGATTTGGTCATCCGTGACGTAGCTATGGGGCAAGAGATCTTAGAGATTATCCCACCATTTACCTGGCCTACGGGCGCGGGCAACGCTGATGGTCTGCAATTTCTAGCAGCATTGCTGACTCCGGACTGGAACGATATGTTGGGCGAATTTGGTTCGGTGCAATTCTCGTACGGAGAGTAGCCGGAAAAGCTACCTTGTGCCGCGAATGAGCAGATCCTCAGGAGCGAACGGAGCGCGGAGAAACAAGGCAGCCGCGTAGCGTTGCGGCGCTGGCAAGCGCTCTAATTTGCAGTGAGTGCCGGTTATTCTTGATTGTAGTCGATACCTTTACGGGCGGCTTGCGAGCGGAGCATTGTGTTGACTTCGCTGTCAAATGCGCTGCCTTTGCCTTCTGCGGCTTGACGTTTGGTCTCGGCGTCGATGTATTCCTGCCGTTTCTGGAGCAATTCGTCGATCTTGCCCTGCAACTCGGCCCGCTTCGCTGTTTGCTCGGCGATATACTGTTTGCGTTGGTCCACAGTCATCGATTGCAATTCGGCGGGCAATTCTTCTGGCTTGAGGGTGTCGAGATCGGCAGCGCCGGCATTAATGTCATCAACCAAATCGCCGCCGCCTTGAACGGCCTTGCCCACTTTCCGGTTATAGGCCAACCGGTCCGCCGCCGCAGGCGCTGGAGCAGCTTCGGCCATGACTTGCTTGGCCCGCACAGATTCCTGACGCTCGACAGCCCCGTAAGGAATCAACGTGGTTCCGAGTTCGGCATTCAGTTTGGCTAACTCCTCGTCCAGCGGGGTGGTGACGATCTGCATGTCGCCGGTCTGGCCAATGGCGACGTAGGTTCCTTCCGAGCGGCTGGCGATATCGCGCCAGACGGGGGTCGTGGAGGTGTCATCGCCGCATTGGATGGTGTTGATAATCAGGTCTTTTTTCACTGCCTGCTGACAAACATCCGGGTACAGAATGTCGTTGGGATAATCCATGTGCGGGGGACAGTCTCCGACGAGGAAGATGATTTTTAGCACATCGCGGTTGCTGGACCACGCAAGCTTGGTGACTGCTTCGTGAAGCGCTTGGTTCACCGATTCCGGGGTATCGCCGCCGCCAGCCGCTTGGAATTTGGTTAGGTTAGCGTAAACGGTGTCGATGTCCTCGCTGAGGTCAAAGACCTTAGTCACATAATCGTCGCCGCGGTCGCGGTAACCGACCAAGGCAATTTTCAATTTTGGCGTTGGTTTGGCCGCAATGATCTGATTGGCAATTGACCAAATTTTCGCCTTGGCCCCCTCGATCAATCCGCCCATAGAACCTGTCGTGTCAAGAACGAAGGCGACTTCAATGTGCGGCGCTGCGGTAGCAGACGCCGGAACCGGAGCAGCGGCGGTATCCGCCGTGGTGACCGCAGGCCGCGCGGCGGCGATGAGCGCGACGAGCGCGATGAGCGCGATGAGCGCGGTCATGATGGTTCGCAGGGAAGACAACTTCAATTGCGTTTGGGTCAGGCTCATGGAAGGCTCCTTTGGGAGATCAGGATGCTTAGCCCGCATCCAGCCCGTGGTTGATTACTCGATGATCTCGAAAATTGTGCCATCGAGAACGACTTGGACATTGCGTCCGACAGACAGCCATTGCGGCATGTCGGGGTGTTTGTTTAACAAGGCAAAGTATTCGTCGGAGTTGAATTTGATTTGCACTTGCTTGGAGTTGGATTGGGCTTGCACGTTGGCGTCGGTCCAGATGGTTCCGTTTTGGTAGAATGTGCGGCCGCGGATATGGCGCGTCTGTTGCTGGGTCAACGACTGGCGCACCTTCTCGCCGCCCGCTTCCGCCCGGTCGGTTTGCCCTTTGAACGCATAAACATTCGCCGCGGCTGGCGCTTCTGCCGCTCGGGCGTTCTTCAGCGCGTCGAAGGCCTGCGCTCCACCGACAGCGGCGGCGCCGTCCGCCTCTTCGCGCATCTGTTTGTACATCCGCCGGGTTTCAGTGTGCGCCTCCTCGTCCGCCGCAAGTCCCTGCAGCGTCCGGCTCGCCGCCGGCACAGCCCGTGCAGATTCGTCTTCCACAATGAGATAGGCGGTGTAGGGCGTCACGATGCCGAATTGCCGAGCCAGCAATGTGACCTCCTCCTTCAATTCTCCGCTTTCGCCATACAGCCGGATCTGATCCAACAGGAAGCCAACGCGGCGCGTGGCCCACAGCTTGGGAATGAAGGCCAGCGTTTGCGAATCGGCGGTGAACGCGGCATCGTTGGTAAAACTCCGCTGCTCGCCATTCACCTGTCCCGTCAGGACCACCGCTGCCGCGCCGGTGCCGGCATAACGTCCAAACACAACTAACTGCTCACCTTTGAACAAATCCGGCAATTTACTCGGGTGCATTTTGCTCAATCGGATGTCGCCGGTGACCTTCAATTCGATGTCTGCGAGCACGGGATCGTTGATCTTGGCGTAGAAGTTGGACACTTTCAGTTCGATGTCTTCGTCGGCGAGAACATACTGGCTTGCCGCTCGCGTCTCCGCGGTCAATTGGTCGAGGAGATGAGCGTTGACATCGGTGCCGATCCCGAAGCAGAAGATGCGGATCATTTTGCTGTCCATAGCTTTTTTTACATTAGCGATGATGTGATCGGCGTTGATTGTGCCAATAGTCGGTTTGCCGTCAGTTAAGAAAATCACCATATACGGCCGGCCAGCAGCGCGTTGCTCAGCGGCCGGTTTGAGCGCCACGGTCAGCGCATCCTCGATAGCCGTGCCGCCAATAGGTTTGAATCCGCGAACGGCGGCGAGCGCTTGGGTTCGAGTATCGTCAGCGTTAGCCACCAGTTTTCCGAAAACCGGCTCGGCTTCAGTGGAAAAGCGGATGACATCGAACCGGTCTCCCGGGTTGAGGTTCGAGAGGCAGAATTCCAACGCTCGCTTCGCTTGGCCAATTTTATCGCCTTCGGCCATTGAACCGGATGTATCGAGGACGAACACCACATCTTTGGCCACGATTTTTTCGTTTCCCATGCTGACGGAAGGAGACGCAAGCAGCATAAAATAGCCCCCCCCCTCATCGCCTGGATCGCGGTAGGACATCAGGTTGATCCCGATTTCGTCCTTCGTCTCATAGGAATAAATCAATTGGAAATCCAGATCGGGACGGATGTCCTTCGCTTCATAGCCAGCGACTGCCCGGTTGACTCCATGACGTTTGATGTCCACTTCGTGACTCGGGGAATACACTGACTTGATGCCCCGTTCCGATGTGATGTCCACGCGAACGGCAACATTTTCCAGCGGCCGCGCGGAGAACTTCTCAGTGTTCAATGGATAGATGTATTGGACAATCCCGTTTTCCTCGCGTAGTAACTCGGTGTATTTAAGTTTGATCTGTTTGTCACTCAGGGGTTCGATGGGGAAAATCCGGACTTTGAACATCCCTTGACCCGCGTATTCCAACAACGCCGGATCGCGCATACGACGGACAATATCTTCATAAATTGAGCGGGCCTTGTCCGCATCGAGCAGTTCGGCTGCGGTCTGCTTGCCATTGATATCCATCGTGAATGAGTCGATCTGAGCGCCGCGGGGAATAGGAAACAGATAGGTACCTTCCAACCGTTGGTTATTGGCGTTATGAAATACCTGATCAACTTCTGTCACCGCGACTTGATCCGTTATCGTCACCGTCACGTGATGGTATTTGATCTCTAACGGTGTGAAGGCATAGGGCGGCGGAGGTGCGATTCTGGCAGGCAGCGGATCCTCGATGATGATCAGTCCGTCGGCTAACGCCGCGGCGGACAACAGCAACAGACACCCTAACATGATACACAAACAACATAACCGTCTCATTGGGAACCTCCTGGCGGGCGCGAATGGAGCGTTGATTCCGGCAACGGCGAACGGCAGCAGCGGCGCGGCTTCCGGCTGACGGCCGCTGGCTGGCGCGAACTCTGGGCTATTGAACGTCTGAACTGGAAAAAGTTCCAATGAAGTGGCGTCAAATATCAGCGGCGGGATCAAGAAAGCTGCGGAATCCCCGCCCAAGCACCTGGTTCACATTGCTGATGATCATAAACGCCTCCGGATCTGTCTCGCGGACAATCTGTCGGAGCTGCGCTGTCTGGCGCGGCCGGACGATCATCATCATCATAACTCCGTTCTCTCCGGTGAACGCGCCCGCGACGGGCAGCATGGTCGCGCCACGGTTCAACTCGCGCATGGCCCGATCGGCGATGTTTGCGGACTGGCGGCTGATGACCAGGACCTTCTTGGAGATATTAAAGGTATCTATGAACGCATCGATGGCAAAGCAGTTCGCCAACACGGCCAACAAGGAATACATCGCCACATCGGCGGAGTGCAGAAGCAAGCCGGCGCCCGCAGCGACAACGAAATCGATCAGCAGCAGCGCCCGTCCAATATTTATGTTGGAATAGCGGGCAAGGATGCGGGCGATGATGTCCGTTCCTCCGGTCGATGCGTTCTGATTGAACACAATCGCCATCCCGCTGCCCGTCAGGAGCACACCGAACACAACGGCGATGAGCAGATCGTCAGTGGCCTGCGGCCAAGGGATGAGCCATGCGAACAGATCGATGAACAGGGAGAGCAGGCCGCTGGCCAGAATTGTCCGCAAGCCGAACCCTTTGCCGATGACCAACGCTCCGACAATGAACAAGATGATGTTCATCGCCAGCATCACAGCCCCGACTGGGAGATGAAAAATGTGGAACGTCACTGTAGCAATGCCGGACACTCCACCAGCGGCAATTTTGTTGGGAATGAGAAACAAATTAAGACCGATGGCGGTCAATGCCACGCCAGCGACTATTTTTATATATTCCAACAGTGTAGAGCGCCAACCGGTTGTGTTCGTCATTTATCACTACCTCCTGTTGCCCTGCCGTAACGGCGGCTACGGGCCATAAAGGCGCCGGATCTTGCACCGGGGGACTGCGGTTTGCAACAGAAATCGAGCGATGAACAGGGGTTAGTCGTCCGAGATCGCCCGATGGCGTTCTCATCCTGCACGGACCGGCGCAGAAAATTTTCTGTATCTTCGTCATGGGTTGCGCAATTGTGCGCGGTTGCCTTCAACACCTCGCTAAAAGTGACTTACGTGCGACAGGCGCCGCTTCGTGCAGCAGCATGATGTCCGTTCATGAGCTACCGGCCGAACCTCCGCAGGCGGGGACGTCTGGGGTTGAAGCTCAGATGACGCGCCAGCGTTTGCGGTGAATCTCGATTGCGGGCCGCGATGTCTGCGCAGGATGAACGGGCGCTCTGTTTTTGGATACGACTCCGTTCCTTGACCAGTAAGCGGATATTCAATATATTAGCTGAAGAGCGCCAACTGTTGGTTGTCCGGCCAAGACACATTCGCGTGTCACAGGTTGCGTGGAGATCACATGAAATTCGGTTCTGGATTAGCCGCTTGCTCGAATTCCTATGATGCGGGCCGTCGGGCAGCAGCCGCTGCTCTGCAACAGGCAGGGGATCCGGCGATTGTCCTGCCGTTCACTACAGATTGCCATGATCATGAAGCGGTTCTGGCAGGAATTCAGTCGGTCGTCAGCAACACGCCGTTGGTCGGCTGCTGCGTTGGCGGCATAATCATGAACGATGAAGTGATCATGGACGGCGTTGGGGTGTGTCTGTTGAGCGGGCCGGAGATTTCGGCAGTCACGGCATTAGCCGGGGGCTTGAGCGGAGATCCATGGGCGGCTGGCGAACGATTGGGCAAAGATCTTATTGCGGACGGGGACACGCCAGGGATCGTCTTTTTATACCCTGACGGATTCAGCGCGAACATCTCCAGAACAATTCAGGGCGTGTATGATGTTTTGGGACCGGAATTTAAATACGCGGGCGGAGGAACGGGAGATAACCTCAAATTTGCTACAACTGTTCAATTTACCGAAAGAGGTGTGCGGAGCGATTCGATTGCCGGCGCGTTGATTCGTGGTATTCCCTTTGGAACAGCGGTCGGTCATGGCTGGCAACCCCTAGGCGAGCCGCTGCTGGTGTCGCGCGCCGCCGGCAAGCGCGTTCTGGAAATTGACGGACTGCCCGCGTTCGATGCCTATCGCGAACGGATCGGTCCCATTACGCCGCAACAGTTCGCTGAGCATGGGATGCTGCATCCGCTTGGATTCCCCGATGTCGCCGGCCATTATTTGATCCGTGATCCGATTGCGGTGAACGACGACCGCAGTTTGGAATTTGTGACCGAGGTGCCGCGCAATGCCCTAGGATATTTGATGCAATGCGACGTTGCCGAACTGATCACCATATCCGGCCAGGTTGCGAGCCAGGCGGCGGCCCAGGTCCGGAAACCGGCGTTCGCGTTGGTGTTTGACTGTATATCGCGCTATTTATTGATGAAGGAAAAGTTTCCCAAGGAAATAAGCGCCGTGCGCAAAGCGATTGGGAAGCGCATCCCGTTGTTTGGCGTCCTCACGTTTGGCGAGATAGGTTCTTATGTTGATGTCCCGATGTTGCATAACAAAACCATGGTCATTACCGTTGGAGGCGAGGCCAACGGCAACTAACGTCCTCTGCTGCGGCGGAGGCGTTGGCGGTGTTAGCCGCTGGGATGAACGATGGCTGAGCAGCTAACCGCAGAACTCTCCGTTCTCCATGAGATCGCTGGACTTGCTTCGGAGTTGAGCGAAGAGTCGGTATGCCGCGAAGCGATGAGCAAGGCCATCCGGCTGTTTTCGGTTCGTTATTTCGCATTAATTTCGATCACCGATGGCCGGCAGCTCGCGATGTCCGGCTGCGCCGCGCTGCCCAGCCTGCCGGACCGGACGCACACTCCAGCTCCCAATAGGTTCAGCACGGTACTTAGCCAGAATGACAGACCGGTGCTGCTGTTCATGGAGCATGCAGATCCGTTGGGTTCGCGGGAACGGCGACTGTTCACCATTTTCTCCCGGTCATTGGAACAGGCGTTAGTCACCGCTCGCAGCATCGCTGACCGGAAACGGGTTGAGGAAGAGCTTCGTCAGGCGAACAAGAGTTTGGAGGACCGGGCGCAACAGTTAGAGGCGGCGGTAGCTGATCTGCAGGTGTTCGCCTATATCGTTTCTCACGATTTGCGGTCCCCGCTGCGGATGATTGCGGGCTATGCCGAGATGTTGGCCGAGGATTACGGGGGAAAATTGGATGAGCGCGGCGTGTCGTTGATCGACCGCATCACCAG
>Ga0116143_10004515_pt1 | contig 13134 bp, 13 predicted proteins | sample AD_UKC034_MetaG_FD_89745 | JGI IMG/M metagenome (GOLD analysis project Ga0116143, IMG submission 89745) | Active sludge microbial communities of municipal wastewater-treating anaerobic digesters from USA - AD_UKC034_MetaG | ecosystem: Engineered > Bioreactor > Anaerobic > Digestate | place: USA...
AGGTCAACCTCGGCCTAAGCGAAGCCGACGTGCGCTGCGAAGCCGAGCGCTGCTTTAGCTGCGGCACCTGCAACGGCTGCGACAATTGCTGGGTCTACTGTCCGGACGTGGCCATCTCGCGCCTCAACCACGAGGACTATGTCATCGACTATGACTTTTGCAAGGGCTGCGGGCTGTGCGCCGAAGAGTGCCCGCGCGAGGCGATCGCCATCGAGGAGGAGCTCAAATGGAAAAAGTGATGATGGGCAACCACGCCATCTCCTATGGCGTGCAGCTCGCCCGGGTCCAGGTCATCGCCGCCTACCCCATCACCCCGCAGACGCAGGTGGTCGAGATCCTGTCCGAGTTCTGTGCCGACGGCCGCCTCGATGCCAAGTTCATCAAGGTCGAGTCGGAGCACTCGGTGATGGCCGCGGTAGTGGGCGCCTCGATGGCCGGCGTGCGCGCCTTCACTGCCTCGTCGTCTCACGGTCTGGCCCTGATGCACGAGGTGCTGCACTGGGCCTCTGGCGGCCGCCTGCCCATCGTGATGGCCGAGATCAACCGGACCCTCGGTCCCGGCTGGAACGTGTGGACCGAGCAGACCGACAGCCTGGCCCAGCGCGACACCGGCTGGATGCAGTTCTACTGCGAGACCAACCAGGAAGCGCTGGACAGCGTGCTGATGGGCTACAGGATCGCCGAAAAGGTGCGCCTGCCGGTGATGCTGGTGCTGGACGCCTTTGTGCTCTCCCACACCGAGGAGCCGGTGAACGTACCGGACCAGGCCGCCGTGGACGCTTTCTTGCCGCCCTACGAGCCCAAGTACAGGCTGCAGCCGGGTGCCCCGGGCGTGCCCGGCGAGCCGCACTCTTTCTTTGGCCTGGTCGGCCCGGAGCACTGGATGGAGCTGCGCTTCAAGATGCAGCAGGCGATGGAAGAGGCAGTGGACGTCTCGCGCCAGGTGGGCGCCGAGTTCGGCCGCACCTTTGGCCGGCCGTACGACCTGCTCGAGTCCTACCGGATGGACGGCGCCGAGCTGGCCCTGTTTACCGCGGGCAGCATCACCGGCACCTCGCGCGAGGTGGTCGACGAGCTGCGTGAGCAGGGCCTGCCCATCGGCCTGGTCAAGCTGCGCATGTTCCGCCCCTTCCCCTACGCCGCGGTGCGCGAGGCACTGGCCGGAGTGAAGAAGGTGGCCGTGATCGACCGCAACATGTCTTACGGCTGCGGCGGCATCTTTGCCTCCGAGCTGCGCTCGGCGCTCTATGGCATCACTTCTCAGCCAGTAGTCTTTCCGTTCATCATCGGCCTGGGCGGCAGAGACGTCACCCCGCAGTCCATTCGCGACATCGTGACTCACCTGCGCCAGCACGACCGGCCCGAATCAGAGACCATTTGGATGGAGGTCAAACGATGACCCAGATCCTTACCCCGCAGTATGGTGTGTCACCAAAAGTGCGCAGCCAGCACGACGCGGTGCCTCAGGACGAATGGATGACTCCCGGCCACGTGGCCTGCCCTGGCTGCGGCGCGCCGATGGCCGTGCGCTACGCCCTCAAGGCCCTCGGCGAGAACACGGTGGTCATCATCGTGGCCTCCTGCTGGTCGATCATCGCCGGGCCGTTCCCTTACTCGGCCGTTGAGGTGCCTCTCTTGCACACCCTATTCGCCACCGGCGGCTCGATGGCCTCGGGCGTCAAGGCCGGGCTGGAGATGCGCGGGCTGAAGGACACCGCCGTGCTCACCGTGGCCGGCGATGGCGGCACCTTTGACATCGGCCTGCAGGCCCTGTCGGCCGCGGTCGAGCGCAACGAGGACTTTATCTATATGTGCTACGACAACGAAGCCTATATGAACACTGGCATCCAGCGCAGCTCGGCCACCCCGTGGGGCGCCTGGACCAGCACCACGCCGGTCAAGCACCCCAAGGACCAGCCCAAGAAGGATATGGTGGCCATTATGGCGGCGCACCGCATCCCCTACACCGCCACGGCCACCGTGGCCTATCCCGAAGACCTCATTGCCAAGGTGCGCAAGGCCAACAGCATCCGCGGCAGCAAGTTCCTGCACGTGCTGGCGCCCTGCCCATCGGGCTGGAAAACCGAATCCAACCAGACCGTCTACCTGTCGCGCCTGGCCGTGGAAACGTGCATCTTTCCGCTGTATGAGGTCGAGCACGGCGAGGACTATCGCATCACCGTCTGGCCGAAGCAAAAGCAGCCGGTGGAGAAATACCTGCGCCTGCAGGGTCGCTTTGCCCACTTGAAGCCCGACGCCATCGCCCAGATTCAGGAGAACGTGGACCTCGAGTGGAACAAACTGGTGAAAAAGGCCGGCGGAGGACCCTGTTGAAGCGCGTCGGTGGAGTCGAGCTGCACCTGCTGAGCGATGGCCAGTTCGCCGTCGACGCGGGGGGCATCTTTGGCCTGGTGCCCAGGCTGTTGTGGGGCCAGCTCTTTGAGGTCGACGAGTCCAACCGCATGCCCAACGCCCTGGCCTGCCTGCTGATCCTCGATGGGGGCAAACGCATCCTGGTCGACACGGGCCTGGGCAGCAAGCTGCCGCCGCGCGAGCTGGAGATGCATGGCGTGCTGCGCCCACAGGGCGGCCTGCTGGAGGACCTGGCCCGCCACGGCCTGCGCCCGGGGGATATCGACATTGTCATCAACACCCACCTGCACTGGGACCACGCCGGCGGCAACACCCTGCTGCAGAACGACCGGGCCGTGCCCGCCTTCCCTAACGCGCAGTACTGGGCGCAGCGGCTGGAGTGGGCCGACGCGATGTATCCCGACGAGCGCACCCGCAATACCTACTACCCGGCCAACCTGCTGCCGATCCTCGAATCGGGTCAGCTCAAGCTGCTCTCGGGCGACACCAGGGTCACGCCGCACGTGCGCTGCGAGGTCACGCGCGGCCACACCCGCGCTCACCAGAGCGTCTACATCGAGTCAGAGGGCCAAAGCGCCATCTTTCTGGGTGATATGGCGTCAATGGCCATTCGTATGGAACGCCTGGGGTGGATCTCGGCCTTTGACACCGAGCCGCTGGAGACACTCGAAACCAAGCGCGCCGTGCGCGACTGGGCTCTGGAGAAGGATGCCCTGCTGTTCTTCCAGCACGACGTTCAGGTGCCTGCCGGGCGCCTGGCCAAACGGGGCGAGGGCTGGCACGTCATCCCGGAACAGGTCTAGCCGCCGGGCATAACAAAACGGGGGAGGCAATGGGCCTCCCCCGTTTCTTGTTGCTGACTGTTGCCCACGCTCAGGGCGTCGGGTAAGCGACCGGCGTCTGCGGCGGCATCGTCGGCAGGGGCGGGTAAGCGCCCGGAGTGCCGGCTGGCACCGGCGTGGCCGGAGCTGCCGTGGGGATGGCCGGGTAGGGCTCGGTAGTGCCCGGTTTGGGTGTAGGCGGCACGGGGGTCGGCGGAGCGGCCGTGGCTGCGGCCTCGGTTGGCGCTGCGGTCGTTGCCGCTGCGGTGGCGGCTGGCTCCACAGTGGCGGTCGGCGTGAGGGTCGGCGCCTCGGTCGGGGCGGCTGGTGTCACCAGAATCACGCCCGAAGTCGGCGTAGGAACCACCGTCGGCGTAGGTGTGGGATTCTTGGTGCACGCGGCCGCGGCAATCACCAGCACAAGGCACAACAGCATCATCACCAGCGGCCTTGTGTCACTGCGTCTCATCAGAAACCTCCTTCAGTAGCAAACTGGGCCGGAGTATAACACAGTCGAGCCCCGCGGCCAAGCCGCCCCTAGGCAACGAACACAATGCCCACGGTCATGGCCGTGGTGATCTCTTTCTGCATGGCATAGGCCGCCCAGCCGGCGCGGTACACCAGCGGCATCACGTCGATGCCAATGGCCTCCATCGATGGCCGCGACTGGTAGGGGTGGCGGCACTCGCCGCTCTGCATTACCTGGCAGGGCTCTCCGCCGCACAGGTCGTCGCGGCACGACCCGCCGCCAAAGGCCATCGCCAGATGATAGCCATCGCGAAAGGCCAGCCGTTCCAGCTCTTCGACCAGTTGGTTGCCCTTGCTGTGAAAGGCGTGGCGTCCTTCCTTTGGCTTGCGCGAGGCGGCCTTCGCCGGGTCGAATTCGGCCACGTCCACGTCGCACTTGATCAGGATAGCCCACTGATAGCGGGCCAGGGCCTTGCGCACCAGCTTGAGGTCAGGGGCGTTGGGCGGGCAGTTGGGCGTCTGACCGGCCTGGTTGCAGCGCGGTGACAGGCACTTTAATCTCACCCGCTCATCGACCTCGATCGAAGCCACGGGAACGGCCACTGCGCCGGACGCGCCCAGCTCGAGCGCTTTCTGCTGGTACTTTTTCAGGTCCTCCTGCAGCCGGTCCTGGTCGACCGGTGCACCCAGGATACGCGGTTGGTCGCTCATCGAACCTCCTCAGTTTGGTAGGATGCGGGCAGCACGCCTCATCTGTTTCAGTGCTTTGGCCAGGATCGCCTGCTCGTCCAGGTGCAATAACTCGCGGTGCCACATCAGCACCTCGCCGTTCACCAACACCGAGTCGACGTCGCCTCCGCTGCCGGCATAGATCAGGTTCGATAGCAGACGCTGCTCGTCGATCAGGTGCACCTGCGGATAGTCGATCACGGTGAGGTCCGCCTTGTGGCCGACGGTCAGCTCGCCCACCGTCTCGCCCAGGCCGATGGCCCTGGCGCCGTTGCGCGTGATCATCTCCAGTACCGTCTCAGCCGGAAACGCCGCGGCATCCGCCGACAACCCCTTGCCGAGCAGCGAAGCGAGCCGTGCTTCTTTCAGCAGATCATAGCTGCCGCTGCTCGACTGGCCATCGCAGCCCAGGGCGATGTTCACCCCCAGCCGCTGCAGAGGAACCATCCGCGGTAGACCGTCGGTGATCTTTAGATTCGTCGACGGGCAGTGCACCACATGCGAGCCACTCTCGGCGATGAGCTGCCGGTCGCGGTCGGTGAGCCACACGCAGTGCACGAGCTGCACGTCCGGCCCGAGCACGCCGAATTGACGCAGTGCCTCGACCTCGCTGCAGCCGAACCGCTCGTAGGCGTTCTGGGTCTCGGCCTCGCCCTCGCAGCAGTGGGTGTGGATGCCCACGCCCAGCTCGTTGGCCAGGGCGCGCGTGCCGCGCATCAGCTCTTCGCTGCAGGCCGGCAGGCCCACCGGCGACAGGCGTACCGTGATGCGCCCCTCGTGACTGTTGTGCCACTGGCGGTGCAGGCGCGTCATCTCCTCGAGCACGCCCTCTGCGTCCAGCGGGGGCGCCGGGTTGTCGCCCTCCTGGTAGTCACCCAGGCACGAGCTGACTACGCCGCGCAGCCCGCAATCGGCGATGGCCTGAACGGAGGCATCGACGTTCACGCCCAGGCTGGTCATCTCGGCCACAGTGGTGGTGCCGCTCTTGAGCGCTTCGATGCAGGCCAGTTGGGCTGCGGTGTAGGTCTCGTCCTCGTCCAGGTGCAGGTAGCGGATCATCGTCCACAGCCACTGCGTCAGGTGGCGATTGTCATAAATGCCCCGGCCGTAGGACTGGGCCAGGTGAGTGTGGGCGTCGACGAACCCGGGCAGCAGGAGCCGCCCGTTGAGGTCATAGACCCTGGCGCCCTCCGGCGCGGGAATCTCGTTGCGGCTCACCGCCGCAATGGTGTCGACGTCGACCAACAGGTGCATCGGTCCGACGGTCCGGTCCGGCCCCCAGAAGCCGATGCCGTTGCGGATCAGCTTGAACACGTCGCTGCTCCCTTGCCCGGCCCTGCCTTGGCCAGCAGGACAGCCGCATCCAGCGTCACCCGCGTCACCTGACCCAACAGGTCCATCATCGCGTCCGCAAACATCGATTTCCTCGGAAAGTGGTGGTGGCCGCCCACGGCCAGGATGGTGCCCGCGCGGCAGCCGCGCGCCGTGGCCAGCGGGAACAAGAGCGACGACTCGTTCTCCGTGCACAGTACGTTGCTGTCGATCCACACCTTTTCGCGAGCCAGATAGTCGCCCCGTGCCAGCATCGATTCCATATAGAACGCGTCGTGGCCGCGGATGATGCCCACGAACGGCTTTAATCCGTGCGCCTTGGCCGCCTGCTCGAGCGCCTCGACCACTTCGAGGCTGGCCACGGCCGGGTACTCTAGCGGAAAGTACTCGCGGCTGGTGCCGTCGCCGCGCACGGCCGCCGTGGCGATGATCACGCTGCCCACCGGGATGTGCTTCTGCAGGATGCCGCCCGTGCCCAGGCGGATGAACGTCTTGCCGCCCACGCGCACCAGCTCTTCCACGGCGATGGCCACCGCCGGGCAGCCAATGCCTGGGGCCAGCACGCTGATGGGCGTGCCCTGGTACGTGCCGGTGTAGGTGACGTACTGGCGATTCTCCGCGACCAGGTGCGCCTGGTCGAAAAAGTCGGCGATGAACCTGGCCCTCTTTGGATCTCCAGGCAAGAGCACGATTTCGGCTACGTCGCCCGGGGCGAGTCGCGTGAACGGTTGTCTTTCCATCAGTGTTTTCCCTTCTTCAGCTAAATATCGAGGCGCCCGGTGCGGTGTGCGGCGCAGTGTCCCGGGGCACGCCCGCGTAAGCCGGCGCAGCCCGCCAGCCGGGCCCTCCCGCAATCAGCCTGGGCTGGTCAGCCCAGTGTCGGCTTTTGTCGATTCTTGATCTCCTGGAAGACCATGAAGAACGCAAACCCGCCCAGACTCAGCCAGCCCGGCCAATCGCCCAGTCGGCTGTAGAGCGTGGTCGTCGTTCCCAGAGGCACATCGGCCACCAGCGCGAATGCAGCTCCGTCCGGCGAGGCGTCGCGCAGGGCCACGATCTTGCCGTAAGGGTCAATGATCGCCGCGGCATAAGCCGAGTCGGTCTTGACCACTGCCACGCGATTCTCCACTGCACGCAGCACGCTCTGGGCTACCTGCTCCAGCGCGATGCCAGGTGTCTCGAACGTCGGCACGGCAATTAGTTGCGCACCCTTGAGTGCCAGCGTGCGCGCCGTGTCCGTCCAATGTACGTCGTTGCAGATAATCGTTGCCAGCCGGCCGAGGCTCGTGTCGTACACCGGGTACACGCCAGCAGTGACGATGCGCGGCTCGCCGGGAGAAGTGGGGTGGTTCTTGCCATAGACCGCAAGGAATCTCCCCTCCGGCGTGAGCAGCACTGCCTCGTTGCGCCAGCCGCGGGGATCGTCCAGACCATAGCCGATGAGCAGGTAGGCCTTGGTTTCTGCGGCCAGCGCGGTCAACTCCGCGGTATGCTGTACCTGGGGATCGAAACCCAGACCGAGTTCCGGCATAACGATGAATCGCGCGCCCTGTTGCGCTGCGGCACGTGCCTGCTGGCTCAGGGCCTGCAGGCGCAGCGTCTGCGACTCGGGCGAGTCCTGGTGTCCGGGCCGCGCAAAGTTGTGCTGAATCGCCGCAACGCGGATGTGCGGCGCATCCTTCGGTGCGGTTGAGAGGATCAGCAGCGAAACGCCAATCCAGGCGGCCAGAACCACTGCGGCAGCTGCCAGCCAGCCAAGTGCCGCCGAACGGCTCCAGTGCGGCGACTCTTCCGGGAGCCACCTGCCCTGCAGAAGAACGAGCGCGACCTGAGCCAGCGCATAGTTCACCAGCACCAGCACGATCCCCAGTCCGTAGATGCTCAAGATGGAGATGGGCTGCAACATCCAGGGCTGGGTGTACATCGTCTGAGCAATAAAGGCGTGCGTGTTGATGGGCGGGATCAAGCTGCGGATCATCTCGACGCCCACCCAATCCACGATGCCATACAAGACGAACCAGCGATAGCCCGTCTGCCGGTGGAAGCGACGCACCCCCGGCACGGTGAACACCTGCACGACGATAATCACGAGGACCACGATCTGAATGACCTGCGCGGCCGGGTTGCCTCCGAACATGGCCGTCAGGAACACGAACAGCCATCCGCCGATGCCGACGGCGGGAGCGAGTCCGGACCACTTTTCCGGCAGGATCCAGTACTGGGCCATCAGCATCGGCACGAGGGCAAGGAAGGACAGGAACCAGACGTTGTACGGATGAAAGGCGAGCGTGAGCATCACCGCGGTCAACGCGCTGATGGCGATACCTGCTGCGATACGTACGAACTGCCCTGGGACTCGGGAGACGCGATCAACGGTGGACATCAATCACTCCTCCTGATAGATTGGGCGGGTCCTGTCGTCGCCTGGCCCGCGGTTGGATGGGCAGGCGATGGCCGGGCACGTCTCGAACTGGCCTGATTCTGATGCACTGTCCTTACTCTGTCAATCAGCGCTCTGGAGCAGCTCGTTGATCCTGGAACCAAACAGCCGGGAGCTGCTAGGTGCGTTGCCGGTAACGATGTTTCCGTCTACCGTCACTCCGGGGCCGGTGTATTTCGCGCCCTGGCCCTCGATCGTTCTGGCCTCGGTTCCGGCCACAGTGGCCTGCTTCCCGCGGAGGATCCCCGCATTGGCCAGGATCACCGGGGCGAGGCAGATGGCTGCAACAACGGCTTCTCTGCCGTGCATCTCTCTGGCAATGCGCAGGGCGTGTTCATTGTGGTAAAGCAGCTTGGAGCCGCCGCCGCCCACGAATACAACGGCATCATAGTCGCTGGTCTGAACCTCCGCCAGCGTCAGCGTGGCCGTTGCCGAGCCGCCGCGGGAGCCGGGGCAGACCCCCTTCACGGTGCTGGCAATCACAATGCTGTGCCCTGCCTTTTCGAGTTCTTCCCGGGTGACGAACAGTTCCTCATCGCGGAATCGTTCCGGCGCAATGATCATCAGCACTCTGGCCATCGCTCGCTCGCTTTCACGACGCAGTTGGGCGTCAGCGGGTCCCGCGGCAGGGGGCACCTGCTCGGACCGCGCCGGCTCAGTGCCGCTGGCCTACTCGGCCAGGCCGCGCTCTTGCAGCAGGCGGGCCGCCTCGATGCCGGCCAGCAGGAGCCGCTCCGACTGGTCGGCCGGCAGCATGGCCGTGCCCTCGCCGACCGGCTCCTGGGCCAGCAGGAGGGCTCCGGCGCGAAAACCGGACATGCTGGCCACCACCAGCACCACCGACGTCTCCAGGTCGACCGCCAGCACTCCCAGGTCGACCCACGGGTGGATGCGCCCCTCCCGGCCGCTGCTCCCGGGGGCCTCCAGGTAGTAGGCGTCGTGGGTGCGCACAATGCCCGTGTGGCAGCGGTACTTCAGGTTGCGGCAGGCGTCCGAAAAAGCACGCACCAGCCGGTAGTCGGCCACGGCGGGGTACTCTTTGTTGATGTACTCTTCGCTGGTGTGCTCATCGCGCACGGCGCCAGTGGCCACGATCAGGTCGCCCGGGCCGATGCGCGACTGGATGGGCAGGCAGGTCCCCAGGCGCAGGATGTTCTTTGCGCCGATGTGCCACAGCTCCTCGACTCCGATGGAGGTGGCGGGACTGCCCATCCCGGTAGAGGTGCAGGAGATGGCCAGCTTGCCCTTGCGGCCGGTCACGGTCACGTACTCGCGCTTTTCTGCTACCGGGCGTGCCTCGTCCAGCAGCCCGGCGAACTGTTCCACCTGCGCCCGGTCCTCGACGATGAGCACCGTTGGCGCGACGTCTCCGGGCACCATGTCGATGTGGTGTTCCGGGTGCGGCTTGCGTTGAGCCATTCGTCCCTCCTGACAGGCGTACTCGAACTTGCATTATACGCGTAACTACCCGGCAGCCCAACAGCGGTTGCCAGGGGCGGCTGGCCTGTGATACAATCGTCTCCGGCTCCGCCCGCCGGGTTTCCGTCCGGGCGCGGCACTGCTCTCACACCGAGGGAACAATGACCCGATTGACTCTGCTGGCCGTGTTTGCCCATCCCGACGATGAAGCGTTCAGCATCGGCGGCACGCTCTCGCGCTATGCCGCGGAGGGCGTGGACGTTCACCTGGTCACCGCCACGCGCGGCGAAGCAGGCGAGATCCGCGACCCCAAACTGGCCACCAAAGCCAACCTGCCCCAGGTGCGCGAGAAAGAGCTGCGCTGCGCCTGCGAGACCTATGGCATCCACCCGCCGCAGTTCCTGGACTATGTCGACGGCCAACTGGCCATTGTCAACCAGGGCCAGGCCGTGGGCAAGCTGGTGCGCATCATCCGCGAGCTCAAGCCGCAGGTGATGGTGACCTACGGCCCCGAGGGCATCTACGGCCACTATGACCACATCGCCATTCACCGCTGGACGACCATTGCCTTTGACCTGGCCGCCGACGCCGGCTGCTACCCCGATGGCACGGGCGCCTGCTCGCCGCACCAGGTGAGCAAGCTCTACTATGCGGTGATGCCCGAGGAGATGCTGGAGGCGATGTCGGTCAATGGCCGCCCGCCGACAGTGAATATGGACGGGGTGCCCTTTCCGATGGTGGGCTACAAACCGGAGCAGATCAACGCCGTGATCGACGTGCGGGAGTACTTTATCACCAAGATGGCCGGCCTGATGTGTCACGCCACGCAGATCAGTGTGGAGGAGACGCCGCAGGACGTGGAAAAACTGGCCAACAGCCCGCTGACCCACAGCGAGTTCTTTCTGCTGGGCAAGACGGCCGGGGCGATGCCGCACCCCGCCGGGGTGGAAACGGACCTTTTCGCCGGTCTACGCTGAGGTCGCTGCCACCGGCTCCCGCCTGGCGCCGGGCAGCAGAAAGAGCATGGCGGCCCCGAGCAGGGGAGTGAAGGCGCCCATAGTGAAAGCAGCGCGCAGGCCGAGCCAGTCGCCGATCCACCCCACCACGACCGACATCACCGAGCCGGCCACAAAGTACGAGGCCAGGTAGAGACCGTTGGCCAGCGCGCGGTCTCGGGGAAAGCTCTCCTGCACCAGGGCCATGATCACCCCGAGGTTGGACAGCATGAAAAAGCCCAGCCCCACCAGGCTCAACAGCCGCAGCCAGCCGTCCGACAGCAGGAACAGCCCCATCAGCGGCACGCAGGCCAGCAGCGAGATGAGCACCGTCTTGTGGCGTCCCAGCCGGTCGCTGATGGCCCCGCCCAGGAGAGCGCCCATCGTGCCCGCCGCCTCAAACACCGAGAGCGAAACGCCGGCCATGGTGAGGCTGGCTCCCTCTTCCTGCAAATAGGTGGGCAGGTACGTGGTGAGGGCCGACACGAGAAAAGCCCGCGCCGTTACTACGCCCAGAATGGGCAGCAGCAGGGGGCCCATGCTGCGCATCGCCTTGAGCCACGGCTCGCCCGGTGAGGTCGCTCGCGCCGGATGAAACGGCACCTGGCGCAGTTTGAGGTAGAGCAGCGCCGAGGCGGCCAGGCCAATGGTCATCAGCCACGGCAGGCTGCGCGCCGTCCACAGGCTCACCGCGGCTACGACGAGCAGGGGTCCCAGGGTGCGCCCGAACTCGGCGCCAAACATCCACAACCCGGCGCCGCGGCCGATGCTCCGGCCCGATAGCGTGCCCGACATCACCGAGCCAACGGAATGGAAAAAGGCCGAGTTGATGCCCACCAGGGTCAGGATCACCGCCAGCACGGTGTAGCTGGGCGCAACACCGGCGATGCTCATCCCCACCGCCGTGATGGCCGGTGCGAGGTAGACAACCGGCTTGAGTCCGATGCGGTCGACCAGACGCCCGATCAAGGGCTGGAACAGGGCCGGCGTCTGCAGGAAAAAGATCATCAGCCCGGCCTGAGTCTTGGTTATGGCCAGACTGGCGATGAGAATGGGCACCAGCGGGGCGACAAAGCTGGTGTACATATCGTGCAGCGCGTGGGCGCCGGCCACACTGAGCACATTGACCGTCTGGAACGCCTGGGATGGCGTCTCAGCCGGCGTGATTGTCTGAGTGATAAGGCCCTCCATCTGGCTCGATGAACAAACGCCACGAGTATACTCCGCGCTCCAAGCAGCCGCAAATGGAACCAAAACCGGACCGCCGACGTCTGTGGAGCAGTGCCCTGACCAGCACTCTCGGCACGATCGCCAACAAAGAGCCTCTCCCCCTCCTCTTTGGGTCATGGACCTCCTTTGGTGTATACTGGCAGTGGTACGTAACCAAAGGAGGTCCCATGATCGGCCAATCAACCCAGTGGCTGCTGGATGAGGACATTTTGCGCTGCCCGGCGTGCGTGAGCGACCCCAACCGTTCGCCGGACAATCCCGATCCCGGCCGGCTTGACGTAGTCAAAAAGACGTGGCTCGTCTGCCGCGATTGCGGCCGCAAATACCCGGTGATCGACGACATTCCCCAGATGCTGATCGACATCGGCGACCTGCGCCGCAACACCCCGGTGGAAGAGCTGCTGTGAGTACCCCGCTCACTGCGCGGCTGAGGCGTTTGGCCCGGGCCGCGCTGTTGCTGGCGGTCCTGACCGTTGGCGCTCGCGCGGCGCCGGCAAGGGCCCAGGGCGTTCAGGTGCTCAAGAACACTGTGGCGGTGAACTTTGGCCGCAACATCACCTTTGCCCTGAACCTGGCCGCCGGCACCCGGGTCAACGCGGTGACCCTCTACTACCAGAAGGTGGGCGAAGGGCTCACCCTGCGCGTGCCGCTCGAGGTGCAGCCGGGGCAAACGTCATTTGAGCACGTCTGGAAGCTCCAGCCCGGCGATGTGCCGGTCGGCGCGCAGATGGAATACCACTGGCGCCTGGTGGACTCGGCCAACAGCCAGGTGCGGCTGAACCCGGTGCACTTTGCCTACGACGACGACCGCTTCAAGTGGCAAGTGGCGCAGCGGGACAATGTCCTGCTGCACTGGTACGGCACCAACCAGTCCCGCGCCGACCGGCTGCTGGGCTATGCCGTTGATGCCCTGGCCCGCCTGCAGACCGAGATGGGCGTGACGGTCGACCGCGATATCAACATCTATGTCTATGACACCAAGGCGGATATGTCGCTCGCTCTTCCCGGCAAGAGCGATGCCTTTGATGACCGCATCCTCACCCTGGGCGTAGTGGTAGATGAAGCCACGCTGCTGATTCTGGGCAGCCATCAAGCGGTCAAAGGCACGATGGCCCACGAACTGACTCACGTGGTGGTGGGCCTGGCCACCGACAACCCCTATGCCGAGCTGCCGCGCTGGCTCGATGAAGGCCTGGCCATGGTCTCCGAGGGCGCTCTGCCCGCCGACAACCAGCGTGAACTCGACGCCGCCGTGCGCGGGGATCGCCTCATCTCGGTGCACTCGCTGTCTGGCTATACGGGCAACCCCGACGAGGTAGACCTGTTC
>Ga0116143_10004520_pt1 | contig 13124 bp, 9 predicted proteins | sample AD_UKC034_MetaG_FD_89745 | JGI IMG/M metagenome (GOLD analysis project Ga0116143, IMG submission 89745) | Active sludge microbial communities of municipal wastewater-treating anaerobic digesters from USA - AD_UKC034_MetaG | ecosystem: Engineered > Bioreactor > Anaerobic > Digestate | place: USA...
GATAAACTTCTCTTTGGCATAACAAATAGCGTAAATGACATAAATAAGCGTGATCAGCGTTGATTTTCCGAAATCTCTGGGTGCTGCAATAGCGAACTTACAGTTTCGCTTTTTGGTTATGTCCTGAAGCAATCCGTAGATCTCGTGGTGCGCCTGTGACGGCGGGTATTTGAGATGTTCCGGCATGAAGTACTTGGCAAAAGCGTAAAGCGACTTCTCACCTGCGCTGCGCATCATGGCATAGGCGTCATTAAGTAGATTGTTTATCATTTTGATCCTCCTGGTCTGGTTTAGGTTCCTGCTGTTTTTGAGACAATTTGTTTACCTGCTGGATAATCTCTGCTTTCTCAATCTTAGATTTCAAGCGCTTAATCTCATCTTCGATCTCCGGGGACATTTCACCTGACTCTTTACTAATCACTTCAATCTCAATAATCATCTTCTTAATCTCCTCAATGGATTTCTCAGAGTCATCAGAAAGGTGATGATACAGATCTCCGGTGATTTCGGTAGGACGCTGCGGAAGATAACCCAGTGATTGCAGACGTTCGATCAGCTCGTTTAAAACTCGCCATGCGGAAAACTCTGCCTGCACCTTGGCGGGGCCAGAGATTTCCTTGTTACGCGCAAGGCGCATAAGATATCCATGATGCAGACGCGCCTTATGCACAAGGTCTCCTATAATCTGTTTTGCGAAATTAACACTCGGTGTAAGCGCGTTGCGTTCACGAATGGCTTGGATATCGCGAGTGATTGTTTTAATACTGACTTTCAGTATCTGCGCAATCGCTGCTTCCGTTAGAGCCTCACCTGACAATATCTCGACGCATTGAATCCGCTGATCCTTCGTGAGAAACTTCGGATCAAAGAGGTTGTCCTTGATGCGTTGAATGAGTGACAGTATTGGCTGTTCCTCAGGAGATTGGTTTGGAGTTTCAGTTGTCATGCCACCACCTCCTTAGGGAAATAACGCTTACGGATATCGGCTGGAAGCTTATCGATACCCACAAACGCGGCATAGCGCTTGACGATTACATCGACATAGCGCGGATCGATCTCGCAACCGTAGCAGCGCCTGCCAAGGCTCTCCGCAGCCAAAAGCACGCTGCCGGATCCAAGAAAAGTATCCAAAACAATGTCCCCGATCTTAGAGCTGTTCTGGATGGCGCGCTGGGCCAATTGCACAGGCTTCTGTGTCGGATGGTGATAGGATTTAGTCGGGTCGCGTCGCACTTCCCAGACGTTACTCTCTCCGGGCTTACCTGCCCAATAGTGAGACGCACCGTTGAGCCAGCCATAAAGGCACTGTTCCGTCCTGTAACAGTAATCGGCGTATGTTATTGCCGCGGACTCTTTCAACCAGCAGATAATGCACGAGACGTGAAAGTCCAAGTCGATTAAACTTTGGCATAGCGGTGGGATCTGTCGCAACCCCTGCCATATATAAAACACCCCTCCAGGAATCAAAGACTGCTTAATATTGGCCAAGACTTTCTTCATCCAGACTTCATACTCAGCTTGAGGCATGTTATCCGCATAGATCTGGGGCCATTTGCGTGAATTCTTAGGCCTAGTGTTCGGATCCGGCTTATCGCCGCCGCCATAATTAATGTTGTAGGGGTAATCCGGATTTGCCATTGATGCCTTCTCACCGTTCATAAGCCTTTCTATATCGGCCGGATCAGCAGAATCGCCGCAAAAAACCCGATTGGCTCCGAGGAGAAGTAAATCTCCTCTCTTGGTCACAGGCTCTACGATTGCTTCGGCTTCTTGCGAATAGTCGAGATTGTCATCATCAGGCAACTCGCGCTCTTTATCGATGTACTGAGTAATCTCAGACAAATCAAAACCTGATAGAGAAATATCCACATCCGGAATCTGCATCAGTTCATCAAGTAAGTCAGCAAGTTTATCCTCTGCCCACTCACCCTGTACTCTATTAAGCGCTAAGTTTAATAATTTCTCTTTTTCAAGAGGCAGATCTACGACGACTACCTCAACTTCCTCATAACCCAGCTCCGCAAGAACCGCCAGCCTTTGATTGCCGCCCACAACATTCTTAGTTCTAGAGTTATAAACCAGTGGCTCGACTAGTTCGAAAGTCCTTATACTGTTTTTTAGCTTTTCCCGCTCAATTGGCCTTATTGAACGCGGATTGTAAGGAGCAGCCTGTAACTCGCCTATCTTCATTCGTTTTATATTCATATTCCACCTCGTTAGTTTAGTGTTTCTGCAAACATGGGTATCTTCTTTTGAAGAACCGCGTGAATACGCTGCTGACACAAAGGACACACCATCGGAAGCGCATCGCCTAGAGCTATATCCTCTAATATGTGTGGCATGTCTTCTATGTCAATCACGAAAAACCGTCCTCTACATTCAAGGCATAGAAATTTCAATAGAAATGTCATCTTAATCACCTCCTCTTTTACCTGTCGGTCATATGCACATATTGTTATTTAACTATACGTGCATTCATAAGAAAAAAAATTACCCTTCTTTTCTTATAATCTCTACCGCCCCCTTCCTAAAATCACTGTCTTTCTCTGCTAAGTCTCCCATTTTCTTATAAATAACCTTCATCATTTCATAAAGCAACGATAGCCGGTTAGCAATAAGCTTTTTCTTTTTTCTTAAATCGTCGATATTGAAATTCCCTGCATACCCTCTGTCCTCAATAGCCCTATTAACCAACTCATACTCCTTATATACAGAAGCCGCATCTTTAGAGAGCCGCGCATAATGGGCAATTTCAGATCCGTTCATTTTCCTTGAGAAATAGCCGATCAATATATCTAAATTCTTAAAGAAATCTTCGGCTTTCTTAAATGGGTCAATTTGAAGGTTGGCCTCATGTAATAACTCAATTAATCTTCTTTCATCTTGGATGTCTTTTCTCTTAGCAATATCTGCATAAGACATCCCTTGCGCTTTTAACTCCTTGATTCTTTCAAAATACTCTATCGTCCTGCCAGAATACTTTACCTCCCTACCTTTCGCCCTCCTTTTAAAAGGGTCAGCTAAGGAATAACCATAATTACTAACAACAATTGGCTTTGGCAGCAATCCATATCGCCTCTTAATAGAATGAAGAGTGTCGGGATTTGTCTTGAGTGCGTTGCAGACACTCTGCATTGGTAAAACTTCCCTATCTTTTATAGTTCTATTAAGCATTGGGCTTGCCTCCTTATGCACTTTTAGTATACACACCAAAACGTGCATTTGTCAAGAAAATTATTTTTGGGGAGCTTGGTTTAGGTGTCGAAAGGAAATTAAACTACGGGTATGCGATCTTCGGTCCTGGCATTCATCCAATCGGAAGGCTCATCTATTTCGTAAACCGCCTTGGGATAAATTACTACACAATGAAAATTAATATGCTTCTTACATTTAGACCAAAGTAGATTACATTCGGATGATTTACACTTTTGCTTCTTATCTTTTGGGACAGCATAGCCGACATATACCTGATAGTCCATTCCTTGATGTGGGCCATGTATCTCCCATGACTCATCTAAATCAGGTGCTAGTCCGCGCCGCGATAATACTTTTGAAATAAGGCTCAAAGACCTTTTGTCGTAATCAAAATCAAGGTACCCCATTATAACCTGCCCCCTACAAAGTAGGAAAACTCTTAAAAGTTTCTACTTCGCGCTTCCCTATCTCGGTTAATCTAAAGATCTCTCCTTTTGGATCAGCCTTTTCTAGATGGCCTCGCCTACACAAAAGTTCAAAAGCCCTTTCATATCCAATGCATTCCAACCCATCCGTAAGAATTATCAATTCTTGAGCTGTTAATCTTGAAACAATAACAAGATTTTTTGCATCCTTAGCTGCTCTCATCAATAAAATTTGAGCTCTTTCTTCTACTCTTTGCTTAGATTCTGTTAATTTCTTTTGAAAACATTTATCATTAAAGACTACAAGTGACAACTCAGCAGAAAACTTCTTGTCTAGATCAGCCTCGTCTTTGTATTCTTTCCAGAAACCAAAAAATTCTGATTTATACTTTTTCACTTTCTCATCCTGAGTAGACTCATAAAAATAAACAGAAATCGGATTCTGTGGTTTTGATTGTCTAAATAGCTTAATCTCTTCTATTGTGCCGCTATCTTCTCTACCTGTGGGAGTTCCAAAGGTATTTTTAAATACTACAACTAGCCAATCACTCGGCTCAACAATATATTTATTAGGTACCGCTTGACCGCGCGGATCGTCTGTTCCAGCCGAAACACAAGGAACGTTATTCACACAATCTAATGGTAGTAAAACCATTTCATTATGCGCAGAATTAATATCATTCCATCTATTAACACAATTCCTTAATAGAGCCCTCTCCTTCTCCGCATCTGAAGGAGATGATAACATTACATTATAAACAATGGCTGGATATGACATACAAGCTCTTATCTAGAATGAAATCGGTTCTCTTCTTCTTTTTGATGTTCCTCTATTAATTTTTCGACTCCCCGTACACATTCATCTAGCGCGCTCCTCAACTTACCCGCAGGAGCAACATTTCTCAATTCTTCGAAGCATTCCTTCTTCTCAATGAATGCAGGAGGCACCTGTCCAACCGCAGAACTCCAGCCGCCCTCGGGGTATATTTTACTTCTTAATAAATTAACCATCCCATCTTCGTGTTTCAGTTCTGAGCTTTTCGTTAAAATTTCTTTGAACGTATTAAGATTTTGCTTAGTTAGAGGGAGTCTGAATAAGCATTGCAAACAATCAGTAAATTTATCCTTATCATAAAAATTTGCCTTAATACGGTCGAAGTATAGAACTCCTGATGGATCTCGCAAAGACATTATTTGTTCAAATACCTTAGATACACTGTAACTTGAGAATCCATCGTGCTCCTTATCCCACTCAATTGCCTTTTGAACGGCCTGTAAATAGGTCTCATCATTAGTGATAAACTTATTAATAAATTCAATGCCATGAAAAGGCACGGCCTCGTATTCTGAATACTTGTTTATCTCTTTTTCTTTTTCCAATCGTGCTTCAATAAAAATCAAAAGTTCATTGATATTAGCAAAAAGGAGTACAGCGATCTCAAAATCATGGTAATCAAGCTTTCTATTACTCAGCAAAGTGGAATGAAGTGCATCGCGACATACGTTTAAAAACTCAGCAATATACTCTTTACTTTTATTATGCAAAATAAATGAAATATTATCGGTTGCTCTACTTTTAACTTGATCGCTGAGATGATTCAAAACTACCAGCACAATCTCAGCCATTGATTTTGCCGATATTTTATCGCCAATAAAACGAATTCTTTCTAGTATAGTTAGGTTTAAATCGTCAATGTTCTTCTCTGCAATTGTCTGTATGATTCCGACTTTATCCAGGGATGGAATGTCATACGAAAGAATATCTATTCCGATTTTCGCCTCTTCCACAGGCACGCCTGGCGTCAAAAGCACCTCATCAATTATTACTTTTGCCATATCTGGATATTGCTGAACTAGATCATAAGTAATGGTATATTTAAGAATCAAAGGAATCTTCGCCCAAAGTTCTTTTTGAGTACGAATTTGCTTAAATGCTTCCGGATTTTTCTTAAACCAAGCTCGCAGAAATAACGCATTGGCTGAGGAAATATTCACCAATTTCCCTATTCTTTCAAGGAAAGTTGCAATATCTATCGCGGATGGGTACTTTTTGTTTAAAGCTGTAGCGTCTTTCTCAAAGTCTTCAATTGTTAAATGCCACTTTTTTTGCATGATATTGTCTACAACCCATTTCCATCTGTCATCTCGAGGCGCATCTTTCAACACCTCTCGCACATCACCAGTGATATCCCATCTCGAAGTGTAAAACCTAATAACTCTATATTCGGGATCATATTTAAATTGGCCGAGAAGCGCTAATGCTTTCTCATCGCATGCCTCATGCCGCGCCCACCAACTAAATAATAAATCTTCATAAGAACTTAAAACACAAAGATCTGTTTCTTTCCTAATAAGATCATTCTTTTCTATAAAATCTAGTATTTCTTGCCGCTCTTGAACAATCTTTTCTCTCAAAGGAATATCACCCGATACTCCTGGGCCAAAATGACAAACTCCTATGTTTTCAACAACATCAATGGCAGCTAAACGCACGTTTGAATCTAAATGAAGAAACATTTCTTTAACAATCTGAAATGCCTTATTACGCATTGATACTACCTGATCTGTTGCTCTTAAGGCACGGCTGCCAAACTGCATACTCTCATAAGTTGAATGCGACCATTCATGAGCTGAAGCCAACACTTCTTGCAGCGCAGCTTTAGCAAATTCAACTAACGGTTTCCTACTTTTTAAAGAAACTTCTGCTATATCTAAAATAGGCATTATTTTCTTTTCGATACTATTACGCAAAGGATTGACAGTCTCTCTGGTTAATGTATTAGGTTTGTAGTTATCATAAGTTCCTAACTTAACTTTTTCTCGCAATCCTTCGATAATACTTACTATCTTTCTCCTCTCGCAATCACTACGAATCAACCGAACTATGGTGGGGCCAAAATTATCTGTATTTAAATCAGAGGAATCTAAGAAAGCCCAAAGCATATCCAATGCCTTATCTGGCACAAGATAACAAATCTCTTCAAGGTTTTCTAAAACCCTACTCTTTTCATATCTATCGTATTTATCGACACTCTTTATCCATCCGGAAATAATATCTGTCACCATAGGAATAAGACAATCTTTTTCACCATATCTCAAAGTTGCACCTAAATTGCAGAATATAGTTTTTGAGTGCGTATCAAGCCAATAGAAAAATGCTTCTTTCCGCGCGGTTTCATCCAAAGACTGCATTGTTTCTAACAAATAAACATCTCCAATCATATCGGGAATAAACCGTACTACGGTTCCAATCGCTCGAAGCACGCCACCCTCTGCAATCTTTCCAAGGATCTTCGTCATTTCTTGCTCAGAGACATTCATTATTTGAGCAAGTTTAGCGATCGTATGTCTGTCGGCAATATTAATCGGAGTGATCAAGGACAGATGAAAGAGTAGCTCTTTAACATCGACTTCTGTCCCAGACAATATTTTCCTAGTATCATTAAACAATGACTCTAGGATAGCTGCTCTTATTTTCTGAAAATCATAATCGCTGCGCCCTTTGATATTCAAGCCGATTTCTATAATAAAAAATGGATTGGGATACTTTTTAACGATTTCATCCTCATCATCAACATGGTCTTTTTCTGCGGCTGATCTCAACAACAGCTTAAGTTCGTTATTCGACCATTCAGGAATGGAAGTGTAAACCGTCAAATCTCTGCACCTAACAGAATCTACGTCTTCTTCTAGGCTCGACAAACCGGCTGAGCGAAGAGCAATGACTAGTTTCGCATCTATACCTGACTTAATTATGCAATTCAAAATATCTTTAATATCATCTACTCTATCTGCATCGTCCAAAACGAAGATATACTTATGTCTTTCAGTAGTGCTATCTCTTACACCAATTTCATCCTGAATGGCATCGCAGATGTTTCTAACGCCATAACGGATGAACCAAATTTCTCTGTCTACTCCACTATCGACAGCTCTGCGTGGAAACTCTCGTAAAAAATGGCTTTTCCCAAATCCGCCAACAGCGTGAAGGACAAATATTTTTTTGTTTGGATCATTAAGAAAAGTAATAACCTCTTTAATTCTATCTTCGATTGTCTTAATTCCTTCTGGGACAATTATGTCTTTTAGTTTCCGTTCGACTTCTTTAGAATAGGTAGGCCCTGGAACAAATAGCGGTATTGCTGGACTATCAAAATAGTACGATCGTAAGAAAGGTTGCCGCTCGATCCTCATAAGAAGATCATGGCCATGCCAAACACAGAAGGTTTTAACATGACCTTTATTCAACGACTCAATATTAGCGATTTGTTCTACAGTTAGATCTGCACATGTGGCGAGCCTTAGGTGATCAACTACATTTTTCTTAGCCTTCTCTAACTCTTCATTTGCCCATTGAGTAAGAGACGGCATTGCCTCGCTTAAATTATGTTTTGTATATTTTGCTTGGATACAATATCGCCCCTCTAGTCCCTCTTTTGGAAAACGACCTTCATATTTGCCATCCCAACCGCCATCCTTACCGATATAAGGACTAGAAGGTACAAATCCCAGCACTAAAGGGCATTCCAGAATAAAAAGATGGTTAACTAAATTCTGGAATGTCTTTTCGTTATCAATTTTTGACCAATCTAATTTCATATGATTTAACCTTAAATCTGATACATGTTTATTCTAACCACTATAACAATAAAAATATTTTTCCTTATTTGATCCGCATGAAGATGCATAATTATAAATGAGATCAAAAACTCTATTGCTTTTCTCCTGAAATAAATCTTTCTCGTATGATTCCGGCAGCTCTTTATCAAGAATATCTTGAATGGCCGCTTGGACTCGATTACGAGTTTGGCTATCCTTAAACCAATCTTGAATTAGAACCTTTGGTTTTTCCTCAATCAATCGATGAAGTAAATGTTTTGCGGCATTCTTAATCTTGATCTCTTCAGCCTTAGTCATTTGCTCTTTCTTAAGAATATCGTAAAGCTCTAGCTCATCTTTCGAAAGCCCTTCTTTAATATGCCTTTCATCCTCTTCTTTAAGGCTTTCGGCATATTTTACAAGCTCATTGTAATAATTCTCATTTGTAGATCCGCCTGCGTTATATTTCTCGATTATTTCCGCGAGTTTCTGGGCAAAATCTGACCTTGTGCTATTTTCTTTCAGCATGATTTCCAGTTTTTGTTCTATAAATCCTCGCAAATCCGCAATTTCAATGTTCTTATATTCTGCCTTCTTGAACTCTTCCTTGATTTTAACGAAATCGATCTTACTTAAATCAAGGACCTTGCCCTTTTTCACAATTTGGAATTCAGGTTCGAACTCTCTTTCAAACATCTTCTCATTTGAAGTCACAACGCTCTGATCAAGCAGCTCAGATATCTTCTGCTTCGCCTCTTCTATGTTTGCCTGCCCGATAATGCCATCAATAACTCCTCTGAGATACTGGAACACAGCAATCAGTGGACGGTAATTGCTTTCAAGAATCTCAGGCTTACATGCCTCATAGAGTGAAGAAATGGTATTCTCGTAAACATAAAATTCTTTTCTATAGATATCCTTCTCAAGAATCTTATCTGCGAACTCCTTGAATATCCCAACCTTGCTGAATGTGCCTTCTGCTGTTAGTGCCTCTTCCAGCTTAATCCCAAGCTTTTTGCAAAAATCAGAGCCCTGAGCCAAAGCATCATCAAGCAGAATAAACAGGTTGGACTTGTCCTGGACAGGCTCTTCTTCAACACCTTTTCCGAGGGCATAATCAGCCAAAGCTTTCTTCATATTACGGAAAACATTGTAGTAATCAACAACCTCCCCATTGCGCTTCGTAATTCCATTTATCAAATGAGATGTCACTCTGTTTGCCCTTGCAATAGTCTGCATCAGGGTATGATCTTTCATGGGTTTATCAAGATACAGAGTGGAAACAGTAGGCACATCGAATCCTGTCAGCCACATTGCACAAACAAAAACCAGCTCAAGTTTGTCATCCGGGTCTTTGAACCTGTATTCAATATCATGCCCGTTCTCATCAATTGCATTAATCTTCTTTCTATGAGGCCTGATATCGAGCCCAAGCTTGTCGAACTTCTCCTCCTCGCCAGCTTCTTCACTCACAACAACAGACATTTCAACAGAGCGCATGTAATCCAAAATCTTTTGCAGTCTCTGCCTCTGGATATCATTCGTTGCTTTGTTGACTTCACCGATAATCCGTTTTATTTCATCCTTCCAGTGCTTCTGAACTTTGTCGTACATCTTCACAGAAGTGAACTTGTCCACTGAAATGACCATCCCCTTGCCGAGATACCCTCTTCTTGGAAAATGATAAACAATATCCTTTGCTATCGTCTCAAGGCGATCATCTCTTTTAATTACCTCTACCTCTGTGGCATATTCTTTTTCTAGCTTTTCCTGCTGCTTCTCATCAAGATTTTCATCTTCGAGGATTTGGTAAAACTCATCGCTCAAATTTTTATTCTGAATGAGAACTTCAGGGACGCGCTTTTGATAAAAAAGCGGAACTGTTGCGCCGTCATCCATTGATTGAGCAAAATTATACTCACTAACATAATCTCCAAACCAAGCATTCGTCTTTCTTTCTTTACCCAGCAGGGGCGTCCCTGTGAAAGCGTAATATTGGGCTTTGGGAAGCCCCTTCCTCATGTTCTCTCCGAATGCCCTATATTGTGTCCTGTGGGCTTCATCAACAATAACAATGATATCATCGCGCTCTGATAGGATCGGATATGCCTTGCCCTTGTCCCATCTGAACTTTTGTATAAGTGTGAAAACAAGTCTCATATTCCTACCAAGGAACTTTCGCATTTCTTCTGAATCTCTGGGGCGTGCCGCCTCGTTCTTATTCACTGTGCCTGTATCTAGAAAGTTTCTGTAAATCTGACCGTCTAAATCTTCCCGGTCTGTCACAACAACAAAAGTGTAATTGCCACTGAATTTATGGAATACTTTTCTTGAAAGAAATATCATCGAGAAGCTCTTGCCTGAGCCTTGCGTATGCCAGAATACCCCCAACTTGCCCTTCTTGGTTTTCCTCTCCCTGAATGATTCAATGGCTTTATTTACTCCAATGAATTGGTGGTTTTGTGCAACAATTTTTGCGTTTTCCTTATAGAAAAGAATAAAGTTTTCGATATAGTCTAAAAGCCTGCTTTTCTCAAAGATACCATTGATAAGGCGCTCAAGGCTTGTTCCCTTATTTTCGATCTCCTTGCGGTCAATCTTCTCAGTCTCATCATTAGGCCTCAGCCAATTGAAGAAAAATTCCCAGCCGGCAGTAAAGCTTCCAACCTTTGTTTCAATTGCATTTGAAAGAACACAAAAAGCGTTATATTGGAAAAGCAGGGGGATATCTTGTTTATAGTTGTTCAGGTTGTCCTCGTAGGCGTTCTGAACTTTCACATTGGAATTCTTAAGTTCAACAAAAACAAGCGGCAGTCCATTAATGTAAATTAGAATATCTGGTCTTCTTGGATAGCGGTCGCCCTTAATCCAAATCTGCGTTACAGCAAGAAAGTCATTCTCGGTAGGATTGTTAAAATCAATTACTTTTACAATGCCATGCTCTGTCTTCCCTTTCGTATTCTCATACTGAACTGGAATACCATCCCTAATTAGACCGTAAACTTCCTTATTTGCCAAAATCGGGGACATTGCATACCTGTGAACTACAAGACGGGATATTGCATCATCAATAACGGATTCAGGAATTTCGGGGTTAAGCTTAACAGCACATTTCTTCAAAACATCAAAAAGAACCACCTCCTGCTTGTCAGCACGGTTTGAGCGGTCATTGAGGTCTTCAACATCTTCGGTGTTGCAGTTGAGCGTTCTATATCTATATTTATCTTTAAGCAGGCCGATTGCTGCTTTCTCTATTTGATTTTCAGAAATGAAGTTAGGCATGGACTAACTCCTCCTTCATGGATGCAGGGAGCTCAATGTCCATGTTTTCAACATCAATCTTTCCACTCATGAGACGGGAAAGAAGACGGTTTCTAATCATGGAAAGCCTAAAAGTCTGTTTTTGTATATTAAGAATCAGCTCAAATAGAATGCTTGTTTTGTTATGAAATTCTTTTAGAAGATTATCGGGAGCCATAACAAACTTAAGATTTTCAAATTTTCCTTTACTTAGATTAGTCATAGTTGCTCCAACATATCCGAAAAGATAAATCATCTCTTTCATGCCATTGAGAACAAAATAAGCATATTCACGATAATAGTTTTGATTCAGAATTACAGAGTTTATCTGTTGATTGGTTTGTGATACGGTTGAAGTTATTGCAACAATTCCTCCAGTTCCAATACAGCTAACACAGATTGAATTCGCAGGTAGAGTCTGAGCCTTTTGATATTGAATGCCTTCTTGACTCAATGTTTCCTCAGTATGAATGAGAAATAACTTATTATGCATATCGGGTGTTTTAATAAACGGATACTGCCCATCAAAAAATCTTCTATTAGATGTAGGCGGTGTCTTCCCCGTAACAACACTTCCCAGATCGTGGACTTTCTTTATTTCCCATCCCTCAGGTATTCCCTTCACAATTTTAACGTTCTCATACCCAGGGAAACGAAGCCTGACAAACCACTCACGATAGAACTCCTCTGCCATCTTTTCAAGAATGGCTATTCTGCGGTTGTTATTCTCGATTAAATCATCATAAGCTGAAAGTATTGTTGCAATCTTTCTTTGCAGAGGCAGAGGAGGAATATTTATTTTTATTTTATGTAGGTGATTCTGATTTAGCGTGGGAACCCCTGCTCCAGAGTTAAAGTTTTCTAAATGCATTGTTACCAGAAAATAATATACGAATCTCGGTAAGTTGCCTTTGTAATCTTTAACATATAAGGTAGTATTCAAAGGCCAACATTTTGAAGCAACATATTGAACAGCACCTAATGAACCTGATCTTCCCGTAACAACACACGGAGCTTCAACCTTATAAGTATGGTGATGTGCCTTAATAGAAGTACTTGCAACAATAGGAAATTCACCAGCAACAATATCCTTCTCTGGCAAATCAAATCCTCTGTTTAATTTTATGAAATTATTAAAAATATCTTTCTTCCAAGCCATTACTCTTCTCCAGCGACCTGTCTGATATTTTTATTTATAACTTTCTCTAGCTCATTTGCGTCTGCATTGAGCCTAGAAAGTTCGTCATTCATCGATAGCATTTCTTCGATAAATTCTTCTTCAGTCTTGCCGTCCTCTTCAATCACAACTCCGACATACCTGCCCGGATTGAGAGAGTATTCCTGCTCTTTGATTTCATCCATACTTGCGAGCTTGCACAAACCTGTAACGTCCTCATACTTTGCTTCAGGGAATCTTTCTTGGAGCCATGAAACATGAAAAAAGAAATATTCAGTGTCTTTAACTTTCTTATGGAGTTCATCAAGCTCTGTCTTCAATTCCTTTATGTCTTTTCCAGTGCCTTTTTCTTTTTCAATATGGCGGACTTTTTTGTCCACTTCTTTTAAGAGCTCGTGCAAGGCAACAAAAAAAGGCTTAACGGAATC
>Ga0116143_10004521_pt1 | contig 13122 bp, 12 predicted proteins | sample AD_UKC034_MetaG_FD_89745 | JGI IMG/M metagenome (GOLD analysis project Ga0116143, IMG submission 89745) | Active sludge microbial communities of municipal wastewater-treating anaerobic digesters from USA - AD_UKC034_MetaG | ecosystem: Engineered > Bioreactor > Anaerobic > Digestate | place: USA...
GAACCTCCCGAAACCGTAACATCATCGACTTCGAGAGATTCTTATGACAAACCGTTAGCTCCTCAAAGTGGCTGGTTTTGAACCCGATCCGACTGGCTGGTTTTACCCGATCCTTGACAGCCACCTCGGGGGGCAAAAGGGGCGGTGTGCGGAGCACACCCTACCGCTGTCGCCCCGCCGGGTCCTCTCGATTGATTCCTAATGATCCAATGAACGGCATCTGGTGGCGTTCAGTTCCCGGTTGTAGGTTGAGAATCTGCGTGAATCGGCGTGAATCTGCGGATTGTCTCTTTTCCGGGTTCATCGCATACGGGATTCTGGGGACGCCTTACTAATTTCGGGCGGGGACTTCGAGAGGCACAGGAGCGGTGTGCGGAGCACATCCTACCGCTGTCGCCCCGCCGCGTCCTCTCGATTGATTCTTAATGATCCAATGAACGGCATCTGGCGGCGGTCCGTTCCCGGTTGTAGCTTGAGAATCTGCGTGAATCGGCGTGAATCTGCGGATTGTCTCTTTTCCGGGTTCATCGCATACGGGATTCCGGGGACGCCTTACTGATTCCGGGTGGGGACTTCGAGAGGCACAGGAGCGGTGTGCACAGCACACCCCACCGCTGTCGCCCCGTCCGTGGGTGTCTCAGGTTCGTCGTCGATTCTCCTCGTGAGTGTCTCCCGCCTTGGCACGTCAATGTGCAGGTTTCACGCCCCGGCCTTCGGCCGGAACCAAGAGCGTTTACCGCTTTGCAGGATACCGGCGGAGATATGCGACGCACACCGGAGCCGACCTCCTCTCCGCCTATGCTATGGCCTTGACGTGGGGGTACTTGAGGATCTTGGCGTCGGAAGTCACAAGGGGACAGTTGTTCAAGCGGGCGGTTGCGACAACGATCTGATCCGCGGGATCGCGGTGAAACTCGCCGGGCAGGCGAGTGGACTCTATAGCGACCTCCGACGTCAACCCGAGCAGCCGAACGCCGGGGTAACTCAAGGCTGCCTCAAACCACTCGCGCAATGGACAAGGCAACTCCACTCGATCGAACTGGACGAGCTTGGCAACCTCCCAGACCGAAATGGCGCTGACGCCGATAATATCCGTTTCGTTGGCTTGGATGATCCGCGTCTGGGGGCCGCTGAGTTGTTCATTCGCGTGCACCCACCACACCCAGGCGTGGGTGTCCAGAACAATCATGGAAGAACTCCCCAGTCCTGTTCGCCGACACCGTCGAACGGATTCGTGTACCGGAATGGCTTGCCACGCAGAGGATAGCGCTTACCGTTTCCCTCGCCCGCTTTCTGGCTACGGACGATGACCTCGACTTGATCTCCGGCTTGGAACGGCACACCTTTGATCGTAACCGATCCGTCGCGCTCCACTGTCGTTTCGACTCGATAGTCCTGCATGCGTCACCTCGTCGTTTCTCTCATGTTACCTGTTTTCACAGGAAGGGTCAAGAGTCGAGGAGATGCCCAGACAAATGGGTTTGACCTGTCCGTTCCTCATCGCATCATCAGCAACGAGGTCAGGGGAATTTCCACAATTCGAGGGTCGTTCGTGGCGGGGTCGTCCGTCTGGGTGACCAGGACGCCGAAGGGGGCGTTGTACACGCTTTTTTCGATGAAGCTCCGCAGGCCGCGAGTGTCCTGGAAGTCGATGTGCGAGCGGTACTTCACCTCGACCGGCATTCCGGGGACGCCTAGCCAAGTTCGGCCGGGGACTTCGGGGGGCAACAGAGCGGTGTGCGTAGCACACCCTACCGCTATCGCTGAATCCGACGACCTTCCTTGCCTCTGCAGCACTCTGCCTCCTCTGTGGTTGGAAGCACCTGGGTTCCCGCCTCCGCGGGAGTGACAGCGTCGGATCGCTGGTCAATCAGCGTGAATCGGCGGATTCACCATCGTGGCTCGTGGCCCGTGACTCGTGGCCTGGATGGATTCCCGCCTTTGCGGGAATGACACTTCGGAACCCCTCCGCGCTCCTGGCGTCTCTGCGAGAGAAATACCGACCGGAAGACGCGGGCAGGATGCCCACGACACACCAGGGCAGGACGTCCTCGCCACGAAGAGTCACGGGCAGGATGCCCGTGCTACGAGGGTCTCGTCCACAAAGAGAAAAGGCCGGTGTCTTTTAGAGACACCGGCCTTCATAAATTCCTGGCGATCACCTACTCTCACCCGTAAGGACTACCATCGGCCGCGACGGGCTTAGCTTCTGTGTTCGGAATGGGAACAGGCGTTTCCCCGTGCGAAAGGTCACCAGGAAATTTGTATTATCAGCCTCGCGGCTGATAAAGTCACAAGTGTTAGGGGACAAGAGACAAGCTTGGACCTCGGCGTCGGTGCGAGACCGGCCGGAACGTCGTCTAAGCTTATCACGAGTCACCTGCCACCTGCGAAGTATACGATGCGGATGCAATCAATGAGCACTTGGCTCCCTGATCTGTACAATCAAGGATTGATATGGTCAAGTCGTTGGGCGTTAGTACCGGTGAGCTGAACGCATTTCTGCGCTTACACCTCCGGCCTATCAACCTGGTGGTCTACCAGGGCCCTTCAGATCCGAAGATCACGGAATCCTTATCTTGGGGTGGGCTTCCCGCTTAGATGCTTTCAGCGGTTATCCTTTCCCGACGTAGCTACCCGACTATGCCCCTAGCGGAACAATCGGTGCACCAGAGGTCAGTACTTCCTAATCCTCTCGTACTAAGGAAATGGCCCCTCAAGATTCCTGCGCCCACAGCACATAGGGACCGACCTGGCTCACGCCGGTCTGAACCCAGCTCGCGTACCACTTTAACGGGCGAACAGCCCGACCCTTGGGACCGCCTTCAGCCCCAGGATGTGATGAGCCGACATCGATGTGCCAAACGACTCCGCCGCTATGAACGCTCGGGAGTCATCAGCCTGTTATCCCCAGAGTACCTTTTATCTGTTGAGCGACGGCCCTTCCATACGGAACCGCCGGATCACTAGGTCCTGCTTTCGCATCTGCTCGACGCATTGAGTCTTGCAGTTAAGCACACTTATACCCTTGCGCTCTACACGTGATTGCCAACCACGCCGAGTGTGCCTTTGAACTCCTCCGTTACTCTTTGGGAGGAGACCGCCCCAGTCAAACTGCCCACTTAGCACTGTCCTACGCCCGGATTCACGGGTCATGGTTAGGTGACTAACATAACAAGGGTGGTATTTCAACGTTGGCTCTGCCCTGGCCGGAACCAGGGCTTCACAGCCTCCCACCTATCCTACGCATGCCATGCCAGGCATCAATACCAAGCTACAGTAAAGGTTCATGGGGTCTTTCCGTGTTGCTGCGGGATTGTGGTATCTTCACCACATCTACAATTTCACCGAGTCCGTCCTTGAGACACTGCTCCAGTCGTTACGCCGTTCATGCACGTCGGAACTTACCCGACAAGGAACTTCGCTACCTTAGGACCGTCATAGTTACGGCCGCCGTTTACCGGGGCTTCAGTTCAGAGCTTCGCCTTGCGGCTGACCCCTCCCCTTAACCTTCCGGCACCGAGCAGGCGTCATTCTGTATACATCCTCTTTACGAGTTAGCACAGAACTGTGTTTTTGATAAACAGTCGCCAGAGCCATTTCTCTGCGCCCTCGCCATGCACCTGATAAATCAAGCACACGCGGAGGGACCCCTTATCGCGAACTTACGGGGGGAAATTGCCTAGTTCCTTAAGGACGGTTCTCTCGAGCGCCTGAGGATACTCTCCTCGCCTACCTGTGTCAGTTTGCGGTACGGACATGCTGCCTTCAACCTACGCCAGCTATTTCTCGGCATCTTCGCCAGCCACTTCGGCATCGTAAATCGGCCTCGCCCTTGCGGGACCCACACGACTAGTCGTGGGATGACCCTTGAAGATGCGTCACTGACTTCGTCCAGCAACATGGTGCAGGAATATTAACCTGCTGCCCATCGTCTACGCCTTTCGGCCTCGACTAAGGACCCGACTAACCCTGGGCGGATTTACCTTCCCCAGGAAACCTTAGGCTTTCGGCGAACAGGATTCTCACCTGTTTTCTCGTTACTCATACCGGCATAATCACTTGCTATCGCTCCACCACTCGTTACCGTATGGCTTCCACGCGGATAGCAACGCTCTCCTACCACTTACAAACCACCGCAGCAGTCTGTAAATCCGCAGCTTCGGTGTTCTGCTTATTCCCGGTCATTATCGGCGCCGAACTGCTCGACCAGTAAGCTATTACGCACTTTTTAAATGGTGGCTGCTTCTAAGCCAACATCCTGGCTGTCACAGCAATTCAACTTCCTTAAGAACTTAGCAGAACTTCGGGACCTTAGCTGGCGATCAGGGTTGTTTCCCTCTTGACCACGGACGTTATCGCTCGCAGTCTTACTCCCGAGATAAACGCTACGGTATTCGGAGTTTGGTTGAGGTAGGTAGACTGGTGGTCCCCTATCCCCATTCAGTAGCTCTACCCCCGTAACGCAATCACTCGAGGCTAGCCCAAAAGCTATTTCGGAGAGAACGAGATATCTCCAAGTTTGATTAGACTTTCACTCCTCCCCACAGCTCATCCCCTAACTTTTCAACGTTAGTGAGTTCGGTCCTCCAGGGATTTTTACATCCCTTTCAACCTGGCCATGGGTAGATCACTTGGCTTCGCGTCGTGTTACCTGCGACTGAATCGCCCTTTTAAGACTCGCTTTCGCTACGGCTCCGCACTTGAAGTGCTTAACCTTGCCACAGACAACAACTCGCCGGCTCATTATGCAAAAGGCACGCAGTCACCCGTTATCCGCCGAGGCGGATCATAGGGCTCCTACCGCTTGTAGGTGTATGGTTTCAGGTCCTTTTAACTCCCCTAATAGGGGTTCTTTTCATCGTTCGCTCGCGCTACTTTCCACTATCGGTCGTCGAGTAGTACTTAGCCTTGGAGGATGGTCCCCCCAGCTTCACACAGAGTTTCACGAGCTCCGTGCTACTCTGGAACGCCAACACAAGGATTCGGTTTTCGCGTACAGGACTATCACCTTCTGTGGTCGAACTTTCCAGATCGTTCCACTAACCGGCACCTTGCTATGTTGACGCCCGCAACCCCAGGGAGCAAGCCCCCTGGTTTGGGCTGTTCCGCGTTCGCTCGCCGCTACTTGCGGAGTCTCGGTTGATTTCTTTTCCTACAGGTACTGAGATGTTTCAGTTCCCTGCGTTCGCTCCATACGGCCTATGCATTCAGCCGCAGGTGACGCCATCTGGTTGCCCAGTGACGACGGGTTGCCCCATTCGGAAATCCCGGGATTAACGGTTGCTAGACACCTGCCCCGGGCTTATCGCAGTCAGCCACGTCCTTCTTCGCCTCTCGACGCCAAGACATCCCCCATACACCCTTAGTAACTTGACCATATCAATCGATGATTGAACAGGTTTTCATCAATTCGCCTAAGCGCTCATTGAATTGTAGTTTTTCCCACTTGGTTTCAGAAAAACCTTGAAGAAGAAAAACTTGGTTGGGAAATGGTTATTCCCAACGCATCCGCATCTTAACTTGTCAAAGATCTTCGCAGCTCCTCGCTGCTAAGAGTCCTGGATTTTACTCCAGCCATCTTTGTTTGCAAGTGTCAATTTCGCATTTTCCGAAATTTTTTTCACTTGCCCGGAGAGCCTCGTCCCGCCGTTTCCGACGGGGGCGACCGCCCCGATCCTGACCTTCTCACAGCCGGCCCTCGCGTGTCACGAGGGTCAGTGGAGACGACCGGGATCGAACCGGCAACCTCTAGCTTGCAAAGCTAGCGCTCTCCCGATTGAGCTACGTCCCCGGGACATTGATTACGGATGAATGATGATTGATGATTCATCGCCAACCATGCCCGGCCAGCAGCCCGGCGAATCACCCGACCTGCGAATCAATCATCAATCGCAAATCGTCAATAATCAATTCCAAGTGGGCCCGGGTAGATTCGAACTACCGACCTCACGCTTATCAGGCGTGCGCTCTCGCCAACTGAGCTACGAGCCCTTGATCCAACCTCGGCTTGTGACGCAAACCGTTGTGCCTCAATTGGTTCGAAAGTCGGTTTATACACATTCAATTTCAAGAGAGCAACAAAAAAACCGCTGCTTTTTACTGCGAGCGGTTCAGGTACCTTCATCCAGGCTACGCCAACCGGCAGTCAAAGCTTCAGTTTCTCGGTTATCAGCACGTGTTTCAAAACTTGTCTACCTTTCACAAGTGATGACCACTTCGTCCACTGATTTGCGCCATTCTATCCCCGTATCGACACCCCGTCAAGGACCTTTTAGCGTTTTTCTGACAAATGTGTCGTAACTGTTACTACGGCTGCCCCAAGACCAGGTTCGACCGCCGACAAGTTTTTCCGTGAGAGGACCGCTCTATACAGTAAATACGTTCATGGAAACGACTTACGGCGGAATGAACGGCCTGCCACTGCTGCACACGATCCGGCCGGAGGCCAGCCGCACAATAATCCTTCGGAACGTTGCTTCTCATGCTCGATTCTTGAAGCTACTCAACACAAGTCACGGAAAAGCAAGGGGTTATATCTCTCGCAAAGACCGCCAAGATCGCAGAGCCCAAATGCCCTCTTGCCTGCTCTTCGTGGCGATCCCTGCGTTCTTGGCGAGAGAACCGGCTCATCCGGTTCTCGCGTGCTTCGGTGGTTCTTGGGGACCTGCCCCCAAACCCCTGAGATTTGTCGCTTTGGGCCAATAGCATGGCATGGACAAGAGGGCGACGCCCCATCCAGGCGGAGTCGGCATACCCTGTGCAAGCGAGCACGAAGCGGTCTTACCGGGGTTCCCGCCGGCCGATCCGGAAGGGCCCAAGACATCCGCACGGGCGTGTCGTGCGCCTGCCCGCCATGCTATTGGCGGAAAGCGGAAAATCTCCCTTGCACGACCGCTTCGGGCGTGCCTGGATCACGAAAGCACGCAAGAACCGGATAAACCAGAGAACTGGAGTTGGTTCCGGCCGCAGGCCGCGCTGGCTGAATCTGTGGCCGGAACCGTCCTCTCCTGATGAGACGGTTGACCGCGTTCCATCCGCAGACTACTCAGATTCCACAGCCCGGCCTTCGGCCGGAACCAAGAGCTTCTATCGCTTTGCAGGGTGGCAGCGGAGAGGTTCTGGATTGGCCTGAACTCTCCGCTCTCCGCCGGTACCCCAAATGCGAAAAGCGTTTTCTTCCAGATGCACACAAGGTTCAGCCGGCAAATGGTTTATGGATCGACCACAGAATCATCTGGAGAAGGTTTTCAGTTGTTGCGAGTTAGTAGCACAGATTCAGAATCAACCCAATCGACGAAATCGGCGGATGATCTTCTGCCGCCCTCCCCTCCTCAGCGTCCTTGCGTCTCTGCGCGAGCACGCCCTGCTCCGTCCGGCCTGATCGAGGCTCCACCCTCAACGCGATTTCTCATTTGACACAGGCATCATTTTGTGCATATATTGATGCATGAATGATGCATCTGGAGTGCACGATATGAGAACGACGTTGAACGTAGATGACGGACTAGTCGCCAAGGCGTCCGAGCTGACGGGCATCGATGAAAAGACCTCGCTCGTTCGGATGGGCCTGGAAGCCCTGATCGCCCAGAAGAGCGCTCAGCGACTGGCGAAGCTCGGCGGCACGGAGAAGCGACTCCGCGTGCCCCGCCGACGCAGAGCACAGGGGTAGGTGGATGGTACTGGTCGATACCTCCGTCTGGGTGGATCACTTCCGGCGGGGCCTGCCCGCGCTGGCCAAACAACTGGACGCCGACAAGGTCGTCTGCCATCCCTTCGTCGTGGGCGAACTGGCGTGCGGCAATCTCAAGAACCGCCGGGAGATACTCGAACTGCTCCGGACGTTGTGCACCTGCCCTGTCGCCACCCATGAAGAGGCCCTCGCTTTCATCGAATCGAACCGCCTGATGGGCCTCGGCCTTGGTTACATCGACATCCACCTGCTCGTGTCCGCCAAGCTCGCCGCCCTGCCCCTCTGGACCCTCGACCGTTCGTTGGCATCTGTCGCCGCCCGCCTCAACATGGGCTGGTGAAACCGGTAGGCCAGGAGCACGCACGGAACCCACCCGTTGACGCCACCGACGCAATCTTCTATACTCAGAGTGGCAGGAGCATTTGGAGTCAGGCAAAATGAGCCCACAAACGGAACACGTCTTGAAAGAGGCCCTTCAACTCCCGCGGGAGGCGAGGGCCCTGATTGCCGAGAAGCTCCTGGAGAGTCTGGATCTCGACGAGCCTTTCGAAGTCAGTTCCGAGTGGCGTCAGGAGATCGCCCGACGATGCCGCGAGATCGACGAGGGCACAGTCGATTTGATCCCCGCCGATCAGGTCTTCAAAGAAGCCAACCAAGGTGTTCACAGATGAGACTCTGGTTTCATCCGGAGGCAAATCGAGATCGTTGGCGTCATGCATCTGCACCCAAAGCCGGGGTACTGGGAGCATCGGAACACACCTGCCGTCCCCTAAGAGTCCGCGGCTCTGGACCATCCACCGCACGCTGGCAGCCGTCGCCGCCCGGCTCAACATGGTCTGGCACAACGTGTAGGGTGGGGCTCGCCCTACCGCTCCCTCAGAATCTGACCTCGCAACCTCCCCATCTCGCAGGCCTTGAGGTCCCCATCACATTCAGCATCCCCGCCGCTCGAAGATTATCGTAAGGGATGACCCTCGGAGTCCCTGTCCTTGTCTGATGAACCTCTATTGCCGCTATCATAGCGGCGAGGAGGTTCTGCCTTTCATGCTAGCTGACCCCGCACCGTAGTTCTGCCCCCAGACCCCTTGTTAAATCGCCAATGTGACCACATCGTAGATGATACTTACCACAATCGGTACCACTATCAAGGTGATGACGCCTACTATTCGATTGCGCTGCAACTTCTCCAACTTCAAATGCTCGCTTCCCAGATCGAGTTCGATGTTGGGCCACAGGCACAAAAGCCAGGAACGGATTTCAAATGCCCATAACATCCCGAGCATCCACCTGATAAACCATCTCGCAATGTATAGAATCGGTAGGATCTTCGGAATAAGGACGCGCCAAGGAGAGTCCGGTGGTAGCTTGATAATTGAACCAACTCCCGAGTTGGTCGCGACCCAACCGAAAAGCATGTCAATACATAGCTGTGCCAATGCCCCCACGCCGAGCGCAATGCAGTGAAGGCCAATGGTCTTGTGCCTGCGAAACCAAAAGGCCTGCGGGGGAGTTGCATCAATGGCTTCTTTCAGAGACATGTAGACGTCATTGACCCACTTCTCTTCCATGCCGGTAATCGTGCAGATATTGCCGTAACTGGAGCCTCCATGAGACAGCTCGAAATACACATCCCTCTCCAAGTGATAGTTCGAAAACGAGAATCTCAATTGAACTGGTCTCCCTGGGCTGCGGAGCACATCTTCGCTAACCACTTCGCGGGAGTCGCTTTCAATCGCAGTATTGTCAGAGAATTGCACCGAGAACATCGTTCTCGCTCGATGGTTGGACTTCTGCGCCAACGCCTGTTGCCTGTCAAGAATAGCGGCAATTCTCTTCAGGTCACCGAGAGCAAAGACTCTATCCTTGACCACAATCTTACGTGTTCGTTTCATGAGGATGGTCCCCTCGTCCTGTACAAGGGCTCACACCCACACGCCTGACAATCCTCACACAGATGCCTTGCGTATCTGGGGACATCATTCTCAATTCGAGACCAAATGGATACGCCGTCACCCGGCGTCGACAAATCCACGAACGCAGGGCTTCACCTGCCGCAATTCATGTCTTCTCCCAGCACTTCCCGTCTTCGGACCAAGACATCTTCGGGTCTTGCAGGGCCCGTTCGTTCCTCGGTTACGGCTTTGTTGTAGGGCTGCGGCCAAGGACGTGTGAAGGGAAGAACCCCGTGAAACGTCGTGGTGTCTATGCAGATTTCCGGATATGCTAAGTCTCGTCGGCAGCACGCCCGAACCGGTCGTGCAGGGGACATTTGCCGCTTTGCGCCAATGGCATGGTACGGGGGGCAACGATGGGGGCAGGCCCGCTCAAGGCCGTGCACGGCACGCCTTTCATGCTGCTGGCAAAAAGCGGAAAATGCCCGCCGTGGAACAGCGGAATCCGGAGTAGAAGAACGGTGTGCATAGCACACCCTACCGCTGACGCCGGCTCCTGTCCCCCCTTTGCCTCCCACTGTGTCCCTCGGCGGCCTCTGTGGTTGGATGATCTGGATTCCCGCTTTCGTCTGCCCCTCGACGTCGTCGGGCAGGAAGGGGATCACACGGAGCGCCGCCTGCCTGAGCTGATCACGAACTGGCCGGCCGAGCGGTCGTTGACGACGATCGTGAGCATCGTGTCTTCCTTGCAGCCCTTGAGGCAAGCTGCCCGGACGGCGGTGAGGTTCTCTCCGAATGCGGTGAAGGTGCGCTCCGAGCCGTCCTCCCGGGTATACACGCCGTGGGCATCGGGACCCTGCTGGTTGGTTCCCTTCCTGAGAAAGGACGGCTGGAGGTTGCCTTCAATCATGTACTTCGCGCCCTGCTCCGAAGCCAGCGTCGGACCGCCCTTGAGAATGGACTTCGCGATCTTCTCGCAGTCCGCCCGCTTGCCTCGGATGCGGACTTTGACGCCGCGTTCGAGCGACTCGATGGTGACCTTCTGGCCGATGGCGGCGATGGCATCGGCGCCGGTGATCTTCTTGAATCCACCGGTCGGCGTTTCCGGGGCTGGCGTGGACTCGGGTTGCGGCGCCTGAGCCGTCGCCTCCGTCGCAACAGGCTCGCCCGGACGACGGAGCTCGCCGCGGAGGACGAGTCCGTGTTGCCCCTCTTCGGAGGTCACACTGCCGGGACGTCCAACGAAGTGCGCCACGCGATTCAGCAGCCTGCTCGGCGTGACGTCCAGCGGCACGAGCTTGAAGCGGCCGTCCGGTTTGCGATCGAGGAGGACCGTGCCGGTCTCCTCAGGCTCTCCGGCGTAGATCCCCCAGACGATGACCCTGTCGGCCTTCACGACGGTGACAGGATCGCCGCGCGTGATCAGCGAGCAGAAGGTCTCCGCCAGTTCACGACTGGGACTCGTGATCCAGGCGTTGTTCTGCTCGATCAGCAGGAACGCATGACGCTCGTTCAGCGGACGCATGAGCGCCGCTTTGCTCTGAGGTATCTTCCCCTTCTTTGCCAAGGTCTTCTCCTTCTTCCCGAGCTGTCTGAGGTCGAGCCCCACGCAGCTCCAGGAATATGCACCATCCACTCGACAGGCACTTGCGCCAACCGCGATTGGGCCCGAGCGTGGTCCCCGCGAACCGTCCGCGTGTCCTCGCCCGGGCTCTCGGCAGTATCCGCGTCGTGCAGGCCGCCGAAGAACCCCCAATGACTGACAGCAAAACCAACAACCGACGATACGGTAGATTGTATCGCCAGGGGGCATCGAAAATCCAGGAAAAAGTGGAGACTGTGGCAGCGTGCAACGTCGTGCGCGGCGCGCGAACCCCAGGACGCAGGAGCTTGCTTTTTCGGTCGGGCGGGCTATGGTGGTGCGTCAGGTGAACGCTCCCGGCGTGAAACGTCAGTCAGCCGGGACGGCGCCTACAGGGATCTTGGAGGTGCGAAATGGAGAACATGCGTCTGCATGGAACGTGGTTCCCGGTCCTGCTGCTGGTCCTGGCGCAGGGATTGTCGACGATGCCGGCGCGTGGCGGCCAGGAGAGGGGCCGCGTGCCCGTCATCCACGTGACGGACCTGTTCCGCCCCCACAACGACCCGGACGATCACTGGGACCTGGCCTGCGTCTACGCGCTGGCCCATCGCGGCGATGTCGATCTCAGGGGCGTCGTGATCGACTACCCGCCGGCAAACCACCCGGAGTGGAATCCCGACCTTGCGGCAGTCGCCCAGATGAATCGCATCACGGGACTGGCGGTCCCCGTCGCGGTCGGAACACCGCACCCGATGAGGTCGCAAGACGATGCCCAGCCGGACGCCTCCCCCGCCGATCTTCAGGGCGTTCGCATGATCCTCGATATCTTGCGGGCCGCCGACCGGCCCGTCGCGATCCACGTCATCGGGAACAGCCGAGACATCGCGGTCGCAGGCAGCAAAGCGCCGGACCTCTTTGCCGCCAAGTGCGCCGGTGTCTATCTCAACGCCGGCACAGGAGCGCCGAAGAAGGCGCCCGACGCCCGGCCGGAATACAACGTCACGCTCGACCGGTTCGCGTACGAAGCGGCCTTCGATCTGCCCTGCCCGGTCTACTGGATGCCCTGCTTCGAGACTCTGGACCGCACGGATTCATTCCGGCCCGCGGAGTTCGGGACGTACTACCGGTTCCGCCAGGCGGACATCCTGCCGCACCTGTCGGGGAAGGTGCAGAGTTACTTCGCGTACATGTTCGCGAGGAAGACGGACCACAACTGGCTTGGCGTGCTCGAAGGCAAGCCGGATGAGGTTGTGCTGGCCGACCAGGGAGCGAAGGACCGGAACATGTGGTGTACGGCGGGCTTCTTCTACGCCGCCGGCTGCACGATCGCGCCCGACGGGACAACGCCCGGACGGGACGCAGGGAGCGAGAACGCCGTCTTCTCGTTCGATCCCATCCGGATCACGAGCATGGGTCCCGGCGGAATCGAATGGCAGCCCGATCCGCACGCCACACGTCGTTTCATCTTCCGCGTCCGCGACACGGAACACTACCGGTCGGCGGCCACCCAGGCGATGAAGTCGCTCCTCACGACGCTGCCGTGAGGCAAGAAAGACGGCGTGCACAATCCCCCCACTTCCTGGCCTCTGTGTTCTCCGATGTCGTCGCAGAGTCCCTTCGGTCCGCCTCTTCGCATTATCCGACTCGCGCACATGGAATCGACAGGATCGTCACCGCCATCCCGGGTTCCGCCAGATCGCAGGTTACTACCGCTAAAGTGCTGTCGTGCTCCGGCCGATCTCCCTTCTTACCCAGCACATGTTCATGGGATTGTTGATCTGCCCGGCTGAGAATGACGCCTGTTGTCTCGGCGGCAACACCGAAACACTTCCCCAGCTCGGTGTCCATGAACAACGACTCGAGCCTTGGTGTGACCGAGGCTAGCAGTCCTGCCAGAGCCCTGCTCGGCTGCTTCAGTACCGTCGTCGGATGCATTCGGGATCAGGTATACTGCA
>Ga0116143_10004522_pt1 | contig 13121 bp, 9 predicted proteins | sample AD_UKC034_MetaG_FD_89745 | JGI IMG/M metagenome (GOLD analysis project Ga0116143, IMG submission 89745) | Active sludge microbial communities of municipal wastewater-treating anaerobic digesters from USA - AD_UKC034_MetaG | ecosystem: Engineered > Bioreactor > Anaerobic > Digestate | place: USA...
GAGGGCAACCCGCACCTGGTGCTCGAGGGCATGCTGATCGGCGCCCACGCCATCGGCGCCAGCCAGGGCCACGTGTACGTGCGCCAGGAGTACCCGCTGGCGATCGAGCGGCTCGCGCTGGCGCTGGAGCAGGCCCGCGCGCTCGGCCTGCTGGGCGAGGACATCCTCGGGTCCGGGCTCGCCTTCGACGTGCGCATCAGCCGCGGCGGCGGCGCCTTCGTGTGCGGCGAGGAGAGCGCCATGATCGCCTCGCTCGAGGGCGGTCGCGGCGTGCCGCGGCGGCGCCCGCCCTACCCCGCGGTCGCGGGCCTGCAGGGCAAGCCGACCAACATCAACAACGTCGAGACCTGGGCCACCGTGCCGCTCATCCTGGCCAGGGGCGCGGACTGGTTCGCCGGCATCGGCACCGAGGGCTCCAAGGGCACCAAGATCTTCTCCCTGGTCGGCAAGGTGAACAACACCGGCCTGGTCGAGGTGCCCATGGGCATCACGCTCCGGGAGATCGTCCACGGCATCGGCGGCGGCATCCCGGGCGGCAAGGCGTTCAAGGCGGTGCAGACCGGCGGCCCCTCGGGCGGCTGCCTGCCGGCGGACAAGCTGGACGTGCCGGTGGACTTCGACAGCCTGGTGCGCGAAGGCGCCATGATGGGCTCGGGCGGCATGATCGTGATGGACGAGGACACCTGCATGGTGGACGTCGCCCGCTACTTCCTCGGCTTCCTCAAGTTCGAGTCGTGCGGCAACTGCACTAGCTGCCGCGACGGCCTGGAGCAGCTGCACGGCCTGGTCACCGACATCGCCGAGGGCCGGGCCACGGCCGACACGCTGGATCTGATCGAGGAGCTCAGCGACACCGTCCGCGCGACCAGCCTGTGCGCGCTGGGCTCGACCGCGGTGAACCCGGTGCAGTCGACCCTGCGCTACTTCCGCGAGGAGTACGAGGCCCACATCCGCGACGGGCGCTGCCCGGCCAGGGTGTGCAAGGCGCTCATCCACTTCAGCATCAACGACAGGTGCACCGGCTGCACGCTGTGCGCAAAGAGCTGTCCCCAGAAGTGCATCACGGGCGAGCGCAAGGCGCTGCACGTGATCGACCAGGCCGCGTGCATCAAGTGCGGCATCTGCCGCGACGTCTGCAAGTTCGCGGCCGTGGACGTGCAGTGAGGGTAGCGACGCCATGAGCATCCGACTCACCATCGACGACCGCGAGGTCCGGGCGGAGCCGGGCGAGCACATCCTGGAGGTGGCCCGGCGCCTGGGGATCTCCATCCCCAGCCTGTGTCACCACCCGGCGCTGCCGGCCATCGGCGCCTGCCGGCTGTGCCTGGTGGAGGTGCAGCTGGGCAAGCGCCGCGAGATCACCACGGCCTGCAACACGCTCGTCCAGGAGGGCATGCGGGTCGCCTGCGAGACGCCCGCGGTGCGCGCCCACCGGGCCATGAACCTGGAGCTGCTGCGCGCGCGGGCGCCGGACGCGCCGGCGGTGCGCGAGCTCGCCGCCCAGCTCGGCGTCGGCCGCTGCCGCTTCCGGCCCCCGGCCCGGGACCCGCTGCCCGGGTGCATCCTGTGCGAGCTGTGCGTGCGCACCTGCGCCCACCTGGGCCACCACGCGCTGGCGGCCGTCGGGCGCGGGGACAAGAAGCGCATCGGGCTGCCCCACAACAGGCCGGCCGAGTCCTGCGTGGGCTGCGCCTCCTGCCTGGCGGTGTGCCCGACCCGCTGCATCCCGATGAAGGAGACCGCGACCGACCGCACCATCTGGGGCCAGACCTTCGCCCTGGTGCGCTGCAAGACCTGCGGCGCCCCGGTGATGACCGAGAAGCAGCGCGCCCACGCCATCCGAACCAAGCAGTTGCCGGAGGACCACGATGACACTTGCGAATCCTGCAAGCAGTCTGCCGCCAGCCAGCGCTTCGCCGCCGTGGTCTGGTGACCAGGGCGGCCCGCGCGGGCGGCTGGTCATCATCCCGCGCAACTGCACCGGCTGCCGCACCTGCGAGCTGGCCTGCTCCTTCGCCCACTCCCGGGCCGGCGCGCTGGGGCGCCCGCGCATCCGCATCCACCCGCAGGGCCGTGGGCTCGAGGCCGGCCAGCCGCGGGAGCGCTTCGTGCAGCTCACCTGCCTGCAGTGCGCGGAGCCGGCCTGCGCCAGGGTCTGCCCCACGCAGGCGCTGGTGCGGGACGAGGAGACCCGCGCCATCGTGCTGCTCCCGGAGCGCTGCATCGGCTGCGGGCTATGCGAGGCGGCGTGCCCCTTCGGGCACATGCACTTCGACCGTCAGGTGCGCCTGCCGCTGAAGTGCGACCTGTGCGGCGGCAGCCCGGCCTGCGCCCGGTTCTGCCCCCACGGCGCGCTGGAGATCCGCCCGTGAGCACCGAGGAGGTCCGCATCCGCATCGCGCCGGGGAAGATCCTGGTGCGGCACGGGAGCTGCCCGGCGGGCTGCTCGCTCATCAACCGGGAGGTGCTGCTCGACGGCCAGCCGGCCCTCAGCCTGTTGGTGCGGGTCCAGGGCAAGACCGGGCTCATCCACCTGAACCCCTTCTACGGCGTGTTCGACTACGAGTGCGACCTCCCGCTCCGGAAGGGCGACGTGGTGGACGTGTACTGCCCCCACTGCGGCGGCTCGCTGAGCGTCGTCGAGCAGTGCGGCCTGTGCCAGGTGAGCATGTTCGCCATCCAGCTCCCCGACGGCGGCGAGGTGCGCGTGTGCCCCAGGGTGGGCTGCCACAACCACCACCTGACCATCGTCGACCTCGACGCCCAGTTCTCCCAGCTCTACGACGAGGAGCGCCGGCCCAAGATGTGACGGGGGTGCCCATGGCTCGAACTGCCTGGTGGCTGCTCGCGTGCGCGCTCGCCCTGGCGGGCTGCAAGGAGGCCGACGCGCGCCTGGCCGCCCTGCCCTTCCACGACGACTTCGAGCGCGCCGAGCTGGGCCCCGCCTGGCGGGCCGAGCCGGGCTGGAGCCTCAAGGCCGGCCAGGTGTTCTCGGCCGGCACGCGCAACCGCGCCCTGTGGCTCCGGGCCGCGCTCCCGCGCGACGCGGTGATCGAGCTGACGGCCCGCTCGGAGAGCCCGGCCGGGGACATCAAGTTCGAGGCCTGGGGTGACGGGGAGCGGCACGCCTCGGGCTACGTCTTCATCTTCGGCGGCTGGCGCAACTCCATCTCCGCCATCGCCCGGCTGGACGAGCACGGCCAGGACCGGCAGGAGCTCACCCGCCCCGACCAGGTGCGCCTGGGCCAGCACTACCGCATGAAGGTCGTGCGCCAGGCGGAGGTCATCCGCTGGTACGTGGACGGCGAGCTGCTCCTGGACTTCTACGACTCCGCGCCGCTCCACGGCGAGGGCCACGACCGCTTCGCCTTCAACGACTGGGAGGCGCAGCTCTACTTCGACGACCTCCGCATCCGCCCCGCCACCCCCGAGGATCGCTGACACGTGTGCCTCCCCCGGCGCCGGACGGGTTGATCTTGCTTGCCAGCTGCGGTTCGGGAGAGTATGGGACACTTTCCCTCACGGGAACACAGGAGCACGCATGCGAACTGCAAGAATCACGACCTGCCTCGCCCTCTGCCTCGGACTGCCCCTGCTCGCCGCGCTGCCCGCGGGCTGCGACGGCGGGGGTGGGGACGACTGCACCCCCCACGCGCTCACCCTGTGCGTGGATGACACCACTTACTGGGTGGACTCCTGCGGGTTCCTCGAGGAGCCCCTCGCGCAGTGCGAGTGCGGCTGCGCCGAGGGCAACCAGGCCTGCGAGACGGACTGCTGCCAGCCCGACTGCGCCGGCCGCGAGTGCGGCGACGACGGCTGCGGCGGCTCCTGCGGCACCTGCACGGCCCCCGAGGTGTGCATCCTTGCGACCGGCCAGTGCGAGGACTGCGTCCCGGACTGCACCGGCCGGGAGTGCGGCGTGGACCCGGTGTGCGGCGCCTCCTGCGGCGAGTGCACCCCGCCCGAGACCTGCGACGCGAGCGGCCAGTGCGGCTGCAGCCCGGACTGCGCCGGCCGCGAGTGCGGCGACGACGGCTGCGGCGGCTCCTGCGGCGCCTGCACGGCCCCCGAGGTGTGCGTCCTGGCGACCGGCCAGTGCGAGGACTGCAGCCCGGACTGCGCCGGCCGCGAGTGCGGCCCGGACCCGGTGTGCGGCGCCTCCTGCGGCGAGTGCCAGGGCTGCGACGGCCCCGATCCCGCGCTGTGCACGGCCGGCGGCACCTGCGACGTGCCCTGTTGCCCGGACTGCACCGGCCGGGAGTGCGGCAGCGACGGCTGCGGCGGCTCCTGCGGGGTCTGCGGCGCCGGCGAGAGCTGCAGCGTGGCAGGCCAGTGCCAGCCCTCCGGGCAGATCGTCCAGTGCGCGACCCTCGAGCCCCCCGCGAGCGGCACCTGCGAGGTGAGCGCCGGTGACGCGAACCGCCTGTTCCGCGGCACGATCCTGGCGCCGGACCAGGCCTACCAGGGCGGCGAGCTGCTGGTCTCCGCGGCCGGCACCATCCTGTGCGTGGGCTGCAACTGCGCTGACGAGCCCGAGGCGGCCGGCGCCACGGTGATCACCTGCGCCGAGGGGGTGATCTCCCCGGGGCTCGTCAACACCCACGACCACCTGACCTTCACCCAGAACGCGCCCGGCAACTGGGGCACCGAGCGCTACGAGCACCGGCACGACTGGCGCAAGGGGCTGAACGGCCACACCAAGATCTCCGTGCCCGGCAGCGCCAACTCGGCCCAGATGGCCTGGGGCGAGCTCAGGCACCTGATGGCCGGGACCACCTCGACCGCCGGGGCCGGCAACGCCGCCGGCTGGGTGCGCAACCTCGACCAGGGCAGCTCGGAGGGGCTGGGCCAGGGGCCGATCGACTCGCCCACCTTCCCGCTCGGGGACTCGGACGGCACCCAGCTCGCCTCGGGCTGCAACTACCCGAACCCGGACGACGTCGACGTGCTGACCAGCGACTGCTACCTGGCCCACGTGGCCGAGGGCATCAACGACTACGCGCGCAACGAGTTCCTGTGCCTGAGCTCGACGGACAGCGGCGGCACGGATCTGACCGAGGGAAACAGCACCTTCATCCACCTGGTGGGCCTGCTGGCCATCGACGGCCAGGAGCTGGCGGACAACGCGACCGCGCTGTCCTGGTCGCCGCGCTCGAACGTGTCGCTGTACGGCTTCACCGCGCCGGTGACCATGTACGCCCGCCAGGGCGTGCTGATCTCGCTGGGCACGGACTGGACCGCCTCGGGCTCGATCAACCTGGTGCGCGAGCTGCGCTGCGCGGACCAGCTCAACCGCGACAACTACGGCGGCTACTTCTCGGACCACGAGCTGTGGCTCATGGCCACGGCCAGCGCGGCCTCCGCCATGGCGGTGGACGACGCCATCGGGCTGCTCCTCCCGGGCCGCGTGGCGGACATCGCCATCTACGACGGCAGGGAGCGGGCCAGCCCCTGGCGGGCGATCATCGACGCCGAGCCGGACGACGTGGTGCTGGTGCTGCGCGGCGGGCTGCCCATGTACGGCGACAGCCCGCTGATGAGCGCGCTCGGGCCGGCCGGCCAGACCGGCTGCGAGGTCCTGCCTTAGTTCGTGTGCGGGGTGCAGAAGACGGCCTGCGTACAGCGCGAGAGCGGCATGAGCTTCTCCGCCCTGGCCGCGGCCAACGCCTCCGCCTACGGCCTGTACTTCTGCGGCACCCCCACCAACGAGCCGAGCTGCACCCCGTTCCGCCAGGGCGAGTTCGACGGCCTGCCCGGCCCGACCGACGCGGACGGCGACGGCATCCCTGACGCGGAGGACCTCTGCCCGCAGGTGTTCGACCCGCCCCGCTGGATCGACGAGGGCCTGCAGCCGGACGCGGACGGGGACGGCGAGGGCGACCTGTGCGACCCCTGCCCGCTCGATCCGAACACCGACCAGTGCTCGCCCTCCGATCCCAACGACCGCGACCGGGACGGCGTGCCCAACCTGCAGGACAACTGCCCGCAGGACCCCAACCCGGACCAGGCCGACCTGGACGGCGACGGCACGGGCGACGTGTGCGACGCCTGCCCGAACGACTACAACCCGGCCGGCGCGGCCTGCCCGGTCACCATCTACGCGATCAAGACCGGGGCCGTGGCGCCCGGCAGCGTGGTCATGGTGGAGGGCGTGGTCACCGCGGTGGCCAGCCCGCGCTTCTGGCTGCAGGTGCCCGAGGCCGAGCACGACGCGGGCCTGGGCTACACCTTCAGCGGGCTGTTCGTCTACCTGCCCGTCACCAACCCGGACGGCCTCCCCATCCCCGCCCGCGGCGACCGCGTCCAGGTCTCCGGCACGGTCAAGGACTTCTACGGCCAGCTCGAGCTCAGCCCGGTGAGCTCCATCGTCGTGCTGGCCGCCGGCCAGCCGGTCCCGGCGCCCCGGCTGGTGACGCCCGCGGAGGTGGGCACGGGCGGGGCGCTGGCGGATGACTACGAGGGCGTGCTCGTCAGCGTGATCGACGGCCAGGTCACCGCGCTCAACCCGCCGGCCGGGCCGGGCGACGCCGACCCCACCCAGGAGTTCGTGCTGGACGGGGCGCTCAAGGTCAACGACTACATGTACCTCACCACGCCCTTCCCCATGCTGGACGACACCTACAGCGTGACCGGCGTGCTGCGCTACGCCAACAACGACTCCAAGCTCGAGCCGCGCGACGCCGACGACGTGATCGTGGGCGGCACCGCGCCGGCCCGCCTGGTGGCCCTGGGGCCCAGCCCGGTGTACGTGGAGGAGGGCCAGAGCGGCTCCATCCCGGCGCTCGCCGTGACCCTGAACCGGCCGCCCGAGGCCGGCAGCGGCGGCATCGCCGTCGCGCTCTCGGGCGACGACGACACCCGGCTCGAGGTGCCCGCCCAGGTGCTGGTGCCCGAGGGCACCCGCACGGCCGTGGTGCCGCTCACCGGCCTGGTCGGCGACGCCGCGCCCGTGGTGGTCACCGCCAGCCTGGACGCCGACAGCCTCCAGGCGGACGTGGTGGTGCTCGCGCCCTCCCGGGTGCCCGTGCCCGTGGCCCTGGACCCCGCGGCGCTCACGCTCGGGGTGGGCGGGCGCCAGGCGGTCCTCGTGGAGATCGACATCCCGGGCCGGGCCGGCGGGAGCCCGGTGGCGCTCGTGGCGGACGATCCGGACCTGCTGTCCGCGCCGGCCGAGGTGATCGTGCCCGAGGGCGCCTTCCTCGCCTCCTTCGAGGTGGTGGCCCTGCTCCCGGGCAGCACCAGCCTGCGCGCGAGCTCGGGCGGAACGGAGCTCTCCATCCCCGTCGAGATCACCGAGCGGCCGCTCGTCGGACTCATCCTGTCCGAGGTGTTCTACGACTCCTCGGGCGCCGACGACGGCCTGGAGTGGGTGGAGATCTACAACGGCACCAACCAGGCGGTCGACCTCTCGGGCTACAGCCTGGGCAACGGGGGCACGGACTACACCTACTCCAGGGTCCAGCTCGCGGGCGTGCTCCAGCCCGGCGGCTGCTTCGTGGTGGGCGGACCGACCTCCAGCGCGGCGTCCTGGAACCCGGTCTACGACCAGGCGTTCAACTTCAACCCGGACCTCCAGAACTCCGGCACCACCGCGGACGGCGTGGCGCTGTTCGCCGTGCCGGCCGCCCAGATCACCGCCAGCAGCGTGCCCATCGACGCGGTCATCTACGGCACCACGAACTCGAGCAACCTGCTCGACGAGAGCGGCCAGCCGGGCAACGTGGACGTGGGCAACTCGGGCTCCAACCGCTCCATCGAGCGGGACGCGGACGGCTGGCAGGTGCAGAGCACGCCCTCGCCCAACGTCGGCGGGCCGTTCTAGGGGCGCGGGGGGGGGTCAGCAGCGACCGACGAAGGGGTAGCGCTGGTCGATGTCCAGCGCGAGCAGCCGGTCGAACAGCGCGTCGACCGCGCGATCCACGTCGACCTCGGGCTCCAGCACTCCCCTCGCCCGCAGCTCCCCGAGCGGCCGATCCCACATCTTCAGCGCTTCCCTGAAGCACGCCGCGTCGGACTTGGGCATGGTAGCCTCCGTGGTAGTATCTAGGCCTACATGTAGTATGAAATGCTACCCAGGGCAAGAAAACGGCCCGCGCCGCATCCAAGCGGCCGCAGTCCAAGAGAATCTGGATCAGGGCAGGGGCGCAGGACCCGGCGCGCCTTGCAGGCGGGCGCCTGGCTGAGGTAGCGTGGGCCCGTCGACCCAGGGAGGAGCGGCGCGGGCATGCTCGAGGGCGAACAGATCCTGTTCGCGGTCTACGCGGTCCAGCTCGGCTTCGCCACGCCCGGCCAGGTGTCCGAGGCGGCCTCGGGCGCCGGCACCCAGCCTGCGCGCGGCCTGGCCGAGCGCCTGGTGGCCTCGGGGGTGCTCAGCCAGGCGCAGCGGGATCTCGTCCAGCGGCGGGTGGCCCGCCACCTGGGAGACCAGGCCGCGACCCTGGCCACGCCCTCACCCTCCCACCGCCCCGAGGCCGCAGGCCCTCCGCACGAGGGCCGCCCCACGGTGGACCTCAAGGTCTCCCCCGGGATCGCCTCGGCCGACCCCCAGGTCGACCGGGTGTTCGAGCAGGCCGCCCCCAGCCTTCCGGGCGCCGCCGGCGCGGCCCTGGCCGAGGAGAGCGAGGAGCACATCTCGCTCCAGCAGTCCGGGCGCTACACCGTGCAGAAGGTGCACGCCCGCGGCGGCCAGGCCCGCATCCTGCTCGCGTTCGACGAGCACGTGGGCCGGGACGTGGCCATCAAGGAGTTCTACCCGGACGCGGAGCCCGACGAGGGCTCGCTGCCCTCGTCCGCGAGCGCCTCCTCGCGCCAGCTCTCCTCCCCCGGCCAGCTGCGCTTCCTGCGCGAGGCCCGGGTCACCGCCCAGCTCGAGCACCCCAACATCGTCCCGGTGCACGAGGTGGGCCGCAAGGAGGACGGCACCCTCTACTACACCATGCGTTTCGTGCGCGGGCAGACGCTGGCGCGGAAGCTCAAGGGCTGCCGCGGGCTGCGCGAGCGGCTGAAGCTCCTGGGCGCCTTCTGGGACGTGGCCAAGGCGGTGGCCTTCGCCCACGCCCGCGGGGTGATCCACCGCGATCTCAAGCCCGAGAACATCATGGTCGGCGAGTTCGACGAGACCGTGCTGCTCGACTGGGGCGTGGCCAAGGTGCACGGCAAGAAGGACATCCGCGCCCGGGAGATCGAGCGCGAGCTCCGGCTGCTGCAGCAGAGCTCGCCCGGGCGCACCGCGGCCGGCACGGCCATCGGCACCCCGTCCTACATGAGCCCGGAGCAGGCCCGCGGGCAGATCGACGACATCGACGAGCGCTCGGACGTCTGGGGCCTGGGCGCGGTGCTCTACGAGCTCTTGACGGGTCGCCCGCCGTTCAAGGCCGACAGCGCCATGCAGACCATCCTGCTGGTGGGCGAGGCGCCCCTCACCCCGGTGCGCACGCTGTGCCCCGAGGCCCCCGCGGAGCTCGCCGCGGTGGCCGAGAAGGCCCTGCGGCGGGACAAGGGCGCGCGCTACCAGGGCGCGCGGGAGCTGGCCGAGGAGGTCGGCGCCTACATGACCGGCGGCCGGGTGCAGGCCTACGCGTACTCCTCGTGGGAGCTCCTGCGCCGCTTCGCCGCGAAGAACCGCGCGGTCATGCTGGCCGGCCTGGCGCTGCTCGCCGTCATCCTGGGCTCGCTGGTCGCGGTGTCGGTCTCGCTGTCGAGCGAGACGCGCGCCCGGGAGGGCGCGGAGCGGGCCGAGCGGGAGGCCGTGCGCGCCAGGAGCGAGGAGGCGGCCGGCCGGCGCGCGGCCTCCTTCCACCTCGCCCAGGCCTACGCCGAGAAGGCCGACCGCATGCAGGCCGAGCGCCGCACCGGCCCGGCCGCGGCCTTCGCCGCCGCGGCGCTGCTGCACAACCCGGCCCAGCCCGGGGGCCTGCAGCACGACCCCGCCTTCGCCGCGGCGCACCCCGAGGCCCAGGGACTGCGGGTGGCGGCCGCCTCGATCCTCTACCGGCTGGGTTTCGCGCCGGGCCTGGGGCTCGAGCGCAGCCTGCTGGCCGGCGAGGCGCTCTCCCGGGTGGCCTTCTCCCCGGACGGGCTCGAGCTGGCCGCGGCCGGCTTCGACGGGCGGGTGTGGCTGTGGCCGGCCGCCGGCGGCGCCCCGCGGCAGCTCGAGGGCCACCTGGACCAGGTGCACGCCCTGGCCTACGCGCCCGACGGCCGCTGGCTGGCCAGCGGGGGGCGTGAGGGCCGGGTGATCTTCTGGGAGCGCGCCAGCGGGAAACCCGCGCGGGTGCTCCCCGCCCACCGCGGGCGGGTGACCGAGGTGGCCTTCTCCCCCGACAGCGCCTGGCTCGCCTCCGCGGGCGAGGACGGCGCGCTGCGGCTGTGGGAGACGCGGGGCGGCGACGCCCCCCGCGAGCTGGAGCGGCTGGGCGCGGAGCTCGAGGCGCTGGCCTTCTCGCCCGACGGCGCGCGCCTGGCCGCGGGCGGCGACGGCGGCGCCCTGGCGATCTGGGAGCTTCGCCGTGGGCGAGTGACCGCCCGCCTGCGCGGCCACCGGGAGCGGGTCATGGAGCTCGCCTTCTCGCCCGACGGCCGCGCGCTCGCCTCGGGCGGCAAGCAGGGCGAGCTCCGGCTGTGGGACGTGCCGCGGGGGGCGCCGCGGGCGGCGCTCACCGGCCACGCCGACGGCGTGCTCGGGCTGGCCTTCTCCCCCGACGGGCGGCTCCTGGCCTCCAGCGGCTACGATCGGACACTGCGCCTGTGGTCGATCCCGGAGGCCCGCCACCTGACCACCTGCGACGCCCACCCGGCCTTCGTGCTCGGGGTGGCCTTCTCCCCCGACGGCCAGCGCCTGGCCACCTGCGGGCACGACCGCGGCGTGCGGATCTGGAGCGTGCAGGCGGGCCGCGCGCTCAAGAGCTTCCAGGGCCACGACGACACGGTCTACACCGTGCGCCACTCGCCGGACGGCAGGCGGCTGGCCACCGGCGGCTGGGATCGCAGCGTGCGCCTGTGGGACGCCGCGAGCGGCCGGCTGGAGCGCACCCTCACGGGCCACACCCAGGTGGTGGAGAGCGCCGTGTGGACCCCGGACGGCGCGCGCCTGGCCTCGACCAGCCGCGATCGCAGCGTGCGCCTGTGGGACGCGGCCACCGGCCGGCCGCTCGGCGCGCTGCGGGGCCACGAGGACGAGGTGCACGGGGCCGACTTCTCGCCGGACGGCGCGCTCCTGGCCACCGCCAGCACCGACCGCAGCGTGCGCCTGTGGGACCTGGCCGCGGGCCAGGAGCTGCGCGTGCTGCGCGGCCACGAGGACAAGGTGGACAACGTGGTCTTCTCGCCCGACGGGCTCCTGCTGGCCTCGGCCTCCTCGGATCGCACCGCGCGCCTGTGGGACCCGCGCACCGGCGAGCAGGTGCGCGTGCTGGCCGGGCACGCGGACTGGATCTCCGGGGTGGCCTTCTCCCCGGACGGCGCGCGCCTGGTCACCTCCGGGAAGGACGGCCTGGCGATCGTCTGGGACGTGGCGAGCGGCCGGCAGCGCATACGCCTGGCGGGGCACACCGCCTGGGTGAACTCGGCGCGCTTCTCCCCGGACGGCCGGCTGCTTGCCACCGCCAGCGACGACCGCAGCGTCCGCCTGTGGGACGCCCTGACGGGCGAGCCGCGGCTCACCCTCCAGGCCGGCAGCGAGGTGGTGGCCATCGAGTTCTCGGCCGACGGCCGCGAGCTGCTGGTGGGCGACGGCCCCGAGGTCCGCGCCTACCCGGTCGATCTCTCCTTCCTCGAGGCCGACCCGCGCGCGCTCCTGGAGGCCGCCGAGCGGCGCACCGGGCTCAGGCTCCAGGGCTTCGGCCTGGCCCCGGCCGAGGGGCCGCCCTGAAGGGCTCCGCGGCGTCCCAAATCGTCCCTTGACGCCTGCCCCCCGAGGTGACATGAATGGTTCGCCGCGGCGCCTACCGACCGGTAAGTAACCGGCACGTCGTGGCCAGGAGGGCACCATGAGAGAACGCCTGGTCCGCATCCTCGCGGGGGTCGGTGTGGCCTGCCTGGCCCTCTGCGCGGCCGCCTGCAGAGACTCCCAGGCCACTGAAAATAATCCCGAATCAGGATCGGCACCCAAGGCGCAGCCCGCCCGTGCCGAGGCCCCTCCGCCCCCGATGAACCCGGCGAAGGCCGAGCCGGCCCGCCCCAAGCTGGAGTTCTCCGGCACGGCCCGGGCCGCCCGCACCTCGCCGCTCTCCGCCAAGGCGGGCGGGATCATGCGCAAGATCCTGGTGCGCGAGGGCGAGCGCGTCACCCAGGGGCAGACGCTTTGCATCATCGACCCGACCGACATGCTGCTGCGCGCCGAGGGCGCCATGGTGGCCCAGGCCCAGGCGCAGGAGGGTCTGGCCAACGCGCGCGCGGACCTCGAGCGGGCCGAGAAGCTGCACGGCTCCAGGGCAGTCTCCGACACCCTGCTGCAGAAGGCCCAGCTCGGGCTCAAGCTGGCCGAGCTCGGGCTGCAGGCCGCCGAGGTGAACCTGCGCATGGTGCGCCAGGCGCTGGCGGACACCAAGCTGAAGGCCCCCTTCGCGGGCGTGGTGAGCAAGGTGCTGGCCGAGGAGGGCCAGATGATCACCAGCATGCCGCTCACGGTGATCCTCTTGCTGGTGGACACCGACACCCTGGAGGTGCGGGTGCCGGTGCCCGAGCGCAACCTGCTGCAGGTCAAGCCAGGCATGCCGGTGCAGGTCGAGCTGCCCTCGGTCGGCGTCCGCCGCGCCGCGCGCATCGATCGCCTGACCGAGGTGGTCGATCCCATGACCCGCTCGATCGAGGCCATCATCCGGCTCGACAACCGCGAGGCCCGCCTGCCGGCGGGGCTTTTCGCCACGGTGGTCGTCGACCCCGAGGGACCGCCCGCCACGGCCGGGAGGTGACGCCGTGGTCCTGTCCGACGTCTCCATCCGCCGGCCGGTCTTCACCATCATCCTGATGGCGGTCCTGGTCCTGTTCGGGGTGGTCGGCCTGCGCGCCCTGGGGCTCGACCTGATGCCCAAGGTCGAGGCGCCGTTCGTCTCCATCTCGGTGATCTACCCGGGCGCCGATCCGGAGGTGGTGGAGAACCGGGTGCTGGAGGTGCTGGAGGA
>Ga0116143_10004524_pt1 | contig 13119 bp, 17 predicted proteins | sample AD_UKC034_MetaG_FD_89745 | JGI IMG/M metagenome (GOLD analysis project Ga0116143, IMG submission 89745) | Active sludge microbial communities of municipal wastewater-treating anaerobic digesters from USA - AD_UKC034_MetaG | ecosystem: Engineered > Bioreactor > Anaerobic > Digestate | place: USA...
ATGCGTTCGAGCCGATAGTGACTGAGTTGATACGCGCAGGGAACGGCAAGTTAAGGCTACCAACTCTCCCACCTACACTATCGGCAAGCGAAGTGATCCTCGTCAACACATTCATTCACTACCTGAACCATCGCCGTTCACTGCGAGTGTGGTTCATTAGGCCGACTTGACAACCGCTTGACTGTATGCTATAATGTATATACAATCAGAAATGGGAGCAGCATAATGGTTGAAGATAAACGGTCTCCGCTAGTTGCGTATGATGCGGATACTGAAACTGAACTGATCAAAGTCGAACACAACTTCATCAATTCTCTTCGCGGCAAATCAAACGCCGAAGTGGTTATCGCCGAGGCGTTTTTGCTTAAACGATTAAGTGACTACGTGAAGGGGCGTCAAGAAGAGATTACGAAGTTAATGCTGGAGCACGGCATCTACTTCAATCCCAAAGTGTCGCCTCGTGCGCCTGGCACTTACACTCTTCACGAAAGCAAACACTTCACAGTAGTATGCACAGTGAAGAAACCAGCGGTTGGCCTCGATCAAGCCAAGCTCAAGGTTGAGTTAGCGAAGTATCTACCAGCCGACAAGGTTGCTAAGGTGTTGAAGGCAGCGGAGAAAACAAATGCCGCTGCACATTCGTTCTCAATCGCTTACAAGGGGAAGTAACGTGAACGTCAAACTCGCACACGCGATGATCGTTTACATCGCAACAACTTGCCCGCATGATCAAACGCGGATTGCGTTGACCGAAGTTGCGAAACTACTTGAACAACCCGACGTGCCTGTTGTTTACTCAACTCCTGAGTTGCGTAAAGCGTTTAAGGAAGAACAGGGAACACTGTTCAGTCAAGCGCTTTATTCTGACAAAGAAGCCGGACTGTTGCCACCATTGACAATGGATCGGTTCAAGTCACGCGACGAATATTACGCTTACAAAGTTTCTCGCGTCCGACCGGCTACGGCAGAGCGATACAAGATCATCGTTGACTACGCCAGAGCCAATCCAAACTTGAAACCAAGTGAAATTGCTGAAGCACTCAAGATCAATTCAGGTCGAGTGTTTGATGCCCTAAAGTGGGCTGAACTAACTGGTTACGAGACTAAAGAAAGCTATACCATCACAGACTGAGTAGCCTCGCCACTACGGCTACAACCATTTTAGCTTAACCATTTAAGTAGGAGATTTGATGAACGTGGTTCAGTTTCGGCCTCCCCCACCTAAGAAGCGCACAATCAAGGTGGGGGACGCCACTATTACACTCCAACACGTTCCAGATGCAGCCTTGCATGAACGTTGGAGATTTGTAGTGGAATACCCTGTCTACATCATGCGTGGTGATACTGCACCAGACGAGAAGACTGCCGAACGCAAGGCACGTCGAATACTAACTGACATCGACAGCAAGTATAAGGAAGCGTAATGGAAGAGCCTGTCGAGCAAGACACACCAGTTAAACGAGCGAACATCTCAGATATCGAGTTGGATAAACTCGAAGCGATGATTGCTGATCTTCAACAACGAAGGCTAGCAAGAGTTAAGCAACTCGAAGCAGTGGCGAAGGTTAAGGCCGATGAGCACAACCTAACCACTTACTTGAAGTTCACTCGTGCCGTTACTCGTATGCAGGAGAAGTTAAAGAAACTCGATGACGAACTGAGTAAAGCCGAAGAGAGTATGAACAAAATTCGTGCAATGCATATGTTGTTGGAGTAATTAATGGCTTCCGAAGCAAGATTTAAGGCTCGTCGTGTTCGTGAATTGGTTAAGGAACTCGGTGCTGAAGGTGGACTAATTAAGTCCATGGAGTTGCTTGCCGAAGATCACAACATGATCATTCAACAAGTCGGTGAACTGACTGCTGTCTGCAATAAGTTAATCGATGTAGTAAGTTCACTTACTGACGCAGCGACAGTGTTGAAAGACAAAGTTCAACGCATGTCTCGTGCAGTTGACGAAGGAGAACAGTTTACAGAAGAGGATATTTCATGAGCAGGATCACATCTGCAAACTTCCGTCTCGCTACTCCTGCCGATAGTTTCCTTCCCACTTACGACAACACTAAACTCGTTGCACTCAACACCTGTCCAACTTGGGGCATCTTGCGTTACCAAATGCACAAAACGTTCTCAAGCAATCACCGTGCGATGGCACTGGAAGCCGGCTCGGCAATGCACGAAGTCTTCGCTTGGGTTCGCTTGTGCCAACTTCGCTTTCAACTTGAACATGCTAACTACGATAAGCGACTAGTTGAGGACTACATCCATGAGAATGGGGACAGGCTCTTCCGAACGGAAGACAACATCAATCGATACTCCGATATCATTCGAGATGCCTCGGCTTACCAACAGTGGGATAACAGCGACCCTAATACGTTTGCGCGTGTTGGATCACTCGCCGTATTGGAAACGGGTATGTTTTATGACGATCCAAACGACCGAAGGAGAACACTCGCAAATCTACAAGAAGCGGCTCTCGTATATTGCGACAGGTGGCGTTGGGACCACACTGTATGGCTGCGTCACCGTGAGATAAAGGACAATCCCGACAACGGTATCGAGCGTCCATTCGACATCGTTACCGATCTTACCTTCGATGATCGAGACTCGATGCAGTTCCGACTAACAGGACGCATCGACGGCATCCATGTAGTCAACGGGCGTGTGCTGCTACACGAGAACAAAACTGCTTCACGACTTAACGACGCGTGGAGTATGTCGTTCCATTTGAACAGTCAGCCAACGCACTACATGGTAGCGGCATCAACCCTAATCGAGAAGGACGTTCGCCACGCAGAGATACTAGGATTACAAATTCCACAACCACGTTCATCCGACGTGATCGGTTACGTTTGCGAGAGTGTTTCTCGTAAGTCATACCACTTCGAGCGTTGGTTGAACTGGCTCGTTCACACAATCGACATTGAACAGGAATATCTTAACAACCCAATCGATGCACCGAAATACACACACTCTTGCAACCGTTACTTCCGTCCTTGTTCGTTCATCCCATTCTGTGATGCGGACAACGACGAACAACACAAGATCATTCGAGACGAAATGATCGTTGAGGAATGGTCTCCACTCGAACTGAAGGCACAAGACTGATGGTAATGCAATTCCGTTCAATCGCTTACGACGTTGAGTGTGGTAACCTTGGCGATGTTAAGGACGACAATGGTGTGGTTGGTCGTCACGTTGCAGAACAAAATGCAGATGCTTACAAAACCAATGACTTGCTTAACCTATCCGACTCACTTAATCATTTAAGTCTTCTCTGTCACTCTCTTGCCGCTGCTGCTGGTTGGTGGGGAGATAAGACTGGTAAGTTCCAGCCTCGCGAAGTTGGAACCACTCTCATGCTTATGGTTTCCGAAATCTCGGAAGGCATGGAAGGTGAACGCAAAGACTTGATGGACGAGCATCTACCGCATCGTAAGAGTATCGAAGTTGAGATAGCCGATCTACTCATCCGTGCTTTCGATTACGCTGGCGGTCGTGGCCTCGATATTGGCGGTGCGTTGATTGAAAAACTTGTTTACAACGCAGCACGAGCCGATCACAAACTGGAGAACCGAAACAAGGAAGGCGGTAAGGCGTTCTAACCACATCTTGTGTCATCACCGAAGCCATCACCACTACGTGTGGTAGTGGACACAGGTATATGCACATGATACAATGGAACCTTCCCGCTTTGGAGTAGCCTGAATGGAGATTACATTAGGTAGTCGGACGCTGCATTCACCAAACGCAGATGACTTACGTATGGCAATTTTACTTTGGGGTAACGCTGGCTGCGGTAAGACTACTCTAGCAGCAACCGCACCAGGGAAGAAACTGTGGATACTATTCGATCCCGACGGATCACTGTCACTCAACGGACGTGATGACGTTGCCGTTCTCGATCTAAGCGGAGAGAAGCACTCTAGTCTCGTTCCAATGCTTAAGTCAGATGATCCATACGGTATCGAACGTATGCTTACCCAACACCCGGAGATTGAAACCGTAGTGTTGGATAGTGCAACGGCACTTGCGGGATTAGCAACCGAGAATGCCGTGTCCTCAGTCAAGAGTGCAACACTCGAAAACCCAGGTATGAAGGGCTATGGTCATCGCAACGCAATCGTCTTGCGTGTTGTAACGACGTTCATGCGAATGACCAAACGACTTAACCGACACTTCATCTGCATTACTCACGAGGATACTCCTGAGAAGAACGACGATGGGTCGATTAGACAAGTCTTGCCAGCATTAGGAGGCAAGATGGTTAACCAGATCGGGCTACAAATCTCAGAGATTTGGTGGATGTTCGACACTGGTAAGGAACATCGCATTGCAGTCAGACCAGTGCGATCGCATAAGCCAATGAAGTCGAGAATGTTCGACGTGAGTGGCGATGCGGAATTTGTCTGGCAATTTGACCCTAACAGTTGGAAAGGTGATGGCATCGAAACCTGGTATAACCGATGGAAAGAAACCGGCGGCAAGAAGCAGCCGGTCCCAAAGTAAGGCAAAGGCTGATACAAAGGAACCAGTCAACGCCGAAGTCAACGAAGTTAACGCGAACCCAATTTCAACTACTCAATCGATTAACAACGGAGCATCTAAGCAAATGAGCGACTCAGCACCCAGCATCATCACATTCTCATCCCCGATCGATGATGCCGTTGCTCCCGATCCGCTGCCGGCCGGTCCTTATGTCGGCGAGATCAGCGGCGCGTCAATTAAGGCCGCTGCTGCATCTGGCAACCAATACCTTGCGTTGGTTGTCACCATTCCGCCTGAACAGTTCCCGGCGGACTTCGACGCCAGCGCATACGAGGACGGACTACGACTGACCTACAACCGCATTTCGGTTGAAGACAATGCCCAGGCACGGTGGCGCCTCAAGAAGTTCTCGGACGCCGTTGGTGTGGTGATTAAGACGGAACTGGACCCGAACGAATTTCTCGGCCGGACAGTGAACGTCGAGGTCGCGCACGGCACCTTTGAAGGTGAGACGCGGGCCGAGATCAAGAAAATCGGCTAACAAACTGCGGCCGGTGCATTTTTCCCTTTGCATCGGCCGTCACTTCGTGTATGTAGAGTGTGTTGTCAGTCACAAACAACGACACAGATCAAACCAACTCAGGAGCAGTTAACCAAATGGCTCAGACCCCGAAGACTGAAGGCACCGAGACCAAGCCGAAGCGCAAGCGGACACCCTCTGCGGCTCGTCCCGTGTTCGTCATGTTCCAGGTGCTGGATGAGAACGGCAACCCGGTAAAGTTCGACAAGTCCCGCATCAAGGTTGTGGGCTTCGAGAAGTCGGCTGATGCCGTTCTTGCGGTGACGGAAGACAGCGACTTGGAGCACGTTATCTTCGTGCGCGGTATGCTGCCGGTCGCCATCCGCCAGGACGCCAATAAGGCGTAACACTCTTTCTCCCCTGCAAGAGTGTTAGCCCGGTAGTTCCATACGAACTACCGGGTTTCTTGTATTCAACGAACAATAGCGTAAGGAAAGATAACGTGAGCACCCAGAACGAAATTGAAGTGCGCAAGGCAATCCGCGAGATCACGGAACGCTTCACCCACAAGCGTTTGCAACTTGGTTACGAACTGGAACAGGTGCGCATTTCGACTATTCAGTTGATCGTAAGTTACGATACTTACGGACGCAACAAGGGTGAGTTGCGTAACGTTACGTGGAACGTTCACTACTACATCAACGATACCAGTCACACAATCCAATCCGAACTACTCGACACAATCATCGATGAAATCTTCCGTCGGCTCGAATACGATCGCTCGACTAAGTTCCTGATGATCGACGCCGCTCCAATCGAAGCCGCTCCAATCGAGGAAGGACATCCAGAGTTCTAATGGACGAAATCCCGCTCACAGTTACGATCCCAATTCCATCGAAAGCGGATCGTCGCGGAGCATGGGCAACGACACCACCTAACGGCCGGGCACTAACCATTCGAGTGCCCGGTTATGCTTACGACCAGATTGAAGAAGCCCGTGTTCTATTAGACGAAGGCATGAGTATTGGGCGTTTCATGGGACTATGCGCACAATACGCAGCAGAGAGGATACTTAAGCACCGCCAAGAATATCTTAAATGGTTAAGTGAAAGAGAGAAGAGCAATGGAACTTGACGAGAAGCAGGTTGAAGCCATTAACGCTTGCTTGGATATCGAGAAGCGCCTTGTTGCCGTAACTGGTAAGGCTGGCACTGGTAAGACAACGTTGATTAAGAACATCTACACGTTGCTTAAGGATGCTGGCTATCAAGTCGCTTGTTCGGCGCCTACTGGCAAAGCGGCCAAGCGTATTCAAGAAGCAACTGGTATCCCAGCAGTAACCAATCACAAGCTACTTGGTTACGGCATGCCTTACGAAGTTGAAGTTGAGAACGACGAAGGTAAACTGATCAAGACTAAGGTGTCTACTGGACCACAATTCAAGCGAAACAACCCACTACCATACGACGTGATCCTGTGTGACGAATATGCGATGGTGAACCATGAAATCCATCGTAACTTAATCGATGCACTCAAACCAGGTGCAGCGATCCGCATGTTCGGCGACGTTAACCAGCTTAAGCCGATCGAAGAAAACAAGCTCGAAGCAGAGAGGCCGACACCGTTTCAGACTGTTCTCGAAAAGCATGTTGGCATCGAACTCAACGTTATTCATCGACAAGCCGAAGGTAGTGGTATCGCGGAGAACGGTAGCCGTATTCTTCGTGGCGTCATCCCACAACGGTTTCCTGATTTCTTCATTCACTACACTGATCAACCGATTAACAAGTTGAAGGACTACATTCTCGAACGCGGTGCGGAGCATGACGAAGACTTCTCCAAGCCGGAGTTTCAAATCCTTACAACGATGAACAAGACTTGGGTCGGTGTTCTTCGACTTAACCAAACTATCCAAACGTTGTATTGGGACAACAAGGCAGACTTCATGGAGTTGCCTAGACACCAGTGGGGAGTAAACAAAACAGACAACCCACCGATCCGTGTGCAAGTTGGTTCTAAGGTAGTGTTCACTACCAACATCTACGACTTGTATCCAGACAACCATGACGAAGAAGTGCAGTATGCTTTCAACGGCGAAGTCGGTAACATCGTTGCACTTCACGAGGACGGCAGTGTTTCCATCGACTTCGGTGATCGCGTAGTGATGATACCGCCACTTGTTGTCACCACGAATAAGAAAGGAAACATTGTAGAACTTGACCCGCGCAAGAGTATTGATTTAGCATACGTTCTCACAACTCACAAAGCGCAGGGAAGCCAATACAATCATGTCGTGGTAGTCTTGAACAAGTCTACTTCGTTTTCACAGTCACGACGCAACTTCTACACCGCCATTACTCGTGCGTCGAAAGTATGCACGGTCATTACGGACCAATACTCAATTAGCAAGTCAACCAAGTATAAGGACTGATGACATGGCAAAGGCAGTGAAGACCGATAACGTAGTCTCACTGCCGCAACGTCGAGGACCGCACCAGATTGTGTTTGTTAACGGTCCTCGGCATAGCGGCAAAGACACGTTTGCAGTTTACGCCGAGAAGCACTTGCTTAACGTTCGCAAAGCTAAGTTTGCAGAAGCACTCAAACTCGGTTGCAAGCATCTGTTCAACATCGACGACGCTACATATCGTGAGTTTGAAGAGATCGGCAGTAAGATGAAACTCGAACCACGTCCAGAGTTGTTCGGTATGTCGTGGGTCGATACACTAATAATGGCATCCGAACAGTGGATGAAACCAAGCTTAGGCAACGGTGCGTTTGGTTACATCCTTGCTAACAAACTAGCCCATCGAACTATCGCACCATGCACAATAGTAACAGATTGTGGGTTTGAACATGAAATACTTCCAGTTGTTACTCGCTTTGGGGCGGAATGCTGCCATCTGGTTAGGTTGCATCGCCCTGGTTTTACTTTCGCTGGTGACAGCCGTGGTTATGTTTTCCTTGATAATGATCGTCTTCCAACTGGAATGACAGCCTACGACATCGACAACGACGATCAGATCGATATCTTTGAGTTAAAAGTTCAACGAGTTATGAACAAAATACTCAAGAGGCCCATGTGATTACAGACACAAAAGAACTTAACAAGGAAGTTGCGTTCCTTTGCGCAAGTCGTGACATTGAGTTCCAGTGTGGAGCAAGTGGACCGATTAACGCTGAGGTCGTTGTCATCGCAGAGGCGCCCGGTGAACGTGAAGTCAACACCAAGGCGCCTCTTGTTGGTAACAGCGGTAAGCTACTGTGGGACATCCTACGCAATTACAAACTTAATCGATTAAGTGTCTACACTACCAACGTTGTAAAGCGGAGACTTATCTCCGTAGAAGCTAACGTCAAGAAGAAGAAAGACGCAATCGGTGTGCAAGAGCTACACGCTTACACCGAAGTGCTACACGAGGAACTACGCAATCTTCCCAACGCGAAATATTTTCTACTACTCGGTAACTACGCACTTCGAGCAATGATGGGCGTCAACGGAATAACCAAGTATCGAGGATCAGTAATCCATGGCGAGTTTCAAGGACGACCTGTTACTTACATCTGCGCTAATAACCCCGCAGCCGCTCTACATGAACCCGCTCAGGAACTTGTATTCAAGTTTGACTTACATAAATTCCACCGGGCGATTAGCGGAAAGATCAATCAGCCAGACATACTATACCGAACTAATCCAACGTATCGAGAAATCTTTGACTATCTGGATGCAGCGCAAACGCATGGCAGAAATGGCGGCCTCGTTGCGTTCGATATCGAAGGGATGGGAGGCTTCACAGCATGCGTCGGAATTGCAATCTCAGCAACCGACGGAATGTGCATCAACTTCCGATCACAAGGAACCAACCGATTTACTGTAGAAGAGGAAACCAAGATACGCCTACGACTACAGCAGTTGTTCGCTGATAAATCGATTAAGTTCATTGCACAAAACGCTAACTTCGATATGACTTGGTTGTGGTTCAAGGATCGTATTCAAGTTCACGCTACTTACTTCGATACGATGCTAGCACACCACACGTTGTATCCAACACTACCACACGGTTTGGACTTCCTTACCGCTCAATACACTGACTATCCTTACTACAAGGATGAAGGTGGTAACTGGCGCGACGAGAACGACGTTGATGTATTTTGGGAATACAACATTAAAGACTGTTGTTACCTTCACATCATCGCCGAAGCACAGATCAAGGAGTTACGTGATCAAGGATTGTATGACTTCTTCATCAATCACGTAATGCGGCTACAACCACACCTTGTTAAAGCAACAGTGTTAGGAGTTAAGGCTGATGTCGAACGGAAACAGCAACTTATTGATACCCTCACAGATGACCTGGCAGCAACGAAGGCGCGCGTTGTTGATGCTGCACGTGTTTGCGTTGGAGACCCCACTTTCGACCTTAATCCAAACTCACCGCAGCAACTTAAACGCCTATTCTTTGAACGGCTCAAGCTTGTCGGACGCGGAACAAGCACAGATCGAGAGAACAGAGATCGCATTGTTAAGCATCCACGAACATCTCACGAGGCTAAACAACTCATTGAGCATCTTAATGAGTATCTCGAAAAAGCAAAGTTCTTCTCCACCTACGTCAACTCCCGACTAGATGTAGACGGTAACTTCCGTTGCGAATACAAACAAACGGGAGTGCAGTCAGCACCTGGACGGTTAAGTTCGTCTCAGACTATGTGGGGCAACGGTCTGAACTTGCAAAACATTCCAGAAGAAGCGAAGGACATGTTCATCTGTGACGATGGATATACCTTCGTTTACTTCGACAAGGCACAGATCGAAGCTCGGATCGTTGCTGTGCTTGCTAACATCGAAACATGGAAGGAGCAATTTGAACGTGCAAGACTGGAGCCAGGAAGTTACGATGCACATTGCGCTCTTGCCGCCGATATGTTCAAGTTACCATATGACGATGTTCCCAAATCGGACACCGACGAACATGGCAACAGGACTATACGTTACGTTGCGAAGCGGTGTCGCCACGGTCTTAACTATCGCATGGGGCCGGATACTCTAGCTACAAAAGCTGGTTTGTCACTGATCGAAGCGACTAAATCGTATAACATCTACCATCGCACAACACCGGAACTGCGTGTGTGGTGGGCAGACACTATCAAGGAAGTCAAGACAACTGGAATGTTGTTCTCACCACTCGGTAGAAGGTGGATAATGTTGGGCCGGTTTGACGAAACTATGATGGATAGCATTATTGCATTCAAACCTCAGTCAACGGCAGGTGATCATGTGTCCTCAATCATCTACAAATCCCAAGAAGACCCCGAGTGGCCATCGGACGCAGCAGCAGTCATTCTCAACATTCATGACGCTCTTGTTGCTAGGGTCCGTCTTGATAGTGTTGCTCGGGTTATTAAAGTGTTCAACCGATATAATCTCGAACCTATTAGGATAAACGGTTACGACCTAATAGTTCCGGCTGACTACGCTATTGCTGAACCAGACGAACATGGTGTTCGTCGGTGGTCCACCTTAAAGAAGGTTAAGGACCTAACACCCTACTTGGAGACAGTATAATGACTGGTGAGTTCTCACTCTCAACGCCCGTTCCTCCAATCTCAGCGGCTCTTATCTACGAGTTCCGAGATGAGAAACGGCCCAATCCACACACCAACAAACCATACGAACGAGGAGCAGTTTGGTGTGCCATAACCATCGACTGCAAACACGTGTTCATCGATAAAGCAATCTTCGACCAGATGAAGCAAGTGTCAGCAGAACGTCCGCTCGACTTCGCACTTCGATCCGTTATCTTATGCGGTGAGTTGTATCTACACGCTATCTCAACCGGCTTCTTGAAACGGGTGACGCAAGAAGAGTTCTTGGCTATGGCGGCTAACGACCAGAAGCTTCTGTCAGCCACAGACGCCACTGTCTCAACTCATTAATCGATTAAGTAGGACGATTGGCGATGCGTATTCCGAAAGTGAAGCCAGGAACGTTCATCGATATGTTCCTGACACACATGAACAACATGGAAACCGCAGTGGAGTATGACCTGTTCGGTGCATTGTGGTTGTTGTCATTAGCTTGTCAACGGGATATCTACGTCGATCGTCCTACGCTTCCCGTTTACATGAACCTTTATACTATATTCGTTGCGGACAGCGGCATCACTCGAAAGTCAACAGCGGTAACACAAGTTGCTAAGATCGCAAATGACTTCTTGGAAAACGAACCGCAACTCATGTTGTTGGAAGGGAAGACAACTCCAGAGAAACTCGATGAAATACTACATCAGTCAACGGGAACTCATGGAACAGGGCGTGTTGCAATCGCCATTAGCGAACTTGCCGTGTTCCTTGGTCTTGAGCGTTACACCAATACAATGCCAATACTGCTCACGGACTTGTTCGATAGCCCATCGACTAGGAAGGCGGGAGGCTCGCTTACTCGCGGCGAGGTTACACAACGCAATCTCTTCGTCTCCTTCCTTAGTGCTTCCACACCTAGTTGGCTTTATCAAAGCGTTAACCCAAATGTTGTCGCAGGTGGGTTTTCCAGTCGTTGTTTGTTCGTGGTGTCTGACAAGAGTAAGCGAAGGATTGCTTGGCCATCAGGAAATACAAGGACAGATGGACTTGTTCACCGACTTAGTATCATTCGAGAAGAAGTCAGACGGTTCAAACGAATAACGCTGGACACGCCAGCGATGAAAGCGTTTACGAACTGGTATCTACGACGAACTACATCCGTCGATCCATTCACTGCATCATTTGAGAGTAGGGAAGCTGATCATGTTCTACGGATTGCCGGTCTTCTTTCCGTTAACGACCAGAAGTATGTCATCAGCGTTGACAACATACGAGACGCAATACGCCTCGTCACAGACTGTAAAGTATCTGGAAGCAAGTTATTTGAAGGAACTACAGCTCGAACTACCTATGTTTTGGGTGTCACGAAAATACGCGAAACGCTTATTTCAGCAGGCGCTGACGGAATTGGCCGAGCCAGGCTCTATAATTCCGTTAGAGGACGACTTTCAAATTCTGAATTTGATGCCGTTATCGAAGTCATGCACGAACTGGGAGCCTTACAGCAATTTGAAATTAAGCTTGGACCTGGACGCCCTTCTACGTTGTATCGAGGAACCAAGCTACTCGCTTCCAAGAAGTTTACAAAGACAGTGTTGGATCGTATGGCTTAGTCAAATTGATCAATGCCACGAGACCAATCAATCCTGGTTACATCAACTTGCTTACCAACTATCTTGCTTAGTTCCATATTCAGGTCTGTCAGAATACCCGCCACATCGTCATACTGACTACGTAACTGAGTCAGTAGTGTATTCCGCATGTCAGTTACCGTCGTCGGTGGGAGTGAAGACAACCTAAGTGCTTCAATTTGCTTCTTAGTGTCGTTAATCCTCGGCACTAGCGTCTGGTCTAACCTAGTTGACACTTTGCTCGCCCATGCAATAAGCGGCGCCATCTGTGGATCAGGACTAATCTTCGGATCAACAGGCATGTCAACTACCTGCCCGCGCGAACGGGTTAGACCAATGTTCTTCAAATCGCTCTTGAACTGAGACAACGGTTTAATCGCTCGCAGTGCGTCATCCGTTCGGTTAATCAACGGAGTTCGTGCTGCGAGTGGATTATTCGCGTCCCACAAGAGAGCATTACCCATCGGAAGGTTCTTCTTCTGTAGTTCGCGCCAATCCTCCGTAACTCTACCAATCACTACATCAGGCGGCAGTCCATCACGCCAAGCGTTCTTACCAGTCAACGCCATCTGCATCATGTTCTGTCCAGCGATACCGAGTAGCGACGTTACCAAGCTCTGAAACGCACGTCCGCTTTGTGTCTCGAACAACGGATCGATTGTAGGACTGACACCTGGCATACCCGGTGGCACAATGTCAGCCGTTGTTGTCATCTTCGAGATGTCGCCAGAACGAGCATTACGGTAAATACGATCCAATGACGGATCGATACTGCGTCCCATAAGGATCGATGGAGGAAGATCGACACCAATCGGCATAGGCGGCGAAAGGAACTGCGAGGCTCCTGTCATCGTCCTGTCCACCGTAGACTGTGTTATGTGCTTACTGAAGAAGTCA
>Ga0116143_10004529_pt1 | contig 13105 bp, 13 predicted proteins | sample AD_UKC034_MetaG_FD_89745 | JGI IMG/M metagenome (GOLD analysis project Ga0116143, IMG submission 89745) | Active sludge microbial communities of municipal wastewater-treating anaerobic digesters from USA - AD_UKC034_MetaG | ecosystem: Engineered > Bioreactor > Anaerobic > Digestate | place: USA...
CGGTGCCGAAATTATTACGCCTATTCGCGATAAGAAACTGAGCCGCGAAGAAGAAGTGAATTATCTGAAGGAAAGAGGAATTCACTTCAGTGCCGAAAAAGCAAAGTACTCTATTAATAAAGGCATCTGGGGTACATCGGTAGGTGGTAAAGAAACATTAAACTCTCTCGGCCAGCTACCGGAAGAAGCCTGGCCCACACAGGTTACCAAACAAGGTAATGAAGCAGTAAGACTCGGATTTAAAAAAGGCGAACTGGTTTCGGTAAACGGAAAAACCTACCAACATCCGGTTGAGGCAATCCATGCCTTGCAGGCTATTGCCGGGCCGTATGGCATTGGCCGCGATATTCATGTAGGCGATACTATTATTGGAATTAAAGGTCGCGTGGGGTTTGAAGCAGCCGCACCCGTGCTCATCATTAAAGCCCATCATGCGCTGGAAAAGCACGTTCTTACCAAGTGGCAGTTAAGCTGGAAGGATCAGCTCGCCCAGTTTTATGGCAACTGGTTGCACGAAGGTCAATACCTCGATCCGGTTATGCGGGATATGGAGGCCTTCCTAACCAGTTCACAACAAAATGTAACAGGCGAAGTTTCCATTACACTCTACCCCTATCGCTTCCAGATCAATGGCATCGAGTCTGCATACGATCTGATGTCGGCTAAATTTGGTAAGTATGGCGAAATGAATTTGGGCTGGACCGGTGATGATGTGAAAGGATTTACCAAAATATTCGGTAACCAGGTAGCAATTTATCATCAGGTGAAGGGAGAAGCAGAAAGTTTAAAGTAGGAAGTTAAAAGTTTAAAGTAGGAAGTTAAAAGGGAAGTTTAGAGTTTAAAGCAACCATTAAACTTTAAACTTTAAACTTTGGCCTTTGAACTTTAAACTTTTCTAAGTTTTAACTAATAAAAAAATGAAATTAAAAGCAGGCATCATAGGCGGAGCGGGCTACACCGGTGGCGAAACATTGCGGCTATTGCTCAATCATCCACACGTAGAAGTTGTATTTGTTCAAAGTCGCAGCCAGGCCGGTAAACCGGTAACAAGCACACACCACGATTTGGTGGGCGAAACTGATTTAATTTATTCAGCAGATTTTAACCAACCGGTGGATGTGTTGTTTCTTTGTCTTAGCCATGGCGAGAGCAAGAAGCTATTGAGTGAACACAGCTTTGCTTCAACCACGCGCATGATAGATTTAGGTAACGATTTTCGCTTAGGCGATAAAGCCGGAGATCGTGAATTTGTTTACGGCTTACCGGAATTTCAGCGTGAAAAAATCAAGCAGGCCAAAAACATTGCCAACCCGGGTTGCTTTGCTACGGCTATTCAACTTGGATTGCTGCCACTTGCACAAGCAGGCTTGTTAACAGAGGTTCATACAACAGGCATAACGGGCTCTACCGGTGCCGGACAAAAGTTGCAAGACACTACACACTTTACCTGGCGCACTAACAATATTTCCGCATACAAAACACTTTCACATCAACACCTGAGTGAAATCAATCAAACATTAAAAAAACTTCAGCCATCGTTTGGCGGACCTGCAAACTTTGTGCCGTGGCGGGGTGATTTTGCGCGTGGCATTTTCGTAACCTCGGTCGTGCGTTCTGCGCTTTCGCTGGAAGAGTTATATATGTTGTATGAAAATTTTTATGCAGCACATCCATTCACGCATGTAAGCAAAGAACCCATTAACCTGAAACAGGTAGTAAACACCAATAAGTGTTTGATCCATCTGGAAAAAGTGGGCAACCAACTTGCTATTCATTCTATAACTGATAATCTATTGAAAGGAGCCAGTGGCCAGGCCGTACAAAACATGAACCTGATGTTTGGATTGGAGGAAAGTGAAGGGATAAGGTTGAAGGGAATTGTATTTTAATAGTAATAAGTTGAACGTTTGAAAGTCTAAAGTATCGTAGGTTGAAAGTTAAAGGATTTGAGTATGCAAAACTTCAAAGAACTGATTGTTTGGCAAAAGGCTCACAAAAATGTGTTGCTGATTTACAACCAAACTAAAACTTTTCCGAAAGAAGAATTATATGGAATTACCAGTCAACTAAGACGTGCCGCTGTTTCTATTCCAACAAATATTGCGGAAGGTAGCGGAAAATCAACCAAAAAAGATTTTGCCAACTACCTACAAACTTCCTTAGGTTCATCGCAGGAAGTTGAATATCTGATTTTATTATGCCTGGATCTTAACTTCATTTCTACTAAAGTGTATAATGAGTTAAGTAACTTAAATAATGAAGTTAAAGCTATGTTAATTTCACTGATCAAAAAAGTGAGGTCTTGAGCATCACTTTAAACTTTTAACTCCCAACTTTCAACTTTATAAAAGTGAAACTATTTGACGTTTACCCCCTCTTCCCCATCGAACCGGTTAAAGCTGTGGGCTCATGGTTGTGGGATAGTGAAGGAAAAAAATATCTGGATTTGTACGGTGGACATGCGGTGATTTCGATCGGACATAACCATCCTCATTTTGTTGAAGCATTGAAAAATCAGTTGGATAAAATCAGTTTTTATTCGAACAGTGTAAAAAATTCAATGCAGGAGAACCTGGCAGAGAAACTTGGTCAGCTATCAGGTTATACAAATCATCAATTGTTTTTGTGTAACAGCGGTGCCGAAGCCAACGAGAATGCGTTAAAACTTGCTTCGTTTATCACAGGCCGCAAAAAGATTATTGCTTTTAAGAAAGCTTTTCATGGTCGCACGTCCGGTGCAGTGGCCGCAACCGACAATCCAAAAATTGTTGCACCCTTCAATACCGGACATGAAATTGTATTTATTCCCCTAAATGATACGATCGCATTTGATCAAGCCATCGATCACACGATTGCTGCCGTTATCATCGAAGGCATACAGGGTGTTGGCGGCATTCAGATTCCGGATGATTCATTTTTAAAACACATCGCACAAAAAACAAAACAGGCCGGAGCCTTGCTGATTCTGGACGAAGTGCAATCGGGTTATGGGCGCACCGGAAAATTCTTTGCTCATCAGCATGCAGGCATTGAAGCTGACCTGGTAACACTTGCTAAAGGAATGGGCAATGGCTTCCCGATTGGCGGTGTGTTGATTCACCCAGCCATTAAACCCTGGAGCGGTATGCTGGGCACCACGTTTGGCGGCAACTACCTGGCCTGCGCTGCCGGTATTGCTGTGCTGGAGGTTATTGAAAATGAAAACCTGATGGCGAACGCTCAAACTTTGGGCGATTTCTGGATGAAGGCCTTAAAAGCGTATCCTTCCATTTTGGATGTACGCGGCCGCGGACTAATGATAGGATTTGACTTACCTGAATCAATGGCTGGCTTGCGCAAGGATTTACTCTTCAAACATCATATTTTTACAGGTGAAGCTAAACCCAATACGGTGCGTTTGTTACCATCCCTTGCCTTATCCAAATCCGAAGCGGAAATTTTTCTCGAGGCGCTTTCTGTTGAATTAAAACCAATAGCGGCTCTATGAAAAATTTTCTTTCAGTAAATGAAGTAGGTGATCTCTCGGCATTGGTGGCAAAGGCATTGGCTTATAAAGCCGATCCGTTTAAGGATAGTAAACTTGGCGAACACAAACGCCTTGGTATGTTATTCTTAAATCCCAGCATGCGCACCCGCATCAGCACACAAATTGCTGCCAAAAATCTGGGCATGGATGCGATTGTATTTAATGTTGGCCAGGATGGCTGGACCCTCGAGTTTGAAGACGAGGCGATCATGAGCGGCACAACCGTTGAACATGTAAAGGAAGCTGCACCCGTGCTCGGAAAATATTTCGACATACTGGGTGTGCGTACCTTCCCATCGCTAAAAAATAAAGAAGACGACTATAGCGAACTCTACATTAACCAGTTTATAAAATACGCGGGCGTTCCGGTGTTAAGCCTTGAGAGCGCCACACTACATCCTCTTCAAAGTCTTACTGATTTAATTACCATTACTGAAACTTTTAAGGAAAAGCGTAAACCAAAAATCGTACTTACCTGGGCTCCGCATGTTAAGGCATTACCCCAATGTGTAGCCAATAGTTTTTCACAATGGATTACTGCCTGGGGCCAGGCCGATTTTGTGATCACGCATCCGGAAGATTATGAGTTGGACAGCAAGTTCACCAAAGGCGCAACGATTACCCATAACCAGGACGAAGCATTGAAAGAGGCTGACTTTGTGTACATCAAAAACTGGAGCACATATAAAGATTACGGCAAAATCTATTGCAACGACCCGGAGTGGATGCTGACAAACAAAAAACTGGCACTCGCCAACAAGGCAAAGATTATGCATTGTTTGCCCGTTCGCAGAAATGTAGAACTGAGCGATGAAATTCTGGATGGGCCAAACAGTATAGTAACACAGCAAGCCGGCAACCGGGTTTGGGCCGCGCAGGCGGTGTTGGCAGAACTTCTTAAAATCAAAAGACAATAGACAAAAATCAGTTGACAATATTGTCAACTGTCAATTGCCTTTTGTCAACTAGTTAAAATATGAACAAACTCTATATAATCAAGATTGGCGGCAATGTCCTTGACGATGAAAAAGCGTTAAAAAATTTTCTCAAAGACTTTGCTTCCATTCAGGCACCTAAGATTCTTATTCATGGTGGCGGAAAAATTGCAACCCGGTTAGGCGATCAACTGGGTATTCAATCCCACTATGTGAAAGGAAGAAGAATTACCGATGGCCCTACGTTGGATCTGGTAACCATGGTGTATGGAGGACTGGTGAATAAACAAATTGTTGCTGCACTGCAATCACATCATTGCAATGCAATGGGTGTAACCGGTGCGGATGGTAACTTGATAAAAGCCAAAAAGCGTCCTGTGGGAGAAGTTGACTACGGTTTTGTGGGCGACATAACCCCCGATAGCGTAAACAGCACACTATTATATTTTCTGCTGAAGCAAAATGTAATTCCGGTGTTTGCACCCCTCACGCACAAAAATGGGATGATGTTGAATACCAATGCCGACACGATAGCTTCTGTGCTGGCCATTTCGTTAAGCAAGCATTTTGATGTGCGTTTGATCTTTTGTTTTGAAAAGCAAGGTGTGCTGCTGGATGTAAACAAACCGGATTCTGTTATCCGCAACCTGAACTTTAATTTGTATAACGATCTATTAACAAAGGGCTCCTTTCACGATGGCATTCTTCCAAAACTCGAAAATGCTTTCAGTGCCATTCAGTCGGGCGTAAAAGAAGTGCTGATTGGTGAACACACCCACTTGCTGGCCAATACCGGATACGACACAAAAGGAACACTCATCACGCAGGCATGAGAGAACACCTTACCTTCATTGCCATCGATTTACTACAGCAACTCGTAGTTACACCTTCTTTCAGTAAAGAAGAAAGCAAGACTGCGGGGTTACTGATGGGTTTCTTTGAACATCATGGGATAAAGGCCTTCCGAAAAGGAAACAACGTGTGGGCCATCAACGAACATTTTGACGCAAAAAAACCAACTCTCCTGCTCAACTCCCATCATGATACGGTAAAACCTAATCCGGGTTATACCCGCGATCCCTTTGCGCCTCATATTGTGGATGACAAACTTTATGGACTTGGAAGCAATGATGCCGGTGGCCCGCTGGTCTCTTTGATAATGACCTTCTTTTATTTCAGCAATCAATCAAACCTGAAATATAACTTAGTAATGGCTGCTACGGCCGAAGAAGAAATTTCGGGCACCGGTGGCATTGAATTGATCTGGAATGATTTACCAAAAATTGATTGTGCCATTGTTGGCGAGCCGACACTAACCAATATTGCCATTGCCGAAAAAGGATTGATGGTGCTGGATTGTGTGGCGAAAGGCAAGGCCGGGCATGCAGCCCGTGAAGAAGGAGTAAATGCCATCTATAATGCGCTAAAAGATATTGAGTGGTTTCGCAACTTTTCATTCCCGAAAGAATCTGAAACTCTTGGTAAAGTAAAAATGTCAGTAACGGTAATTAATGCCGGGCAGGCACATAACCAGGTTCCGGCTGAGTGCAGGTTTACAGTGGATGTACGCGCAACTGATGCTTATTCGTTAGAAGAAATTCTGGAGATCGTAAAGCAACATGTCTCGTGCGAAGTTACTCCACGCTCACTCCGACTCAGACCTTCAGGTATCAGCAACGATCATCCCTTGGTAGTAGCCGGAAAGTCCATCGGCAAAAAACTCTATGGCTCCCCTACTACTTCCGATCAGGCCTTAATTCCGGTACCCTCTATTAAAATGGGACCTGGTGATTCGGCCCGCTCGCACAGTGCCGATGAGTTTATCTACGTGCACGAAATTGAGGCTGGAATTGAATCGTATATTCAACTTTTGGAACAAATTCTTTAACAACAGGTTACCGGTTTCGTGTTATAAGTTTGAATCTTGAATTTAAAATCTTGAATATTGAATCTTTAATCTTAAAGAAATCGGGAACTGAATATGAAACTCTGGAGCAAAGACAAAGAATCGCTTAAAACAGTAACCGACTTTACCACGGGGCAAGACAATGTTCTGGATTTGCACCTTGCTCCGTTTGACGTGTTGGGATCGCTCGCTCACATCACCATGCTTGAAACCATCGGGTTGCTTACTAAACCCGAACTGGATACCCTGCGCATAGCGCTAAAAGAAATTTATGCCGAAATCCAGTCTGGTAAGTTTCAAATTGAAGCCGGTATAGAAGACATTCACTCTCAGGTGGAACTTTTGCTTACCCGCAAACTGGGCGATGTGGGTAAAAAAATTCACAGCGGTCGCTCACGTAATGACCAGGTGCTGGTAGATATTAAACTTTATCTGCGTTATGAAATTGAGCAACTCACACAGGCAATAGAACAGGTTTTTAAATTACTCATCGCGCAAAGCGAAAAACACAAAGACAAATTACTTCCGGGCTATACGCACCTGCAAGTAGCCATGCCTTCTTCGTTTGGTTTGTGGTTAGGCGCTTACGCAGAAAGCCTGGCTGACGATTCCATTACGCTTCATGCCGCGTACCAGGTAGTGAATAAAAATCCATTGGGGTCGGCAGCCGGGTATGGATCTTCTTTTCCACTTAACCGTACACTTACCACACAACTCTTAGGTTTTGATGATTTAAATTACAATGCAGCCTATGCACAAATGGGGCGCGGCAAAACCGAACGCATCGTGGCACAGGCTATGAGCAATGTAGCTGCATCTATCGGCAAGCTGGCAATGGATTGCACTTTGTTTCTGAATCAAAACTTTGCATTCATTTCCTTTCCGGATGAATTGACTACGGGTTCCAGCATCATGCCACACAAAAAAAATCCGGATGTATTCGAATTTATACGGGCCAAGTGTAACAGCCTGCAGGCATTACCGAATGAGTTGAGTATGGTAACCACCAACTTACCATCCGGTTACCACCGCGATTTGCAATTGCTAAAAGAAAAACTCTTCCCGGCCATCCAAACCCTGAAGGATTGCTTGCACATGACACACCTTATGATTTCTTCCCTGCAGGTGAAAGAAAATATTCTGGCCGATGAAAAGTACAAATATTTGTTTAGTGTAGAGGAAGTAAACAAACTGGTATTGGGCGGTATGCCCTTCCGGGATGCTTATAAAAAAGTAGGCCTGGATATTGAACAAGGAAAATTCAGTTACACAACCCACATTAACCACACACACGAAGGAAGTATTGGCAACCTGATGACTGCCAAAATTGAGTCTAACTTTCAGGAGATTCTGAAGCGCTTTGATTTTCAAAAGGTAAACCGGGCAATTACTGATTTATTGAACTAAGAGCATGAGCCCGGAAACCATTCTTCAAATTATTTTAGGCATCGCGCTATTAAGTTACGCCTTTGACCAACTCCTCGATTATTTGAATCTGAAAGCGCTTCGGAAAGACATACCAGAAGAAATTGCAACCTTCTATAATCCAGAAAAATATAACCGATCGCTTGACTACCAGCGCACACAGGCCAGGTTCTCCTTTATTACGGCCGCATTTGGTTTTATCCTGTCGTTTACAATGCTGGCTACCGGTGGTTTTGGCTGGATTGATTCTCTGGTAAGGCCACACTTTCCGAATGAGATCGTACTGGCGTTGATTTTTTTTGGTGTGATTATGATCGCTTCGGATCTGCTTACATTGCCCTTTCAATGGTACAGCACCTTTGTAATTGAAGAAAAGTTTGGATTCAATAAAACCACTCCCAAAACATTCATTGCTGACAAAATAAAAGGGTATGCATTGGGTGCGATTGTAGGCGGGGGATTACTGGCGCTGCTCATTTACCTCATACAATGGATTGGCCCTGACTTTTGGATATGGTTTGGAATGGTGGCAGCCCTGTTTATCCTGATTGTAAACATGTTTTACACTACCCTCATTTTGCCTTTGTTCAACAAACTCACACCCCTGGCAGAAGGTGATTTAAAAACGGCCATCACTACCTACGCAAAGCAGGTTGACTTCCCGCTCGAAAACATCTTTGTCATGGATGGCTCAAAGCGATCGGCCAAAGCCAACGCCTTCTTTTCCGGCATTGGAAAAAAGAAAAAGATTGTACTTTACGATACTCTCATCAACAATCACACTACCGATGAACTGGTGGCGGTTCTGGCGCATGAAGTCGGGCACTTCAAAAAAAAGCATATCATCCTCACCTACCTGATTTCGATATTGCAGGTATTCTTCGTGTTGTTCGTGCTATCTACGATGGTGTTTAATGAAAAACTTTCTGCGGCATTGGGAGGATCACAACAAGCCATTCACCTCAACCTGATTGCATTCACTATACTCTTCTCTCCTATTTCCGGCATCACCGGACTCCTGATGAGTATGCTGAGTCGCAAAAATGAATTTGAAGCCGATGCCTATGCAAAAAATACATTTGACGGAACTGCCCTTGCCAACGCTTTGAAAAAGTTATCGGTAGATACCCTCAGCAATCTCTATCCCCATCCGTGGTATGTATTCTTTCATTACTCCCATCCTCCCCTGCTAAAGCGGTTACAAGCCCTGGAATTAAGATCATAGATTTCCACAATGCGTTCAAAAAAACCTTACCGAAAAATATTCATCACGTTGGTGGTTTTGATAACGCTGCTTAGCTATGTGAGTTTACGAATTCCACCACATATTTTCTGGCCGGCTGCATTTTTATCTTACGGAATACCCCTTTTTGTTTTTCTCAATCTTGTACTTTTCCTGCTCGCATTAAAACAAAAAAGACTAACGGCCTTCCTTTGGTTTTTGTTGTTTGCTGCAGGAGTTCCGAGTTTGCTTCGCACCATACGGTTTAATTCAGATCATAACCTAAGGGGCACAACTCGTGTATTAAGTGTAAACGTTAGCTTGTTCTATAACAAGAAAAAGCACGAGCAATTTTCAAGTGAAATAATAGAATGGGTACTAAAGGACAGTTCATCTGTCAAATGCTTACAGGAGTTCGTTACAAATCCGAAAGGGGCTAAATCCGACATTACCGGAAGGCTAAAGAGCCTTGGATACCAAGGATACGTGTACCAGGCTTTTACTGGTAAGCAAGATCAAATTCCTGGAATTGCCATCTTCACAAGAGGTACAATCATCAATTCTGGAGTTGTTTGGCAAGACTCGAAAACTATAAATGCTGCTATTTTTGCGGATATCAAGTTTAACAACAAGGTAGTAAGGATCTATAACATTCATCTTTCTTCCATGAATTTCAGAGCTCGCCCTACAGATATTTATGGTAAATTGAATTATGTCTTCAACCGCCTTAAAACCGGATCCATAAAACGATCAAAACAACTCCATGCAATTTTTAACCACATGAAAACCTCACCCTATCCGTTTTTAGTTTGTGGTGACTTTAACGAAACCCCCTACAGCTACGTCTATTCCCGAATGAGGCGTGAACTTACCAATGCTTTTGAAGAACGAGGGAATGGATTTGGATTTACGCTAAACCAGAAGCCTTATTTTCTGCGCATCGATCACCAGTTTTTTAGTAAGGGATTTAAACTCCAGAAATATAGCGTTGATAGGACCATGACCACATCCGATCATTTCCCGACTTACGGTTATTACATTTTACCTTAACAACATGACCACCGAGTTATTTCTTCGTTACGTTCACTTTGTAAGCATTTTTGCCATTGTTGGATCGCTTGTTTCAGAATACAGCCTTCTGCAAAAGCAACTTCCCCGTAAAACTATTGCAAAAATTGCCCGCATCGATTCGGTTTACGGATTGGCTGCCGTTACGTTGTTAGCAGCCGGCCTCACACTCTGGTTGGGCGAATTTGGTAAGCCTGCTGTATTCTACAGCAAGAACTGGATCTTTCATACCAAGCTAACCTTGTTCGCACTCATTGGATTGTTATCCATCTACCCAACGATATTCTTTCTCAAAAACAGGAAGGGCAACCCGGAAGAACTGGTACCCATTCCTAAATCAGTTTGGCTATTAGTGCGGTTGGAATTACTACTGCTATTCATCATCCCATTGCTGGCAGGGCTCATGTCGCGCGGTGTGGGGTACATGGGCAACCCGATGTAATTGCCTTGATAAAGTAGGTTACAGGATTTTTCTAATTTTATTCAAACTTCCAAAACATGAGATTCCTTCTACTCCCGATTATTGTTTGCTTGATAAGCTGCGAAAAAAAGCAAGTTGAGTCTGAAAAACCGGTTTGGTCTGATGAATTTGATACAGCAGGCAAACCCGACACAACCAAATGGAATTACGATATGGGCGATGGCTGCCCCGATGTGTGCGGGTGGGGAAACAACGAAGCGCAATACTACACAGCCGATAACAAAAATGTTCGGGTTGAAAATGGCAACCTGATTATTGAAGCACATAAAGATTCCCTGGGAGGGAAAGCATATACATCAACCCGAATCGTGAGTAAACACAAAGGCGACTGGCTGTATGGAAGAATTGAAGTACGAGCCAAACTACCAAAAGGCAAAGGAACCTGGCCTGCCATCTGGATGCTTTCCACCGATTGGATTTATGGCGGCTGGCCTGCCAGTGGCGAAATCGACATTATGGAACATGTTGGATATGACCCGGGCGTAATTCACGGCACCATCCATACCGAAAAATATAATCACATTAAACAAACTCAGAAGGAAGGAAAAATAACAATTGCTGATGTGATGGATCAATTTCATGTGTACGCCATTGATTGGACAAAAGACAAGATCGATTTTTTTGTTGATGATAGCCTGTACCACTCCGTAACACGCGATCCACAAGATGATTTTAACGGCTGGCCGTTCGATCAGAAGTTCCACTTGATTATGAACATTGCTGTAGGCGGAAACTGGGGTGGCAAAGAAGGTATTGATGATTCCATCTGGCCACAGCGAATGGAGATAGATTATGTGCGGATTTATCAATAAAGGTTTATGCGAATACTCTTGTTCGGTTTCTTGCTGTTAAGTTTTGTTTCCTTTGGTCAGAAAGATGAAGCAACCGTAGATCAATTGCATCGGAAAAAATTTAACTGGCTTATCAATAAAAATTACGATTCGCTCAATCAACTGCTGCACGAACAGGTTAACTACATCCACTCCAACGGCTGGGTACAAACCAAAAAGGAAGTTATTGAGGATTTAAAAACGGGTAAACTAAACTATACCCAAATTGAAGTTATAGAGGCAACAACTTCAATTTACAAGAATACGGCTGTAGTATCAGGTAAAGGTCGCTTCCGCGGACTCATGCCCGATAAATCAGAGTTTAACCTGAGTTTATTCTATACAGAAGTTTATGTTAAAGTTGGTAAAGAATGGAAGTTGTTTAACCGGCTCGCCACTAAAATCACGCTTTAGTTCCGGCCAAGATCCACTAATTTATTCCGTTCGTTTTGAAGTTCGCGCGATAATTTGGATTGCCGCTCTAACGCTTTTCGTTTGTATTCTTCAAACTCGTGCGTTAGCGAATCAGCAACCTGGGTTTTATCCTTCACGGTTGTTTGTAGAATTTTTAATCTTGCCAAAATACCCACAATTACAGTAAGCAAACCGGCTACTACCGCGATCGTGATAATTAAGAAAACACTTTTTCTGAAATGAATTCCAAAAACAGAAATATGTTCACTATCAAACGTAATACCTTCTACGGATGCCTGCTGGTTAGCAAGTTCCTGACGCGAAGCCGCAAGTTCAGCCTGAAGATCAACTACTTTTTGGCGTTCAGCAACCAAAAGAGATTCTTTCTTGCTGATTGAATCCACGGTGATTTTCCAAAAACCATCCAGTATATATTCTTTAATTACTTTATAATCCTCATACGTCTGCGAATTGGTCTTCATTACCTGATAACGTTCTTTCAAATCAAGTTCCGCATTACTCTCCAACGCCTTGGCGGCAAGTTGGGCATTCAACAGGTGTGGAAGGATAAGAGCAACCAGGAAGATAAGCCTTTTCATGTGTTTGCATTTTTAGTATTTAAAAGGTTACAGGAGTTTTTCTTCAATCTTTTTCGTTAGCGAAGTAAAATTATCCTGACCTTTCAATAGATAACAACTTAGAATTGGCCAATCTACTGCCCTCCCCAATCTTAAACAAGGCAGGCTGGATTAGCAGCCTCATAAGCCGATTAAATGTGCATTATACGGATGGATGGCTATTTTCGCTTTAATACAATCTGCGATTGCTCTGTGCTAACAATCCGGTTGAACAACTCTTTTAATGCATGGTATTCTTCCGGTGAGTAAACAGATTTGGAAATTTGAAGCACGCTGGTAAGCGACAACTTATTTGAAGTATTCGCAATATTACACAAGTACCGACCTCCGCCCTGAGGCAAGGCCAAGGCAGTACTTTTTGGCAGGTCTTCCACAAGATACGTATCCGGAATTTCCAGATTTAACATGAATGTGGTTTCAAGAGGCGCACCAAAATCCACCGGATAAAATCTTTCATTGCTTTTAAATGGGTTTGATTCCCACTGGCGAATAAAAAAAGGATTGAGATAAAGTATATCGGGCGTAAAGGACTCAACCGTTACCTTTAACTTAAATTTTTCCAGCACTGGTTTTGAGATGTCCGTTACATTTTCCACCTCATATTCCAGAATTTCATAATCATGCGAACGCTTCTCCAGTTCTGCCTGGTATTTTTCTTTC
>Ga0116143_10004538_pt1 | contig 13090 bp, 8 predicted proteins | sample AD_UKC034_MetaG_FD_89745 | JGI IMG/M metagenome (GOLD analysis project Ga0116143, IMG submission 89745) | Active sludge microbial communities of municipal wastewater-treating anaerobic digesters from USA - AD_UKC034_MetaG | ecosystem: Engineered > Bioreactor > Anaerobic > Digestate | place: USA...
ACCCAAGACTGCTTTTGTATTAACGAAAAGGTTTGCTGGTATAAAACTCGCTTGACCAAAAAATTCACGCACAATCCCGAGCTGACCAACGCCAGCCAGAATTACGAGTAAGAGTCCAATAAATAACATTGACTGAAAAACCACGCGCAGTTTTTTGCGTTTTCCCCACATGATTCCACTATACTTTAATTTAAACACCGCGAGCAAGCGAATTGACAAATTAGCAAAGAACCACTATGATTGCTAAGTCATGATAGATTTATCACCAAGACAAATTCAAATATTGCGTGCTGTAATCGAGGAATTCATTAAATCGGCAGAGCCGGTTGGTTCAGACACCATTGATAGACGATTTAGTATTGGTGTTTCACCAGCAACAATTCGCAACGAAATGGTTCAACTCACCAAACAAGGGTATCTCAACAAATCGCACAGTAGTTCGGGCAGAATTCCCACTCCGCAAGCACTCAAACTCTATGTCAATGAATTAATGAAAGAAAAAGAGCTCACTGTAGCAGATGAAGTTGCCGCTAAAGAGCAGGTCTGGAAAAATCGTCGAGAACTAAATCACTTACTCAGACAAATTGCAGTCGTGATGGCCCAGCGCACACACGCTCTTGGTATTTCTATGGTTGATGACGATGAGCTCTATCACGCAGGGTATGCTAATTTACTCGCTATGCCTGAATTTGCCGATATCAACGTGATGAAAAAAGTGCTGGAAATGATTGAGGAACTCAGGATGCTCGAACAGCTTTTTTCATTTGCAGCAAACGAAAATCAAGTTCAGGTGATATATGGTCAAGAACTTGGCAATAAATATCTTGCTCACGTGGGAATTATTCACACCTCGTTTGAGGTAGCAGGCCATCAGTGTCGAGTTGCAGTAGTTGGTTCCAATCGATTTGATTATCCCTATGTCATACCTTTTATGAAATATGTTAGAGAGCTTGTTAAAGAGTTAGTAGAGTAATTTATTCACACTCACGTTGTATGCATAAACCGAAAACTACAGTTAGTCATGTCACTCACGATGGTCAGGCAGTCGCTGGTATTGGCAAATTTATGGTTGGGGTGGGCGCAGTTATCGAATTAGGTACATCTGGTACTTTTTTGGTAATGAAACGACAAGATGAATTTCATCATGGAGCCTGGGAAATCGTATATGGCAGATTGGATCAGCATGAAGATTTGGTAACAGGTTTGAAGCGAGAAGTACGAGAAGAAACCGGGATTTCACAACTTGAAGTGCTCGATCATTACTCACAATGGCATTTTTATCGAGGCAAAAAAACCGCAGAGACCGAAGTAATTGGAATATCATTTTCTTGTCGGACTAATCAAGAAGAAATTAAGCTCTCCACAGAGCACTCGGAATATGCTTGGGTAACTGCTGAGGAAATGTTGAAATTGTCAACGGTGCCAGATATTCATGCAGATATGAAAAAATATCTTGAATACCGTGACCGGCAAGCCAAGCTAGAACAGTCTCAGGCGGTAGCCACTCGAGCATTAGCAGACTACCAAAATTTAGTACGTCGCCATCAAGATGATCGGCAAAAATTCGCTCAGTTGGCGAATTTAGATTTTATTACTTCTCTACTAGAACCCTTAGAACATTTGCAGCTTGCCTCAGCTCAACTAAATGATAAGGGATTACAGATGATCGTTGCGCAATTAGTTGAGAGATTAAAAGCTCAGGGTTTAGAACCAATTAATCCCATCGGATTGCCTTTTGATGTGACCACAATGGAAGCAGTTGATTCTAAGGGAGAAGGTAAAATAGTTGAAAATGTAGTTAAAATTGGATGGAAGCTGAACGATCACGTCATTCAGCATGCCAAAGTAGGTTTGGTTTGAACTAATTAGCAGTCTATTGACAAGAGTGCTAATTTGGTGCATACTTCACCGCGTAACAACATACTTAGTTTGTAGAAAGGACTATATGGCAAGTTCAGGCAAAATCATTGGTATCGATTTGGGTACTACTAATTCCGCAGTGGCGGTTATGGAAGGTGGTTCACCTAAAGTAATCCCCAGCGCAGAAGGTCGTAATACATTTCCTTCAATTGTTTCTTTTAAAGGTAGTGACGTATCTGTTGGAGATATAGCCAAACGACAGATGGTGCTCAACCCAAAGAAGACTGTCAACTCAGTCAAGCGATTTATGGGACGTAAGCTAAATGATGGCGCAGTCAAAGCTGCACTCAAGCACGTAGCTTATTCGATTGTCGAAGGTAAAGATGGCATGGCAATGGTGGAAATCGATGATAAAAAGTATTCTCCACAGGAAATTTCTGCCAAAATCTTAGCAAAAGCTAAGCATGATGCTGAAAGTTATTTGGGAGGAACAGTAGATCGTGCTGTAATTACAGTACCTGCCTACTTTGATGATTCGCAGCGTCAGGCTACAAAACAAGCTGGAGAAATCGCCGGCTTGACAGTAGAGCGAATTGTAAATGAACCCACCGCCGCCGCATTAGCATATGGTTTAGATAAAAAAGGTTCAAAGACTATTGCGGTGTACGATCTAGGTGGTGGCACGTTTGATATTTCTATTTTGGAAATCGGTGATGGTGTCTTTGAAGTGAAATCTACCAATGGAGACACGTTCCTAGGTGGTGATGATTTTGATAACATTATTATTGAATGGATCGTTGAAGAATTCAAAAAAGAGCAAGGAAAAGATTTGAGCAAAGATCCCCAGGCTTTACAAAGAATTAAAGACTCAGCCGAAAAAGCTAAAATTGAACTTTCAAGTGCTCAACAAACCGAAATTAATCAGCCATTCATTACTCAAGGTGACGGTGGTCAGCCATTGCATTTAACTATGACGCTGACGCGTTCAAAGCTTGAAGAATTAGTGGATCCTTTAATTAAGAAATCTTTTGAACCAGTCAAAAAGGCGCTCAAAGATGCCAAGCTAGATCCAAAGGATATCGAAGATGTGGTGCTAGTTGGTGGACAGACTCGTATGCCAAAAATTCAGGACGAAGTGGAGAAGTTTTTTGGCAAAGCTCCCCACAAAGGTGTGAATCCTGACGAAGTTGTTGCAGTTGGTGCGGCTATCCAAGCTGGAGTCATTGGTGGCGATGTCACTGATGTGGTGCTGCTTGATGTCACACCATTAACTTTAGGACTTGAAACTCTTGGTGGGGTTAGAACCGCATTAATTGATCGTAATACCACAATTCCTACCAGTAAATCTCAAGTGTTTTCTACTGCGGCTGACAATCAGACTCAGGTGGAAATTAATGTGCTCCAGGGTGAGCGCGAGATGGCTGCAGACAATAAATCGCTCGGTCGCTTTATTCTTGATGGTATTCCTCCCGCCATGAGAGGTATGCCGCAAATTGAAGTCACATTTGATATTGATTCAAATGGAATTCTACATGTGACTGCCAAAGATAAGAATACCAGTAAGGAGCAGAAGATAACGATTCAAAACTCAACTAATCTTTCTGATGAAGAAGTAGAGCGCATGAAGAAAGAAGCTGAGGAACATGCAGAAGAAGACAAGAAGAAAAAAGAACTTGTTGAGGCAAAAAATCAAGCCAATTCAGTTGCTTTTGAAATGGAAAAGCAGCTCAAGGAATATGGAGACAAGCTAGAAGCTAAAGATAAAGAGCAAATAGAAAAAGATGTGCAAGCGCTCAAAGATTTGGCAGCCAAAGATGATACTACCAAGGAACAGCTAGAAAAAGCGGTTGAAGAAACCTATAAATCTGCTCAGAAAATTGGTGAAGTGATGCAAAAGGCGCAAGCAGAAGCTGCGAAAACTCCTGATGCAGAGACAAAAACTGAAGGTGACGATGCTGAAGATTCTGCCAAAAAAGACGACAAAAAAAGCAAGAAAAGTGCTAAAGACGATGGAGAAGTCGAAGAAGGCGAAGTCGTAAAAGAGTAATAAGGATACATTTGGTCGCTGCTGTCTTGAAAAGTCTACAGAGGGTAGGGCTGTTTGCTCTGATAGTGGGATCGTTTTATCGATTTCTGCCAGCTCAAGTATTTGCACAAGAATTAACCTCACCTCCAGCCAATATCTTGTTAGTTAACCAAGTTAGGGGTGCCGAGTGTTGTCAGGCAGGTAGCTCATCCACATTGTTACAGCAACTAACTATTGCTCAAAGTCTTAATCTACCCACAACGTTCTCTTTGCGATATGACGTTCTCAATGATCTAGATTTTCTTGCAATAATTAGAGCTACGCAGGATTCCGATCTGATTCGTTGGGGTTTGTTTTTTGAGGTAACTCCAATGCTTGCGGAAGACGCCGAAGTTCCGTATGACGGTACGCCAGCAACTTGGTCAAGAGCTCAGCATGCGTTTCCATTGGGTTATACACCAGACGAGCGATTGCGGTTGTTGAATACTGTGATGGCCAAATATTTAGAGGTTTTTCAGGAAAAACCTGAGTTGGTTACTGCGTGGATGTTGGATGCGACAACCGCACAACTCTTAAAAAATACATATGGCGTTAATCTGGTGCAGATTACTAGAGAACAATGGGGGACTGATAGTTACACTTTGTATGGCGGTCCGGTTCATTATCCGTATCGCGCCAGCAACAGCTGGTTGCTGGCGCCTTCACAATCTGATGCCAATATTTTAGTAATTCGTCAAACCATCACCGATCCCCTCTGGAATTATGGTGATCGTTTCTCTCGTTTTACGAGTCAACCAAATGATTTCACTCAGGACGGAAAGTCGATTGAGTATTTTCGTTCTCTGTTGGAGCAGACAATTAATCAACCAGTTGGTCAACGGGGATGGGGATTAATTGGTTTAGAAAATTCAATGGAAGATGACTACCAACAGTTGTATTCACAGCAGCTAAAAATTGTCGCTGAGTTGAGAGATCAAAATAAGCTTCAAGTAACCACGCCCAACCAGTTGACAAAAACAAAACGGACCAGTGTTGAAATGTACACCGGATCAGATTTAGTTCGAGGTACGAATGCAAAAGTTGCTTGGATTACTACTCCAGTTTATCAAGCACGAGTGCGACTAGATGAGAATCAACTGTATATTGATGATCTGAGGTTGTACTCAGAATCCATCTCCGATCCATACGTGAATTCTCCAGCACGTTCAAGGGGATATTGGATCACCCCATTTTTATTAGATGGATCACGATTCAATCAAGCTGAGAATCAAGAAAACTATCAAGCGTGGGAAAAGGGCGTTATTTCACCGCTTGATCCCACAAACGATGTTTCCTCATCCCCACAGCGACTAGAATTGGGTTCAGTAAATCAGATCGAATCTAAACTTTGGAATGAGTATTGGTCAAAAACCAACAACAACGTGCAATTCTTTGATGGAGAAAAAAAGATAATTTTTTCTTCGAACTCTATCTTGCTAGAGAATTGGACGATTGATGAAATTAAGTATGTAGCGCCTTCTGAAATTACCCCATCCACAACATTTAATCGTGAAGAAAACTCGTTTAATCTTACTTGGTCTAACCTAGAAAAAGATGCTTGGAAATTAATTGGAAACTGCGAAGATGATTCTTGCGAATTATCTTTTAGCATTTCTGCGCAAGCAGCGATTGACTCTCGAAATCTATTTCCAGCATTCATGTTTCCTGAACAACTGGTTAATGTTGTAGATTCAGCCAAATCTACTATATATTTACACAATCAATACGTGGTGAAGGGAAAACAACTAGCTCGAATAGTGTTTATCCCAAGATCAACAAGTGGCATATCTGTCGAAATCGATCATCCGCTCAAATTTCAAACTAGTAATACTCTCAGTCTTGATGAAGTGAGGCCTGATATGTTATCTCAACCTGTTCAGTTTTATGATTTTTCTGCTCTCGAGCCGGGCGAAACTATGATATCAACTTCAGATTATGATCTCAATTTTTCTGCTTCAGTCTCTGTTGCGCCTGACTGCAAGAAAGAAATTCTAGTATGTGCAACACATCCAAAGTGGTTAATTTGGTACATACAATCATTCATACAGTCGCGTGTTCAGTTGCAAGAGCAATCTGAATTGCCTTGGTTGAAAGTCTAAGGTATTGTATGATAGCAAGCATGAAACTATCTGTAATCGTTCCCGTCTTTAACGAAGAAAAAACAGTGGGGAAAATGTTGTCTAAGTTGATAAAAGTCGCTGATGTATATGAAGTTATCGTGGTGGACGATGGCTCATCAGACAATTCGGCCAAAGAAATTAATAAGATTACAAGTAAAAAAATTCAACTATTTTCTAAAAAAAATGGAGGTAAAGGAAGTGCAATTCGCTTCGGATTAACTAAAGTCAGCGGATCACACGTGCTCATTCAAGATGCGGATTTGGAATATGATCCTGAGGATATTCCAATTTTGACCGAACCAGTCAAAAAAGGCAAAGCTGAAGTGGTTTACGGATCAAGATTTTTAGGTCCACACTTAAATTTATTGTATTGGCATCGTGTTGGCAATGGATTATTAAATTTTCTGATTAATATTCTGTTTAATACAACGTTGTCTGATATGGAAACGTGCTACAAACTAATTCCTACCGAGAAATTGAGGGCAATTAATCTCAAAGCTAATGATTTTGATATCGAACCAGAAATAACCTGCAGATTGTTAAAGCGCGGAATACGAATCTATGAAGTTCCAATTAGCTATGTTGGTCGCGATCATTCTCAGGGTAAAAAAATCACTTGGAGGGATGGTTTTGCCGCAGTCTGGGTGATATTGAGAGAACGCATATTTTAGATTAGCAGTATGTGGAAAATAGTACTAAGTCGATGGGCGAAATATTGGTTTCCGATTAGTATTGGATTACTTTTAATTTCACTAAGATTTTATCCGCTTTTGTTGGGTAAGTCATTACTCTTTGGTGATAACTATTCCTTAATGGTCCCCGGTAAACTTTTTTCGGCTCATTGGTTATCGAGGGGAATTGTGCCACTATGGAATCCAACGCAATTTGCTGGGATTTCTTGGGTGGGGGATATCAACCAATCTTTGTTGTATCCGTCAACCATACTATTTGTTGTGTTTTCTGCTGGCACTGCCCTATCAATTACGTTGGTTGGCCACTTACTATTTTCATTTGTTGGAGCCTATTTTTTAGCCAGAGAACTCAGTCCAAAAATTACTTACATTGGATGGTTGCTTTCAGCAGTACTCTGGTCATTTTCGCCACAATTAGTTGGTGCGATGAATAATCTTGCAACTTTGCAGTCGTTAAGTTATGTCCCCTGGATAGTTTTGAGCTGTTTACATTTTAGTCGGAGGCGAAGGAACAGCTGCTGGTATTTACCACTTTTGATAACCTTACAGCTACTCGGTGGCTATCCGCAACATGTGCTTTTTAGCGTACTGTTTGGTGTAACACTCTCATGGTTGCTCCAAGATAAACTTTCAGTAAAAAAACTGAGTGCTCAGATGCAGTATTTTGGTAGATGGAGTGCGGTTGGAGCAATCACACTTTTGCTGTCTGCTTTCGTCTGGTTACCGTTTTTACAAAATCTTAACCAATCAACTAGAACACTGCAAACCGCTGAGCAAGCTCAAACTGGTTCTCTACGACTGGATGATCTAATTAAAATAGTCACTCCAACTTTTTTTGACAATCCAAGTGTTGGTTACAAATGGGGTCCTGGCTGGAACCAACCAACCAATCTTGTGGTGTATTTTAGTTGGGTTGGTTTAATTGCGACCCTGTGGTTGCTGTTGCAAGCGAAAAAACAAAAACTTGATTTGATTCTATTTGGGAGCATCCTTGTTTGTCTGTTATTTTCTTTTAGTGAGTCCTTACCATTTTTTTCACTATTGCAGGGTATGCCCATCATTGGTTCATCAAGGGGAGTGACTCCAATACTCTCTATAGCAACCTTGGCGGGCTCACTGCTCGTTTCCCGAGCTCTTTTATTAATGAAGCTTTCTCCTGTTACTCAGAGAAAATATTTTATCGTAGTACTACTCATGACTTTGCTATTTGGACTGCAATATATATATTCAAAATTTAATTTTACTCAAATATGGACTTTCGCAAACTCTGTTTTGGGCGGAGCTTTTGATAACAGTATGTTTCACACAATTGAGAAGGATAGGGTACTCAGCAACTCAATTTTGTTCAGTCTCAGTATTCAAAGTCTTTTGTTATTTCTGACCTCCTGGTTTTTGTTACACAAGCGGAAGATGTATATTGTGATTCTGATTATTTGTTTTGATCTTGTTTTTTTTACTAAGCAGTATTATGTATTTGGTCCAGCTGCGTTCTATGAGCCACCAAAAGTTACCGAAGCACTAGTACGAGTCGAGGAGGAGCTAGGTCACAATTTTCGATTGCTTACTAGAAACTACAACGCGCCATACGCAGACTTTGGAGCCTATGCTGATGCATTGATTGTGAGGCAGCCATTTTCTGATTCATTTGTGGATGCGCAAGAATTATCGAATTTTTCTGTGGCTCTCAAAATGAAGGAATTATTAACTCCAGGATGGAATACGCCATTTAATATACCGACTATTAATGGGTATACAACATTATTGCCAGCTTCAATATCAATAGATTTTAGTAATACTTCTAGTGAGCATGGTATTAATCGATTGCCAGAAATTTCGACTACTAATGGACAGTTAAAAAAATGGGCAGTTGGCTATTATTTAGTTGATACTTGGTATCCCGACTATGGCGAGTTGTTTCCCGAGAATTTAGTTGCTAGTGGGGAAGGTTGGAAATTGTATCAACTACCCAATACATTATCCAGAATTCGTTATGGGAGCGGTGAGAGCGCAGAGATCTCCGCTTTTCATGAGAATTCCAACGAATTAGTTATGACGATTGAGTCAGACCGTGAGCAAGATTTGGTTGTAGCTGATCGCTATGATCAGGATTGGAAAGCGATTGTGAATGGCAAATCGGTAAAAGTCTCTGACGTCGATGGCATGCGCTCAATTCCCCTGGAGTTGGGAATGAACCAGATTCGTTTGTGGTATTCTCCAACCCTATTTTATGTTGGTTTGTTTGTATCTGGTTTGACTGGCATTACTTTGTTGCTATGGATAGCTGTCCGAAGTAGTCTTTGGCAGACAAAGTAATTGTCTGCTAGACTTCATCAAACTCACTTGTTACAATGAGCCCTTATTATGGGAACCAAACGTGATTATTACGAAATTCTTGGGTTAACCAAGACTGCATCGGATGCTGAAATTAAAGCAGCCTATCGTAGCTGGCTTTAAAGTGGCATCCAGACAAAAACCCAGATAATAAAAAAGATGCAGAAGAAAAATTCAAAGAAATAAATGAGGCATACCAAGTGCTGTCGGATGCCAAGAAGAAGCAATCGTATGACCAGTTTGGCCATGCGGCGTTTGATGCTGCCAGTGGCATGGGCGGCAACCCGTTTGCCGGTGGATTTCGTCAGGGTCCATTTACTTGGTCATATACCACTAGTGGCCAAAACCCAACTGGCGACTTTGATTTTTCTGATCCATTTGAAATCTTTGAACAGTTTTTTGGCGGTGGTTTTGGCCAGCAAGTCCAACGAAGACCGCGATATTCCCTGCATATCGATTTCTTTGAAGCCATTCGTGGAGTGACCAAAGAAGTCACTATAGAAGGCAAAAAGCACACTATCAAAGTTCCAGCGGGAGCTAACGATGGTACGCGCCTTCGGTTTGATGATTTTGATATCACTATCGACGTGGGATCTCACGCACATTACAAGCGCGAGGGCAATGATTTATTTATGGATCACTCCATTCCTTTTTCTTTAGCAGCTCTGGGTGGAACAACTGAGGTTAAAACGGTAGATAATTCGTTAAAATTAAAAGTGCGTCCAGGAACAGCGTCTCACACCATGGTTCGATTGAGAGGAGAGGGGGTGCCACACTTGCAACGCGGTGGCAAAGGTGATTTATACGTCCGGTTAATTATTTCCGTACCAGAAAAACTAAATAGAGAGCAACAAAAACTCATTAAAGAATTGCAGGAGCTTGGAGTCTAGTCCAATTAACTAATTGAATTGTGTAGCAGTCCAGCGTCTTTTTCTTTTTTATACCGTTTATGAAGAAGCTTATATTGTTCTTCGTTGTACGTGGGTAGAGTAAAAATAAAGGTTGAACCTTGGTTTTCACCTTCGGACTCTGCCCAGATTTTACCTCCGTGCAGCTCGATGATAGATTTAGAGATGTATAAGCCCAGCCCAGTACTTTCTGTGGAGGGATGATTAGACTGAAGCGAATCTTTGACAAAACCAAATTTGGTAAACAACGCTGAGAGATACGATTTATCTATTCCAATTCCACTATCCTTAATTATCATAGAAACAAAGCCCTTTTGATGTTTATAGGAAATTTCGATAGTGCCTTTTTCTGGAGTAAATTTAAGGGCATTATAAATAAGGTTAATAATTACTTCCTTAATTTTGTCTGGATCGGCTAGAACTGCTGGAAGTGCTTTTTCAGTGGAATATTGGTGGACAATTTTGATATTTTTCTCTTTTATCTTAAGCTGTAATTCAATCAAAATATCATTTGTCATTTCTGGAAGTTGAATTTTTCTCACATCCAGCAATATACGCCCAGAGTCTATTCTTGAAACATTTAACATGTCAGTAACTAATTTTGTTAGCCTGTTTGTTGATTGATAAGAGCGCTCAGTGTAATAGCGTTGCTTTTCGGTTAGTTTGCCCCCCTTATCGTTCAGTAGCATCCACTGGTAATTGCGGATAGACGTGAGTGGGGTTCGTAACTCATGGGAAGCAATTGAAACAAACTCATCTTTGACTTGATCGAGCTCTTTTAGTCTCTCATTGGCAGCCTTTAAATTTTTTGTTGCATGGTCAACTTCATTTTTGAGCGTGACGTTAAATTCTCTAATTTCTTCGTAAGCGAGTGAATTATTAATGGCAATGGAAAGCTGGTGTGTAAAGATTTCTAATACCTGAATGTCGCTACTATTGAAGATATCTCCAGACGATTTTTGACCAAGGACCAATATTCCATGACGTACATTTTTGACCGTAATAGGAACTACAACTGCTGCATGGAATTTTCGCAAGGTGTCTTTTACAACGCCCTCTTCTAAATCTTCAAAGATGAGAGGTTTTGTTTTTGCTTTTTGAGCTAGCAAGTTGACAGATTCGACATCAAAATGAAAGTAATCTTCGTTACCAACTTTTTCAGTAGCATAAATACTGTTTTCGTTAGTAATAACAAATGCAGCATCCGCAATAGACATTGATTCCGTCAATTCCTTTAACACTTTTTTTGTTAAATGAGATAAAGAAATATTTGATCGTAAAATTTGACCAAGTTCTTCCAGTAATACTTGGGGAGAATACGATTTTTTATAAAAGAGTTTTTGAGTAAGATTTTGAATTAATTGCTTGAGTGGATTAAATGAAAAAGCAATTAAAATTGCGATTGCGACGGAAATCTGCGACTGAATAGATTTGGGTACATGCGATGTGATGGTAAAAAGGAACAATGCATAAAAGGAGGTGATGATAAGGATAAGTAATGCGTAGGTAACTGCTCGAACTGCAAGCAACCCAATATCCAGAAATTTGTGTCTAATAATCGCTACGGCAGTAAAGGCAATAAAAATTGTAGTATAAAGTGGAAGTAAGCCAACAAAAGCTGTGTTATTTAAAACAAAAACAAACGCAACGTTCGTAATTAATATCAGTAAAAACATCGTAATTGTTCCGACTAGTACTAATCTGATTTGAGACTTTATTACTCCAGTACTGCGTCGGAATTTCTTGATTAATATGAAAAATCCGCCGCCAAGAAACGTTGCAGTATGGATGAGGAAAATTGCCATTGCTGGTCCGGGAATTGGTTGATTATTATTTACATCTATACCACTGAAAAGTAATGGTGTAGTAGCTAAAATTGCAACAAAAAGTGTATAAATAATTGAGATGAACGTTTTTTTATAGGAAAATTCTAACTGATTGAGTGGAAACGTAATCACGAAAAAAAAGTAACTAATATTCATCATGGTGCCCAAGACCATCACGCTACGCATCCAGGAAAGTTTTATTTCTGGATCCAAGTTCTCCAGCGAAAGTTGATTAAACAATAAATAAAGAGATAACACTAAACTAAAGATGGTAAAAAATACATTTGTTGCACTTTTGGGGTTTTTTAAAAATACCACCAAACCTAGTAAAAGGTTGCCGAGCAGGGCGAGAAGGGTTGCAATCCAAGCAAGACTTAACATACAAAAAAAGTATAGTGTGTTATGGAGTGCTTGTCGAGCTGCGAAGTCAATGATCCGCGATGATTATTGGGTGCATTACCCACCAAACCTAGTTTGAATATTTGCAATTTGTTGATCGCGATCTGCTATTCTTCCAGAATCATTGAAGGATTTGTCTAGAATCTCATCCAACGAAAAAATGTATCTACCACTCACTACGTTTTCTCCCAATACAATCTTTTTTATTGCGGTGCAAGTAATGCCTCCTGCAATAGTTGCAGTTGCCCCCAACTGAGGCCATGTGGGAATTGCCACGCCAATATTAAGCAAAGATTGCAGCATCGACTCTGAATTATGTTCGAGCCCAACTATTTTCATGCTTAACTGAATTCTTTCGATTGGAGTCAGGGCGTCTAACGACAGGTTCTCAATTCCGGGTACTCTTCCAAGAAAAAAATCTGGTTGTGGTGAAAGATCGTAGCGTTCAATGTCTAAAAACACATTGTCTCCGACATCAGTGGCAGATATTAGGGGGAGAGAAAACTCTTTAGCTAACTGGCGTAACCAAATCTTGCCTTGTAAGTTGTCTATGGCATCTACCACTATCTGTACTGGTGTCTCACCTGTGAATTGTTGTCTGACCGATTCATAATCAATTTGATCGCTAGTAATAACATGCGAAAAGGGATTGATTGCTACCAAAGCTTGGCTAACAACATCGATTTTCTTTTTACCAACGCTCTCCACTCCAAGACGTAATCTGTTGAGATTGGTAACATCAATCACGTCGGGATCAGAAATAATACAGGTGGTAGCCCGAGACTCCATCATCCATGTGAGTGCTGCGTGACTGCCAACACTCAAACCGAAAAATCCTACTACAGTATCCCTGAGTAGTTGCTGCTGTTCTTTGGAAATAAGTAGCTGA
>Ga0116143_10004544_pt1 | contig 13083 bp, 16 predicted proteins | sample AD_UKC034_MetaG_FD_89745 | JGI IMG/M metagenome (GOLD analysis project Ga0116143, IMG submission 89745) | Active sludge microbial communities of municipal wastewater-treating anaerobic digesters from USA - AD_UKC034_MetaG | ecosystem: Engineered > Bioreactor > Anaerobic > Digestate | place: USA...
ATAGCCAACCCAATCATCTTCAGATGCAAAGCTCAAAGTTTGTGTATACGGGCTTTCACATCCTTTGCCACAGCCATCTTGGCTGTAAGAGGCAAACGAGAACAACATCAACAGGATTAAAATTAGATTTTTCATCGTTTTTTTTGCGTTTTAAATATTAAAAAAAAAAAAAATAAATCTGATATTATGTTGCCTCACATGCTTTGTATTAAATACTATCGCAACATCTTTTTTTGTTTTATTTTTGCCTATCCTCATTTAATATTTTAGTGATCTTTTCAATTTCATCTTGCTTCCAAGCCCTATATTTTCCGTCATCGCATATAGCTATATATTGCTCGCCTTTAAATGGCTTTTCAATTAACAAAGTCCTTAAGACAGGACTAACTTCAATAAGATTATTTTTTGTTTTATCATCTGGTATTGTTTCATCTATAAGTTCCTCAGAACTATCCAATGGCGGCGAATCGCTGTTTTGTTCATAGTTTATTTTTGTTTCTTTAAACAACTCGTAAACCAAATCCAAATCTTCCTCTGACCAATCAGTATCTTCTGTTTGGTGTTCGTATCTTTTTGCAAGAAAATACCCGTCTGATTCTGTCCTTAAATGATATTTTTGATGTAATATTTTTCTACATTCTCTATTATAGTGGTCGATTGTATTTTGAATATCTTCCTCCCCCCTCCAATATTTATCTTCAGCTACTATAAAATCACCTTTTTGTGGTTTTCCACTAATGAATTTTTGATTATCTAAACAAGCTAATATCATTTCAAAAGAGTCTTCCGAAATTATAATATTGCCCTTGCCATCTTTTTGGGCTTTAATTTCCATCATATTATGATTTTTTTATTATTTAATTCACAATTTGTCGCTTTATCTTCAATTATTGCGACTAAAAATAGATTTGATCGACACAAAGATAATATATTCTAACGAAATAAAAAAATATTTAAAAATTTATTTGGCTTTCAAAAGCAGACCCATTTACGATGCCTTCTAAATTAAGGGAAACCATGTAGGAGTTATTGTCTATTGTCGTTTCAAGCTTTTCAATTTTTATTTGGGGAAAAAAATCTTTGATTTTAGATGTCAATTCATTTTTCAAATTTTTTACTGTAATATCGTCTAATGGCTCAAAGAGGTATTTTTCTATGCCAAACCCCATCCTTTTATTATATAAGCGCTCTCCTTCCCTCACAGTGATAAAAAAATTTAGATTGGAAATGACGGCATCATTGGTGTTGTTTGTCAATGAAAAAAAATGGTTTTTCGGGGATTGTTCTAACGGGAATTTTATGTTAATCGTCTTTTTCATTTATTTTTTTAATAAATTATCTTATTAAAAATTTTTCAGGGTTAAATAATAAATGTAGCCCCTTATAAAAACCGTTTAGTTGTTTTTTAACATCCCATATTATTATTGGTGCTGTATTTCGATGAAACCATAGCATTTTGCCTGCAATGTTTTCGCTGAACAATACTTTCATTCTATTTCCTCTATTAGATAAGCTAAAACTGTAGTAAAACCTTTCATTTTTAGAGCTCTAATCCTGTGTTGGCCTTCTATTACATACTTTTCTTTTGGATCTACTATGATAGGCTCGAATCTTCTGTTTTTTATTATAGTACCCCCTAGTTTTATTATCCTTTCGCTGTGGTTTAAATATTCAAAAGAATCTATATAGTCGCCTATTTTTACTAATTTTGGGCCTATAATCTTATAGTCGCCAGAATAATTTGATTCTGCTGTTTGCCTTAACAGGCCCGGCTTTGGCTCGATAATATCTATCTTGCCCCATTCGTCTGGTTTCAAAACATCAACCTCGTTTACCTTTATATAATACGCATTGTTTTCATCTTTTCCTATTTCAAAATAATCGTAAAAATTATTGTTTGGCCTTATGCCATATTTTCTTTCATGATTGGACAGCAGCTTTCTTACAAATTTCCAAATATCGCTGACTGAGTTGAATTTCTTGCCGATCAGTTGATCAGAAAATATACTAATATCTTCTTTTTCATCTTCTTCTTCCTGTTCTTTTACGAGGCTTTTACAATTATTTTTTATATATCTTTTTATTTGTCCTTCAGAATGTTTCAGCAGGCTTTTCAATCCGAAATGCAATTTATTCATTTGCTTTAATTCATCTAAGCTAACCCATTTTGCATCTACTACTTCTATCTCACCATCTACAGTTTTTTTGTTTATCGTTTTGACTTTAAATTCTTTAGGGACTAATATTAAATTATTATAGAATTTAAAGCCTCCTTTCCTTTTATACAAAAAGGATGGCGCCATTTTATAAATTGGGCCGTCATATCCGCTTTCTTCTTTAAATTCTCTTCTAGCTGTTTGTTCCGGAGTTTCATTAGCATCTGGCTTGCCGCCAAATGTAGCCCAAGTATTTCCGTGCGAGATATTGGGGGCTCTTTTTTGAATTAATATCCTGCCTGTAGTTTTCGCTATTGGCAACACGCCTGCTGCATATTCTAATTTTTCAAGAATAAGTGTATTCTTATAAAATATATCTTCTCGTATTAAAATTCTCATATATTAAAAGTCTATTATTTTCCAATTTCCGTTTTTATCTTTCATTATATTTCCGCCATGTATATCCAAATATTCGCCATCAAAAGCCCGGCATCGGCTAAGGCGGATGCTAAGAGGTTCTATGGTTTTCTATAGAATCTCATACTGTTCAGAAAAAAATATCTTCATCTTATTTTCTCTAATGATATGGTTTAAAATAAATATGCCAGTTAGCTCGCTAACTGGCATATTATTAAACAACTCATAATATTTCATTCACAGCCGATACACCCGATGTTGTTATCGTCTTTGACCTCTTGTGCTTTAGCTGAAGATGTTATGGCTAAGTGGCTGTTGTTTACTTTTATCCCTCTGCTTCTTAAATAATACATTCCGGTTTTTAGCCCTTTTTCCCAAGCATAAAAATGAGATGACGACAGGCTTGCCATATTCGGGCTTTCCATGAAAATGTTTAACGATTGTGATTGATCTATAAATGGGGCTCTGTCAGCACTTAAATCAATCAACGATTTTTGCTTATATTCGTATACAGTCCTGTATTTTTTAACTAAATAATTTAAACGATCTTTATAAATTTCGTAATCTTCTCCGACAATATCATTAAAAGGTATATCTGCAATACTGCCGTTAAGCCTTATCATGTAATTTTTTACCGTTTCGTCCCACAACCCCATTTCAGATAGGTCGTTTATAAAATGATGGTTTATTATCATATATTCTCCATCTTTTGTCCTTCGAGTATAAATATTGCTAAAGAATGGCTCGAAACATTCGTTTGATCCTATTGGCCTTGCGGAAGATGCTGTTGGCATCAAAGCAGTAACAGTAGAATTGGCAACCCCATATTTTTTAATTTCCTGTTCTAAACCATTCCAGTCAAACGTCAATTTGCTCCTGTCATAACCCCACATATCAAATTGAAAAACACCGTTTGAAATTGGAGAGCCCTTATAATATGGATAAACGACATTAAATTTTTTAGCATATTTATTGGATCCTTTTAGAGCATTAAAATATATACATTCGAATATCTTTTTATTCAAACTAACAGCATCAGGGTGGTCGAAGTGCAGGTCAAGCATGGCTAACATATCTGCCATCCCTTGTACTCCTATTCCCAGTGCCCGCTGTTCTTCCGCCCCCCTTTTAGCTTTTTCAGTTGAAAAATTATTGGTATTTATAAGCTGGTTTAGTGCAAATATTTGATCTTGGACGACTTTGCCCATTAACTCAAAATCAAAATAAGAGTTTCCATCCTCTTCTTTATGTACATATTTCTGAAGAGGGACGGAAGATAGGATACAAGTCGCCACAGTATTGGGGTCATGGTATAAGCAGACTTCTATGCACAAGTTTTGCGAAGTGATGATGCCGATATTTGATTGCGGGTTCTTATAGTTGACATGATCTTTGTATGCCATATACGGGACGCCTGATTCTATCTGGGCTTTGATTATCTTTTGCCACAAATCCCTAGCATTTATTACTTTAGCAGGCATTTTTCCTTCTAAAAATGCGTTTTCTATAGCAGTATATTCATTTTCAAACTCTTTTCCAAAAATACTCCATAGAGGTTTAAACCCTGCTTTTAAAACTTCGTTGGGGCAAACCAAAGTCCAATGCTCATTTGCTGTTACCCTTTTCATAAAAAGGTCAGGTATCCATAAAGCTGTAAATATATCTCTAGCCCTATTCTCTTCTGCCCCGCTAGGCAGCTTTGCGTTGATGTGATCTTCAATATCCATGTGCCAAGGTTCCACATATATCGAAACGCTTCCGGGGCGCCTTCCGCTTTGGTCAAAAAAGCGCATCCCTTCGTTTAAGATTTTTTCGTATTTCAACAGGCCTGCTGCTTTCCCTCCATTGCTTAATCTTGATTTGCCTGACCTTATTTTGCTGGCTGATAAGCCAAGTCCAGAAGCTCTGGCTGAAGCATTGCATAAATCGGAAAATGTTTCTAACAAGCCTTCTTTAGAATCGGCTGCTATATCATGTAGCTCACAAGATACCATATTTCCAACCTTAGTGCCAGCGTTTATCATGATAGGGCTTGCAAGCGCAATCAAGTGCTTAGAAAAATTTTCATATAATTTTATACATGACTCTAAATCATAGCTCAAGGTTATTGCGCACCGCATATACATATGCTGCGGCCGTTCGACAACATTGCCTTCTCCATTAGTTAGCAAATATAGGCTTTCTAAAGACTTCCATCCGAAATAATTAAAGTGAAAATCCCTATCATAGTTGATATATCCATCTAAACCTCCATATCCTCGTTTTTTTTCATAATACTCTTGGTTTAAAATACCTATTTCATATAATTGCTCCGTCAATTTGTCATAGTTCGGCTCTACTTCCTTATTATGCCTGCTGATTGATACATTTGCAGCCAAGCTTGCATAGTCAGGGTGGGTAGATACCATATTTGCAGCAGTCATCGCTACAAGAGTATCCAATTGAGAAGTATTCATCCCGTCTGTGATGCCTTGCACTGTTTGTACAAATACATCGTCGATGTTTACTTTCAGCCCATGTGCAGCATTTTTTATGCGGGCGCGCAGTTTTGCGGGGTTGAATTGGACAACCCTGCCATTTCTTTTTGTTACAGAATAATTCATAAGAGTTTAATTTTTTAGAAATCTTCGTTAAGCAAAAAATCCCCTAGTTCAGCTTTTTTATAATCTCCCACTCTCTTTTCAAAAAAATTAGTTTTTCCTTGTACGGCTATGTTTTCCATAAACGGGAATGGATTAGAAACGTGAAATTCTTTGCTGCACCCTAGCTGTTCGAATAAACCGTCAGCCACAAACTGCAAATACCGCTTCATCAAGTTTGCATTCATTCCAATCAAAGAAACAGGCAATGATTCTGTAATAAATTCATTTTCTATTTCTAATGCCGATAAGAAAATTTCTTTCACCCTAGCTTCAGACGGCTTGTTGACAATATGGTTGTTAATCAAATGTATTGCAAATTCTCCATGTAAGTTTTCGTCTTTGAATATGAACTCGTTTGCTAAAGAAAGCCCCGGCATGATCCCTCTTTGCTTCAACCAAAAAATGGAACAAAACGACCCGGAAAAAAACAACATTTCTACTGCACAAAAGGCAAGCAAGCGATCAACAAAATTTTCAGAATTCACCCAATTTAATGCCCAATCTGCTTTTTTCTTTACTGCTGGCATCCGGTCAATTGCATTAAAGCATTCGTCCTTTTCTTTTTCGTCTTTGATGTATGTGTCTATCAATAAAGAATACATTTCCGAATGTATATTCTCCATCATTATCTGAAACCCATAAAAAAATTTTGCTTCTGTATATTGTACTTCTCTTACAAAATTTTCTGCCAAGTTTTCATTTACGATCCCATCGCTTGCTGCAAAAAAAGCCAACACGTTTTTTATAAAAAAACGTTCGCGGTCGTTTAATTTTTCCCAATCATGTATGTCTTTAGACAAGTCAACTTCGCCTGTTTTCCAAAAAGACGATTCATGCCTTTTATAAAAATCGTAATATATGTCAGGGTGTTTGATTGGGAAAAGGACAAACCTGTTAGGGTTTTCTGTTAAGATAGGTTCGGTTTTAAAATTTTGCATAAAAGTGGTTGGTTAAATTAAGTTAATTAAATGAATAAAAAAGCAAGCATGTTATCACAAAAGCACTTTATGTTTTTGTGATGCAAATGCTGGATAAAAATAGCTTTCTACCGCAAGCAAACCTGACTAGGGCTTGTTTTTTAGGGGGTATTTATAAATAGTTTTTTAGGGGTATGTTTTCAAAAAAAAACGGGCTGTTAACAATAAAAATTTAGGATACAAATTCGTTTTTAGAATCCACATTAGACTCTGAAATTTCGATAAACATCTTTTCGTTATCCAATATGATTTCTTTATAAATTATTCCAGCTTCTCCTTCTCTGTTTTTTATGACCTCTAAATTCCTATGCCTTGACAGAGAAAACAATTGTTGTGCTTTAAATGCCCTTGCCACTGAACCGCCCATACTTTCAAGGTTGACTATCAGTTCATTCAGGCCGGATCTATTCGTCTGGATATAAGTTAAGCATGGAATATAATATTCTAAATCGGAAATCAGCGTGATAAGATCGACAACGACATCAGCCTGTTCTTCGTATTTGTCTTTATATTTCCGGTTTTTAGGAGAATTCAAGCAATCTAAATAATCCACTATAAGCAGATAAAGGCTACCATATTCTGCTATAATATTGTCGCACACATTCCTTAAATCGTTTGTAGTAGCTGTAGTTTGGTTCAATTTTATCAATATCAGCCTCCCCCCTTCCGCATATCCCCTTTTTATTTCTTCGTTCGATAGTTCAAAAGCGGTTTTATTGTTTTTTACTACTGCGTTGATGCCGAGGCCCGATAGTTTAGCATATATTTTTTTCATTATATCTTCATAATAATCCTCGAAAAAAACCAATGCTACGACTTTTCCTCTCAAGAAGTTGTGGACTGCGGTAATAGTGGCAGTGGTAGTCTTGCCAACCCCTGTAGGTATGACCCCTAATGCCAGCCTGCCTTGCTTGAAATTAAATTTTTTATCAAAATAATCTCCCCATCCCAACGGGACATAATAAGCTTTATTGTCAAAATGGTAAGGCTTGTTTGGCTCTAATGTTATTGGGCGGTATGTCTGAAGGAGCTTTCTTTGAAATTCTCTCATGTTATACATGAGATAGTCAAGGTTTTTCACTTGTTCGTCCCCCTGCTTGACCTTATCTATTGTTTCATAACAATAATAGAGTATTTCTTGTTGGGTTAAAAAGTTTACCACGTTTTCTTTTACCCACTTCCTATTGTTTATTTTTTGGCTGTTTATCTTTAATAAAAGTTTTTTAACTTCTTTTCTTTCTATCTCATCGTTCGTGTATAAATTATTTTCTGCATATATTTCCTTGTATGTAGGTATCCCTCTATATTGCTGATAGTAGTTTTTGATTATGTTTACAATTTTTTTAGTAAAAAGGGAAGAAAAATATTTTTCGTCTAACAAACCAATGACTTCTTCTCCCATTCTAGTATCTCTTGAACCATCTTCATGAAATTCCCCTATTACCATGTTAATGATTTGAAATTCAAAATCTTCTCCTAGAAATTTATTAGAAATGGTATTTGGCTTGAACATCAAACTTGCGTATTAAAATATGTTAATCATTATAATAACAGGGCGAAGAAAATAAATGCAAGATAATTAAAAATAACTAAAAGCCGGGTTCGATTGGTATGCCATTAAACCTTGTCCCATATGAGGTGATCAGGTTTCCTTCTATGTCTTTAAAGAAGATAAGCCCATCGCTTGGGTTCACATGTATCCAATATTGGATATTGTCCGGAGTGAAATAGTAGTATATCAAGTCTTTGTTGGGCTTTATCCCGACAAAAGCTATGTCTGCGGCGAACTTAATGTTACCAAAATCCCGGTTGGAAACTATCTTCAGGTTGTTATAATATTTTATTACCCGGACTTGCATGGTTAAAGACAGGGTTGTGTCGCCTCCCCATGTTTCAGAGAGTTTTATGAATGCGTTCCCGTCTGTGATGAATTCATAGTTATAATCTTGAGAATAACAAAAAAAAGAACAAAGAATAGATGCTAATATTAATAAAAGATGTTTCATGCCAACTTTTTTTTAAAAATTATTTTAAATTGGAAGATAATTTACCAACTCTTTCCTTGATGATATTGAAATATTTTTCTTCTTTTTCCATCACAATAAACTGCCTTCCTTGCATTATGGCAGCCTCAGCAGTAGTACCGCTGCCAGCGGCATTGTCTAAAACTACCTCCCCTTCGTTTGTGTAGGTCTTAATTAGATATTCAAACAATCCTACTGGCTTGACCGTGGGGTGTAGCTTGCTTGTGCATACATTGAATTTTTGCCAAGAAGAAGGCACTCTCAATTGAGGTAAATTTACGCTCCTCCTTTCTGAAAAAACCCTATAATTTTCGCTTTTGCTTTCATGGTTAAATTCGTATTTAACTCTGTCTGCGCCTGACCCTGTACGTTCTTGCATTTGTTTATTGTATGTCCATTTGCCTTTGCTAAAAATCAACACTTGTTCGTGTTCTTTGAACGGCTCGCGCACAGTATTTGCAAAATTGCTGCCCCTGTTTTTTATCCATATCCATTCATGCCTGAATAAGGATGCTTGCGACATCACCAAGCACGACGAAAAAGGTTGCGAGGCAGTCAGAGCAACAACCCCGTTTTCTTTCAAGACATGCCAATATAGCGGCCACAGCTTGTCAAGCGGGATAATGCTATCCCATTTGTTAGATGTGATCCCATATGGCAAATCAGCTAAAATCATGTCTACCGACCCTTTTGGTATGTTTGGCAACAAATCCAAACAGTCGCCTAAAAGGATTTCTTGTAGCTTCATTGATTAAAATATTTATGTCAGGTAGCTTTATTTTTCTTAAAGGTAAATAAATCTTTGAATAATTTCCAATTATATTTCAATATTTATTAAAGAAAATTCTTCAAATTATTTGTACTTGTTTAAAACCCTGAAATATTCAGAATCTCGTGCCTTAAAATTGTTTTTGTTAAAATACCATGATGTCTCACTCCCATTAAAGCTTATATATGGATATGCGTCGTAATCTTCAATCGACACATATATGTTTCTGATTTCCCATACCTTTTTAAACTTGCTTCAATAAAACTTTTAGAAAGGAATCCATCAACGCTGTAGCTAAAAATAATATGTTTTGCTTTTGTTTTTGCAATTATTCTATCGAAAAGAATATGTGACTTATAATCTTTTGACCAATCTGAATGCATTGGCGTAGTTGGTCTTGAACCTGTAACAGGGCTTATTGAAGGGGCATCATTTAAAACCAAAGTTTGCAATAGGTGATATTGAGTTCCAAATTGGTTTTGAATATATGGCGGGTCTAAATACAAAATATCACAATCGCCATCCTCAATTATATCTTCAATTTTATTGTTGAAGGTTTGTATGTCGGCAAAAAAACTAAATGTGCTTGACTAAGCGTTGGCTTTTTACACTGACGCACAACTCAAATATAACCACCATGATATTTTAAATTGGCTACCTCGTATTCAGTCGGTAAGAGAAACCTGTTAGCATACTTTTTCTTTTCGAAAACCTCGACAATGTTATACATCACATTGCTGTATTTGTATGCGTTGTAAAAAGAAGGCATATAGCTTCCGGATTTTAATGGAATGAAGTCTCTAGCAGAGAACGTAAACGAATGAAACAGTTTGGTTATTGTTTTATCTGTAATCTTGCCGCTAATGTCGTAAGTAGGATATCTAGTGTCTATGAACTGGACTTCATAAAAATTATCAACTCCAATTGATTCGATCATCGGTATTGTAAATACTCCTTCTATTTGAAGGTAATGGCGATACAGATAATTTGTGCTTTCATATTTTAATGTATTCTTGAATACTTCGGCTAAATATTGTGAAGCATACACAATTTCCCAAGAATTTTCCAAAACGTTGGCGTTTATATTATATATTAAGTTTCCCTCAAACTCTTTTAAACATTGAGGGCCGACTTGTTTGGGATATTTTATGTCTGCATTAAACATTTTAGTCGAATGCTCGATCTCAAATTTTTCATTCTTTGAAATGTAAAAAATTTTCATTATGAACCGCATAAATCTTTTGTTTTATGTTACTGAATGCTTCTGTTTATTAATTGTCTTACAAGCTTGTTGTTAGACGTTAGTATTTTTAATGCTTGCAATCCTTTGCCGTATGCCTGTTATGTTTTCTTTGATTTGAAAGGTTATGCTATTAATGCCCTCTCTTTCTGCGTCTGCTAACAGATAACTTTTTTTTAGCTCGATGCTTTCCTGTTCAGCAGTCATAGCTGCAAATGTGGCTGTCATCTTTTTATTGTTGTAAGACGGCATATCCATTAATGCTAGTTTACGAGCCGATGATTGAATATCATAGTTGCTTCTCGCAATTGCATATTCTCGTTGTTGGTTTAAATAGTGATAAGAAAGATAAAGCGATTCTCTTGCCAATTCCTCGGCAATCTCGTGCATCCTGAAAATCTTATCTTCTTGTACTCGTATTACAAAATATTCGTCAACAAGGATGTTGATATTGTCAAGTACTTTATCTAACGGTGGAATATCCATTGTTTAAAATTAGTAAAGAGGGGGTATGCCCCCCTCTTTACCTGTTATCATGATGTCATTTAAAATGGCAGATCATCGTCAGTTTCTGCTGTAGGTGCATCTTCGTTAGGGATCGAAACGGGCGCCCCATTCGCATCCGGGTTTTCATCATCTTTTGTAAATTTATATCGAGGCTTCCCGGTGTCTGCGTTTATTTCCATCTCAACAGCATATCCTTTCTCTTCCATCCTTTTTTGAAACATGGAAAAAGCAGTATCCCTGTACCCTCCATTAATAATTCCTTCAAAAAATTCGCCCATTGGAGTGTTCGTCTTGTTTTTAGATGCGCTCTCCCATGCTTCTACCCACTTTTCATTGAGAGGGTGATTCCCAAACTGTTCGTTTTTTGAAAAAAGCGGCATTACCATCACAACCTTATCCCCTTCCTTGTGGAATACATTTAAATTGTAGACGTTTTTACCTTCTTTGTCTTTTTTGGGAATAGTGTAATTTCCGTTGCTGTCTTTTTCAAATTGTTGTTGAAACCGGATCGAGATATATGCGGTATTCCCTTCCTCAAAAACTCGGCAAAGCTTGTTTGCCAGTTCTTGGCCTTTCATCGAAAAAACGCTGCTGACGATATAAGTGTTGCGCATCTTTAAGGAGTCGTCAGCTCCCCCTTTTTCATTCATGTAAGGGCATTCGTAGTCGTCTAACGATATCACGAATTTTTTATTCGTTTTTTTACCGAAAGCATCCTCATAAACGTAGAAATTTCGCACATAACCTCCTACGCTGTCTGTTGACAGCCTAACCTTGTGCTCAGACCCGTTTTCGTCTTTAACAACATAGTAAACATCAAAATATGGCGCAGTCCCAGAATTGACGTATTCCTTCGTATTGACCTGAAGGTACATCGTTTGGGATGGATTTTTGCCGCCCCCATTGTTGTTTCGTTGATTTCCTAGCATGTTAAAAATTTTTTTTTCTTTAGAAGTAATTAATTAAAATTAAACGATTATGCAAAAATATAATTTTTTTTTGTGAAAACGAAACAAAAAACAAAACTTTTTATGAATATTTTTTATACTAGAATGGAGTGTCACATGCTTTGTGCGATATCATGTTCATTATAGCCGTCATACACATCTGACATTTTTAAAATGTACTCGCTGTTTTGTTTTTCGGCAGTGTCTAAATAGTTGCCGGGCTTGTTATTATTAATGTCAAACTGATGTTGGCCTTTTTCGTCCGCAGGCTTCCAGTAATCAGACAAGCGCACTGAATATGGAAACGAAGACATGCTTCTCAATTCTAATTTTTCATTGGGAGTAGGCGCCCTCTTTTTAAGTTCTTGGGCTAAAGAATCTTGTCCTGCTTGTATTTTTTTGCTTAAACCGTCTATATCCTGCCTGATATTTTTTAAGTCGCCTCCATAGCTTGCTTTTAAGCCGTTTATCGCGTTGACGATTTCATCATATTTGTTTTTCATTTCATCCTGTTTGGCTACTAGGTCAGTAACGTCTATTTCAACTTCGTTGCTGCTGGTATCGGCAGGCATGCCATCTGGCGCAGCTTCTTCTCCTCCGCCTTCTATTTCTGCGTCTAAATCGGCAGATTCTTCGTCGTCTTCCAATTCCGGAGCATTTAAATCTATATCCTCCTCGCCTTCGGCTGAACCACCTTCTTCCTCTCTTTCTTCGTTCACGCCAACATAGTAGTTATATTCTGACAACAACCTCATGTCTTTTAAAATCGGATAATTAAATGCTTTAAAATCCATTTTTAATCTTTTAACAGTAGTTTTCCAGATTCGGTTATTACTTGCCTATCGGCTATGATTGGCGAGCCTGTTTCGACTGGCTGCGGCACTCCTTCAGTTTCCAATTCGCCGCTGGCGGCACTATCTTCGTTTTCGACAATAGGCAAGTTTAAAAAATCTATTATTTTTTGAATGTCCATGTTTATATAGGTTTAATGGCCAGCTAAAAACTGTTCCAATATGGATGCGCGGTAATCAGTGCTTCCATATGACATATTGATGCTTGCCTTTTCATGCGGCAGGTTCCAGCTTTGGTTTTGATTGTTGTTGTGGCGGATTCCCCCGGTACAGATTGCGTTAGTTGATATTAAAGTTGCCATGTTTTTTCATATAAATATTAGCAGGCTATAAAGAATTGCAAAATAACTATGTCGAAAATGTTTTTTTTGTGAATGTCTTTCGTTATTTTAACAATTGTTAAAATTTTATCTAAAGTTATTAAGCTGTACTGTTATTTTGCAGTGTAAAAATAATGTCGTTATAAAGTTCGTAATAAGCGACCGGCACAAATGACGTGGTGGGCCCCTGCCTGATTTTGTTGTTGACAAAATCATAATATATGCCGTTATAA
>Ga0116143_10004551_pt1 | contig 13073 bp, 9 predicted proteins | sample AD_UKC034_MetaG_FD_89745 | JGI IMG/M metagenome (GOLD analysis project Ga0116143, IMG submission 89745) | Active sludge microbial communities of municipal wastewater-treating anaerobic digesters from USA - AD_UKC034_MetaG | ecosystem: Engineered > Bioreactor > Anaerobic > Digestate | place: USA...
CGCGGCATCTGCATCAGCTTCAGCGGCATTGTCACCTTCGGGAATGCCGCCGGGCCGGCGGCGGCCGCGGCGCTCGTGCCGGAGGATATGATCCTCGCGGAAACGGATGCCCCGTATCTGGCGCCGGTCCCGCACCGGGGAAAGCGGAATGAACCGGCCTTCGTCGTTGAAACCGTGCGTAAACTTGCCCAAATACGGAATTGCAGTGTTGAACGGATGGCCGCTATAACAAGCCGTAATGCCGCCCGCCTGTTTGGCTGGCGGGTTTCAGAAAGCGGAGAATGAACATGGAAAACTCGTGTCGCAAAGCGGTGGGCGTGGATTTCGGCGGAACAGGGGTCAAGATGGCCGTCGTGGATGATCAGGGAACCATCCTTTCGCGCGGCGGGTTTGCCACGGCCGATGCCTCATCCCAGAAGGACTGGCTGCATGCCGTCGAGCAGGAACTCCACAAAATCACCGCCGCCGCCGGCCTGACGCTCAACGATCTGGACGGGGTGGGGGTCGGGGTCCCCGGCTTCGTGGATTTCGCGCGGGGCTACGTTCATAACCTGGCCAACGTGCCCGGATGGACAGGCGTCTATCTCAAGGAAATGCTCCGGCAGCAGCTCAGGCTCCCGGCCGTGATTGACAACGATGTGAATGCCATGGCCCTGGGAGAATCAAAATTCGGAGCCGGAAGAAACTATGATCATGTGGTGTTCGTCACCCTTGGCACCGGGGTGGGCGGCGGCATTCTTATCCACGGAAAAATCTATCGCGGGGCCTATTCCACCGCGGGCGAAATCGGGCACATGTCCATAGACATGAACGGCATCAAAAGTCCCGAGGGCAGCGGCGGCCTGGAGCAGTACGTAGGGAACCGCCGGATCGTCGAGCGCGCCGTGCGCCTGATCGGCGAGGGCCGCCCGACCGGCATCCTGGAACTGGCCGGCGGCCGCACGGATAACATCACGCCGAAGATCATCGCGGAAGCCGCCCATGCCGGCGATCCGCTCGCACTGGAGATCTTTGATTTCGTGGCCGACTGTCTTGCGGCGGCCTTTGCATCCATCACCTATCTGATCCAGCCGGAAGTTTTCATCCTCGGCGGCGGCGTCGCGCAGAGCGGCCGGGTTCTCTTCGATCCGCTGATGCGGCATCTGACCGGCCGCCTCAGCCCGTTCATCGCCGAACATGTCAGCGTGATTCCGGCGGAACTGGGCAGCGATGCGGGCGTCATTGGCGCGGCGGGCCTTCTCTGGACCCCGGAAGCGTAATGTCAGAACGAAAACGCGGCGTCATCAATTGTTACCATAATCCGGTAAAACATCCTTTCGGCCGGCATGTTGGTATCGGTCAGCACGGTCAGACTGCCGTCCGAAGCGACGGTGGTCTGTCCGGGATGTTCCTGCCATGTGTCTTCAGCGAGATTGGTTTTGTACAGAAGGGTATAGAGCCGGTTGGATGCGCCGTGACAGGTGAGAACGATGGGGTATGCGTTTGATACGCCTGTAATCTGAAAATAGTCGTTGCTGTTTCCCGGGTCGGTGTCGGCCGTCCATTCCTGCAGATTGCTGAAAAAATCTCCATCTGCATTCTCTGCGGCATCTGCCGCGCTGGTGGGATTCAGACTATAGGCGATTTCCCAGTAGTCCGGGATGGTGTCCCCGTCGGAATCGGAACGGTGGGGATCATATTCATCGGCGCCGACATCCCATGCGGAGCCGACGGGACGGCTCTCGCCGTAGATGTCGTCGGAGAAATCAACGAGGGTTGCGCCCTGATCAATAACAGAGGTCGCGCCGGGCAGCAGGCGGAGATCGCCGCTGGTCGGGCTGCGGAACCACTGTGCCTGCACTGTTTCAATGTTTCCGGTTTGCGCGGCGGCCGGGGCTCCATCGCGCGCCGTGATAGGGCCGTCCACCAGATTATTACGGAACACCAGATTGGAACTGCCGGCAAAGCGGTATTCGATCGGGGCCCAGTAGGGGACATAGACTGTATTGTTGTCCACGCTGACGTTGTTTGCGTATTCCAGCCCGATTCCCACATCGGTATAAGGCCCGTCCCCGTTGTTATAGATAAAATTGTTGCGGATGGCGCTGGCGCCGCCTTCAAAGCCCCCGCCGTAGCTTGAAAGTCCAAAACCGATCCCGCGGTCACAGTTGATGATGATGTTGCGCTCGACAATGATGTTCTGCGCGCGGCTGGTGTTGCGGTTCCAGAAGTGGATGGCGTGCTCGGCATAGCTGTCGGGGGCGCGGATATACTCAAACCGATTGTCGCGCACGGTCCAGTTGACCGCCTTGTGAGCGTCTATCCCGCCCGTGTAATACTGATAGGCCCACTGGTTGGTGAATTCAAAAAGGCAGTATTCCACAAGGCTGTCCGTCACGCCTTCGGGATCGCCGTCTGCTGAAGTTCCCTTGATGAACTGCTCGTTGCAGTTGACAATGCGGCAGTTGTGAACCCAAAGGCCGGAAACATTGTGGGGTTCCTGCCCATGCGCCTGAATGCCGTGATAGCGGCACCAGCCGAATGTAATATCCGCCACCGTGAAATTGCTGGCGGTCACCCAGAAAACATGCTGGAGTGCGGCCGACTCCCCCTCATCCGGGCCGCGAATGACCACCGCATCGCGGTCGCCGCTCAGGCTGCGGATGATGACGTTGTTGTTCGTGATGGGCAGGGCCCAGTCGGTCAGGACATAGACCCCGTTGGAAATCAGGATGGTGGCGGGTGCGCTTGCGGCATTCACGGCCGCCACGGCATTCTGAAGCGCGGCCACGGTTCCGACGCGGTGGATGGTCCCGGTGGTGATATTGAGCGGAGGCCCGCGGCCCGGCTCGGATGCCGGGGCGGCGCAGGCAAGTCCGAGTATTAAAATGGCTCTCCACAACCTCATGCATGCAGTATGAGCATAAAACATGCCATTTGGGAATGATACTGCGCAGAAACTGCGACCAGCGTGAAAATGCCCCAAAATGCTCAAAAAACGTAAAAAACGGCCAAAAATGGGTTCTTCGTCAATTATCGTGGAGGATTTCAGGCTCAAAACCAGCTTCTGATCGTTTCATGAAAAATGCTGCGCCGCCTTCGCGGCGCTCTGGAGTGCGGCAGCTTGATGCCGCTTTCAGACGAATTCACATACGGCTTCTAATGGCTGGTAAGCATCGGTCCATGATCGATACATGCGCAAATGCCTTTATTTGCAGGGTTTCTGATGTAGTAGCTGCTCTGTGAGCGGCACATGTTTTCAGAATGCGTCTCATAGAGACGCTACTACACCGCCGCTGTGATCACGCCGATTCCCCCGAAGTTCAGTTTCATGTTCCCAGATCTGACTGAGTCCTGCTTCCCGTTTCCTGTCTGCTGCCGCATCCATTTCGCCCAATGTTTCCACGAAAATCGTAGTAGAACCCAAAAATGATCAAAAATGCCCCAAAATGGCCAAAAAACGCTAAAAATGGCCCATAATTCGCAAAAAACACCCAAAATATCGAAATAGTACTAATTTAGTACTATATAACCGCTTCCAGTCTAAAAAGCCGCATTCTGACTTCTGAATCCTGACTTCTGAATTCTGTCTCCTGTCTCCCGCCTCCTGAACCCTGAACCCTGAACCCTGAACCCTGACCCCTTCTTCCCGCCTCCTGCCTCCTGACTTCTGACTTCTGAATTCTTCTTCTTTCCCTTCTGTGCCTTTTGTGGACAAATTTTCCGTAAACCGTGTTACTATGACTTCCGGCGTTTGAGTTCAGATAAGGAGAGATTTTGTCTCTGAGTCATAAAAAACCTGATCCCGGGAAACTGGCGCGGCTTCACGCCGATCTCGCCCGCGAACGGCGGGAGAGGGAAACGAGTTACCGCGGCCGCGCGCTGGCCATGTTCCCGCACATCTGCGCGAGCTGCGGACGGGAATTTGAAGGGGCCCGGCTTCGCGAACTGACCGTGCATCACAAGGATCACGATCACACCCACAATCCCCCGGACGGAAGCAACTGGGAACTGCTCTGCCTGTACTGCCATGACCACGAGCATGAGAAATATCTAATGAAAGGTCACGGCGGGGGAAGCCGCCCGGCCGAAACATCCGCACCGATTGCCAACCCGTTCGAAAACCTCGACGCAAAGCTGAAGCTGGATGGCACGGAAAAACAGTAATCAGGAGTCAGAAGACAGTATTCAGAATATTATTCTGACTCCTGAATTCTGTCTCCTGTCTCCTGAACCCTGAACCCTTCTTCCCGCCTCCCGAACCCTGAACCCTGACCCCTGACCCCTTCTTTTTTTCCCCCACTTTCTTCTGGCTTTCCAATCCGCTCCGGCGTTATTCTTCGGAACGGCGAGGGGGTGCAGGAGAAAGCGAAAATATGAAAAATCTGGTCCGGCCCTTGACCCTCGGTCTCGTTCTCCTTCTCATCTGCAGCCCGGCCGTCCGGGCCCGCCTCAAGGACTCGGAAACCGAAGCGCGTGAGCGTTACGGGCAAATCGCCGCCCGCGATGCCGAAAGCGCCAAAGTCATCGAGAAAATCAAGGCCCTGGTATGAATAACAATGGGAATAATGTGAGAAATGCGGGCAGGGCGGATGCTCCATCACCTGATTCCCATTCCTCGGGAGACCGGAAGACTAGGGGGAAACAGCGGGAGAACGAATGATGTGAAAAGAAAAGCCGCGCGCAGAGGCGCAGGGACGCGGAGGGGATGAACTGATATTTCACCGCAAGGAACACAAAAGCGCGCAAAAGAAATGATTCTCGCACGGAGACACAGAGGCACGGAGATTTTGAATGGTAGGGCGGCCAGTCCCTTGGCCGCCGAAGATGAGGATGTGAGCAGCGAAAACGAATGATGCGAAAAGCATAAGATTGCCGCTCAGAAACGCAGACAGTAACGAAACGAATGTTAAATGTTAAGACCTAACCCCAAAATCCTAATTTGCTCAGGTGTATCTGGCGCATAACTACGCTCTTGACGGGACTTTCCCCAAAGTCCAACAATACGGGCCAGCGGTTGTTTGAAAGGAAGCGGGTCCCATGTTTGAACAGGCCTTCAAGAATATTGACGATGTGCTCTGGAAAGAGGCCGGATGCACCACCGAACTCGACTACACCGAACAGACCTCCTGGCTGCTTTTCCTGAAATATCTGGACGGTTTGGAGCAGGACAAGGCCACCGAAGCCGCGCTGGAGGGGAAGAAATACTCCTTCATCCTCGAAAAGCCCTATCGCTGGGAAACCTGGGCCGCCCCCAAGGGCAAAGACGGCAAACTCGACCACAACAGCGCCAGAACCGGGGACGACCTGCGGGACTTCGTGAACCAGAAGCTTTTCCCGTATCTCCACGGCTTCAAGCAGCGGGCCAGCGGGCCGAACACCATCGAATACAAAATCGGTGAAATCTTCGGTGAAATCAAAAACAAGATCCAGAGCGGCTACAACCTGCGGGAAATCATAGACCATATAGACGAACTGCGCTTCCGGTCGCAGGCGGAAAAGCACGAACTCTCCGCCCTCTACGAGGAAAAAATCAAGCGCATGGGCAATGCCGGGCGCAACGGCGGGGAATACTACACCCCGCGCCCCCTCATCCGCGCCATGGTCAAAATCGTCAAACCCAAAATCGGCGAAACCATCTATGACGGCGCCTGCGGATCGGCCGGATTCCTGTGCGAAGCCTTCGACTACCTGAAGACCGGCAACCTCACCACCAAAGAGCTCAAAAAGCTTCAGGAAAAGACCTTCTACGGCAGGGAAAAGAAATCGCTGGCCTACGTCATCGCGATCATGAACCTGATCCTGCACGGCATTGAGGCCCCAAACATCATCCATACCAACACGCTCTCCGAAAACCTCGCCGACATCCAGGAAAAGGACCGCTATGACATCATCCTGGCCAATCCTCCGTTTGGCGGCAAAGAGCGCAAGGAAGTGCAGCAGAACTTCCCGATCCGCACGGGTGAGACGGCGTTCCTGTTTCTCCAGCACTTCATCAAAATCCTGAAAGCCGGGGGACGCGCCGGTGTCGTCATCAAAAACACCTTCCTGTCCAACACCGACAACGCCTCCGTGAGTCTGCGGAAACTGTTGCTGGAAAGCTGCAACCTGCACACCGTGCTGGACTGCCCCGGCGGAACCTTCCTGGGGGCCGGCGTCAAAACCGTCGTGCTGTTCTTCGAGAAGGGAACCAAAACCCGGAAAACGTGGTACTACCAGCTTGATCCCGGCCGCAACATGGGCAAGACCAATCCGCTCAACGACGACGACCTTGCCGAATTCGTCAAACTGCAGAAAGCCTCCGCCGACTCCGACAAAAGCTGGACCGTGGATGCCAAAACCATAGACCAGTCCACCTTCGACCTCTCCGTCAAAAACCCCAACGGCGGCGAGGAAATCACGCACCGCAGCCCGAAAGAAATCCTCAAGGAAATCGCCGCCCTCGATGCCGAAAGCGCAAAAGTCATGGAGAAAATCAAGGCGCTGATATGAAAAAGGGGTGGGAGACCAAAAACCTCGGTGACCTTTGCGATATCCTTGATCATAAACGAAAGCCGATCACCAAAAGAGACCGTATAGCGGGCGATTATCCCTACTACGGAGCAACGGGCATTCTCGACCATGTTGCCGGATATCTTTTCGACGAACCACTTGTTCTTCTTGGAGAAGATGGGGCGAAGTGGGAATCGGGCGAGAATACGGCATTTCCGGTTTCCGGTAAAATTTGGGTCAACAATCATGCACATGTTTTGCGCCCACATAGGATGGAACTTCTGGACAACTGGCTCATTCATTATCTTAACCATTCTGATCTGAATGAGTTTGTCTCTGGGCTAACGGTTCCGAAGCTGAACCAAGGAAATATGCGAGAGATTCCAATCCCACTTCCTCCTCTCCCCGAACAAAAGCGGATCGTGGGGATACTGGACGAAGCGTTTGCGGGGATCGCCACCGCCAAAGCCAACGCCGAAAAAAACCTCCAGAACGCCCGCGCCCTCTTCGAAAGCCACCTGAATGACGTGTTCACGAAGCGGGGCAAGGGGTGGGTGGAGAAGCGGCTAGACGATGTTTGTGTCATTGGTGATGGAAACCATTCTTCTAATTATCCGAAGAAGGAAGAATTAGTCGCAGCTGGAGTCCCGTTTATCCGTGCAACAAACCTTGTGGGGGGGCAAATCTCTGACGACGATATGAGATATCTATCGCCGGAAAAACATGCACAACTTAAGAAGGGGCATCTAAAAACAGGTGACGTTCTGTTTACAAATCGAGGTGAGATTGGCAAGACCGCAATCGTTGATACAGCCCATGACGGCTCGAACCTCAACTCGCAAATTGCATGGTTTCGATGTCGCAATGAATTATGTAACCGCTTTTTGTTTTATGTTCTAAACTCTGGCAAAATGAAGATGCATATTAATTTGTCGCAAAATGGGGCAGCATTGCAGCAGTTCACGATAAGACAAATAAAGGAACTTCAAATACCAGTTCCTCCCCAAACAGAGCAGCTGACTGTCGTTAAGAAGATCGATCAACTCTCTAAAGAAGTAGATCACCTTGAATTCATCTACCAGCACAAGCTGGATGAATTGGATGCGCTGAAAAAATCGCTGCTGCATCAGGCCTTCACGGGAGCGCTGTGATGGCCAGCCTTGCACAAACCTCCAATGATTGGAAAAACGCACCCAAAAACTTCCAATCGCTGGAAAATGCGTGCAGAAAACATCCAATGTCTGGAAGTCCGGCGCCAAAAAGTTCCAATGACTGGAACTTTTCCGTCCAAAACTTCCAATGGTTGGAACTTTTCTGGTATAAAGTTGCCATGCCCTGCGGGCATTGCCCTCCACATGGAGGGCCGCTCTCCCAAGGCTCGGGTCCAGGGATTGGAAGAACATGAACAGGATTGACGCAAGACAACGCCGAGATCAGGATGACAGTTGACTATGGCGACAACACCGGCACAAATAGATGAACTGCTTCAGGCTCGTTCCGAACACGAGCACCTTGAATTCAAGGCGGCTGAAAATAGCTATGAGTTTGAGGAGCTGGTAGATTATTGCGCAGCTCTTGCGAACGAGCGAGGCGGGCGAATGATTCTGGGAGTCACAGATAAAATTCCGCGTCGGGTGGTTGGAACAAAGGCGTTTGCCGTTCCGGCCCGTACAGTGGCTGGTATCCATGACCGTTTGCATATTAAAGTGACCTGCGATGAGGTGATCCATCCTGGTGGGCGAGTATTGGTGTTTAATGTTCCCTCCCGTCCTCTTGGCCAACCGATTCAATACAGGGGCCGATATTTGATGCGTGCAGGTGAGCAGTTGGTGCCGATGACGCCTGATCAATTGAAGGCCATCATGCTTGAAGGTTCTCCGGACTGGTCACTTATGCCGGCGCTGACAGGTTGCGATGGCGAGACCATCGTGCAGTTGCTGGATACTCAAAGTTATTTTGATTTGCGTGAGCTGCCATATCCCGGGACGCGTGAGGCCGTGCTGGAAAGGTTTGCGGGTGAACGCCTTATTGAGAAGTCGGGTTCCGGATGGACGGTTACAAATCTTGGCGCGATTTTGTTTGCGAAGAAACTCGATCAGTTTGATCTTCTGGCCAGGAAAGCCCCTCGGGTGATTGTTTATGAAGGCTCCAATAAGTTAAAGACGAAGTTGGACAGGCAGGGCTTAAAGGGATACGCAGTCGGGTTCCAGGGCCTGGTTGAGTTCATTAACAGCCTGGTTCCATCCAACGAGGTTATTGAGAAGGCCCTGCGTCGGGAAGTGAAGATGTTTCCAGAGATTGCTGTTCGAGAGTTGGTTGCAAATGCACTGATTCATCAGGATTTCAATGAGTCTGGGACATCCGTGATGATAGAAATTTACTCGGATCGAATGGAAATATCGAATCCCGGGAAACCATTTATCCCCCCCGACCGTTTTATTGATGAATATCAGTCACGCAATGAGCGCTTGGCCGATATCATGCGCCGTTTGGGGATCTGCGAAGAAAAGGGCAGTGGGATTGATAAGGTCATTGAGGCAGCAGAAGTTTATCAACTTCCTGCCCCTGATTTTCGAGTTGGAGAAAAGCATACATCGGTTGTCTTATTTGCACATCAGGATATTGAGGAAATGGACCGAAACGACCGTATTCGTGCATGTTATCAGCACTGCTGTTTGCGATATGTGATGAACCAGAGCATGACAAATCAGAGTTTGCGGGATCGCTTCAAGTTGGCTGAGACTAAAACGGCTACGGTTTCACAGATTATTTCTGCAACAGTGGATGCCGGGAAGATCAAGGCGGCGGATCCTACGCAAACGTCTACACGGTATCGCAGTTATGTGCCGTTTTGGGCTTAGATTTCTGCTTAAAAGCAAAAGCGATATTTTGGAGCAGATGTGCATAAGTCGTTGATATTTAGAATTTATCTTGTATAAACGCTAACCCTAAAATGAACGAAGCCGAGACCAGAGCCGAGCATATTGATCCCGCGCTGAAGGCGGCGGGATGGGGTGTGGTTGAGGGCAGCCGGATCCTGCGGGAATATCACATTGCGCCCGGACGGATCGAGGGGCTGGGGCGGCGCAGCAAGGCTCTCAAGGCCGATTACGTTCTGGTGTACCGCAACAGGAAGCTGGCGGTGGTTGAGGCGAAGGCGTGGGACGAGGAGTTGACCGAGGGCGTTGGTCAGGCCAAGGATTACGCGGATAAACTAAAAATCCGCTTCGCCTATTCCACAAACGGGCAGGGCATCTACGGCATAGACATGAAGCCCGGCAAGGAAGGCGCGGTTTCCGCCTATCCGTCACCGGAAGAGCTCTGGCAGATGACTTTTGCCGAGCAGAATGCTTGGCGCGACCGGTTTTCCACGGTTCCATTTGAAGACAAGGGCGGAAGCCATCCGTCCCGCTATTATCAGGATACCGCCATTGAGAATGTGATGGAGGCCATTGCTGCGGGGAAGAATCGCATTCTTCTGACGCTCGCCACGGGAACGGGCAAGACCTTTATCGCTTTCCAGATTGCGTGGAAGCTGTTCCACAGCCGCTGGAATCTTTCGGGTGAGCCGACACGCCGGCCCCGCATCCTGTTCCTTGCGGACCGGAATATTCTTGCGAATCAGGCGTACAATGCGTTTTCCGCGTTTCCGGAGGATGCTCTGGTGCGGATTGCCCCGGACAGCATACGCAAGAAGGGCAGGGTCCCGACGAATGGCAGCCTGTTCTTTACGATTTTCCAGACGTTTATGTCCGGGCAGTCTGAAGATGGAGAACCAAGCCCATATTTCGGGGAATACCCGAAGGACTTTTTCGATTTCATTGTGATTGATGAGTGCCATCGCGGCGGGGCCAACGACGAGAGCAACTGGCGGGATATCATGGAGTATTTCTCGCCAGCGGTTCAGCTTGGGCTCACGGCCACCCCGAAACGAACAGAGAATGTGGACACCTACAGATATTTCGGGGAGCCGGTCTACATTTACTCCCTCAAGGACGGCATCAATGACGGCTTTCTGACCCCCTTCAAGGTTAGGCAGATCCAGACCACACTGGATGAATACGTATACACGCCTGATGACAGTGTAGTGGAGGGGGAGATTGAGAGCCGGAAGACCTATACGGAGTCCGATTTCAACAAGATCATTGAGATCAAGGAGCGGGAGAAGAAGCGCGTCCAGATTTTCATGGAGCAGATCAACCAGAATGAGAAGACGATCGTGTTCTGCGCCACACAGGACCATGCCCTTGCAGTCCGGGATCTCATCAACCAGATGAAGACCAGCAAGGATCCCAACTACTGCCAGAGGGTGACGGCGAATGACGGAGAGCTGGGGGAGCAGCATCTCCGTGCCTTCCAGGACAACGAAAAGACCATCCCGACTATCCTGACCACCTCCCAGAAGCTCTCAACCGGTGTGGACGCCCGCAATATCCGCAACATTGTCCTGATGCGGCCTATTAATCAGATCATTGAGTTCAAGCAGATCATTGGCCGCGGAACACGACTGTATGACGGTAAGGATTACTTCACGATCTATGACTTTGTGAAGGCGCATCATCACTTTGCCGATCCGGAGTGGGATGGGGAGCCTTTGGAACCAGAGCCGCCAAAGCAGAAAACTGCACCTCAGCCCGAACAGCCACCGACAATCCGCGAGCCTCGGGAGAAATATCCCAAGAAGGATAAGATCAAGGTGAAGCTGGCTGATGGAAAAGAACGGGCCATTCAGCACATGATGACCACCAGTTTCTGGCATCCGGACGGCACCCCGATGTCGGCCCAGCAGTTCATGGAGCTGCTCTTTGGAAAACTCCCTGAGTTCTTCAAAAACGAAGACGAATTGCGCAGAATCTGGAGCGCACCAGAGACCCGGAAGAAACTGCTGCAGGGGTTGTCCGAAAAGGGATTCGGGGCTGAGCAGTTGGCGGAGATGCAGAAGATCATAGATGCCGAAAAGAGCGATATCTTCGACGTGCTGGCCTATGTGGCCTATGCGATGCCAACCGTTCGTCGGGATGAGCGCGCAGCCAATGCCCGGGTGAAAATCCACCAGACCTTCAGCGCCAAGCAGCAGGCGTTCCTTGAATTCGTCCTGCAGCACTACGTCAGCGTGGGGGTGGAGGAACTTGATCTGGAGAAACTGACGCCCCTCCTTCAGCTCAAATATCACAACTCATTGGCCGATGCTGTAGCCGACCTCGGCCGTCCCGAACAAATCAACGCCATCTTCTCCGGTTTCCAGAAATATCTGTACATCGAAGCTCCTGTTGCATGACATCGGCCCGGCGGGGAAGGATCTGGGGAAATTACAAGAAGACAGTAGTCAGTAGTCAGAATTCATTCTTTGCGTTCTCTGTGCTCTTTCGCGGTAAATATTCTTTTCTGAAATCTTGTGCCTTCTGTGCCTTTTCGTGGCTGAAAATCTGGAACTCATGAACTCAGGAAATTAGCCGCAAAAATGCCCAAAAATCGCAAAAAAACGCGAAAAATGGCCCCAAAACGGCCCAAAATGCCCAAAAAACGCGAAAAACAGCCCAAAATCGCCCCAAAATGCGAAATAGTACTAATTTAGTACTATATAACCGTCTCCAGTCTAAAAAGCCGCATTCTGACTTCTGAATCCTGACTTCTGAATTCTTTCTTTTCCTTTTGTGCCTTTTTCGTGGCTTATCTTCTGAATTGGCCGAAGAAGATTTCGCACACGAAGCCGCGGAGTTCAGAAAAGATTTCACCATGAAGATCAGGAAAAGCATGAAGACGGAATAGGGCCTCTGGCCTATAATTTCGAGAAACAGTTTTGAGCCGCCCGGAACGATCCGCTATCCTGCAGGCCAGAAAGCGGGCGCTGTATCCAGGAGGCAGCGAGGACTGAAGTATGAAAGAAAATGCGGATATAAGACAATGGAACTGAAGTCCGTCCAGCAATACGACAGTGCCCCGATAGAGGAGGTTATCCTGCTGCTGCGCGGCCAGAAAGTCATTCTGGACCGCGACCTGGCGACGCTTTACGGCGTGCCGACCAAGAACTTGAACCGGGCAGTCAAACGCAACTTGGATCGTTTTCCAGCGGATTTCATGATCCAGCTTACCGCTGAAGAGGCGGCATCTTTAAGGTGCCAGTTTGGCACCTTAAAGCGCGGCCAGCACCCCAAGTACCTGCCTTATGCCTTTACCGAGCAGGGCGTGGCCATGCTTTCGAGTGTGCTGCGGAGTCCACAGGCGGCGCAGGTGAACATCGCAATCATGCGTGCCTTTGTGCGGCTGCGCGAAACGCTGGCCCTGCACCGCGACCTGGCGCACAAGCTGGCCGAACTCGAACGCCGCATCGAGGGGCACGACGAAAATATTCAGAATCTGTTTAATGCGATTCGACAACTGATGGCGCCTCCGGCCAGTTCGCCGCGCCAGATTGGATTTCATGTTCGGGAGCGGCGCGTCCCTTACCGTGTCCAGACGAAAAGAGGGAGTTCATGACGCCCCTTGCAGAGCTTGAGAGGAAATATCATCGGCTCCGGGTTCTCATCCCGGAATATGTTTGGAGATAAGCCTGGCGGAGAGGCCGGGATTGACGCTGCGCTCCCTGATGCGCTTCGCGATCA
>Ga0116143_10004554_pt1 | contig 13068 bp, 10 predicted proteins | sample AD_UKC034_MetaG_FD_89745 | JGI IMG/M metagenome (GOLD analysis project Ga0116143, IMG submission 89745) | Active sludge microbial communities of municipal wastewater-treating anaerobic digesters from USA - AD_UKC034_MetaG | ecosystem: Engineered > Bioreactor > Anaerobic > Digestate | place: USA...
CTCGCCGCGAAAGCCGAGCGTGCGGATCGCTCCGATATCGGCGGATGCGTGGATCTTGCTCGTCGCATGACGCTCGAAACAGAGCAGGGCATCGTCGCGGCTCATCCCGTGGCCGTCGTCGGTCACGCGCACGAGGCTCTTGCCGCCGCCGCACAACTCCACGCGCAGGCGGCGCGCGTCGGCGTCAATCGCGTTCTCGACGAGTTCCTTGAGAACCGACGCAGGGCGTTCGACGACTTCGCCGGCCGCGATTTGGTTCGCGACGATGTCGGGGAGGACGCGGATCCGTTTCACGCCGGACCAGCATGATGTCCCGGAGGCGAAAAGGCAAAGCGTCAGCCGCGCCGCGCGCGGCGGGCGATCGCGGCGAGGCCAAGGGCGTTCGTTCCGAGGGCGAGGAGCACGACGGTCGCCTGAGCGGCAGCCGCGCCGCCGAGCGCCGCCGCGCCGGAGGCGAGGAGCGGGCCGGCGAAGACGCCGACGCCGAGCACGGCTTCATGCGCGCCGCCGCTTTCGCCTTTCTGCTCGCCGTAATCGAGCGAATAGTAGATCGAGGCGGAATAGACGAGGGCCTGAGCGAGGCCGAACACGCTCAGCATCGCGAAGATCGTCCACGCGTTTGCCGCGAAGAAGGCGCGCCAGGCACACGGGCCCCATCCAGAGCGCCGCCTGAAGCCAGGCCATGCGGTAGTGCCAGCCCTCCCATTTCCAGAAAAGCCCGAAGCCGAAGGTGCGCGTGATGAGAAGGGTGCAGGTCAGCCAGATCGTCCAATGCGCCGGCCATCCGAGGCGTTCGCCGAGCTGCGGGGCGAGGGCGAAGAACGCCGCGTTCATCAGGTAACCCAGCCCGTTGGCCAGCCACGCCATGTGCATGAACCGCCGTTTCTCGGCGCGGGGAACGTCGTCGCCGCGGTGGCCGATCTCCATCGCGGGTTCGCCGCCGCCCTCGGCGCGCGCCGGCGCCCAGCGCATCCAGAGCCATTGGGCGAAGTGAAACAGCGCGGGGACCCAGAGGATCGCGTCGCGTTTCCACTCGAACAGGAAGCCCGCGACAAAAAATCCGAGGGCATCGCCAAGCGCCCAGGCGAGGTTGTAGAACCCGAGGCGGTTCGGCATCGTCGCCTTCCCCGGCGCATGCAGGATCGCGGCTTCGAGCGCCGGCCACGTCGGCGCGATGAAGATCGTGTAGAGAAAGACCGCGCCGAAAGGGGCGCTCCAATGCTCGAAGAGCCAGCCGCTGCCCAGGGTCAACGCCATCCCCGCCGCGCCGATGGTCAGCACGCGATCGTAGCCGAGGCGATCGGACAATCGTCCGCCGTATCGGGCGCCGAAGACATAGACCAGCCCGTGCGAAGCCATGAGGAGCAGGTTTTGCGCGTCGTTGAATCCGAACCGCGCCTTCGTCCAGAAGAACATGCAGTAGAGAAAGATCGTGCAACTGAACGCATTCACCCCCTCGTAACCAAAGTAGTCGTCCAGCCGCAGCCTCGCTTTCGTCCTCATTGAGCGGGCGAGGCTACACGACCCCGCCCCGCCCGCGCACCAGAAAACGGAACGGCCGACGGCGCGCCGGCGCGCCGCAGCCGATTCAGACGGTCAGACGGAGGATTTCCCTCCGGGCTTCGCCGAACTCCCGGAGCAACGACGCCCGATCTCCCATCGCGAAATCCTTGAAATCGAAACCTGGCGCGACCGTGCAGCCCACGAGCGCGAAGGCGCTTCCGGGCGCCGGCCATGCGCCGAACCAAGTCCCCGCGCGCACCGCATGCTGGAGGCGGTGGCCGCGCGACGGATTGGGGCCGAGCGTGACGCGCCGGGCGCGTTGTCCGCGCCGGAGCTCCACGAGCACGAGCGGACCGCCGAGGTGGAAGTGCCAGACTTCGTCGGAGGCGAGACGATGCAGACGGGAGAGGGCGCCCGCGGGAAGCAGGAAGAGGATCGAGGTGGCGGCGGCGCGCGCGCCCGCGTAGCGGGCGGGGAGCGTGCGCCGCGGCAGGCGCAGCGTCGCGCGGTAGGTTTCCCGGTAAAACCCTCCCTCCGGGTGAGGGGCCAACCGCAGGCGTTTTCGGAGGCATTCGGCGTCCGGGCTTCGCATGAGAGGGAGTGAACCACGCGGCGCGCCCCTTCTGAAGCGCGAAATGCGCGGCCGTTGGAGAGAATTGCGCGACGCGGCTTGCGCTGCTAGATTCGAACGAACCCAACCAAAGACCACTTATGGCCCGCATCTACAACAACATCACGGAAACCATCGGCAACACTCCGCTTGTCCGCCTCAATCGCGTCGCACAAAAGCACGGCGCGCGGGCGGACGTCCTGCTCAAACTCGAGTTTTTCAACCCGCTGGCGAGCGTGAAGGACCGCATCGGCCTCGCGATGATCGAAGACGCCCTCAAGAGCGGCAAGATCACGAAGGATACCGTCCTCATCGAGCCGACGAGCGGCAACACGGGGATCGCCCTCGCGTTTGTCGCCGCGGCGAAAGGCCTCCAGCTCGTCCTCACGATGCCCGAGACGATGAGCCTCGAGCGGCGCAAGCTCCTGAAAATCCTCGGCGCGAAACTCGTGCTTACCGAGGGGGCGAAGGGGATGCGCGGCGCGATTGAGAAAGCCCAAGAGATCCAGTCGAAGATTCCGAATAGCGCGATCCTCCAACAGTTTTCGAATCCCGCGAATGTCGAGATCCATCGCAAGACGACCGCCGAGGAGATCTGGAGGGATACCGACGGCAAGGTAGACCTCGTGATCTCGGGCGTCGGCACCGGCGGCACGATCACCGGCGTCGGCGAAGTGCTTAAGAAGCGCAAGCCCTCCGTCCGCATGATCGCCGTCGAACCCGCCGGTTCGCCGGTGCTCGCCGGCGGCAAGCCGGGTCCGCACAAGCTCCAGGGGCTCGGCGCCGGCTTCGTGCCCGACATCCTGAACCGCGCGGTCATCGACGAGATCATTCCCGTCAAGGAGGAGGACGCCGGTCCCGTGAGCAAGGAGATCAACACGCTCGAGGGGATCCCCGTCGGGATCTCGAGCGGCGCGGCGGCATGGGCGGCCCTTCAAGTCGCCAAGCGGCCCGAGAACCAAGGAAAACTCATCGTGGCGGTGATGCCCTCCTGCTGCGAACGTTACCTCTCGAGCTGGCTCTTCGCCGATGTGATCGTCGAGAGCGATCTCGTCAACGGCCAGAGCTTCGATACGCGCCCGAAGGCGTAGCTCGCCGAACCGGCGGCGGAGACGCCGTTGATCCGCGGGAAGGGGGCGCTTACGGCATGCGGCTGGGCGGCGCCATCGCTCCGGACCGAGGACACTGGACGCCGAGGCGCGCCGACATCGCAGCGTAGTAGCGCGCTTTCTGCTCGGGAGCGAGAAGATCGCCCACCTCGAGGACGTGGCGGAGGGTGGCGGCTTCCAGGTCGCGATACGCCTCGCCCGCCTCTTCCGCCGCGGCAAGGAGCGGCGGAAGAGGCGGCTGCGGTTCCGCGAGGAACTTGGCGATCCGCGTTCGCGCCGCGCAATGTTTCGCGCAAAGCTCCTCGATCCGCGTGCGGTAGGCCTTTTCAAGAACGGCGATCTGGGCCGTCTGCTCGGGAGTCAACCCGAGATCGGGCGCCGGCGCGAAGCGGTCGCCCGGTTTCGCGCGCGCCGCGATTTCGCCGGCGCGACCGGCGATCCACCAGGAGGAGAGCCCTGCCGTCAGAAGGAGGGCCAGCAAACCGATCAGCCATTTTCGAGTAAAGGCGCTCATGGGCGCTCCGCCGGCGCCGTAAGATCGCGATGGGCGGCGACGATCCAAAGGGGCGAAGCGGGTTGCATCACGGAGTCCCGCCATTCGCGCGCGGACGTTTCGCGCGCGCGATGAGTCGTCCGCGCGTCATAAAAGAGGGCGACGCCGAGAACGAGCGCGCCCATTGCGGGCAGCGCGGCGCCCGGCGACGGCAACCAAGCGCGCGCCCATTCGTCGAGGCGAAGCAGCCGTCGCCGCCACTCGGGATGCCCGCGCTCTGCGCGCATCGCTCGCATCGTCGCCGCGACAAGCCCTTCATCCGCCGCGGGAGCGCGAGGATTCCACGCCTCAAGCAGTCGGTCGAGAGGATCATCGGCGCGCATGAGAGGAAGGCGCTCCGCCGCCTCGTCCCGCGGCACGCGGGACGAGGGGCGGGCGGATGAAGTCATCGAGTCGTTATCGAGAGGCCTTGGCCTTCTTCGCGATGGGGCAGGAGGGCGCAGCGGCGCAGGCGCTCTGGGCCTTTGGGCTCTTGGCGCATTGCGCCTTGGGGCACTCGGCGGCCTTCGGGCAGCTCGCGAGGAGGGGGCAATCCTCCTTGCCGCGAGGGCAGGCGGAGGGATCGCAGCGGGCGTACGGGCAGGAGCTCTCGGCGGCCGATGGCCCGGCGTTGAGCACCGCGTTGCGCGCGTTGAGGCGTTCCGGGTTGACGATGCCGCCCGCATGCGCGGCGAACATCCCGAGCGCGACGAGCGCGCCGGCGAGGGTGAGGATTTTCTTCATGGGATTCTCCTTGGGTTGAGGGTGATGGATTTTGCCCCGTCTGAGAAACGGAGCCGCATTCCGTATAACGACGAGAGATGCCGAAACCCTCGGAGATTCTCCAAGATTTTTGGGTTCGGGGCGCCCCGCTTCTCCGGCGCGCCTCATTGGAGGAAGCGTGCGAGTTTCGCGCGCAGCACCTGCCGCGCGCGATAGAGACGCATCTCGGCGCCTTTGCGCGAGCAGCCGAGCGCCTCGGCGATCTCGGCGTAGCCCGCGCCTTCGTACTCGGCGAGGACAAACGCGGCCCGGAGATCGGGAGCAAGGGAAGCGACCGCGGTTTCGATGGCCGCCATGATCTCGCGTTGCGCGACGCGTCTCTCGTCGCCGGCGAGGGCGTCCAAGGCTTCGTCGCCCTCGGTTCCCGCACGACGCGGATGCTCGGGGCGGCGCGGGCGCGCGCGCAGGTGATCGAGCGCGACGCGCGCGCCGATCTGGAAGAGCCAGGCGCGGAAGCTTCCCGTCGGACGCCAGCGCGGCAGGGCGCGCCAGGCGCGGATCAGCGTTTCCTGGGCGGCATCGCGCGCGTCGTCCCAATCGAGGAGCATCCGATAGAGCAAGGCCTGGAGCCTCGGCGCGAACGCGCGCACGATCTCCTCGAACGCGGCTTCGTCGCCGCCAGCCGCAGCGAGGGCCCTCTCGCGGAAGCGCGCCTCCTCGGCGGCGGCTTCCTCCGCGGTCGAGAATGAGGGCGCGGCCTCGGGCATGGGCGGACCCCGCCGGGAAACGTAGGGCGTTTGACGGGAACAGCGTCCGCGGGCGATTGAACGCCCTACTTCGCCGCCTCTTCCTTGATCGCCTCGACGTTGATTTCGAGAAGGATTTCGTTGCCGACGACCAGTCCGCCGGTTTCGAGCGCCTGGCTATACGTCAGCCCATAATCCCGTCGGTTGATGGTGAGACGCGCTTCCGCGGCGATGCGCGACTTGCCCCACGGGTCCTTGATCGGACCTTTGAGAGTGAACGGGAGACGAATCTTCTGGGTGACGCCATGCAGCGTGAAGTTTCCGACGGCGACGTATTGGCCGCCTTCCCGAACGACCTCCGCGCACTCGAATCGAATTTCGGGAAACTTCCCGGCATCGAAGAAGTCGGCGTTGCGGAGGTGTTTGTCGCGCGCATCCACGCCGGTGTTCACGCTGGCGGTCTGGATCACGGCGCGCGCGCCGACTGGCGCGTTGCCGCGGGCGGGGTCGAGGGTGATCGAGGCCTCGTAGGTCTTGAACTGCCCGTGGACCTTGCTGATCACGAGGTGATCCACGGCGAAACCGATCGTCGAGTGCGCGGGATCCACGCGATAGACGTCGCCGGCGCGGACGGAGGCCGCGAAAACCAAGGCGGCCGCGGAGAGAAGGAGCGAAGGGATTTTCATAGGCTTGAGAGGATTGCCGTCCACTTGTCGCCCTGAAACCGCCGTCGGTCAAGCGGACTTCGCCCTCCGCGCGCGGTTCGCTTCATCCGCGCGCGGAGGGTGCGCGTTCGAACCGGGCGAGCAGGCTGTAGGCGCAGGGAACGACGATCAGGGTCAAAAAGGTGGAAACCAACACGCCGCCAATCACGGCGATCGCCATCGGGATGCGGCTTTCGGCGCCCGGGCCGAACGCCAGCGCGGGGGGAACGGCTGCCGCGATCGTGGCAAAGGAGGTCATCAAGATCGGGCGGAGGCGGATGGGAGCGGCGGTGAGGATCGCCTCGCGCAGCGGCATTCCGTCTTCGTGGCGTTTCTTGTTGGTAAACTCTACGAGGAGGATGGAATTCTTTTTGACGATGCCCATGAGGAGCACCATGCCGATCATGCTGTAGAGATTGAGCGATTGGTTGGCGAGCAGCAGGGCGACGAACGCGCCGGTGACGCTGAAGGGAAGCGCCAACAGGACGATGAAAGGGTGCAGGAAGCTGTTGAACTGCGAGGCGAGCACCATGTAGGCGACCACCACGCCGAGGACCAGCGCGAAGATGAGGCTGTCGAACGATTCCTTGAAGGTCTGCGCGCTCCCCGAGAGGAAGAAGCGGTAGCCCTCCGGCAGGACTTCGCGCGCAACGCGCTCGGCGGCGGCCAGGGCGTCGCTTTGAGATTTGCCGGGCGCCACGTTGGCGAAGACGGAGATCGACCGCTCCCGTATGCGGCGGGTGATCGTCTGGAGGGTTTTCACGGTCTCGACGCGCGTGACCTCGGTGATCGGGAGGAGCTCGCCGTAGGCGGTGCGCACCTGGAGCGCGTGGATGTCCTCGGCCTTGATGCGTTCGTCGGCGTCGAGGCGGAGGCGGACGTCGTAGCGGCGGCCGTCGCTCGTGAAGTTGCCCTGGCGGACGCCGCCAATCGCGGCGTTCACCGTGTTGCCGAGAGTCTCCATGCTCACGCTGCTCGCGGCGGCGCGCGCGCGGTCGGGCCAGATGCGCACCTCAGGCATTCCCTCGCGGTAGTCGGTGTCGAGGTCGGTCATCAAGCCGGTCTCGCCGAGCCGCTTGAGGATGACGCCAACCTTTTCCTTGAGGACCTGATAGTCGCCGCCGCGGACGTTGAACTCGACGGGGAACCCGCGCTGGGCGGTGAACCCGCGCATCGAGAGGTCTTGCGGAAAGACGCGCAAGGTGGGGATTTTCGACATCTCCTTGCGACACCAGTTCATGATCTCGAACTGTCCCGCTTTGCGTTTCGACTTCGGATACAAGGAGACGAAGATGACTCCGCGGTTGGATTCGCCGCCCGCAAACCCTCCGATCGCGGCGAAGTATCCCTCGAGCTCGGGACGCCGTTTGAGGATTTCTTCGGCCTCCTTGATGCGATCGCTCGTGTATTGGAGGGAGGAGCCGACCGGCGTCTGGAAGCTGATGAGGAAGGCGTCCATATCCTGGGGAGGAATGAACTCCTTGCGCAGGAAACGCCCGAGATAAAGGGAGGCGAAGAAGAGGGCGAAGCTCGCGAGGAGGACGCTCCAGCGGCGGTCGAGGCAGAACTCGAGCGTCGAACGGTAAATCCGCGCGATCGCGTGAAAACGGCGATCCACTAAACCCACGAGCGCGCCGCTTTGCTTCGGGTCGCCGAGGAACTGGGAGCAGCGCATCGGCATCAGGGTGACCGCCTCGAGCAGGGAAAGCATCACGGCGCCGGAGATGGTCACACCGAACTGAAAGAAAAACTTGCCGATGATCCCCTTCATGAACGCGACGGGGAGAAAGATGGCGACGACGGCGATCGAGGCGGCGATGGCGGCGAAGGTAATCTCCCGCGCGCCGTCGCCGGCGGCGGCGACGCGCCCTTTGCCGAGTTGCTGGTGCCGCACGATGTTCTCGAGGACCATGATCGCGTCGTCCACCACGATCCCGACCGCCAAGGCGAGGCCGAGCAGCGTGAAAAAGTTGAGCGTGAAGCCCATGAAGTAGAGGATCATGAACGTCCCGACGATCGAGGTGGGGATCGAGAGCACTACGTTGAAGGTGGTCCGCCACGAGCCGAGGAAGATCCAGCAGACGAGCCCCGTGATGATCGCCGAGAGGAGGAGTGTGAATTCCGTTTCCCGCACCGAATCCTCGATGAACTTCGTGGTGTCGAAGCGGACGCTCACCTCGATGTCCTTCGGAAGGACGCGGCGGATCTCCTCGAGCCGGGCGCGCACGCCGCGGGCGACCTCAACGGCGTTGGCGCCGCGCTGTTTCTTAATGCCGAGGCCGACGCCGGGAATCCCGTTGACGCGCGAGATGCGGCGGATGTCGTCGAGGGAATCCTCCACGCGCGCCACGTCCCGAACGCGGATCGTCGTGTTGTAGATCGGCTGCCCGCCGCGCTGGGTGATGAGGATGTTGCCCACCTCCTCCGGCGTCAGGCCTTCGCCCATCATGCGGACATTGAGCTCCGCGCGGGCGTTCTCCATGTAGCCCGCCGCGATTTCCGTATGGTTGAGTTCGATCGCTTTTTGGAGATCGAGGATGGTCAGCTCGTAGCGCTTGAGTTTTTCGTTATCCACCCAGAGGCGCAGATTGCGATCCGCGAAGCCGCTCAGCAGCACCTCGCCGACGCCCGGCAAGACCTGGAATTGGTCGCGCAGGTGGAGATCGATGTAGACGATGAGGTCGTGCAGCGGGCGTTTCCCGGAGACGCCGAGCCACATGATCGGCTGATCGTCCGGATTGGACTTGCGGATGGTCGGCGGATCCACGTCTTTCGGGAGGCGGATGCGGCTGATGTTGGCCTGCACCTCCTGCAGCGCAGCGTCGATATCGCGCGTGAGTTCGAACTCGAGGGTGACCTGCGTCGTCCCCTGCCGCATCGTCGAGAGGATGTCGCGGATGCCCTGGATGGAGATCACCGCTTGCTCGATGCGGTCGGTGATCTCGGCCTCCATCACCTCCGGCGCGGCGCCCGGCCAATTCGCGGTGATGGTCAGCACCGGAAAATCCACGTCCGGCTTTTCGCTGACGCCGAGGCGGCCTAGGCTGATCGCCCCGAAGACGATCAGGCCGAACATGATCATCCAGGCGAAGACGGGGCGGCGGATGGAGAGGTCGGAGAGCGTCATGGCTTCGCGGAGGGCGCGGGATCGCCGGCGGCCACGTGGAGGCGCACGAGGTTGGCGCGCATCGCCATCTCCGCGTCGTAGCGGTTGCGGCGCGCCTCGTGCATCTGGCGCAGGGCGTTGAGCACGTCGAGGTTGCTGCTGACCCCTTGGCGATAGTCTTTCTTCTGCATTTCCCAGGCCTGCGCGGCGATGCGGCAGGTCTCCTCGAGACGGAGCCAGCGCGCCAACGAGGAGATGAAGTCGTTGTAGGCGGTGCGCACCTCGCGCTCGGCGTCGCGCCGGATCTGGTCGAGATTCAGCGTGCTCGCGCGCAGGCGCGCCTTTTGCTCGCTCACCTTCGCGGCGAGGATTCCTCCGTCGAAAATCGGCAGCTCGCACGTCAGGGAAATCTCCCACTTCCGCGCGCGGTCCGGATGCTGGTTGAGGTAGTAATCACCCGTCACAGAAATCGCCGGCCAGAACTCGCCTTTGGCGGCGGAGAGCTGGCGCGCCGCGGCGCGTTCCGCCGAGATCGCGGCGAGGATGTCCGAGCGTTCCCCCGTATGCCGAAGGTAGCCCTCAAGCGCGACCGGGCCGGGGAGTTGCTGGGTCTCCTTCAACGTCAGCGCGTCGGCCCGCAGGCCGGTGAGGAACGCCAACAGCTCCCGCGACGCCCCGAGCAGGCCGCGCGCCTGCTCGATGAGCACGCCGACGTTCGCGAGATCGGTGCGCGCCGTCAGCAGTTCGCTCGAACGCGATTTACCCAGGCGCACGCGCTTATCGAGTTCCTCGATCCGCTCGCGGAGCGCGGCTTCGATGTCCCCGAGAATCCGGAGGTCTCCCTCGTGGGACCTCGTCTGGTAAAAGACGCCGGCGACCTCGCGATAGAGCGTCTGGCGAAAGCGGCGCGCGCTCTGACGCAGCGATTCCGTATTCGCCCGCGCGGCGGCGGCGGCGTTGAACTCCCGAAACCCTTGGAAAAGCGGCTGGGTGGCGCGGAGGCGCGTCGAGAAACGGTCTTTTCCAAAGCCCGATCCCTGAGACGTTTCGCCGGACGCCTGGGCGCCCGGCGCGTTCTGGAGATCCTCCGAAGTGATCGAGCGCACCTGGGGGAGGATGCCGCCGACGGCCTGCCAGTAGCGCGCCTCGGCGACGCGCACCTCCTCCTCCTTCATCCCGAGCGTCTCGCTGCGCAGCACGGCGAGCTCGTAGCAGGTCAGCAGGTCGTAAGGGCCCGGCCGAGGCGGAATTGCGGCCGGCGGCTCGGCGGCGCCCAAGGCCGCCGCGAAGGCGGCGAGGGCGAGGCAAAGGGCCGGCGAATGACGCATCGCGCCACTTTCGCGACCTTCCGCGGGCGTGTCAAACCGGCGCTTACCGAGCGGTAGTTTTTCTCGCGCGATCCGCCGCAGGGAACGCGGCGCGGGAAACTCTCGCGGCGCGGAGGATTTTCCGCTTACCAACTGACCGCGCTGAGGCCGTTCGGTTGGGTGATGGCGCGCGCCATCGCGAGGGTCATCCAACGCTCTCGTGCGGCGTCGCCCCACGAATCCGAGTAGGCGATCTCCTGCGTGGTCTCGTTGAAACCGATGATGAGCCGCACATGCGCCGCTGCGGGATCGGGCTTGAGGTTGCGCGGCGCCGGATATTTCGCGAGGCGCGGTTTCCAGTCTTCGAGGGCGACCCCCTGGCGTTCGGCGGTAAGGGCGTCGCTGGACTGTTCGATTTCGGGATCCACGAAAACCGACCAGAGCAGCGGGATGCCGGCGCCGATCCAGCGTTTGAGATCGCTCGTCTGAAGCTTGAGCCCCCCGCGGACCTGGCGTCCCGTGCGCTGAACGATCCCGTGAATCGCGTCGTTGATCAGATCGAGGCGGGTGCCGCCCCCCTTCCGCGTGCCGCCGATGAGCGCCAGCGAGTACATGTCCACCGTCATCCCCAGGTAACGCAACACGCGTTCATAGGTCGCCGGCACGCAGTAGCCCTTCGGCCCCTGATTGATCATCGGAATTTCTCCAATGACGACATCGCCGTTCGGGCGGGTCTCGACGTTGGCAAGGCATCGCGCGCGCAGCTTCTCGTCGGTCAGCCCGGGGAGCAGCCCGCGGTTGTCGGCCAGGGCTCTGGGCCAGACGCGCACGGCGAGATAACGGTGGTCCTGGACGCTGAGGAGAAGCGTCGCGCCTCCCGAATCCCAGCGGCTGACGCGCTCGCGGGCTTTCCCCATGCCCATCGTGGCGTCGGCGGGTCGGCCGAGGATCCGCGCGAGACCTTTTTGAAAGGCGTCCTCCTGGGCGCGGAGCGCCTCGCGAAACACGCGCTCTTCGCGTTGGGATTCGGCGGTTGGGCGGGCGCCCGGCATCCCGCCCGCGCCGCGCTCGAGGCCGAAGTAATCGCCGTCATTGAGGAACATCAGATGGATCTCCGCGACCTTCGCGGGATTTCCATAGATCGCCGCCATCGAGGGACGCTGCCCAAAGATCTCGATCCGCTGGGGCGCATAGGAGCGGTAGATCGTCAGGTCGCGCGTGGTCGTTTCGAGAGGAAGATCGAGCGCGCGGGCGAGCTTGTCGGCCTCCTGCTCGAACAACGGCCCTTCGTCGAAGATGCGGGCGTTGACCGCCGCGAGGGCGTTGGTCGCGGACGGGGACGCGGGCGTTTCGCGGTCCGGCGGGGACGGCGCGGATTCCTCCAGACCAAGGTCGCGCGCCCGGCAAAGCGCGCGAATTTCTTTTCCCGTGGGATCGCGATACAGGGCGAGGCGCAGCGCGGCATCGCCGGAACAGGGTTCCAGGCGCAGCTCGGTCCCCGCCGCAAACGAACCGATGACGCGCATGGGGTCCCGCGGATCGTATGCGGGCGTCTCACGGAGACAACGGAAGAGCAGGCCCGTTTCCCCGGCGCTGGCGCCAACGCGGACCAGCATGATCAACAGGGCGACGATCCGCAAGCGCACGCGCATCGGATGCAGGATGCGGCGGGCGATCGCGCGGCGTCAATCTCCGTCGCGCATCATCCTCGTTTCCGGATATGCTCTCAGCATTGGAGTCTGGTGGCGAGATCCGCCAGGTCTCGGAAGAAGAGGCTCGAGAATTCGCTTGTCCTGGAGACGACCGCTCGGGGCATCTTTCGCGACGAGTCTCCCTGCCCTTCGAGAGCAAGGTTTGCGCGCCACACCGTAAAATCGGAGGTGACCTGCCGCTCCGCGAATCCGCGCACCGTCAGTTTTTGGCGCGCCGGACCAAGTCTCTCATCGGCCCGAAACCGCCATGGCGGAGAGCCGCAGGGAAACGCCAAGGATCCATGCCCAACGGATCCGTCCGCGCATCGGTTGCTCGTTGCTCATCCCTTTGCTTGCAAACCCGCAGCGACATAGAGCAAGACACTCCGGACACGCTCTCAGGCTATCGGTCGCACTCGCCCATGACGAAATCGAGGCTGCCGAGGATGGCGGGGATGTCGCTGACCATGTGGCCGGGGAGGAGGGCGGGCAGGACGGAGAGGTTGGCGAAGGACGGGCCGCGGATCTTGAGGCGATGCGGCGTTCCGCCCCCGCGGCTGTTGAGATAGAACCCGAGCTGGCCTTTGGGATTTTCGGCTTCGAAATAGACCTCGCCGGCGGGGGCGTTGACCCCTTGGGTGACGAGCAGGAACTGATGGATCAACTCCTCCATTTTCGTGAGCACCTTCTCCTTGCGCGGGAGGACGATCTTCGGATCGTCGAGGTTCACGGGGCCGTCGGGCATGTCGGCGACGCATTGCTTGAGGATGCGGAGGCTCTGGCGCATCTCTTCGATGCGGACCAGGTAGCGGTCGTAACAATCGCCTCGGGAACCGACGACGACTTCGAAATCGAGTTCGGGATAGACGAGATAGGGATGCTTGCGGCGGAGATCGAAATCCACGCCGGAAGCGCGGAGGTTGGGGCCCGTGACGCCGAAATCGGACGCGACTTCGGGCTTGAGGATGCCGATGTCCTTCGTGCGATCCACGAAGATGCGGTTGCGTGAGATGAGTTTTTCGACCTCGTCGAGGGTC
>Ga0116143_10004566_pt1 | contig 13038 bp, 11 predicted proteins | sample AD_UKC034_MetaG_FD_89745 | JGI IMG/M metagenome (GOLD analysis project Ga0116143, IMG submission 89745) | Active sludge microbial communities of municipal wastewater-treating anaerobic digesters from USA - AD_UKC034_MetaG | ecosystem: Engineered > Bioreactor > Anaerobic > Digestate | place: USA...
ACTGTTCCTCGTGGAAGACGGTTCAGCCCAATGTACCTCGGTCATATCGACCTTTCCCTATGACGAGTCCTTCGAGATGGGTCCGACGTGGACCACCGGAGGGGTGAACAACGACTGGGCCTGGGGTACACCGGCGCATCCCACGGTGAACGCGGCGGCAGAGGGCCTTTATGCCTGGTGTGTGGGCGGGCTCACCGGCAGCTTCTACAGCAATGGGCAACAGAGCTGGCTGGAATCGCCCTGCTTCGACATCTCGGGGCTCACCTACCCTTGGCTGAGCTTCAGCATCTGGTGGGAGACCGAGCGGAACTACGATGGCATCGGCCTGCAATACTCGTTGAACGGCGGCACCACCTGGATCAACCTTGGCGGCAGTACGGTACCATCGGATTGCCACACCATGAACTGGTTCAACAGTGCGAACATCACCGCGCTGAACCTGGCCAGCCCGCGCAGTGGTTGGAGCGGCACGAGCACCACGGGTGGCTGTGCGAGCGGTGGCGGCAACGGGTCTTATGTGACCGCTTCGTTCTGCCTGCTCGATGCCCAGTCCATCGATCCGGTGAAGTTCCGGTTCATCTTCGGTGCGGGCACCATCTGCAACACCTTCGATGGGGTGGCCATCGATGCGATACACATCGGCGAAGCACCTCCGCTCACCGCCGACTTCACGTACACCTGCGCCGGCAGTGCAGTGAACTTCTCCGCCACGGGCAACGTGGGCTGCGTGGAACAGGGGACCTGGAACTTCGGTGATCCAGCCTCGGGCGCGGCGAACACGGCGACAGGCGCATCCGCTGCGCACAGCTATCCAGGTCCGGGCACCTACACGGCCACCTTCACCATGACGGGCTCCTGTGGAGCGCCGGTGGTCGTGCAGCGGGACATCGTGATCGCCGGTCTCTCGTTCGATGTGGTCGACGTCAGTTGCACACCCAACAGCGGATCCGTCACGGTGAACGTCGATGGTGGCGTTGGTCCTTACTCGTACGATTGGGATCCAGGGGGCGCGAACACCGCGACGATCGACGGTCTCGCACCGGGCGAGTACACCGTCCTGGTGCAGGCGCCCGATATGTGTCCTTTGCAAGGTTCCGTGGTGGTCGGCGAGGATGGTGCGAACCTTTCCGCCAGCGCCACGACGACCGATCCGACCTGCGCGGGAAGTGATGATGGCACGGCCTCGATCACGGTGAGCGGTGGAACGGGCAGCTACACCTTCGTGTGGGCTCCCAGCGGCGGATCGACGTCGGTGGCCACTTCGCTCGCACCGGGCCTGTACACCTGCACCGTTGCCGATGAGGTCGGCTGCTCCGCCGAGGTGGAGGTGGAGGTCGTGGAGCCGGCCGCCATTGTCGTTGATCCTGTTCCCGACACGGGCATCTGCGCGGGTGAGAGCACGCTCTTATCCGCGACCGCTTCCGGAGGGGTGGGGGCGTTGACCTTCACCTGGATACCCAACGGTCCTGAAGTGGCACCACTGGTCACCACGTCGTACACCGTCACGGCCACGGACGCGAACGGATGCACGAGCGAAGCGGTACAGGCCGTGGTGAACGTTGCTGCCACGGTGGAGCCCGTGGTCTCGTGGGACATCGATGCCGGATGCGTGCCGTTATGCGTCAACTTCGTGGATGGGACGGGTGCGCCGGGTGAACGCTCCTGGTCCTTCACCGATGGCTCGAGCGCGGTGGACCTTATCGCGGTGGCACATTGTTTCGGTCAAAGTGGTCCTCAAGGTGTGACCATGACGTTGACGACGGTCGATGGTTGCGAGAGCACGGTGGTGCTTGAGGACATCATCAATGTGTATCCCGTCCCGGACGCTTCCTTCCTGGCCACACCTGAAGTGGCGGTACTGGGTACTCCCATGACCTTCACCCGACTTGTAGCCGGGGACGAGGCGGCCCAGTGGTCGTTCGGTGATCCTTCCGACAGCACGGATACCGGCGATCAGGTGTCCTTCACCTACCTGGACATCGGGTGCTATACGGTGACCTTGGAAGTGACGGGCGAGCTCGGTTGCGCCAGTTCCTCAACGGGCCTGGTCTGCGTGGAGGACGCTTTCGCACTCTATGCACCGAACGCCTTCACGCCGAACGCGGACGGCTTCAATGATCTCTTCGTCATCAGCACCACGGTCTCGGATCCCCGTGAATATTCCCTGTCCATCTTCGATCGCTGGGGGAGACCGGTCTATAACACCGATGACCCATATCGGGGATGGAACGGTGAGGGAACACCGTCCGGGGTGTATGCTTGGAGCGTGCGGCTGCGGGACAGTGAAGGCGATGTGCAACAGCGGCAGGGCCATGTGACGCTCGTGCGGTGATCGGTAGTCGCTGGGAAAGGACGAAGCCCGGAGGTCCGGGCTTCGCACGATGAGCGGAGGACCGATCAGCGGATGTCGTTCAACTTGCGCCTGAGCTGGTCCAGTTCCTTCTCCAGTTCCTCACGGGTCTGGGTGCGCATGGCCTCCTCCTTGGCGGCATCGGGCTTGTCACCCTCGATCTTGTTCAGGTTGCCCTGGAGCTTGGCTTCGCTGCTCATCAGCTTCGCCAGGTCCGCCTCTCCGCTGGTCAGCTTGGACCGCAGCTTCGCCAGCTTCTCCAGGTCCTTCGGGTTGTTGGTCATCTGGAATTTCTTCTCCAGACCCGCGATCTCCCCGCTCAACTTGGCGTTGTTCGCCTGGATCTTGCCCTGCTTCGCCTTGATCTTCTTCAGGTCGCTGTTCAGCTTCGCGCTCTTCTTGTCCAACTTGGCCGCATCGGCCTGGGCGTTCTCCTGCTTGCCGGTGGCCTTGTCCAGGCCCTTCTCCTTGGTGGTGATCTGCTTCTGCACCACGGCCTTGTTGTACCGCACGGCCATGTCGTACATCGCCTTCTCCGCCGCCTGTTGTTCATCCGCCGCCACGCTGTCGTTCCTGGCGAAGGCGAGCGTGAGCCTGCCGATCCCCAGCTTCTTGTCCGAAGTGCTGCTGGCCAGGATGGTCAGGGGCGTGGTGGCGATGGCCGGTTGCATCACACCGGTCGCTTTGACGGGCTTGCTTCCGCTCAACTCCTTGCTCATCGGCTTGTACTCCGCACGCCACAGGTCCATCGCCTCATTGCCATCGCTCTCGAACACGGTGATCGTGAAGGCGGGCAACCGGTGGGTGCCATTGGTCATCGAATCAGGAACTACCGCGATGGTATTGCTCCACAGCAGCGCATAGCCCTCCTTCGTGGTCTGGGCGTTCAAGTTCGCGGCGATCAGGAGGGAGCCGATCGCAAGTAAGAGGTGACGCATGGTTCCGATCATTGGGTCTGTGAAAGTATGGACGAACACGGTGCAGACCGGTCACTTCGCCATGCGACCGTCGTTCTCCTGGAGTTCGACAAGTGCGCGGTACACACGATGCAGTGGCAGGCCCATCACGGTGTAGAAGCTGCCCTCGATGCGCTCCACGGCGACATAGCCGATCCAATCCTGCACGCCGTACGCGCCGGCCTTGTCGAAGGGCTTATGGCGGTCCACGTAGTAGGCGATCTCCTCCGGGGTCAAGCTGGCGAAGTGGACGATGGCCGTGTCCGAAAAGCGGATCGTCCGGTCCCTGGTCCGCATGCATACGCCGGTCACCACCTCGTGCTTCCTGCCGGAAAGCAAGGCCAGCATCCGGGCGGCGTCGTCGGCATCCTCCGGCTTGTTCAGCAGCAGGTCGTCGACGATGACCGTTGTATCGGCGGTGATGAGGACCTGGTCCGGGGCGAGCGGTCCGGTGTAGGCTTCCGCCTTCTTGTGCGCCAGATGTTCCGCCACCTGGTCATTGGGCATGCCGGCAGGCGGCGTCTCGTCCACATCGGTGCGTGTGATCTCCACCGGGAGATCCAATCCTTGCAGGAGCTGCCGTCGGCGCGGGGAGGCGGATGCGAGGATCAGGCGCCAGGTGAGCTTCATGACAGGTACCGGATAAGGATGGCGTATCCGATGGCCATCACCATCGCGACCTTCATGATGTTCCCCGCACGGACGAACTCCTCGCGATGCTGCGCCTGATAGGTGAAGCCTGCCGACAACAGCAAGGGGCCGATGACGCCGATGCCGATGTACCAATAGGAAAGGGGGTCGCGCAGGAACTGCGAGCGCACGAGGAGCAGCAAGGTGATGATGATGGCGATGTGGGTGAGCGCGATGGCCTTCGCCCACTTCATGCCCCAGGCGATGGGCAGCGTCCGGCAGCCGTCGGCCTCATCCCCCTTCACATCGGCCATGTCCTTCTGCAGCTCGCGCACCAGGGTGCTGAGGAAGGCGAAGACCGCGAAGCCGAGGATCCAGTACCAGAGCTCGATGTGGAAGGGTTGCATCTCGTAACGGTCACCGTTCGGAAGCGCTACGATCCATGCGGGATCCATGGCGCGCTGCAACAGGGGCAGTTCGTAGAGGCCGACCGTGAGCGGGACGAGCGCAGTGAGGGTGGCGACGAGTCCGTTCCCGATGATCAACCTGCGCTTGAACGTGGTGCTGTACACCCAGAGGGCACCGATCGCGAAGGCCGGAATGGCGGCCCATTTGAACAGCCCGCTCCGCCAGGCAACGAAGGTGCCCAGCAGAAGGCCGATCCCGCTGAGCACGGCATGGGCCGTCATCGCCACACGGCGGCGGACGGTGCGACCTACGATGACCTTGCCCGGCTTGTTGATCCGATCGATGCGCGTGTCGAAGTAGTCGTTGATCACATTGCCACCGGCGGCGATGAGCACCGTGCTCAGGACCAGCAGCAGGAAATGGAACAACGGCATCTGCGGCCCGAAGTGCGGCGGCAGGATGAGCTCGCTCCGCTGCACATCACCCACTTCGGCCACCAATTGGCGCAGTCCGCGCTCGAGGTGCCCGCCGATGACACCATAGCGCATCAACGCCATGGTGGCCGCGATGATCAGCAGGTTCGTCGGACGGGTCAGCTTGATCAGGTCCCTCATCTCACCAGGTGTGCGCCGCCTCGGTCAACCATTTGCCCTGCACCTTCATCACCTGCTCCAGCAGGTCGCGCACGCAGCCATGCCCACCCTTGGCATGGCTCACGTACGAGCTGATCGCCTTGATCTCCGGCGCGGCATCCGCAGGGCAACAGGGGAAGCCAACGCGCTCCATCACGCGGATATCGGGGATGTCATCGCCCATGTACGCGGTGGTCGCGGGGTCGAGGCCGGTCTCCCTGATGAGCTGTTCCAGGCGCTTCACCTTGTCCTTCTGGTGATCGAAGTAATCCACCACGCCCATGCGGCCGAAGGCTTCGGTCAACCCTGCGCTGCGTCCACCCGTGATGATGATGATGCGCAGCCCTTCCTTGATGGCATGTTGAACGGCGTAGGCATCCCGGGAGTGTAGGGTGCGAACGGGGTCGATGCCGGGGATCAGCAGATTCCGCCCATCGGTGAACACGCCGTCCACATCGAAGCAGAAGGCCTTGAGTCCCGAGAGCCGCTCCTTATAGGTCCGTAAGTCCATCGTCCGGGTGCCCGTGAGCGCGTAGGATCATGCTGCTGAGCCTGGCATAGGCGGCGCGAAGTTCGGGATCCTCTGTTAAGCGATCGAGATGATGGTGGATCGTTCCCACGTCGCCGCGACGGGCCGGACCGGTGAGGGCTTCCAAGGCTCCGATGGCCTCCACCCTGCGCGCCATGGCTGCAAATGCCGGAACGAGGATGTCAGGGTCGATGCCTTGGTCCTTCAGAAGCTTCTGTGACCGTGCGAGCAGGTAGGTCGGAAGGTTCAGGCTGATGGCCGCCGCCGCATGCACGAGTTCGCGCTGGCCATGATCGAGCTCACTGACGCGCGTGCTCAATGCGGTGGCCAGTTCCTTCAGGGTGATCCGGGCGCGTTCCGAGTTGCCATCGATCACCATGGGCACCTGTGCAAGGTCCATCGGTTCGCCGGGGCTCAGGGAGATCAGCGGCCAGAGCACCCCGCGATCGGGATGGGGCAGGAGTTTGTCCAGGTCGCCAGCGCCGCTGGTGTGGGCCACCACGGCATCACCCAACGGGATGTGCAGGGCCACATCGGCAATGGCGTCATCGCTCACGGCGATCAGGAGGAGGTCAGCATCCGGAAAGGCTTCGTTCAATTGGACCGGCTCCGTGTTCAGGTCTGTTGCCAGCACGCGAGCGCGTTCCATGTTCCTTCCAGCGATACCAACAAGGTCGTGGTGGCTCCGGCGAATGCCGTGACCCAGATGGAAGGCCGCACGACCGGTACCGATGAGGAGGATCTTCATGCGAGCTGCCGTTCTTTCCGGATCATGCGTATCAACGCCTCACCCGCTGCCACACCGCCATGAAGGTGCCGATGAAAAGGAGCACACATCCGATCCACAGGATGTTGATGCCCGGGAACACGATCGCCTGCATCACCAGGAACTCCGATTCGGCCACGTTCAATCCGATCGCGGTGCGTGGTTCCTCCGTTCCCGGGATCGGGCCCCCATGACCCATCACCGGACCCTCCTCGGTCTTCACCGTCGCCAGGCTGTATCGGATGCGCAAGGGTTCGAGCTCCGCCGACTTGCCCATGACCGGTTGGCCGTTCGCATAGATCACCAAGGGTCGTGCCTCGAACCAGCGGTCAGGGCGATACAGGTCGCGCACCCGGAGCTGCGCGGCATAGACCGTGTATTGGTCACCGAGCATCCGCAGGGTCACGCTATCGCGCATGATGTACACGCTGTCGATGATCGCCATGGCGGTGGGCGTGATGATGCTATCGCCGACATGCTTCTCATAAAGCCTGTCGGGCATCCAGCTGTCATCCGCGGTGTCGCTGGCGAGTGCGAGGTCCGCGTAGCGCACGTGCGTGTATAGGTCGCGCTGGAGCCAGTGCTTCGTGCTCGGTTCCGCCACATTGCCGAAGCGCGGGTTCAGCTGCACGAAGGGGGCCAGGCCGAAGAGGCGTTCCCCGGGGGCGCTGGAGCTCCAGTCCTCGGTGTGCCATAGTTCGCGGCGAGCGAATCGCTCCAGGGGGGTCCAGTGGCCAGGCTGGTCCTCCAGGAAGTAGCGGCCTGCCGTGTGGTCGTTCATCGCCACGAAGAGCATGTCACCCACACGCACCGAGTCACCTTTGGCGTAGGTACGCGGCACCGCGGCGAAATAGTCCATGTCGTAGTACAGGTTCACACCTTCCTGACGCTTGGACCCGTAGTGGACGAAGTGATCACCCATGCGCACCGTGTCCCCGCGATAGAGCAGGATGTCCTCGCTGTTGCTGAAGCCTTCGTTCAGGAAGCGCAGGTCCATATTGCGCGTGTTACGGCTGACCTCCTCCTGCCTGCTCGTGCTGATCAAGGCCCCCAGCAGGACCAGTCCGAAACCGACGTGCGCCACGGATGCCCCTGCGCTCTTCAAGCTGCCCTTCAACACGGAAGGGATGTACCAGGCATTGGCGAGGATGGCGAAGGTGGTGGCGAAGAAGAGCGCGACCAGGGTCAGTTCCTGCAACGTGTACTTCAGCAGGTACACGCCCAACGCCGTGATCGCAAGGGATAGGAAGAAGGAGAGGGCGAGCTGCCGGCGGAACTTCCTCATGTCCGTATCCTTCCACCGGAGGTATTGACCGAAGGCGATGAGGAATGTGACGATGAAGGCGAAGGGGATCTGCCACTTGTTGTAGTGGGCGATGGCCTCTCCCGGTGGCGCGAGCTTCGCATCAGCGAGGTCCTTGAAAAAGGTGCTGCCCGTGGCTTCACCGATCCAACCGAAGACCTTGTCGAAAGGCTCCAACAGCAGGTTGAAGACCGGTACGGAGGTACTGAAGGTGATCTGCATCGCGCTGAGCAGCAACACCAGCGATCCGATGAACAACCAGAACTCCCGCGACCACAGCGACTCCTCGGGCTCCCTGCTCGCGAAGCCCTGTCGGTAGGCGCTCACCAGCATGCCGATGCTGACGGCACCGAACAACAGGATCGCCGGGACCTGCACCTGCAGGCCAACGCCGATCGCCAGCAGGATGACCGAGATGATGGCGTAGAACCGGCGCTGACCCATGTCGGTCAGCAGCATCATCACACTGAGGCCGATGTAGAACAGCAGGAAGAGCAGCAGGCCGGGCAGCATGCCATCGCCCGTGAAGCTGTGCACGCTGGTGTCTCCGAGCACACCGCTGCGGGTGAGGAAAGTGGAATAGAGGACGAGGATGAAGGTGATCAGCGTGAGCAGGAACAGGCTGAAGAGCGCGGTAGGCTTGCGCTTGTTCACGATCATCAGGTGCCCCGCCGCGACCAGGGTGATCCACGGGACGAGCGAGGCGTTCTCCACCGGGTCCCAGGCCCAGAAGCCACCGAAGCTGAGCGCTTCGTAGGCCCATGCGCCGCCCATGAGGATGCCGGTACCGAGGATCATGATGCCGAAGAAGGTCCAGGGGAGGGCAGGGACGATCCATCCGGTGCGGTCTTTGCGCCAGAGGCCTGCCAGGGCGTAGGCGAATGGTACCAAGGTGGCCGCGAAGCCCAGGAAGAGCGTGGGCGGATGGATCACCATCCAATAGTTCTGCAGCAAGGGATTGAGGCCCCGGCCATCGGCGAACTGCGGGATGGCGCTGAGGTAGTTCGCCATGCCCGTCCATGGCAGGCCGATGTTCTCCGGCAATTGGCGGATCAAGAGGAAGGGGCTGCTTCCCACCCGCACATCACCGATGTACACGCCGAGGATCATGATCGCCAGGAAGACCTGCACCGTGGCGAACACGGTCATCACCGGACCTTCCCAGGTCCTGGCCCGCTGGATCAACACGTTGCCGAGCACCACATGCCAGAAGGTCCAGAGCAGGAAGGAGCCCTCCTGTCCCTCCCAGAAGCAACTGGCGATGTATTTCATCGGCATGGCCAGGTTGCTGTGCTTCCACACGTAGTCGTACTCGAACCAGTGGTTGAAGAGCATGATGAATAGCGTCACCACAATGCCCAGCACCGCTGCGGAATGCACGCGGAAGCCAAGCCGGCCCAGGCGCGTCCATTCGACCTGTCCCGTGCGCGTACCGTGGAAATAACCGGATGTCGCCAGCAACGCACCCACCAGTGAGATCACCGTGAGCGCATGACCCAACTGTCCCGCCCAAAGATGCTCGCCGATGTATTCTGTCATTGCGCTTCGCGTTCCTGTTCCTGGCTTTCCGTGGCAGGAGGCAGGCATTCACTGCCGACTGCCTGCTGCGAACTGGTCGCTGTTCCTACCCGTTCACCTTGTTCTCTTCGTTGTACTTGCTCGGGCACTTCATCAGCATGTCGCGCGCCTCGAACTCACCGTTCTCATTCGCTTCACCGATCAGTACGAGCCGTTCACTGCGCTCGAAGTCCTGCGGCTTGGCCTTGGCCAGATGCACCTTGCACGTCCTGCCGTTGAGGTCGCGCATGGTGAAGGTGGTGAGACTCGCGTTGAGGCTCGGTTCGTACACGATCTCCTGCGAGCGGTCCAGGGTGCCCACTACGTGGTACTCCTTGCCCGGATGCTCCATGGCCTGTTCGAGGTCCGCGTAGGTGCTGCTGTCGTAGAGGGATCCGATCAACGCGGCGACCGCGACGGCGATGATCACGATGGCAATGATGTGTGCGCGTTTCATGGTCGATGGCGCGGTTAGTGCTGGTGCTGTCGTTGAGCCTTCTCCAGTCCGCTGATCCGCCGGTCCATGCGCCAGAGCCAGATGCCGATGCCCAAGATGATCACGGCGACGACCGCGATCACCACGTTGATCTTGCCATTGCCGTAGAGCGTGCTTTCCAGCCAGCTGGGTGCGGCACTTTCGGCCCTCGCGGCGAACGAGCAGATGCCCATCAAAATGGAGAGGAATGTTCTTGATGGAAGCCTACCTCCGCAGCGGTCTCCCGACAAAGGAGGGGACCCTGCGGCACGAGATGGATCTGTCGCAGAGATCTCGGTGAAAGACCCTGCGAAGGTTCGGGAGCAGGAGAGGCGTGTTCTCATCGGTCCATTGTGGTTTCGAGTCGTGCGGCACGGACCCGCAGGTCGTACATCCAAGCACCCAGCAGGATCCAACCCAGCACCGCCGGATAGAAGATCACTCGTAAGCGGTCGTCCAGGTCGAGGTCGCTGAAGCCGCTGTTGCCGCCGTTGCCCGGATGCAGGCTGTCGATGGCATTGAGGCGCGGCACCACGAAGAGGAAGAGCACCAGCAGCACGAAGGCGAAGATGTTGTAGATCGCGGCGAGCCGGGCGCGCTTGTGCGCATCTTGCACCGATCCGCGGAGCACGAGGTAGGCCACGTAGATCAAGCCCGTGACCGCCGCGCCGTTCAGCTTCACATCGTTGGTCCAGAAGGCGCCCCAGGTGGCGCGTGCCCACAACGCACCGGTGATCAGCCCAAGCACACAGAAGACCAGGCCGATCCGCACCGCCATCTCCGCCGCCAGGTCGCGGTCCAGGGAGTTGCTGCCCAGCACCTTGATGCTTTGGAAGACGGAGATGCCCATCAGCACGATCATCGTGAACCACATGGGTACGTGGAAGTGCAGGTTGCGAATGCTCTCGTAAAGGATGCTGCGGTTGGGGAAGGCGAAGCCGACCTCCTGGGCTGAGGAGTTCTGCATGTCCAGCACGCCAGGACATTGCTCCTCCACGATCCCCGAACCGAGCCCTTCCGTGAACAAGGCTCCGCGGTAAGTCAAGCCATCCACTTCCACATCGGTCAAATTGGCCTTGAAGCCAGCGGGCACATCGAACCGCGCGGTCAGGTGCGTTCCGTCCAGAACGGCCACGGAGCTGGCGCATACAGCGTCACCCTCGTTCACGAGCCGCACCTTCACATCATTCCCGAAAGACGAGTTATACCCAGTCACATAGACGTCCACCGGCCCCGGCGCGATCCTGTCCGGCGACACATGGACCAGGGCGGGCGCCAGGGGTATGCGAAGGCCGGCGATGGAAGCGAACAACAGGAGCCCGATTCCCAGGAATTTCCACCAGTTCCTCATCGCAGCCGTTGGTTCATTCCACAGAAGCAAGGCCATGCGTACACCGCATTCCTCAGGGTCCCCTGTTCCTCCGTGTTGAACCGCATTCTCAGTCGCGCCAAAGGTACGGGAAGAGGATCCAGGCCTGCGTGATCGTGATCACGTCCAACAACACCAGACCGCCGAAGTAGGTGCTCGTCACGCTCCATGCCACTCCGTCCAACGCCAATTTGCTCGCCCGCATCACCGTGAGCAGCAATGGCAGTACGAGCGGGAAACCGAGGATCGCCATCAGGCCGATGCCATTGCCTGCCCGGGCAGCGATAGCCGAGATCAAGGTGAGCACGGAGGCGAAGCCGATGCCACCCAGCACCACGGACAGGACGAACTGCCCAAGGTCGGCTTCAACGAGGACATCGGCACCGAGCAACAGGGTGTACACGAGCAGGCTCAGCAGGCTCAGCACCACCATCACACCGCCGTTGTAGATGGCGCGGGCCAGGATCACGCTTCGTGGATCCACCAGGGTGTAGAGGTAGAGCTGGCGTCCCGCGTCCTCGCGTTGGAAGGAGCGCGTCAAAGCGTTGAACGCTGCGAAGAGCAGGATGATCCAGAAGAGCGCGTTCCAGGTGGCGAGGCCAAGCCCACCCTTCACGGCCAGGTAGCAGACGTAGACCGCGCTGACCACATAGAGCAACATCCCCGCCCAAGCCGCCCTTTGCCGCAGGTCCAAGGCCATCTCCAAACGCAGGAGGGTCGTGATCTCCGCTGGTCTCACGGGGCGAAGGTAGGCGGCCCATCCACCAAGTTGGGGCGACGCGACCCCGCTGATCGCTCCTGCTCTGATCAGGTAATGGCTTGATGAGCAGGTTGTTCCGGTGATAGGCATGCCGATCGCCAAGGGCTTGCCAAACCACATGACCATGACAACCCGAATGACATCCGTACGATCGACCGCAGCAGGTGCCTTCCTCCTCCTTGGTTCCTTCTGTTTCGTGCAATGCAGCAGCAGTGAACACGATGCCGCCACCGGTACCATGGAAAACCGGGCCGAGCACGCAGATGGCACGTCCATCGACCCCGTGACCGGCGCTGAACTGAACAAGGAGGTGAATGCGACCTATGACGAACACGACGCGTCCATGCACGACAACGACCACGCAGGAACGGTCACCACCACCACGGTGAGCGTGTACACCCCGGCCAAGGAGCGCATGATGGCCACGAACGACATGCGTGGGCTGCGGAGCCTCTTGATGGCCGATCTGGAAGCCGTGCGCGCCCGCTTGAACGATGGTGCGCGTCCGGATGCAGCACGTGAAGCGGATAAGGCCCTGGCCGCCGACCTGGCACAAGGTCTGGAACGTGTGGACCGCGCGTTGACAGCCCTCGGAGAGGCGAACGATGCCACCTGGAGCTCCATGCGCGATGCGCAGTTGAGGGAAGTGGCCGAAGTGCGCTCATGGATGGCCGACTACCGGGCCAAGGATGACTGGACGATGAAGTGACGATCGGCGGTGGCTGCGACCATTGGTGAAGGTGCGCCTTGAGTACCTGGTTGGTCGCAGCCCCGCTGACCCACCTGAAGAATGAGTGCCGGACGTTGAACTGATCGAAGCGAACCATCATGCGTATCACATTCTCCCTTCTTGCACTGCTGTTCTTCGTTCCCGCTCAAGCCCAATTGTTCGACCTGGGTCTGAAGGGCGGTATCAACCAGGATGACCTCCGGACCAACTACTCCCACAGCGCATTGGTCGGCGGACATACAGGGGTCTTCGCCCGTGTGAAGCCTCCGATCCTACCCGGCGTTCAGGGCGAGGTGCTCTTCACCTCATTGGGCAGCCGTGTTTCCGTAGAAGACTACCGGGCGGATCTCCGCACGGCGGCGGTGCAGGTCCCGCTCTTTCTGCTCCTGTCGCTCGGACCGGTGGAGGTGCACGCAGGCGGCTACTACGACCGTTACCTGACCAAGGAGTTCCGCATCGACCAGTCGATCGACCTTGGTAACGCCAGCTTGAGCGTGAACGACCTGGCCGATGATGGCTACGGGCTTCTCGGTGGGGCTGGGCTTCGGCTCGGACACTTCTACGCGGGTGCCC
>Ga0116143_10004574_pt1 | contig 13030 bp, 9 predicted proteins | sample AD_UKC034_MetaG_FD_89745 | JGI IMG/M metagenome (GOLD analysis project Ga0116143, IMG submission 89745) | Active sludge microbial communities of municipal wastewater-treating anaerobic digesters from USA - AD_UKC034_MetaG | ecosystem: Engineered > Bioreactor > Anaerobic > Digestate | place: USA...
CGAGTCCCTTCAGGGCTTCCTCGTTGGGCTGCGCATCGGCCAGCAACTTCTCCAGCAGATCCACGCCTGCCGCCAGGTTCTTCTCCAGGCCGCTCAGGGTGACGTAGCAGCGGTCCTCCGTGGTGGTGGCGTTGAGCGAGAGGCCCAGCTTGAAGAGTTCCTTCTTGAGGTCGGCCGGGCTGAGCTTGGAGGTGCCCAGGTATTCGAGCAGGTTGGTCGCCACCTCCAGCTCACGGTCATGCTTGGTGCCCATGTCCACGATGTAGCGCAGGCTGAAGAGATCATTGGTCGGGTTGACCACGCTGGCCAGTTCCAGACCGTTCTTGAGCGGTGTGCGCTGGATCGCGGTGGCGTAGTCAACGAATTCAGGCTCCATGGTGGCGGCTGGCATCCTGTCCCATTCCGCGCGCCAGGCGCTCTTCTCTTCCCGCTTGATGTCGATGGCGGTGATCCTCGGTTTCTCCACCTGGTACACCGCGGTCTTCGGGCCGTTGCGCTTGAACACACAGACGTAGTTGTCGTTGAGCTTCGCGTTGGCGAAGGCCACCACTTCAGCCTTGGTGATGCGCGCCATCCGGTCGTAGAGGTCCACCTCCTCACTCCAGCGTTTCTTCAGGATGAAGGCGTCGGTCATGGCCGAAGCGCTGCTGCGGTTGTTCTCGCCCCAGGTGCGCATGCGGCGCTGGCGGAAGTCGTTCACCACGGCTTCGATCAGCCAGTCATCGAAACTGCCGGCACGCAGCGCGGCCATCTCCCCGAGCAGGAGGTCGCGCACCTGTTCGAGGGTCTGTCCTTCCTTCGGTTCGCCGTTCACCTGCAGGCTCGAGTAATCGCCCGAGATACCGGCATAGACTCCGGCGTTCAGCACCCGCTGGGTCTGCAGGAGATCCAGGTCGATGAGACCGGCGCGACCGTTCGACAGCAGTCCGGCGATCAACTGGAGCATGATGGGGTCATCGCTGTGGTAGCCGTTGAAGCGCCAGGCCAGGTCCACCCATTCCGATTCGGGACCGGACACCTCGGCGACGACCGGTGCGCTCAACGGGCTCTCCTTCTCGAACGTGAATTCGGGCACGTAGCCCTTCTCCCAGCCACCGAAGTACTTGTCCACCATGGCGATCGTCCGGTCGAAGTCGATGTCGCCCGCGAGGATCACGGCCATGTTGTTCGGCACGTAGTAGGTGTCGAAGAACGCGTGGATCTTCACCATGCTCGGGTTCTTCAGATGTTCGCCGGTGCCGAGCGTGGTTTGTGTGCCGTACGGATGATGCGGATAGAGCAGCTCGTTCAGCTTCTTGTAAGCGGCACGTCCGTCGTTGTCCTGCGAGCGGTTGAACTCCTCGTACACGGTCTCCAGCTCGGTGTGGAAAAGGCGCAGCACACACTCGTGCATGCGCTCGCTCTCGATCGCCATCCACCGCTCCAGTTCGTCGCTGGGGATGTCGTTGATGTACACGGTGCGCTCCGTGCTGGTGTAGGCGTTCGTGCCGCGGGCGCCAAGGCTCTTGATCATCTTGTCGTACTCGTTGGGCACGGTGAAGCTCGCCGCCACGGTGCTGAGGCTGTCGATGCGGCGGTAGATGCGGTCGCGCTCGGCCGGATCGGTCGTCTTCCGGCGTTCCTCGTAGGCATCGCTGATCTGCTTGAGCACGGCGCTCTCTGACGCCCAGTCGCGGGTGCCGATGTGGCTGGTGCCCTTGAAGAGCATGTGCTCCAGGTAGTGAGCGAGACCGGTGGCGTCGGACGGGTCGTTCTTGCTCCCGGCGCGCACCGCGATGTTGGTCTGGATGCGCGGTGCATCGGTGTTGCGGCTCAGCCACACCTGCAGTCCGTTGTCCAGGGTGTAGATCCGGGCCTGGAGCGGATCACCGGGGATGGACGTGAAGGAATAGGTCTTCTGGGCGTGTAAGGCCACGGTGCCGAGCATGGCGGCGGTTCCAAGGACGAGGTTACGCATGTGGATGGGTCAGGAGGGTTGCGAAGTTCAGCAATTCGCTGATCCGGCCGACCACGACCGGAACCCCGGGAATACGAAGCACGGAGCCGCACTACGTTCACACGGACCAGGAACCCCGATGGACACGGACGGCTCCGGACCAATGCCAACCCTACCCGTGCATGGTGGGCGCCTTGCCATAGCGGGTCACCACCTCGGCCTCGTAGGCGAGGAAGGCCTTCCACCGCGCATCCACGTCCACGCGGCCGCCGTAGCGCCGTGCGAAGCCGATGAAGGTGGTGTAATGACCGGCCTCACTCACCATGAGCACGCGGTAGAACTCGCGCAGTTCGGGATCGGCGGCTTCCTCGGTGAGCACCTTGAACCGTTCGCAGCTGCGCGCTTCGATCATGGCGCTGAAGAGCAGGCGGTCCACCAGGCGTTCCTCGCGCGAACCGTCCTTCCGCACGAACTGCATCAGCTCGTTCACGTAATCGTCCTTGCGTTCCGGGCCGAGCACCCAGCCGCGCGCGTGGATCCGCTGCACCACCTGGCCGAAGTGGTCGAGTTCCTCCTGCGCGATGCGCGTGAGCTCGGACACCAATTCGCTCAGCTCGGGGTGACGCACGATCATGCTGATGGCGTTGCTGGCGGCCTTCTGTTCGCACCAGGCGTGGTCGGTGAGCAGTGCGGGGAGGTCCTGGTGGACGAGTTCCGCCCAACGCGGGTCGGTGGGAAGCTGGAGGCCAAGCATGGGGCAAAGATGCGGAAGGTCCGATGCATGCCCTTTCCGGACCGAACGGATCCCATTCCTATTTTGGACCGATGCGAACCATCGTTGTGGGAAGTGCGATCGCCCTGATGAGCACCAACCTCTTTGGCCAGGATCCAGCGGAGATCCAGGCCATGATGCCTGAGCTGGTCCAGTGTCGTGCGGACTGGCACCAAGGTGATACCACCTGGCTCGAGGTGACGCGGACGAAGTTGAACTACACCGAGGGAACGCTCACATCAAAGGCGGAATACACGATGCAGCTCAAGATCGTCGTGGAGGACAGCAGTGCAGCAGGCTACCGGTTGAAATGGCAGCGTTTCGCCGAGCTGCCGGAGATCGACGCAGGGGAACTGCCTGTGGAATACCGCGATGCCTACGAGAAGATCAAGGCGCTCGACATCCATCTGTTGACGGACACCAATGGCACCCTGCTGGAGATCCTCGACCGGGAGATCGTCATCGATCGATGGATCGAGCTGATGCGCTCCTTCCTGCCGATGTACATCGACCAGCTCGACGAGGAGGAGCGCACCAGGTTCCAGGCACTGGAAGCGAACATCTGGCAGTTCCGGGAACTCCTTTCGAAGGAGTTGATCGAGGAGATCCAGCTCTACTTCAGCCCCTATGGCCTGTACCTGAACACGCGCAGACCCTACACCGCTGACCTGAAGATCCCGAATGTGATCACAAGCGGCGAGTTCCCAGCCAAGGGCACCTACTCCATCTCCATCGACAACGCGAACTCCTACCGGATCAATGTCGACGTAGCGGTGGACAGTGTCGCTTTCCGAAAGGAGATCAACAGGGCGATCCGCTCCATCGGCAGGAAGGTGGAGGGTTCGCAGAGGACACGTGAACGGGATCTTCCATGGATGAACATGTCGACCTCGATGTACTTCATCCTGGACACAGAACGCAGCTGGGTCCAGGAGATGAAATACCGGGGTGAAGTACGCAGCGCCGCTGCACGGGTCGTTGAGACCATCTTCATCACGACGACCGTGACCGCCGCTGAGCCGAACACGCTGATGAAATGGGATGCCGTCATCGATGCGGCGCCGAACGACCCTTCCGGATATGTGGAACGGGCCAAGCTACTGGCAGGGCGCGGGGACCATCGTGGGGCGATCGAGGACCTCACCATGGCCCTCTCGTTGAACGACAGCGCGCATCAGGTCTACTTCTACCGTTCCTTCAATTGGAAGGCGATCGACCAGAACGAACGGTCGAAGTCCGACCTGCTGCGCGCCATGGAGCTCGCCCCCGACAGCTTGTCCTACCAGGTCGGCTTCGCGGACCTATTGGTCGAAGAACGGAACTATGCCGAGGCGCAGGAACGACTGGAACGGATCCTGGAATTGGACGAGCGGTGTTCACAGGCCTGGTATTCGCTCGGCATCATCCATCGTCAACTGTACAGGTTCCAGGATGCGATCGATGCCTTCACCCGTGTGATCGAACTGACCCCTGGTGATGGGTACGTACTTGCGCACCGCGCCAGCGCCAGGGCAGGCTTGCGCACACATGAACAGGATTCCCTTGCACGCCTGGACCTTGCCGCAAGTCTGGAGCTGAGTCCGGACAATCCGGCCGTCCTCGCCACGATCGGCAACCAGCTGCTCGCCAGTTCGGAGCCTGACTCCGCCATCCACTATTTCGACCGTCTGGTCGCCCTGGACCCGAACGATGCGATGGCCATCCACAACCGAGGGTATGCCCACCTTCTGGCTGGTCGATATGACATGGCGATCAACGACATGCTGGAATCGCTTGAGATCAACGTCGATTTCGCCTATGCACACAACAACCTTGGTCGGGCCTATCACCTGAAGGGCGATGATGTCGCCGCACTCGCCTCCATCCAACGCTCGATCGAAATGGACCCGAGCAATGCGTACGCATACTACAACCAGGGGATCGTGCTACGCGCCTTGGGTCGATCGACCGAGGCTTGTAACAGCTGGCAGCTCGCCTTGGTACGTGGCTTTCGAGAAGGCTATGGCGACGCGGTGGACAAGGAGCTCGGCCTGCACTGTCGATAGCTGTCCACAGGTCCAACTCGTTCAACTCGCCCCATTACTTCGCCGGCATACGGCTGGTCCAGCCCTCACTCCTCCTCCTTCTCCCTCGGTGTGTACTCCGGCGGGAGCATCTCCGGCGGCACCGTCTCTTCCGGCATTTCCGGGATCACCACATCGAAGAAGCCCTTCGGTACCTCGGGGTTGATGCGCACGCTGCTCACCTCCGAGACCCGCGTGCCACGGATACCACCGCTTTCCGTGATCCGGTGCGGGAGTTGCACACCGCCCACCGCACGCCAGTCGCCGTAGACCAGGGTACGGTCATTCATCTTCCCGTTGAAGTACTGGCTCTCCACCTCACGCACCTTCAAGCCGGATGCCTTGTCGTAGAACTGGATGATGCTGTTGCCGGAATGCATCGTGAGCTGCAGTTTGTACACCTCCCGATCGCCCTCGGTGAGGCTGCCGAGGATCCGTGAGCCGGACAACAGCTTCTCGAAGCCCACCTCGGGCACCGGACGGCTCTGGCGTTGCACCATCTCCAATCCGGCATCCGTGAGCTCGCCCGATCCATCCTCGCCGGATATCAGGGCCCGTTCACCGTTGTAGGTGATCTCCTCCATCACCTGGGCTCCCTCCTTCCGCCGCATCCGGTATCGTTCTCCAGAGAACCATTCGGTCTGTTCCACCTCCGGCCCATCGCCGGTCTCCTTGCGCACGACCTCCAGGTCGCGCAGTTTGGCGATGGCATCCCGACCACCCACGGTGTAGATGTAGGTCTCGATGATCTGTTCGGCGGTGCGGTCCGTCACCGGTTCAAGCTCCTCCTTCCAACGTTCACCATCCACCGTCAACCGGATGATGGGCTCCTCCTTGTTCGTTGAGAAGGGTGCAAGACCGGACTTCACTTGATCCAGCTCCCCGACCACCAGGATGCTGGCCGCGTTCGGGTGGAGGAAGGCCGTTGCCGCTTCCTGCACTTGCTCGGCCGTGATGGCATCGAGCCGCTTGAGATAGGTCTCGTAGTGGTCGGCGGGCAGGTCGTTCAGGCGCGTGTTCAGTGCGAAACGCGCCACGGTGCGCGGGTCCTCGAGGCTGCGTCCGAAGGCACCCATCATGCTGTGCTTCGCCAGGATGAGCTCCTCCTTGGTCACCGGCTCGTTGCGCATGCGCTCCATCTCGATCAGGATCTCGGCCACGGCACTCTTCGTCACCTCGGTGCGCACGCTCGTGGTGACCACCAGTGAACTGTTGAAGCGGTCCACATCCAGGCTGGAATAACAGCCATAGGTGTAGCCGTTCTTCTCCCGAAGGTTCTGCATCAACCGGGCATTGAAGATGCCCCCACCCAGGATGGTGTTCATCACCTGGGCCTGCTGGGCGCGCAGGTCCTTCGGTCGCAATGGCAACGGGAACGAGATGCGGATCACCGATTGTGCCGCTCCGGGCCGGTCCACCACGTATACGTTCCGGACATTGCCGGGTACCGAGGGCCTGCCCATGGGCACCACGAAGCCGAGCCCTTCGACGACCACCCGACCGTACTCATCCCTGGTCACCGGGGTGTTGTCCTTCTTCCAGCGGCCGAAGTGCTCCTTGGCCAGGGCTTTCGCCTCCTTCTCGGTGATATCGCCCACGAAGACCAGGTAGCAGTTATCCGGTCGGAAGGAACGGCGGTGATAGGCCTCCAGGTGCGCACGTTCGATGCGCCCAAGGGTGCGCTCCGTGGTCATCTCCCCGTAGGGATGGCCACTGCCGAAGGTGACCAATTTGCTCACGGCCTCCGCGATGCCATCCGGGTCCTCGCGGCGCTGTTGCACGGCGGACCGGGCACGAAGCAGAGCGCTCTTCACCTCCTGTTCAGGAAAGGTCGGTTTCGTGACCACATCCTCCACCAGCGCCATCAAGGGTTCGAGGTTCTTCTTCAACACGCTCGCGAAGAGCCCGTCCCCACTGGTGTAGAGCGAGGCACCGATCGCATCCACGGAACGGTCGATCTCGGCTTTGGAACGCTTGCCCGCACCGGCCGTCAGCAACTCGCCGAAGAGGTCCACGTAACCAGCCTTGTCGGCCTGGTGGACCGGTGTGATGTCGAATCGGACCTGCACGCTCACGAGCGGCAGCTTGTGGTCCTCCACCACGATCAGGTGCATGCCATTGGGCAGTTCGGACATGCTGTGGTGTCCGATGTTGACATCGGGAGCGGGCCCGGACAGGGGCGGATGGCTGCGATCGAGCTGTGCGGTCATGAGGACAGGAAGGAGCAATGCACCACCGCTGAAGGTGGTGTGCAGGGAACGATGGGACCGAAAGAAGGTACTGCGCGCCATGGTCAATTGGACGGAGTGGGCAGGTAATGCAGGACCACCCGGTTGGAGTGGACGAAATAGGTCTTCGCCGCCTGCTGCAGGTCCGCGGGCGTGAGGCTGAGGTACCGATCGATCTCGGTATTGATGAGCTCCGTGTTCCCGAGCAGGACGTGGGCGTTGGCGAGGTTGTGGGCGATGCCGGCCACGCGGCTGTTGTCCGTGACGGATTCCATCTCCAACTGGGCCTTCAGCCGTGCAAGTTCCTCCTCGCTGATGGGTGTGGTGGCCAGTGCGTCGATCTCATGCTGCATGGCCGCTTCGAGCTCCTCTGCGGTGGTCTTGCCATTGGCGATGGCGAAGAGCATGGCGATGCCCGGTTGCTCGAAAGGGAAATTGAAGGCACCGCAGTACAGGGCCACCTGCAGGCGGTCCTTCAGGGCGGTGTTCATGCGTGCGCTGTTCCCACCGCTCAGTACGCGGTTCAACATCTCCACGGCGTAGAAGTCGGGCGTCCCGTTGGCGGGGATGCGGTAACCCATCACCACGGCCGGGAGCTGGATCCGGTCGTAGACCACATCACGCACCTCCCGTCCGAGCGGCGGCTCAACGATGGTGGGCTGCTTCACTTCCACACCCTTCGGGACCTTGCCGAAGTAGTCGTCGACCAGTTCCCGGGTCCGTTCCGGGGAAATGTCACCAGCCACCACGAGGGTGGCGTTGTTCGGGACGTAATAGCGCTTGTAGAACTCCTTGTAATCCGCCTCCGACGCGGCGTTCAAGTCCTCCATGAAACCGATCGTGGGCCACTGGTAGGGGTGCTTGGTGAAGGCCCGCTTCAAGACCTCCAGCGTGATGGTGCCGTAGGGCTGGTTCTCATAGCGTTGACGGCGTTCCTCCTTCACCACCTCGCGCTGGGTGTCCACACCCACCTGGTCCACCTTGGCGTGCAACATGCGCTCGCTCTCGAGCCAGAGCCCAAGCTCCAGTTCGTTGCTCGGCAGCACCTCGTAATAGTAGGTGCGGTCCCCATTGGTGTTGGCGTTCAATACACCACCCGCGTTCTCCACCAGCTTGCTGAACTCCCCGCGCTTGATGTTCTCCGAACCCTCGAAGAGCAGGTGTTCGAAGAAATGCGCGAAGCCGCGGCGGTCAGGTGTCTCGTTCTTGCTGCCCACGTGGTACATCACGCTCACCGCCACGATGGGCGTCGCGTGGTCCTCGTGCAGGATCACATGCAGCCCGTTGGGCAGGTCGAACTCGGTATAGGTGATCGCACGTTTCTGCGCGACGGCGGGAGCAGCGAGCATGGTGGTGTAGAGGGCGAGGTGCGTCGGTCTCATCGGAATTTCCGGACGATCCGGGAGGCGGCAAGTTAGGCGGATCACCTGCTTTCCCATCCGGATACGACCCGCAGGTCCCATGGTAGCGTCCGCAACGAGGGTGGCCCCAGCGTCGCTGTTCACGGTGCCGTCGGTCATGGACGGTGGCTATCCGTTGTTCGTAAATTCATCGACAATATTGGCGGTTTGGTCGAAACAAACCGGTCGTGGGTTCCGTATCATCGCACCGCTCAACCCTTGGAGGTGAAGGAGATCGTGCAGGACAGACTGATCACAGCAGGCGTACGCGACCTGGTGGGGGGCATGCTGGCCAGTTACGAGGGGCGGCTGACCGAATTGTTGGAACTCCGGACAGCACGACGGGCCGGCCTGTCCAGCGGGACGGTGGACCTCCTGACCGCGACAGCGAACATCCGGGACAAGGACTGGATCGTGGACCCGGAGCCCGAGGGGCTTCAGGAACGGCGGGTGGAGCTGATCGGTGGTGCGAACCGCTCCGAACTGATCAATGGCATGAACGCCGGTGCCAAGAGCTACATCGCCGACCTATGGAACTTCACGGCCCAGGACACCTGGAGCATCCTGCGCGCACACAAGAGCTTGAACGGGGCTGCCCATCGGAGCCTTGCCTACCTGGATGATCGGGAGGGCCGGGTACGGATCAACCCTGCCACCAGCTCCCGCCTCATGCTGGTTCCCCGCCCCTTCTTCACCTACGAGGCCTTGCTCACGCTGGACGAGGTGCCCGTCCCCGCCGCCTTCTTCGACCTGGCCATGGTGGCCGTGGGCCATGGCGTGGAAGCCGTGCGCCGGGAAGGCGGCATCCACTTCTACCTGCGCGATGTCCAGGGGCTTCTGGAAGCACGGCTCTGGGCGCGGCTCTTCGAGCGCGTCGAGGAGACCTTGGAGGTGGACCGCGGGACCATCCGATGCACGGTGTTCATGGACACTGTTCCCGGAGCCTTGGAAGCGGACGAGATCCTCTTCGAGCTGCAACACCACAGTGCCGGCCTGGCCCTGGACCCGCAAGGCTACGCGGCCGACCACATCGCCCTCTTCCACGGCCCTGACCGACCGGTGCTCCCGGACCGTGAGACCATCGGCCTCAACGCCCCCTTCCTGCGGGCGCTCAGCCTGCGCACCATCGGGATCTGCCACCGCCGGGGCTGCCATGCGATGGGTGCCCCCTCCTTCGTACTCCCCTCCCTCGACCACAGCAAGGTGAAGGCGGAGTACCTGGCCATGCTGGCGGACAAGGAGCGCGAAGCCGTGGATGGACACGACGGGACCCTGGTGGTGCATGAGGACATGGTGAACGCCTCGATGGTGGAGTTCAACAAGAGCATGCCGCGCGCACATCAACTGAACTACCAGCGCGCCGACGTGATCACACCCGCAGACCTCGTGAAGGTGCCGGAGGGGCCGATCACGGTGGATAGTTTGAAGAACATCCTGCGTACCGCGTTGCGCTCCCTGATGATGCGCGAACAAGGAAAGGGCTGGGTCATCCAAGGTGGCCGGGTGCATGATCGTTCCAGCCTGCTCCTGGCCGTGCGCCTGCTCTGGCAATGGGTGCAGAGCCCCAAGGGCAACATCACCGCCACGAACCTGCCCATCACCATCGACCTGGTGAAGTTCATGCTGAAGAAGGAGGCCGACAAGATGTTCGATGTGCATGACCCGGTCATCAGCAAGCAGGTGGACCGCGCCATGGCCTACATCCTGGAACTGACCGGCGGCGAAGGTGTACCCATGCTCTAGCCGAGGCTAACTTGGCCGCGATGTCGCGCTGGATCCCCGTGAACGAGCGATTGCCGGATGACGGCCAACGCTGCCTGTGCCATCTGCCCGGCAACCAGGTGTACCTGCCCGGCAAGACCGGCGCCACCGAGGTGCGGCAGGTGGTGATCCTGCGCTTCCTGAAGGACCATTTCCTGAAGAACCCGAGCAGGACCGGCTATAACGGCGAGCCCCATTTCTGGCAGGGTGAAGGCAGCAGCAACAAGTTCTTCGCGGAGGTGAGCCACTGGATGCCGCTCCCGGACGCCCCATGAAAGCGCAAGGCGCGCCGGACATGTGTTCGGCGCGCCTTGCGATCGATCGAGAGCCTTAAGGCTTCTTCACCTCGATCACCTCGAGATCGAAGACCAGCGCTGCGTTGGCGGGGATGCGGCCATTCCCAGCGGGACCGTAGGCGAGATCGCTCGGGATGAAGAGCTTCCACTTGCTGCCGGCGGGCATCATCTGCAAGGCCTCCACGAAGCCGGGGATCCACTGGTTCACGGCCATCTCAACGGGTTCGCCACGGTCCACCGAGCTGTCGAACACCTCCCCGTCCACGAAGGCGCCATGATAATGCACCTTCACCACGTCGGTCACCGCCGACTTGGCACCGGTACCCATCGTGATCACCTCGTACTGCAGACCGCTCGGGGTGGTCACAACGCCCTTGCGCTTGCCGTTCTCCGCCAGGAACTCCTCGCCCGCCACCCGGTTCTTCTCCCCTTTCGCAGCTTCCTCGGCCTGCATCTTCATCTGCATCTTCATCATGAAGGAACGCATCACCATTTCCAGCGAGGCCTGGTCGATGAGCAGGGTACTGTCCAGACCATCGGCGAGGCCGGCGGCGATGAGGTCAGCATTGAGGGAGTCGATCTTCCCCTTGCGCAGGTTGCCACCGATATCAGCGCCTATGGCATAGCTCACCGAATCCATCTCCGTGGTGATGGCGGTGCTGCGGCCTTTCTGGCCCTGGGAACAAGCGACAAGCATCGTCACAGCGACGAGTGCGGAAAGGGAACGGACGATCATGTGTTCGTGTTGAGGGGCGCGAAGGTAGGCCAAGCGGCATGGTTCACGGCTTCGCCCCCTCGTGGCCCAGGACACGCTCCAGGAATCGCTGGTAGCGCGGGAACCGCGGAAGGTCGCTGTGGTGGCCCTTCTTGAAGGTGAGCATCTCGCGGTGCACCCCGGAGGGCACGGCCGCGTAGAGCTTCAACGCGCTCTCGTAGGGAACGGTCGCGTCCGAGCGCCCGTGCAGGATGTACACCGGACAGGCCACCCGTTTGATCGCCTTGTCGTTTCGGAAAGGATAGCGGAGCAGGAGGCGGTATGGCAGGATCGGCAGGTAGTTCGTGGCCACATCGTACAGGTTCGCGAAGGGCGTTTCGAGGATGAGCATGCGCGGATGGTGTTGCGCCGCCACGGGTGTGGCCAATCCACTGCCCAACGAGCGGCCGAAGACCACCACCTGGTGTTCCGGGAAGGACCGGAGCGCTTCCTCGTACCAGCGTTCCGCATCCGCCAGTAACGCCGCCTCGCTCAGTTCGCCCCGGCTCTTGCCGTAGCCGCGCGGGTCGGGCATGAGCACGTCATAGCCCATGCGCACGAAACGCGGAGCGAACTTGCCCCAGCGCCGCACGCTGCCGGTGTTCCCGTGGAAGTAGAGCACGATGCCCCGGGGATCCGAGGCCTTGAAATGCAGCGCGTGCAACAGTGCCCCATCCGTGGTCTCCAGGCGGCGTTCCTCGAAAGGTGGTGGAAATCGGTAGCGATAGTGCTGGCCGGTGCGGAAGCGGATGAAGATGAAGCGCTCCTGGAAGATGGCATAGAAGGTGCAGAGCCCTGCATAACCCAACAAGAGGATGCCCAACGTGGCCCAGAGCCAGCCCATGCGTGCAAAGGTACCGGGACCGTTGGGCGCAATGCGTCATCTTTGATCCTGTCCGTGCTGCGTACATCCCTCCTTCTCCTGGTCATCGCGACCATCGGCTCCGTGCAGGCGCAGGCGGTGCGCAGGAAGCACCTGCTGATGAGCGTAGGCGGTGGGATCGGCGTACTGAACGTTTACAGCGACCGGCGGGACATCGCCGTGGAGGGCCTTGGAAGCGGTGCCTTTAGGGCGGCCTTCGGATACGCGGTGGCCGATCGGTGGTCACTGGGCGTGCACTACGACCGCATCGGAAGCGCCTGGCACAATGGCGGCCTTGACCGGCTGCATATGACGACCTACCTGCTCAGCATCGCCTATCGTCCCTGGGTCTCGGACCGCTCCGCCGTCGAACTGGAATTCGCCTTCGGTGCGATGGCGGCCTCGTTGTTCCCGAACGAGACCCGATTGCCGTACACGACCACGGGAGGAGCCGCTGAATTCGGCGTGCGTTACATCGGCATGATGAGCGGGACCATCGGAGCCTTCGTCGCACTGGACCACGCGACATCGAGCAGCAACGAGCTCGTGCTGGAGGGAGGCCTCGTGAACCCGGATGGGGTCAAGAGCCGGATCCAATGGAACAGCCCGCGCCTCACGGCGGGCATGGTGGTGCGCTTCTGATCAGGCGATGCCCCGTTCGCGTTGGATGGTCTCGTAGGCCTCCTGTACCTTCTTGAACTTCTCCGACGCCGCCTTCTGCACCTCCTCGCCGAGCTGCGCCACCTTGTCCGGATGGAACTTCATGGCCATGCGACGATAAGCCTTCTTCACCTCGTCATCCGTCGCGCTCGCCGGTACCTCGAGGATCTGGTAGGCGGTGGAGGGATCGGCCTTGCGGAACATGGCGCTCAGCGATCCGAGGTCCTTGTCGTTGATGCCGAGGTCATGTGCGATGCGGCGCAGCAGGTCCAGCTCCGCGCGGTCAACCCGGCCATCG
>Ga0116143_10004577_pt1 | contig 13025 bp, 20 predicted proteins | sample AD_UKC034_MetaG_FD_89745 | JGI IMG/M metagenome (GOLD analysis project Ga0116143, IMG submission 89745) | Active sludge microbial communities of municipal wastewater-treating anaerobic digesters from USA - AD_UKC034_MetaG | ecosystem: Engineered > Bioreactor > Anaerobic > Digestate | place: USA...
CGGCGACCAAGGGAACGACGGTCGAGGGCGCCACGGTCGACGTCAAGCTGGGCGCATCGATCATCCGGCTCTCGGACGACACCGACACGGGCCGGCTGAATTCTGCCTATCTGCTGTTTGGATCGCAGCCTGACGCCTCCCGGACTGGCCGGATGGCCTATGGGCTCGTGTTCGGGGGCCTCGACGGCTACGACGGCATGTGGTCGTGGGGAAAGGAATCGACCCTGATCGGCGTCGGCGTCCAGGCCAATGTCGGCGGCGCCGGCAAGTCCGGCGTCCTGGCGCCGAACTGGACGAACTATGGCCTCGACCTCTCCCGCGTCGCGTTCAACAGCGCCAGCCTGAAGGTCCCGGGATTCGAGGTTACGTCCGGCTCGGGCGGCGTCATCAAGGTCGGCGGCTACCAGCTTGCCGCGACGTCCAGCGGCCTGACGATCGACACCAATACGGGCAAGATCGCTTCGTCGGTCGCCATCACGGCGGGCGGCGGCGGCGGAGCCGGGACGGCGACGAACAATTACTTCATCGGCGACGTCGGTTTCGACCTCTACGGCGGGTCGTATCTCGTCACAGCGGTCAACACCTCGACCGGCGCTGTCTCGTCCATGACGGTCCTGACGTATCCGGCGTACCAGGGATCGGCGCCGTCGACGCCCTATGCCGTCACGGGCGGATCGGGCGCCGGCTGGACCGTCACGCCGACCTACTCGGGATCGTTCGCCCCCCTCTCCCTGCAGCCGACCGGCGGCGATACGGAGGTCGGCGGCTACCTGTGGACCAAGGGGTACTTTACTGCTGGCGACGGGACGGGTCAGGCCGAAATCCAACTCTATGGCGCACCCAGCTCCCCCAAGACGATCGCGCTCTACGAGGAAAACAGCGGCTACGTCCTGCGGAGCGTCCTCGGCCTCGACGCCTCCGACAATCTGATCCTCGAACAGTACGACGCTTCGGGCGTCAGCCAGGGATATGCGCTCCTGTTCGACGCATCGACCGGTCAGCCGAGGTTCGGCCGGTCCGGGGCTTGGGCTGCGAACGGTTCGGTCGCCACAACTATGACGTCGCTCGGTCCGACGGGATCGCACACGACCGTTCAGGAATGGCTCGCAGTCAAGAATGCATCGGGTGTCGTCCGGTATATTCCGGCATACTAGTTGGGCCGCATCCCGCGGCCAGGAGTCACCGACATGATCCGATCCATTCTGCCGGCCCTGGTGGGCCTCGTCCTCGTCGCATCGTCCGCGTCGGCACAGCCGGGGTCGTCGCCGGCGCCGGTCCAAGGCGATCCGGCGGCGGCGCACGAGCAGAACCAAGCCGCGCAGGCCCTATCGGACGCCGTCCGGGACACGATCTCGGAGCAGACCATGGCGCTCATCAATGCCCGGGCACGGTACCAGAAGTGCGAGGGCGACCTTCGGTCGATGGCTGCCAGGATGGCGGCGATGAGTCGCGACCAGAAGGCGACGCCGTCCTCCGCCGAGCATCCAGCCAAGAAGTAGAAACGAGCGGGGCCGCCTGCGCGCAACCGCGGGCGACCCCTTTGCCATAGCGGAGGCATGCCATGACGGACCAATTGATAACTCAGCGGCCCGCGTTTTTCCTGTGAAATCGGACACATCCCAGGGTGCCGAATAGGACGAAACGATATCATCGTACGCAGTACAGAAAACCGCGACCTCCGCAAAATCGTGAAAACTCCGTTAACAGACGAAGCCGCGCAGCAAAGGGTGCTGGATGGATCGCAGGACAACTCCTTCAGGGAGCACTGCCGGAAATCGGAAGAATCCTGGCCGTCGCCGCTGCCGGCGCTGCGTTGCCGTGGATCATCAAGGCCCTTCCGGCGGTCGCGGAGTGGTTCGGGAAATGATCGCCGCGCTGTGGTGCCGGGAGTGCGCGGCGTTCACGATTTCGTTCGTCGTCTCGCTCTGTTTTGCCTTGAGGTAGGAGGCTGGAATGTCCCGAGATCGCCTTCGGAAGCTGCTGCGGTTCTTCGCGACCCGGATGAGCCAGCCGAGTTCCTGGGTTGGCCTTATCGGCGGCGGCGCGACTGCTGCCGGTTACGTGATCGCCCCCGAACGGCTGGCCGGTATCGCGACTGCTGTCGTGACGATCGTTTCCCTGATCGCGTTCGTCTTCGACGAGGATGCCGCGGCTGACCGGAAGATCGCGGCTCGGGAGGCCGGCGCGGGTGATGCTTCCGAGGCAAAGGTTGAATCATCGCCGCCCCAGGGTTAGGCTGCCCCCCATCAGCGTCGCGGACGACGATTCGGACCGACTGCCGGTTTCCTCCCGCTTCCGCTCGTATCCTCGTCCCCGGATTGCTGTGCAGGCCGGGCGGTCCGTAAGGACCGTCCGGGCAACCTCGTAGGAGGATGCCATGACGACAGGACTGATCAGGCTTGTGGCCTTCGTTCTGGCGTTCGGCGTGTCGTCTTCCGTAATGGTCGTGCGGGAAATCGAACGCCGAGAATTCACGCCGGTCCTACACGCGCCGGAGCCTTGCCCGACCGACGCCCCGACGCCGTGCCGGCAATGGCCGATCGTCGCGCTGGTCCCGACCGCGCCGGCATGTCCGACGCCGCGCGATGTCGCGATGCTGCCGGAGCCCGGCCGCTAGTCCCAGCAGGCCCGGTAGCGTCTCGTCAGCTTGTCGGCCTTGGCCGCCGTCAGGGGTCTGGTCGGCCGCGCTCCGTATGGGCACCGAATTGCCGGGTCCTTGGTCGCGCCGAAGAGCCGGCACATGAAGGGCCGATCCTCATAGACGCTGCACCGGCCGTCGATCAGGAACCCGCACATCCCGGTATCTGGGTTCAGGATCGTCTCGGCTCCGAATGCCCTTGCCAGGACCGAACCAGCGGGGATTCTGTCTTGGACCCGGGCGAGTTCGGCTGGCGCCCACGGGACCGGACCGCAACACCCCGAGCATCCAGCCACGCAGGTCAGGCTGGGTATTTTGCCGTAGAGGTCGCGCGGATCGTTCAGCATGGCGACGGGTGTCCGTGCGGGTTCCCGCAGTCCGGACAGACTCGGAAGTGCGGATCACCGACGCCGATCCCGTAGGCCTCCCATCCGCCCCCTTCGCATCGCCCGCATGCCGGTTCCTCGACCGTTTCCTCGGTCGCGATCTCCTGCATGCGGTTGCGGATCGCCGCGAAGTCGTCCGCGATTGCGGGCCGCGGACCGGCGTCGTCTTCGGTTCCGTCCATCTTCCCCTCCTGTTGCTACGGCCGGCCCGGCCTTGCCCGGACCTCCGGCGTCTGTCCCATCTGGTTGATCTCGTCGAGCCGGAGCGGACGCCGCCACGATATGCTGATGGCGTCTGGCCGCAGCATCCGGCCGTGGTCTTCCTCAATCAGCGGCTCGTCGGTCCCGATCCCGCGCAGGATCGAGTCCCGGAGTCGTTCAGCCTCGTGCCGGACGGCCGCACTCCAACGGAGCGTCGGGATAGGCCGTTGGGTGCGGGGGTCCCAATGCGAGAGGGACAGCATCCAGAGCGGCCTTCCGCCGGCGTAGCGGCTTCACTCCATTCCGATGTTGACCGACAGGACAGCGGTCCACAGGCGCGCGGGCCGGAACGCGAGGCGGCTGACGTCGTACGTCGCGGGATCGAAGATCGGCAGTGCGAGGGCGGTTCTGGCGTGTACGTGCATCCTTATCTCCCTTCAGGGTTCGGTTTGGTCAGGCGGCATATAGCCGGCGAGGCCCATCATGAGCCGCTTCCGGCGGGCGTCCAGGTCCGCAACGGCGGCGTGCATCGACGAGCCGGTGCCGAGCAGAAGGTCTTGCTCCGGCAACCCCCAGATCGTGGCGATGAAGCGGCCGGTCGAGTCGCCGCAGACCCGGACCGACTTCGCTGCCGGGACGGTGCGCCGGAGGGCCTCGATCGTCTCCGCCAGGACGCGATCGGCCAGGACGACCTCTCGCCGGACCGGCTGTGGCTTCGGCGCAGAGACGACGAGCGGCTCCTGTTGGACCGACAGCCAAGATACGACGCCCGCCAAAGCACCGATTAGAGCGAACGAGGAAACGAAAGCGGTCCCGACGATGAATAGAGGCCCCATCTTTGGCCTTCCGGACAGCCTTTCGTGCAGCGTTTGCGGTTCGTGATTGGTCTTCCGTTCTCGGATCGGCGCGGTCGCCATATCGGTCTCCTTCATAGTGGCATATCGCCGCCTCAGTCCGATGGCGGCAAGCGTGGTCGGACCATGTCCCTTTTTGCCGCCTCAAATGAGGTCGAAAAATGGGACATGGTTGTATGTCACCGCGGCCACACCTTTCCGGGAAACGCGTTGTCGGCGGCGCAGATCGCCTTGGTCCCGCGCAAGATCGCGGCCGACGTCATGTTGATCCGCTCGTTTGAGTGACGCTCACCTGCGTGCCGGTAGGTCACCAGGATGTTGAGCGCGTCGCCGAGCGCGGCCCGGAGTTCGGCGATGAGTGCGTCGCGAGAAGTGATGTCGTTGTCGTTCATGGGTCTGCCCCTCTGATGCGCGGGTCCGTCCCGCCCGTCGTCCATAGCCCAATCTGGCGAGAATGCAACACCGAACGCGCGCTGCGCGACCGCAAAATAATCACGGCTCCAACAGAATGAGAGTTGCTCGGATGGGTCTCTCCTGCCAACTCATCGTCAGGACAAGGAGCAAAGACAATGGCATACGCGATCACCAAGACGATCAACGACAAGTCGAACGCCCGCCGCTCGATGCGCAACCTGATTGCGAAGGGGCACATAATCGCGCGGACCGAGCACGATCCTGCACTGGTTCGCAATGACAGCGGCTGGGTGGTCCTCGCGGACATCAACCGAGAGGTCGATACCTTCAGCGGCAAGGCCTTGGCTTACGCAGAGAAGGAACGGCTCGAATCCATCACCGGCGCAGAGATCGGGGTGGCGGAGACGATTGAAGGTCTTTGGATTGTCTTCCACCACGCGAAGCCGGAAGCCGGGCATGTGCAGTCGGAAGCGCCTACGCCGGAAGCTGCAGAACCCGAAGCGCCTACGCCGGAAGCGAAGCCGCAGGCAACGCGCAAGCGGGCGGCGAAGCAGGTCCTCGGTGAGGCTCCGATCGAGCCAGACTTTTCTGCCGATACCCACAAGGCGTACCGGAAGAAGCTCGCTGCGCTGGTTGCCATGCACGCCGATGGTAACATCGACGGCCTGCGTGCGATGGAGATCAACCCGACGTCGACCAGCCCCAAGGCACTGATCCGCTACCGGGACGCAGCAATCGCGCACCTGGAAGCAACCCGCACCCGGGAGGCAGCATAATGGCAAAGCAAAAGAGGATGCATCCGGCGGACGCCCACACGTTCGCCCAGATCGCAAGGGCAACGCACTTCACGATCTACTTCCGGAAGGGTCCATTCGAGACCTTTTCGGAGAGCGTCGCGACAATCAAGGAGGCTCGGGTCATCGAGTCCAGGATGAATTCCGAACACGGGAAATTCGGCAGGAGGGCCGCCGTGTACGCCATGACGCCAGAAGGCAAGAACTACATCGTCCCGGAGAGCTATCGGTGAAGCCTATTGTCAGGACGCACGACGGGATCGCGGTCGTCCGGGATGATGAATACCCAGGCGGTACGAAGGCGCGAGTCTTCGTGCCGCTTTTCGATTCGGCGGACGAACTCGTTTACGCAAGTCCAGCGCAGGGCGGAGCCCAGACGGCCCTCGCGCATGCCGCCGCGGCGACGGGCAAGCGAGCCACCATTTTTGTCGCGAAACGCATAACGCCGCACGATCGGACCAAGATGGCGAAACGGCTTGGCGCCAAGGTCCTGTTGGTATCGCCGGGATACCTTTCGGTCGTCCAGGCCAGGGCTAGGGCGTACTGTGCCGCCAGGGGCGCAACCGCCCTCCCGTTCGGAGCAGATACGCCGGCAGCGATCGACATCATTGCCAGGGCGGCACGCAGCACAGACGCATGTCCGGACGAAGTCTGGTGCGCTGCAGGTTCCGGGGTTCTGGCTAGGGCGCTTCGTGCCGCTTGGCCGCACGCCCGCATGCACGCGGTTCAGGTCGGCAGGGAATTGTCGGACGCCGATGTGGCGGGGGCCACGATCCACGTCTATCCCAAACCCTATGATTGGGCCGTCCGCAATGTGACGCCATTCCCCAGCGATCCGCATTATGACGCCAAGGCGTGGGAGGTCTGTAAGGCGCACCACGGCCCCGGCCGGGTCCTATTCTGGAACGTCACCGGACCGGCGGAGCCTTAATCAGAAACGCTCGCCGAACGCAGAATCGTCATCAGCGTTTTCCGGTGAGTCGTCCTGGTCGCCTTTGGCTTCCGTGCCGACGTCGAAGTCTCCGAAATCGCACGGCCCACAAGCCTCGGTCGCTACGGTCGGATCGCCATTGCAAAAGATCAGGACGTTCTGATGCGTCTTCCCAAGCTTCCTAGACTTCGTGAATGCCCTGCGGGCGCGGATCGCCAGTGTCCCAACCGGTGTGACCAATACCGCGTTATTGTAGAGGCCCATTCCGGCGTCGACAAAAGCCTGAACTGTGTGTTCTGGGAAGCAGCGGTAATACCCGGATGCGTCCCGGAAGTCACCGACGACGAATGCGGCAAACCTGTTTGGCGCCAACATGGAAACCGTTTCGCGAATGATCTCCCGGTACGCCTTGATGAATTCCCCGTAGTCCATATTCGAGAGGTCCGCAGGATCATCGCTGTAAACCTCTAGGTCGCCGTATGGCGGGCAGGACAGGATGAAATCAGCGGTGATGTTCCCGAGGATGGCTTTGATGTTTCGGCTGTCGCCAACAAACCACGAGGGTTGATTCTCGCCGCAAATATCCTTGCCCTGCTTCCGATTAGCTGCAATCTGCCTTGCGCTCAGGTCAACGCCGAAATATCGGCGACCCAGCTTTGCCGCCACGATCCCGCGCACCGATCCACCCGCAAACGGATCAACCACAACGCCGGTTGGTGGACTAAACCAGCGATACAGAAGTTCGCAGAGCGTCGGGTCAAAAATTGACGTCCGGGTCATTGCCGACGGATTGTTGTTGTAATTCGGAACTCCACCGAGCAGCAGCCCGGGGTTCGTCATGTACTTCGGTGGACGGCTGTCGGATTCGCTGGATGTCATTGAGCAGCCCTCTTGCTCTGCTTCGACTTGCGGATTTCGGTATACGCCTGCTGCCTTTTGACGGACGCCGCGAGATTCAGAAGATCAACCTCTCGACCTTCTTCGCTTTGGATGCCGAGGGCGATCCATGCGGCTTTGCGGTCTTGCCACCAGCCATCTCTAGCGCTCAGGACCGAGAACGGGACGACGCCGAAGGACGCGGAAAGCAACCCTGGCGTGGAAGTGTCCTGAAGGCCGTTTCCGGAATTGCCGCCCGGAAGGCCGAGCGCGGAGAATTGCTCCGGCGAAAATCCGATGCTTCCAGGATCGAACCCGAATCCGCCGAGATCGGTCAGTTCTGCGATCAGTATATCCTGGTCCCAACCGGCGTTAAGAGCGATCTGATTGTCGGCGATCGTGTACGCTCGCCGCTCTGCATCGGTCCACCCGATGGCGATCATAACAGGAACTTCGGCTAATCCGAGTTCCTTGGCCGCCAGGACGCGCCCGTGTCCAGCGATGATGGTTCGGTCTTCAGCCACCAAGACCGGAATCGTGAACCCGAATCTCTTTATCGATTCGGCGATCTGGGCGATCTGATTCGGCGTATGGGTTCGTGCGTTCCTCGCATACGGAACCAACTTCGCGATGTCGACGATGTGGACTTCCGAAGCCGGCCAAGGTCTATCGTTCTTTTCGGCTGTCTGCTGAACCGCCTTCTTTCGTGCCATCATGGTTCCCTTTGTGATCGGCATCCGACGCGGAAGACGCGCGGCATGCCGGACATGCTAGCCGAACGGTCCAGCCGCGACGACGCCCTTTATCGTCCGTCCCGTCGACCATCGCGACTCCCAGGCCGCGCCCGCCGCAGGCCCGGCAGTCCGGGTTTGCCCGGTTGAGGTCCGGCGGCGTCGCCGTAGCGGCCTTCTCGCGCCGCTCCGCGCGCCGATCGGCCCGGGATGCCTTCGGCTTCATGTGTCCTTCCTCGCGCCACCGCATCGCCACTGCCTCGACGAGATGACACTGGTCTGCGTCCATCATCGCGATATGGCAGTCCCGCGCTTCGACGCCGATCTGATCTGCCAGCCACTTGTGGGCGGATCGGCGCGACATCGCATTCAGGCGCCAGATCGGGTCGAACGCTTCGTGGGCGCGGCGCCGCATCCCTCGCAAGTGTTCATCGGCCATCGTGCCGAGCGGATTCGTCGTCCCATCATGGCATCCGACCCATGCCCGGCACGGCAGGCAGGCGTAGACGGGACCGTAGTCCCGGCCATACAGGCGCGCGGACGATTCGAGGAAGTCGGCGCGGCGTCCGCAGTATGGGCACCGGATATCGTGGATGCCGGGACGCTTCACGCCGGACGCCCAGCCGTCATCCGCAGATAAGCGGCGATCGCGGCCCTGATTCCTATTTCGAGTTCTGCCTTCCGGGATTCCGGCAATTCGGGCCACGGCCATTGGGCGGCGGCCGGGACGCGGTCGTTGAGCGCTGCGTAATAGGCCATCATGGCGGCTTGGACGCCTGACTGGCTGAGTGGTTCCGGCATCCCCGCTGGGACGACCGCATACGTTTTGCTCATCTGCTGTCCTGATCCGATGTCCAGGCGTCGAAAATCCCCCCGCCGGCCCGTTGCCCGAACCGACGAGGGTAGGATGCGGCGGTTATGAACGATTGCCTGAATGACAAATCACCGCCGAGCCTGACGGACGACTCAGGCCAGGACATCCGCGCAGCGCGGATAGGATCGCAGCCGGCCCCGCCGGAACGTACGGAACCATCGGGACTGGCATGCTGTCTCGTTTACGCATCGCGGCCCGGAGCCTGGGCGAACCCCGAAAGGCCGAGCCGTTCCGCCTTCCGGTTAAGGTCCCGGAGGTCCTTCCAGGAAACGAACGGGACGCCCCACTCCGAGGCTTTCCGGACCGCCTGCTCGAAATCCACGTAGCGGCGCCCATTCTCGTCGAACTTTCCGCGCTTCGGTTTCGGCGTTTCTGCAGCCGGAGCCGCGTCGGCCTTGTATGCAGCAAGGCGTCCGTTGGCGTCGAAGAACGCATCGCCGGTTTCGCCACCCCCGGATTGCGCCGAAGGCATGCTCGGCGGAGCCTGATAGTATTCGACATGCGGTAGACCGATGATCGGCGGTTCAGACGTAACCGGTGGAACCTGCAGATTAGCATCGGCCGCGCTGGTCTGCTCCGCCTCCGGTTCCGCCACGGTCGTTCCCGGTTCCGGCGCTGGATCGACTGGACCCTCGGCGGAAGCTTCTCCGGCGTCCCGGACGAGCGGTGCGGGTTCCATCTGCTGGTCGGCTTCCTCCGGTAACCACGCGAGGGCCGACCGGACGAACACCATCATGGTATTCGGCTCAACGTCGTCGGCGCGCCTGTCGACAATGTCCCGGAGGACGGCGGGCGGCGGCTCGGCAGCATTGACCCGGATGAGGGTCGTCAGGAGATCGGACATCCGCCGCAGCCTATTGACCTGCCAGGACAGGAGGCGGATCACCGCCTGATTGATCGGCGGCTCCGCCAGCGCCCGCAGGACCGCTTCCCGGTCAGGCTCGACGTCGGTCATCTGGCCGAATCTCCATATAGACGACGGCCCGACATTCATCGCAGTACGATCCTCGGCGCACAATCGTTCCGTCGCACTGGCGCCAGACGAGCGGTTGATCGGTTTCGAACATCCGCAGACATTGGTTGCGTCGGGGAGGAACGAACTCCCGAGGCGGACCAAACGGCAGGATCGTCGCGCTGAGTTCCGCGAGATCGATTGCCGGGACCGATGCCGGCCCAGATACCACCAGACTGGCAAGCGGCGGAAGGGACGTCACTTCGACGCGCTCCGGCTGCGGAACCGCATCCCCACCGACGGCCCGTGGCTTAATCGGACTGTCACGCCGCTTTAGGCCAAGCCGGTGCGCCTTGCCGGTAATCCCGGATTTCGACCGGCCGAACCGGATGCATATCTGGCGAGTCGATATTTGCGGCTTCGCGTACCAGAGTTCTCGCAGAAGCTGCTCGTCCTCCGGCGACCATTTGTCCTCGTTACGGCCGATCCTCGCCATCGCGTTCTTTCCTTTGCTTGACTTCGAGGAACCGCATCGGGTTCGCCTTCATCCACCCGCACAGGACCTCGAACGTCTCAATGCTCGGTGTCTGGTTGCGGTCGATCCGGCTGAGTGTCGACGAGTTGATCCCGATCTCAGCCTGGACGTCCTGAAGGGACTTTTCGCCCCTGGCCTTCCGGAGCGCCGCCCGGAACTTTTCAATCTTCATCGGTAGGTTCTCCTGTCGGATTGTCGTAATCGACCTGCGGGTCGCGGGCCGCAGAGTCGAATGGAGCGCCATCTGGAAGCCAGTCAGGCAACATGCCGGCGAGCCGCTCGACCATCTTTGCCTTGTTGCCGCGCGGCTCACCCACCGCATCACAGTGTCTTGCCAGCGCAGCGGTGGACAGATGTTCAAGAATGTCCGGCGTATCGAAGCGCGGCAGATAGACGCCAGCTTCCAAGAGTGCCCCGACCCAATTGTCGACGACCCCTGAATGCTTTGGCGTCGCGCGGCTCGGCGATATCAGGAACGATCGGACGAAATCCCTCGCGGCATTCGCGACCACTTCTGCAAAGGTCTGGCCGTCGTTTGCTGCCGCCTTGTTGCACATCCACCCGATCATGTGCGCGCGGGACTTGCCCCATGGCGCCATCCAGGTGTTCGGCTCGGTTGGCTTTGTCCCCGTGATGTCGAAATTGTCGCCGGCAGCGGTCATCAGGACTGCGGCCAGGAGGATCGTCGGGTCCTGCGTGTCCGCCATAGCGCCAAGGATCGCGACCTCACGCGCCGCCGCGACCTTCATCCTGCCGATCCCCGACAGGTCGGGCGCGGCCGTCTTGGACGCGACGGGCCTATCGACCGCCCCTTCGTCGCTGTCCTGTGCCGCCGGACTTCCGTCCTGTGGCGCGGCTGATCCACGCTTCTTCGTCGGCTTCTCAACGACCATCCGCTGGACTGCGCCGATCTGGTATCCCGCGCTGACGACATACCAGAGTTCGAGGCGCTTGCCGCGTTTGGCACACCGTTTGGCCGGATCAATCCAGACCTGCTCGCCGACGTCGCCGGCCTCGTCCCGCATCATGCAGGCGTACTCGGTCTGCTCGGCCTGGACGCGGGCGCGAAGCGCATTGGTCTGATGCCGCATGAATTGCTCGACGTCGGCAGTCGTCGTTTCCTCTGGCGAACCCGGCTCAGCGAACAGGTCGACGTCCCATGTCATGAGGTTGAGGTCGAAGATCGCCCGCTCGGCCGGGATGCGGGTCCGGGACAGGATTCGCAGGACCCGTTCGACCAGTTCTTCGCCCTGAAGGCCGTCCCGCGCTGCTGCGGCGGCGGCCTCCGTCTGGTGGTCGATCGACTCGGCCGCGATCCGGCGCAGCGCCATCGGTCCCGGGAAATGGCGGGGCGGGATCATCGCCAGGGCATCGAGGATCGGCGGAGCCATCCGGCCCAAGACCTCCATCTGGCCGAACATCCGCTCCGGAATGCCGAGCGCGGAGGCCGCGGCGCTCCGGGACGCCCCGGCGTCCATCATGGTCCTGGCGGCTCGCCACTGGTCCAGCGGCGACATGCCGGACCGGACCGTGTTTTCGACGGTCTGCACGGTCGCGGCCCAAGCCGCATCCGGGATGTCTGTAATCTGCGGCGCAGAGACGACCATGCAGTCGATCTCCCGCCAGCCGAGTTCCTTCGCGGCCCGGAACCGCCGGTGGCCGGCGACGATCCGGTACCGGCCGCGATCCGGGCGGACGACGATCGGTTGCAGGAGCCCGGTCGTCGACATCGACAGCCGGAGTCCCGCGTGCGCCTCATCCGACGCCTGCTGGCGCCGGACGTTGGCCGGATCGGGGTCGATCTCCGAAACCGGCAGGACGGCATGATCGGCCATCAGGCGCCCCCTCCCTCTTTGCGTCGGAACGCCGCCTCGACCATTTCGGCGAGTTCTGGCCGAGTCTCGTTAAGCTGCGCCAGCTTGCGCTGGATCGCAGCATGCCGGCGCAGCATCGGGATATCGTCCCGCGTCGAAGCCTCGATGTCCCGGATGATGTCGTCGACCCATTTCTGGTCGGCGTCACCGTCCGGCTTCGCCTCGACATCTGGTTTCGCCGTCTCCTTGGCCGGCCCGGGGGCGACGATAGCCTTGATCCAGTCCGGCAGGGGTTCGCCGGCCCCGCGGTAGACGTCGACGACCGTCCGGGCGATCTGAAGGCCGTACGTTTTCGGCGCAGCCTCGATGTTGGTCCGCTGAACTTCGAGCCATTCCGGAAGGTCGAACGGCGCAATCCTGTCGAGAACTGCCTTAAATCCCGTGGCGTATCCGGCCCAGGACTGGCGCCCGCGGTCAGTCGGAACTTCGATGGTCGCGAATCCCTTGATGGTTTCGCGGTCGCCCGGTTCCCGTTCGGCTTTCGGCGGAGGATCGTTCCGATGCGTCTCGGTTGCCTTCGGCGGTTCTGCCTTCGGTTCAGATACGGCCGGCGGCTTCCGCGGCGCCGGAACGTGCCAGACCGCGATCCCGGCAGTTTCGGGGTCGGCCTTGAGGCCTGCCAGGGTATCGGCATTGTGGTCGAGCAGCGCCTGGGCTTCATCGCGCGACTTTGTCTCCTGCCAGAGCCGGTCGAAAGCCGAACACCAGACCATCCGGTCCCGGAAGGTATCGTTCGGCCCGTCCGGTACCGACTCGCCATAAATGTCGAGTAGCGGCGCCTCCCAGGACTCTTCCGACCCGTCGGCGTCCTCGTCGACCGGCTGATCCGATTCCGGTTCGTCGACCCACGACGGCACGCTGCCGGTCGGCTGTTCGGCCCGCGGTTCGGCATCTGGCTTCCGTACGTCTGCTGGCTCCCGGGCGTCCGGATCGTCGGTCCGGGCGGTTCCGGTCGGACCAGCAGC
>Ga0116143_10004579_pt1 | contig 13023 bp, 9 predicted proteins | sample AD_UKC034_MetaG_FD_89745 | JGI IMG/M metagenome (GOLD analysis project Ga0116143, IMG submission 89745) | Active sludge microbial communities of municipal wastewater-treating anaerobic digesters from USA - AD_UKC034_MetaG | ecosystem: Engineered > Bioreactor > Anaerobic > Digestate | place: USA...
AATTGTTGGGGTTGAATCTGTAATAGTTGAAGAGGATTCTGGGAAGAAATTTTCTTTAAGAGGAGGATCTGTTTCAAGCAATGTGTAATTTAAGACAGTATTTGTATTAGCAGTGTCTTTATTACCATAGGCATCTATACAGGATACATAAATATTTTTATTTCCATTTGTACCGAATTTTAATCCAGGTATAACACAGGATATTGATTGTGTACCATCTCCAGTACAATTAGCATCATTATACATATCATCGTATGATTCATCAGATAGGCTCATTCGACAGGCACCAATTTCATCAAGAGAGAATTCAAAGATTTGTGATATATCTGTAATCGTGGATCCTGGTATTGGGGAGTAGTTTGATGAGATGGGTGATATTGAGTCGTAGGTATTACCAAGATCCATAACCCACAATTCAGCACCATCAAAATTAGTTGTTGCACGAAAGAGAACTTTATCATCAAATAGAGTGAAACTGCCAGGGTAACTATTTGCAGAACCAGGATTAATATCTTTTATTAACATGGTACCTGCTTCTGTCCCATCACTTGTCCAAAGTTCATTTCCATTTGTTGGATCATGAGAGCTAAAGAATAAATTCTCTCTAATTGAGTAAATCCCATAGGGAATGCTATCCCCGTTATCTGGTTGTATATCTTTTACCAAAGAAGTAGTAGCTTCACTCCCATTACTTTTCCAGAGTTCTTGTCCAATAGTTCCATTGTTTGCAGAGAAATAGAGAGTACCACCCATTGTAATTAGATCCCGAGGGCTTCCCCACTGTCCACCGGTATAAATATCTTTGACTATTGTTGTTCCTGAAGCTGTTCCATCTGTTTTCCATAATTCTTCTCCGAATGTATCATCAAAACCTTGAAAATAGATATTATCCCAAAGGGGAACAACATAGGAATAACGATTTCCAATATCACTAACCTTAGTAGTACCATTTTCAGTCCCATCACTTTTCCAAATTGAGTAAGAAGCCCCATCAGAGACTGAGAAGAAGAGTGTATCACTGATAGCAACGAGACTCGATGGTGAGCTATCATCTAATCCAGGGACAATATCTTTAACTATGAAAGTTCCATTTTCTGTACCATCACTCCTCCAAAGTTCATTTCCATGTACTTGATCATTAGCAGTGAAATATAAAAGATTACCTATTTTTGTAAAATTAGAAGGAGAACTTGACTGTTCTGGAGCTATATCTTTTACCATTGTTGTTCCTTCTTCAGTACCGTTTGTTTTCCAAAGTTCAGTTCCGTTTGTTCCATCATTTGAAGAAAAATACAAAGTATTTCCAACTGAAGTGAAGGAATTGGAATTACTACTCCAGGATCCTGGAAAGATGTCTTTTATCATTGTTGTTCCGACTTCAGAACCGTCACTTTTCCATAGTTCATAACCATGTGTTACATCGTATGCAGAGAAATATAGTAGGCCGTCATGAATGGTTAAGTTACTGAGATTACTTGATCCTGGAATATTAATATCCTTAACCATTGTTGTATCATTTTCAGTTCCATTACTTCTCCATAACTCATTACCATTTGTTCCATCATCTGCAGAAAAATAAATATAATCTCCCATTACTGCTAACTGGTTAGGAAAGCTTCCCTGAGTACCTGTATAGATATCTTTGACCATTATTGTTCCATTTTCAGTTCCATCACTTTTCCAAAGCTCAGTTTGATTATTACTACTTGTTGCCTGGAAATATAGAGTATTTCCAAAGTTTTTAAATTGTCCAGGATTGGAATTGCTATTTCCTGAATATATATCTTTAACTATTACAGTCCCTACTTCTGTTCCATCGCTCTTCCAAAGTTCAATTCCATTTGTTCCATTATTTGCAGAAAAATAGAATGTGGTTTCAATAACAGTTAAATTAGATGGTGAACTACTCGTGCTTCCATTGTATATATCTTTAATCATTGTTGTACCACCCTCTGTCCCATCACTTTTCCAAAGTTCAATTCCATTTGTTCCATCGTTTGCTGAAAAATAAAGAGTTGTTCCAATAAAAATTAAATTGGCAGGTGAACTACTACTGCTCCCAACATTAATGTCTTTTATCATTGTTGTACCACCTTCTGTACCATCACTTTTCCAGAGTTCAGTTCCATTGGTTCCATTATTCGCACGAAAGTACAAGGTATTTTCCACAGCTAATAAGTTAGAAGGACCACTACCAGCGGCCCCTACAACTATGTCTTTAACCATTACTGTACCAGCATCTGTACCGTCACTTTTCCAAAGTTCAGTTCCATTTGTTCCATTACTTCCATAAAAATAAATATAGTTTCCCATTACTGTTAAATAATTTGCAGCACCATTACCGGTTCCGACATAAATATCTTTTACTATAGTGGTTCCACCTGCTGTCCCATCGCTTTTCCATAGTTCAGTTCCATTTGCCCCATTAGTTGCAGAAAAATATAGGGTGGTTCCAAGAATAGTTAAATTAGATGGCGAACTAGGAGTACTTCCAGTATAAATATCTTTAACCATTGTTGTACCACCCTCGGTTCCATCACTTTTCCATAACTCATAACCATTAACCCCATTGTTTGCAATAAAATATATGGTATCTCCAAGTGTTTTAAATTTTTGAGGATTGGAGTCATTAGTTCCAGTATAGATATCTTTAACCATAACAGTCCCTTCTTCTGTTCCATCACTTTTCCAAAGCTCGTTACCATTTGTTCCGTCAGCTGCTGAAAAATATATATAGTCTCCCATTACAGTCAGATAGTTGGGAGCACCATTTCCACTCCCGACATTAATATCTTTTATCATAGTTGTGCCATTTTCCGTTCCATCAGTTTCCCAAAGCTCATAACCATGAATACCATCGTTTGAGACAAAATATAATGTTGATCCTAAAGGGGTTAAATTTGTTTGAGTATATGAGGTTGCTGGTACTTTATTAATATTAATCATCTGTGGTTCTGAGAAAGCATGGACTTTTGAAGGATTTGATAATGATTGAGAAAGTATAAAACAAAGCAAAAACAACAGATAAAGAACAAAATAAAAAGATATTTTTTTATAAATTTTCATTACAATATATCTTGACAAAATATGATTGAGAAATCAATATACACAAATGGGTTATATAATCGACTATATACCTCTTCTATCTTTTCTTACAGAATATGATACAATATCTCTGTTATGAAAGGTCGGTTGTATGCCAATTGGTTGGTAATTATTACTTTGTTTCTGTTTTTCTCCTCATTGGTGATTTTTGTCATATCTATTAAAGATACTATTGGAATAAAGAAGTGTGCATATGGAGATAATTTAGAAAATAACTGTGTGTGCAGTAGTGATGGAGAGAAAGTATGTGATACAAAAGAATCTCTAAACTCAATATCTAATGATTTTACCTCTTCAAATTTAATATATACCTTTGATTTTCTTAATATGATAGATGCCAGTAGTATGGCTAATCAAGTAGTTAAATTTGAAAACATATCACATTTAGAAAACAAATTAAAAATCACAGTAGAGATAGAGAGTATGTGTAATGAAGATAATACTGTTGCTCCACAAATAGGGTTGTACAAATTGGATAGTAATGGACTAACCTTATCTATAGTTAGTAATTTAACAAATACAACCTTTAATCTACCCTGTGTATCTGAGAATCAATTCTTAATTGAGAATTTCAGTAGCACTGTTAACAGTAATTTTAAGATTAGCTATCAAGATGAATTGGGTGGTATATACCAAGCAAATAACTGTATATATGAGGGAAATATTAGAAATGATGGAGATGTATACAACTCAAAAGATGGTAGTTTACTTTGCCAATGTAAGAATGGTGAAAGTATCTGTGAAAAAGAGTAAATATTAAAGTAAACCAATAAATACCCCAAGTACGCATGCAAACAGTGTAAATAACCAGAACCTCATTGTAATTTTGTAATGTGGCCACCCTATGGCTTGAAAGTGATGATGTATAGGGGCAATCTTAAATACTCTTCTTTTGAAAAATTTCATACTAATAATTTGAATTGCACTGGATGCCATAATTAACCATGTTACTGAAGACATTAGTAAATATGGAATTATATTTCCAGTTACTAATCCAATAAAAAACATTGAAAATGCTAAAGGCATAGCACCTGGTCCACCATTCCAGAATCTTGCAGGAGGAATATTAAAATATAGATCTACAATTAATACACCCAAGGTAATTGCTAGAAATGGTAAGAACTCATATTTACCCTGAACAATTAGTAAAATTGAAAGTGCAGATACAATTATTGTAAATATACCTACCATTAAGCCATCTAATCCATCTGTTAACTCTCCAGAATAAATTGCAAACTGACTTAGAATACCTAACAGTATTAAAATTGCAGGTGTAATGGATATCGCTAAAGTAGATGTTAGCGTAAGTGTATTAAAGGTTCCAGTTATGTATAAAAGATACATTACTCCAATATTTAATAGTATTGTGATAATTAATTTACCCAATCTCCATTCAAATGTTTCTTGCATTGCCTTTATCTTTTGATTGTTCTTAAACCCATTTGTAAATATTGCAACATCTACAAATCCCCAAAAACCGAAAAGGAGAAATCCTACTAATAAAGCTCTTAGGGCAGGAAACATTGGGGTAAAGATATATGTAATAAGGGGAACAACTATCCAGATTAAGATGCCTCCCATATTAGGGGTACCATTTGTTTGAGTGGTTTTCATTATTCTCATAAATATTGAGTTTGTTCCATCTCCAGATCCCAATTTCGTTTTTTTAATACCACTTACCTGATTTAGTTTATACAGAATACTAATCATTATTGGAGCAAAGAGTATTGAGACAGCAGTAGATATGAAAAGATATTTCATGCTTTCTTTTAGTATGTCTATCATATGGGTATAAATCAAATTATTATGAAATTATCTCAATTTCTTTTAGAGATTTCTAGGTCATTAGCAATATTTAAAAATATCTCTGTCCACATAGGTACAACTGTTACAGATGCGTAAGGATTGTTTTTTGGTTCTTCTAACCTTGTTAACATAATCATTTTTGCATCATCAGCTGGTGCAAATCCAACAAATGTTGTTATCGTTTTATCCTCTTCATAGCCTACTCCATCTTTTTTAGCAACTTGTGCTGTACCAGTTTTACCTGCAATGTAGTAATCTTTAAGTTGATTAATATATAGCTGATTAATACCACCATCCTCTATAACATGTGTCATCATCTCGGCAACTGCATCAGCTGTTTCTGCAGATATGGGCTCTGAGAGTACCTGTGGTTCAAATTTTATATTCTCTTTCTCATCTGATATTGATGCTATTATATATGGTCTCATTCTTTTACCATGATTGGCTATTGTGCTTAATGCAGATATTACTTGAAGCTGTGTAGCAGATAAACCCTGACCATATGAAGCAGTAATCGTATCTAATTTTGTCCATTGTGCATCTGATTTAAGATAGCTATTACTCTCCTCTTGTAACCCGATACCAATAAAGTTCCCTATACCAAACTCTTTAAGTTTTTTATAGAAGTATTGAAAATCTACCTCTAGAGCTGTTCTTGCAATACACGGGTTACTTGAATTTTTTAACATATCTGCAAGGGTTTGTAATCCATCAGGTCTTTTATCCCATTGATATATCTTTCTTCCTTTTAAATCTTGATATTTAGTTACTTCATATAAATCTAAATATCCTGTTTGATCATTACAAGTGAAATCTTTTGCCACATCTCCTGATTCTAGTGCTATTGATACAGTAATTGGTTTTTGAACAGAACCGTATTCATACACATCCGCTACCGTTAAATTCTTAAATATCCATGGATCAGATACTCGCCAATATTCATTAGGATTGTATGTAGGATAGTTTGCCATCGAAATTATCTCTCCAGTTTTTGGATTCATAACGATTACACTGCCACTCTTGGAGTTAGTTTTTTCTACATGCTCTTTTAATATTTTTTCAACCTTGTTTTGTATAGCAGGAGTAATAGTAAGAGTAAAATCTTTTCCTGAACGAGGAAGCACAGGTTCATACTCTGCTGTTAATATTGTATTTCCATATGAGTCTTTTTCTTCATATGTATATCCCTCTTTACCTGTAATATCTCCAAAGTAGAAACCCTCTATTCCGTACTGTCCTAAGTCATTTCCTTCACTATCTTTTCCAATAAAACCGAGGGCGTGTGCAGCTAGTTCACCATTAGGATATACCCTTTTAAGTGCCCTTTCAAAGTATAAACCAAAACCGAGTTTACTGTCCTTTTCATCTCCAAAGATATTGGCATTAGCTAAGGCAGTTTTAGTTTCAGTGTCTACTCCTTTTGCTAGATTAACATATTGAAAATCATCAGTTATTTTCTCTTTAATAGTATTACTCTCTACTGCAAGAATAGATGAAACGGTTGAAACAAAGAGATCTTCTTTACTAAAAAAAAGTGCTCTCTCTTTCTCATCAGTACTCAGTGAGGCATATACATTCCATATTGGCTGGTCTACGGCCAGTACAGTTCCATCACTTGCATATATCATTCCTCTTTCAGCAGTTTGTTTACCTTTATCTGTATACTGCTGTTTTGCCATTGTTGAAAATCTTTCAGATTCTAGTACTTGCCAACGGAATGCTTGTATTAGAATTATTAATCCAAGAGCAGTTAAAAAGATAGTAACAATTTTGTAATTATCTTTCTGTATTTTAGCTCCAGGGGAAGATTTCTTGTTTCTATGTTTTGATGAATGAAGATGACTTAAGCTAGTCATTAGTTATTTGCAACTAAGGTAGAATCTTGTATGTATATATATGTTTGTGCTTTGATGATAGATAGATTAAGTTTCTTCTCAGAGAGATTCTCTATTACCTTTAATGAACTACTTTTTGCAACCTCTTCAGACATCTCCCTATTCTCTTCTAGTAAATGTTCCTTCTCAGTATTTAAGGATTCTAATCTACTTCCAAGTGGTGTTAATATTGAATTGACTATTAACTGAGATAGGACAAGAATTACAAAGGAGGCAAGTAGTGTAATTGTAAATATATTTTTCTTCTTCTCTTCTGTTTTTTTCATTGGGCAGTTTTTAGTTATATCTTTTCAATAACTCTTAATTTAGCTGAAGCGGATCTAGGATTAACTCTTACCTCTTGGTCGGTTGGGGCTATATTTTCTTTAGTAAGAAGTAATCCCTCTCCGCTTTCAACTAATATATTAAAATAGTTTTTTATTATCCTATCTTCTAATGAATGGAACGATATTACACATATCCTTCCTTTACTGTTTAAGAGCTTAAAAGATTTGTCTAACCCTATCTTTAAAGAGTTTAGTTCATCGTTTACCGCAATTCGCAGGGCCTGAAAGACCCTGCGAGAAGGGTTCTTAGAACTTTGATGAGCTGCCGGCACAACTCTATAGACAAGTCTTGTAAGATCTCCAACGGTATTAATATTCGTAATATTCTTCTTAATCTCTTTTACTATTCTTCCTGCATATCTCTCCTCTCCATAGCTATTTAAAAGAGTAATTAGCTCTTTTTCCGAAAGAACCACCAGTAAATCTTTAGCAGTAACTCCTAACTCTCCATCCATTCTCATGTCTAATGGTTCGTTCTCTTCTAGATAACTAAATCCCCTGTTATGTGAGCTTTCTAACTGTCTCGAAGAGAGTCCTAAATCCATTAATACTCCATATGGTTTCCTACCTATATCTTGTATCAAAGAGTCTATCTTAGAGAAATTAGATTTTTTGATTATCCAATTACTCTTAATACTATCTTTGTAATACTCTTTAACGAAATCTATAGCGTGTTGGTCTTGATCTAAACTTAGAAGTAAACCGTCTTGATTTAATCTTTTGTATATCTCAAAACTATGTCCACCATCTCCAAGTGTGCAATCTATATAGAAGTTATTAGGTTTAATATCCAAATTCTCAATTACCTCATTTAGCAGTACTGGTATGTGTATTTTTTTCATTTAGCTACTCTGTTTCATTTTATCTATCTCCCCTGCTATCTCCTCTCCATGTGTTTTAAGATATTCAACTCTTTTTAGCCATTTATCTTTATCCCATACCTCTATCCAATTAATGAGACCAATAAATGTGACATCTTTGGATAGGCCAGCGTGTTCAAAGAGTGATTCTGGTATTAAAAATCTTCCCTGTTTATCTACTGATATCTCAATTGCACCACCTATTAGGAATCTACTTGTATCACGAATATTTTTATTTATAAAAGAGCCACCTATTACATCTTTAGCAATCTTTTCCCACATTCCCTTATTAACAAGTATTAATGAATCTTCATATCCTCTTGTTAATATTATTTCCTCTCCAAGTTCATCTCTAAACTTTTTTGGAAGTGATACTCTTTTTTTATCTCCGATAGTACTTCTGTACTCTCCTATAATCATAAGATGAATATATCATCTTTCACCACTTTTTACCACTTCTTGCCAATAATTTACATTTATTTCATATTTAGGTCAAGAGTGTATTACTACAAGCTATACATTATGAAGATATTACCTATTAAGAAAAGGAAAGAAAAGAATATATGAATTTCTCTATGTGTACCCAATAGCTAATTAAGAGTGTTTTATAAAATTCTTTCAATAAAGATGAAACTAATATTTATACTTAATATATATAACTATTCATCCCATCTAATATCTGCACCCAACTTCTGTAAGTTTTCTACAAAATTAGGATGAGCCCTTTTAATTGTATCTGCATTTAAAATTACACTCTCGCCCTCTATAGTTAGTGCAACCATTAGTAGTGCTACAGTTGCTCTAATAATATTTGGAGCATCAACAGTTGTTGGTCTTAACTCTTTTCCACCAAATACAATTACTCTATGAGGGTCACACATGACAATATGTGCTCCGAACTTAATCATCTCAGGTATCCAAAAAAAACCTCCTTCATACAATTTATTCCAAAACATACTATTTCCCTCTGCTCTAACAGCTAAAGCCATTATCAGTGGTAAGAGATCTGCAGGAAAGTAAGGCCAAGGAGCTGCTTCAACCTTTTGTAAGAGATTCTTTGTAAAGGGCTCAACAACTCTTAATTGTCCATTGTTAACAGAGTAAGCAGTATCTCCATCATATTTTATTTCAACTCCAAATTTTGCGAAAGTTTTATTTATTAATTGAAAATGTTCAGGGATAGCGTTTTTCACCCTTACATTTCCTCCAGTCATAGCACCAAGAGCTAGTAATGTAGTTATCTCATGATGATCAGATGATATTGTAAATTCGGTACCATGCAACTCTTTAACTCCATGAACAGTGAGAGTTGAAGAACCTATACCTTCAATATTAGCACCCATTTTAACTAAGAAGTTACATAAATCCTGTACATGTGGCTCTGATGCAGCGTTAACCATAACGGAGGTTCCATTGGCTAATGATGCAGCCATAGCAAAATTCTCTGTAGTAGTAACAGACATATAGTCTTGCCATAAACTACCTCCATCTAATCCCTCCTTTGCTTCAATCTGAATATTTCCATTAGATGAAATATGTGCTCCTAAAGTTTCTAATACCTCAAGATGAGGGTCTAACTCTCTAATACCTAAAGAGCATCCTCCTATCTCTTCTTTTACTTCTAATACCCTATGTCTATGTATTAATGGTGCTAAAAGAAGTACAGCACCTCTCATTCCCAATGGGAATCCTGTATCTCCAAAAGATTGACAGAAGTTAGAGTTGTCAATAACTATCTCCTCTTTCTCTTTGTTCCACTCTATTTTAGAACCTAAACTTTGCATTAGCTCTATTAATTTAGCTACATCGGTTAATTCAGGAAAGTTTTTAATTGTAACAGGCTCATTGGTAAGAAGAGTTGCACAAAGTATTGGTAATGCAGAGTTCTTGTTTCCTGCTGGAGTTATCTCTCCATTTAATTTATTTCCCCCTTTTACTATTAAGTTTGACATATATGCGTATTAGATAATATTAATTTCACACTCTAAATCTAAATTGGTATTAGATTTAAAATCATCTTTCATTTTATTAATAAATGTTAAAATATCATCTCCTGAAGCATAGCCATAGTTTGTAACTATTAATGGATGATATATCCATGTTCCAACATTTCCTTCTCTCCTATTCTTCCAACCCAATTTCTCAAGTACATATGCAGCAGGTATTTTAACAGTATCTTTGCTCTCAGTTTCGAATTTAGGTAACTCAGGAAAAGTTTTAAGTAGCTTCTCATATTGAGAAACAGTAATCTGTGGATTTTTAAATGTACTTCCACAAGAGCCATACTCTTTTACTTTAGGTAATTTACTCTCCCTTATGCTCTTAATACAATCATACATAGATTTTGGTGTAACCTCTTTTTCTCCGAGGCACTCTTTTATACCAGAGTATTGAAGATACTTTTCATCTATACTATTTTTAAATATTGGAAGCTTAAATGTAACTGATTTAACAATTACTTTATTTTTTAATTCATTCTTAAAAACACTATCTCTATATCCAAATTCACACTGTGCATTCTTAAGTGTTTTAAGAGTATGATCTTTAATATCAAATATCTCTACCTCTTCTAAAAAGTCTCTAATCTCAACACCGTAAGCACCAACATTTTGTATGGGTGTTGCTCCTACACTGCCAGGAATATATGCTAAATTGTGTAGACCTACAATATTATTTTTTACACTCCATTTAACAAAAGAGTCCCAATCCTCTCCTGCACTAACCTTAACCTGTATATATGTTTCTGTTTTACTTAATATTGTCTTTCCTTGGTTTTTAATATGGATTACAGTACCTTTAAAATCTTTAGTAAAGAGAGTATTAGAACCACCACCGAGAATTAATATATTAGAATCTTTTAAACAATCAAAAAACTCATCTTTGAAAAAATCTTCATCAGAATCAATACTACACAAAGTATCAACAGAGATATCTACGCCAAATGTATTCAAATCTTTAATTGATATATTGTGTTGTATATTCATTAAGCTAGTATATATCAGTTAGTAAAGAAACTGTAGTTCCTATTTAATATATTTACTCAATATATCTTCAAGCATAGAGGAAATTGCATTTGTAGGAAAGAGCTCTTCTAATTTATCTTTATCAAGATCTCTTAATGTTATCTGTTGCCCTAATTTCTCAATCTCTTTAACAATATCACACTCTTCTAAGTATTTTTCTTCTAATATATTGGCAGTACCTATATCATTTAAAACTTTTGCATTTAAATACTGTTCATTATGTGTAACCCAAGGTATTGGTATGAATAGAGCGTATTTTTTTAATACCCCTATCTCATATACAGTATTAGCACCGGCTCTTCCAACAAAGTAATCCATATTATTTAAAACATACCCTATACTATCACTATCAATATATTTTTTAATTACCACCCTCTCCTTCTCTTCAGCAATTAAACTGTTCTTAATATCTATACCTTTTTCAAAATCTTTGTATACCTCATTGTCTCCAGTCTGAAGTAGTACCCTGTATTTTTTAAGTAGTCTTGGTAAAGATTCAAATATTTTTGTATTAATAATATGGGAGCCTAAACTTCCTCCAGATATATATATAAATGGTAATTCCTTGTTTGTGACCATTAAAGAGAGTATCTCTTTATCTGTTTTTGGGGTTACATCTTTTACAAAGACATCTTTTCGTACAAGATTCCCCACATGTTTTGTCTTCTCTTTAGGAAAGAACATTGATGAGTTTTGAAACGATATATATATTTTTTTTGCAAACTTACCAATTATCTTGTTTGATAGCCCTACAGTAGCTGTTTGTTCATGTAGGTATATGGGTTTTCTGTAAAAGAATCCAGCCATACAAACAGGAACAGACACAAATCCTCCAGAAGACAGTATTAACGAAGGATTAAACTTCTTAACAATTTTTAAAGAATCAAATAAACCAAGTACAGATCTAAGCAGTAAGGATAGAGAATTGAAAGATAGCTTCCTTTGTAATTTACCAGCTCTAATATATTCTGTTTTAAATTGAGCATCTTTAAACTGTTTCTGTTCAAGAGAGTTTCCCTTGTTCTCACCCTCCATTCCTAAATCTCCTCCTACATACATTATATTAGCTGTAGGTATATCATAATCCTGTATTAAAGAATCTATTACTGTTTTAGCAACAGAGATATGTCCCCCACTTCCACCACCAGTGACCATTATTTTAATTTCAGACTTAAGCATTCTTTGTATATCTACTAACATTTAAAAGTAATCCAAAAGCTATCATTGTTACCATTGTACTAGAACCACCGTAAGTTAGAAAGGGAAGAGGTATTCCTGTAAGTGGAATTATTCCAACATTAGCTGCCATATTAAAAAATGCTTGGCATGATAACCACACTGATATGCCAGTTGCAAGAAACTGCCCCTCTTTATCTGGTGCTCCTAGAGCAATCTTAAACCCTCTCCAGAGGAAGAATATCCATGAAATTACAACAATTGCACCACCAAGTAATCCCAACTCTTCTAAAAGAACTGCGAATGTAGAATCTGTAAAAGCCGTATTTTCAACAAGATATCCAAACCTTTGTCTAGATTGTCCAAAACCCTTACCAAGTATTCCACCACTTCCTATGCCAATTAATATCTGCTGCATTTGATACCCAGTTCCTTGAGGATCTGCAACTTCACCCTTGAGGATTAAATTAAAAAATGTTTGTATTCTAGACATTCTATACGGTTCAAGTAGTATAGCGATAATTCCAAGTACAAAGATGACAGGTATCATTGCTAAAGAGCCAACCCTATGTGCATTATCCTTTCCAGAAAGAAACAACATTATAAATGCTGTTAAGAATATTATCATGGCTGTGCCTAAATCTGGTTCAAGAACAACAAGTAAACCTACTATACCTATAACGGCAAGAAAAGGTATTAATACTTTTAAAAACCCTTTCTTTATGGAATCTTCAAATTTAGAAAAAGAGTACTCTTTTTTTGAAAACCAGCTTGCAAAATACATAACTACTGCTAGTTTAGCAAATTCTGCAGGTTGTATAGGTGGTAAAGA
>Ga0116143_10004591_pt1 | contig 12994 bp, 9 predicted proteins | sample AD_UKC034_MetaG_FD_89745 | JGI IMG/M metagenome (GOLD analysis project Ga0116143, IMG submission 89745) | Active sludge microbial communities of municipal wastewater-treating anaerobic digesters from USA - AD_UKC034_MetaG | ecosystem: Engineered > Bioreactor > Anaerobic > Digestate | place: USA...
CGGGGAGCTCGGCGGCCAGGTGCTCCACCGCGAGCTCGCCCTCCCCGGCCACCACCAGGTGGAAGCCCAGCGCCAGGGTGCCCTCGGGATCCGCGCTGGCGTGCGCGCCGCCGGCGACGAGCAAGAGCCCCGGGCGGCTGGCGGCCAGCGCGCGCACCTCGCGCTGCACGGCCTCGAGCTCCGGCGTGACGAACGAGAAGCCGAGCGCCCGGGCCTCGGCGGGCAGCTCCTCCAGCCGCTCGACCAGGCGCACCTCGACGGCGCCGCCGCGGCGCAGGGCCGAGGCCACGGCGGGGAGCGAGTTGCGGTTCCGCGGGGTGAGGCGGAGGGCGAAGACCGGCCGCTGCATGGGGCCCATGGATACCACGCAAAGGCCCGCGCGGGGAACGGCCCTGGCGCCGCCCGGGTTTGCGCTCCCCCGGGGGCCCGCGGTAGGTTCGGGGGGTGTCCACCCACAAGCCGAGGCTCTGGCTCAAGCTCCTGGCCGCCTTCCTGGCGCCCACCGCCCTCATCCTGGCAGGCATCGGCTACCTGGCCTACCGCGCCGCGGCCCAGGCCATGGAGGCCCAGCTCGGCGAGGCGCTCATCGCCGTCGCCCGCACCGCGGCCGAGCAGGTGGGCAAGCCGCGGGCGCTCCGCCTCGAGCCGGGCGACGAGGACAGCCGGACCTACCGGAACCTCCAGGAGCGGCTGGAGGCGGTGCGCGCCGCGGCCCAGGTCGAGCGCATCGTGCTGTTCGACCGCCGCGGGCGGGCCCTGGTGGACTCGGCCGGGGAGAGGCGCATCGGCGAGGCGCTGGTCGAGCTGTCCGCGGACCGCGCCGAGCTGCGCGCCGTGCTGGCCGGCGAGCCGCGCTCCAGCCTGCTCTTCACCGGCCGCGATGGCGAGGTGTTCAAGACGGGCTTCGCCCCGGTGCGCGTCGAGGACGACCCGGAGGTGGTGGCCGTGGTGGCCGTGGACGGCTCGGCCCGCTTCTTCGAGCCGCTGGAGGACCTCGGCCGCTCGCTCGGCCTGGTGGGCGGGCTGGCGCTCGGGCTGGTGGGGCTGATCAGCGTGCTCGTCGCCCGGGGCATCACCCGGCCGCTGCAGCGCCTGGCCGCCGCCGCCCGGGACATCGGCCAGGGCGAGCTCGAGGGAGAGATCGAGGTGGAGACGCGGGACGAGATCGGCGTGCTGGCCGGGACCCTCAACGACATGCGCCGCTCGATCCTGGCGCGCGACCAGCAGCTGCAGATGATGCTCGCGGGCATCGCCCACGAGGTGCGCAACCCCCTCGGCGGCATGGCCCTGTTCGTCGGGCTGCTGCGCGAGGAGGTGGCCGATCGCCCCACGGCGCTCGCGCAGCTCGAGCGCGTGGCCACCGAGCTCGGCTACCTCGAGCGCGTGGTCCGGGACTTCCTGGAGTTCGCCCGCAAGCGCCCGCCCGAGCTGGAGGCGGTGGACGCCGGGGAAGAGCTCGCGGCGGTGGCGGCGCTCGTCACCACCGAGCTGGCCGAGGCCGGGCTGCGGCTCGAGCTCCAGGTCGATGCGACCCCGGGCGGGCTCCGCTGGGATCGGGAGCGGATGCGGGGAGCGCTCCTCAACCTGCTCAGGAACGCGATCCAGGCCTCGGGCCCGGGGGGCCAGGTGGCGCTGCGCCTCCGCGCCCACGGCCGGGACGGGGCCGTGGCGCTCGAGGTGTCCGACCAGGGCGCGGGCATCCCGCCCGAGCTCCAGGAGAAGGTGTTCGAGCCCTTCTTCACCACGCGCCAGAAGGGCACCGGCCTGGGGCTGGCCCTGGTGAGGAAGGTGGCCGAGGCCCACGGCGGGCGGCTCGAGCTCGCCTCCGAGGTGGGCCGCGGGACCACGCTCCGCATCGTGCTGCCCTGCGGCGGAGCCCCTTCCGGGGAGGCGTGCTGATGGCCAGCGTACTCGTCATCGACGACAACGAGACCATCCGCGAGGGCGTGGCCGCGGTGCTGGCCAAGCTGGGCCACCGCGTGCACACCGCGGGCGACGGCGCGAGCGGGCTCAGGCTGCTGCGCGCCCGGCGCGTGGACTTCGTGATCACCGATCTGAAGATGCAGCCCATGGACGGGCTCGCGGTGCTCGAGGCCGTGCGGGCCGAGGACGAGGACGCCGTGGTCATGCTGATGACCGCCTTCGGCACGGTCGAGACCGCGGTCGAGGCGATGAAGCTCGGCGCCTTCGACTTCATCACCAAGCCGTTCACCCCGGACGCGCTGCGCGCCAAGGTGGCCCAGGCGCTCGAGGTGGCCGCGGTCAAGCGGGATCGGGCTCGCCTGCGCGCGGAGAACCAGCTCCTGCGGGAGGAGGCCCGCGCCGAGGCTCGCCTGGACGGCCTGGTGGGCCAGTCCGCCGCCATGCAGGAGGTGCTGCAGGCCATCCGCAAGGTCGCGCCCACCGACTCCAGCGTGCTGGTAAGCGGCGAGAGCGGCACCGGCAAGGAGCTGGTCGCCCAGGCGCTCCACGATCTCAGCCGGCGCCGGGAGGGCCCGTTCATCCGCGTCAACTGCGGCGCGCTGGCCGAGACGCTGCTCGAGTCCGAGATGTTCGGTCACGAGAAGGGCTCCTTCACCGGCGCGATGAAGCGCAAGCTCGGGCGCTTCGAGCTGGCCGACCGCGGCACCATCTTCCTCGACGAGATCGGCGAGATCGGCCAGGCGCTGCAGCTCAAGCTCCTCCGGGTGCTCCAGGAGCGGGAGTTCGAGCGCGTGGGCGGCGAGGAGACCCTGTCGGTGGACGTGCGGGTGATCGCCGCGACCAACAAGGACCTGCAGGCGCTGGTTCGCGAGGGCCGCTTCCGCGAGGACCTCTACTACCGGCTGCACATCCTGCCCATCCGCATCCCGCCCCTCCGGGAGCGCCCGGACGACATCGCCCCGCTCGCGCGCCACTTCCTCGCCAAGCTCGCCGCGCGCACGGGCAAGCAGCTCGCCGAGATCGCGCCCGAGGCCCTCGAGCTGCTCCTGCGCTACCGCTGGCCCGGCAACGTGCGCGAGCTCGAGAACGTGATCGAGCAGGCCATGGTGTTCGCCGAGGGGGTCCGGCTCGAGGCCCGCGACCTGCCCTCCAACCTGGCCTGCAAGGAGGCCGGCGCCAGCCCCACCCCGGGCGCCGGCGGGCTCCTGGTCCCCGTGGCGGGCCGCGGGCTGGACGAGGTGCTCGAGGAGGTGGAGCGCACGCTCCTGGTGGAGGCCTACCACAAGGCGGGCAAGGTCAAGACCGAGACCGCCCGGCTGCTGGGCATCAAGACCTCGGCCCTCTACTACAAGCTGGAGAAGTACCGCATCGACTAGCGCAACGGATTTCTGAGGCTTGCTCAGGATTTTACCGTCCCTCCGCCGGCCGCGCAGCGAGCCCGTCGGCCGAGAGCCCGGAGGCCATCCCAACTAACCGGGAACCATGATGAATCAGCCTCGCCCAGGGGCCTCCCCCGACACGGGACTGGCACGCTCCTTGCGAACACCCCCGGGAGCGAGGTGATCCGATGTCCCTGCTCCGCGCCCTGACCTGCACGCTGGCCCTGCTCCTGGCCGCTCCGGCCCTGGGGCAGGCGCCCGGCCCGCGGAGCCGGATCGACGAGATCTCCACCCTGCGCCTGGACCTCGAGCGCCTCGACGACGGGCGGCGCCAGGTGCGCGCCCAGCGCGACGATCTCGCGCGGCGGCTGGAGTCCCTGGCGCGCGCCATCGAGACGCGCAAGGCCGCCGGCGCCGGCGGCGGCCTGCTGCCCGACTTCAGGCTGCAGGCGGATCTGCGCACCAGCCAGGAGCTGGCCGAGGCGATCAGCCTGCTGAACCGCGAGCTCGACCAGCTCGACGGCGCCTACCGCGCGCGGCTCGCTCGGCTCGGCGCGCTGTACGACGAGGCGGTCGAGGGCACGGTCGGCGCGCTGCGCTCGGCGGGCGGAGCCGCGCGCGGCGATCTCGCCAGGGTGCTCGCGCGGCTGCGGGCCGAGCGGGACGACGTGCAGCGGCGGCTCTCGCCCGGCCACGCCCCGCGAGACCCCGGTGCGCCGGAACCCGGCGCGGACCTGCTGGCCTCCGACGACCCCGAGGAGCTCGCGGAGCGCGCGGACGCGGTACGGGACGAGCAGGACAAGCTCCGCCAGAAGCTCGCCCTGCTGGACGGGCGTATCGCCTCCCTGGACCGCGAGCTCAGGCTCGACCGCGAGATGCGCGACTTCCTCACCGACCAGGACCTCTTCGGCGAGCAGTCCAGGGTGCTCCGCGTTCCCCGGGCCTCCGAGGCCGCCAAGGACGACGGCGCCCAGGGTGGGCGGACCGACTCGCCCCCCGGGGCCGTCGGCGAGGGGAACGTCGACATGGCCTACGACGGCGCCGCGGATCCGCAGCCAGCCGAGCCGAACGACCCCACCCAGCCGCCGCCGGATGGGCGGCTGCCCGTGGGCGTGCCCGACACCGCCTCCAGCGCGCCGGGCGCCGACCGCCCGCTCGGTCTGCAGGGCCTCCGCCAGGAGCGCAGCGCCCTCGTCGAGCGCCTCAAGCGCCTGCAGGTGCTCCACGATCGCCTGCGCGACAAGGCCGAGGAGCTGGCGCAGGAGTGAGCCCTGGCCCGACGCGGGCCCGCCGTGCTAGAGATCTCACGTGCCCCGCTGCGCTCGCGCTCCTCGCCGACCCCTCGTCGGCCTGCTCGCCGCCCTGTCCGGCCTGGCCTCGCAGGCCGCCCTGGCGGAGGAGTGGTCGCTCAGGCTCCGCGCCCAGGCCGCCGAGGAGTACGACTAGAACGCCCACCGCGTCCCGGGCGGCCAGGGCGACTTCCTCACCCGCCTGCTCCTGCAGGCCTCGGCCGGCTACGCCGCGCCGGAGCTCGCCTTCCAGGCCGACTACGCCTGCGGGGCCAAGCTGTTCTACCGGGAGACCAGCGAGCACCTCGTGGCCAACCAGCTCGAGCTCTCCCTCCTGCACCGCCCGCTCCCCGCCCGGCAGGTGGGCCTGCGGGCTGGCCTGCGGGACGCGACCCAGGCCACCCACGGCCGCGACTACCTGCTCGGCCACCTGGCGATGTACCTCCGCGTGCGCCCCCTGGACGCGCTCGGCGTCGAGGCCACCGCGGGCGGCCGCGGCTTCCTGTTCAAGCCGGACGACGCCGCGGCGCGCGCCGAGGGCGCCCCGCGCTTCAGCCACGCCGGCCCGGCCGCCGGGCTCTCGCTCCAGGCAGCGCTGGGCGCCGGTTTCGGCCTCTCCCTGGCGTACGCCTTCGACGTGCGCTTCTTCCGGGATCCCGCCCGGGTGCCCGGCGAGGAGGGCCCGGTCGCGGGCCCACGCGCGCGCCAGGACGAGCGCCACGCGCTGAGCGCGCGGGCGCGCTGGCGGGGCGCGTTCTGGGGCGAGCGCCGGCTCATCGCCCAGCTCGGCTACGGCTTCACCGCCAACCCCTCCAACAGCCTCGGCTCCACCGCCCGCTGGCACCGCCTCGAGGCCGTGCTCTCGGCAGAGCTGCCCGCGGACCTGAGCCTTCACCTCATGGGCTCGGTGCAGCTCACCGACTTCCCGGGCGGGCTGTACGTGGACCAGGCGGCCTACGAACCGGACGCGGACGAGAACGAGAACGCCTTCGTCGCGCGCCTCAACTGGCGCTTCTGGGGGCCGCTGCTGCTGGTGGCGCAGGTGGCCGTGTACCGCAACACCTTCGCCATGGGGAGCGGGGAGCAGCCCGACTTCTCCCGGGAGACCTACCAGCTCGGCCTGGCCTGGGACTGGTCCCCGGGGTAGCTGCGGCCCACAACTTGACCCTGCGCGCGGCCGCGGGATACTCGATAGGTATGAGAGCATGCGCGCACTGCCCGGGGCCCTTCCCAGGAGCCTGCCTCGTCCTGCTCCTCGCCTGCCTCCCCTCGCTCGTCGCGGCCGGGGAGAGCGTCCGCAGCCTGGAGCTCGTCTTGCCCGCGGCGGAGATGCCCGCCCAGGCGGGCGCGCCCATCGCGGTCACCATCCGGGCCCGGAACGCCGACGGCAGCCCGGCGCCGGGGCTGGCGCTGCGGCTGGACGCCACCCGGGGCGCGTTCGGCCAGGTGGAGGACGCGGGGGACGGCACCTACCGGGTGTCCTACCGCCTGCCCCAGGAGACCCACCCCCAGGCCCTGCTGCTGGCCGTCACCGCCGAGGGGGCGCGCCCGGCCACGGCCGTGCTCAAGCTCCTGGCCAGGGTCGACCTCCCGGTGCGCGCGGACAAACCGCGGGTCCGCGTCAGCCTGCAGCTGCGCGGGCGCGTCTTCGGGCCGGTCCAGGCGGACGCCCAGGGCCGCGCCAGCGTGCCCATCGAGGTCGGCCCCGGGGACACCGACGCCGCGGTGCTCGGGGTGGACGAGTTCGGCAACCAGACCCGGCGCACGGTGCAGATCCCCATCCCGCCCGCCCCGCGCCTGGTGGGCTTCAGCACGCGCAGCGCGCTGGCCGCCGACGGCAAGGACTCGGCGGAGATCTTCCTGGCGGCCATCGAGGCGGACGGCAGCCCGGCCCGGGAGCTCAGGCTGGTCGCGGTCCGACCGGCGGGCAAGCTCTCGGCCACCGAGCCCCTGGCCCCGGGCATGGTACGCGTGCGCTTCACCGGTCCGGACAGACTGGATCGACCCAGGCTGACCCTGGCCCTGGGCCTGAAGGGCGACGACCAGCGCAGCCGACGGGAGTTCGCCTTCGCCCTGTCGGCCGGCCGGCCGAGCCAGCTGGTGGCCCGGGTGAGCCCCGAGCGCCTGGTCAGCGACGGCCGCGCCAGGGCCCGGCTCGAGCTCCTGCTCACCGACCAGGCCGCAAACCCGCTGGAAGGCCACGCCCTCGAGCTCACCTGCGCCCCGGGCGCGGCCGGCCCCCTCGAGACCCTCGGCCAGGGCCGCTCGCGCGCGGAGTACGTCGCCCCGCTGGGGGCGCGCGGCGAGGCGCGCTGCCTGGCGTCCCTGAAGAACGATCCGGCCATCCGCGCCGAGGTCCGCCTCGCGCTCGAGCCGCCCCGCGCCACCTCGCTGCGGGTCCAGCCGAGCGCCCGCAAGCTGCCCATGGACGGCGTGAGCCAGTGCAGGCTGGACATCGAGGTGTTCGACGCCGCAGGCCTGCCGCTCGCCGGGGCGCCGCTCACGGTCAAGGCGCCGCTGGGCGGGATGGACCGGGTCAGCGAGGACGGCGGCGGGCGGTACCACGCCACCTACACCGCGCCCCGCGGCGACCAGGATACCCGCGTGCGGCTCGAGGTGCTGGCCGGTGAGGGCCCGACCGCGCTGCGGGAGGAGCTCGTCCTGGAGCTCGAGGGCGTCGAGCCACCGCCGCCGCCCGCGCCCTGGGTCAGCCTGGGGCCCCAGGCGGCCTACATGACCAACTTCGGGCTGGCCGACTGGGCCGGCGCCTCGCTCGAGCTGGACGTCCGCATGCCCGGCCTGGCGGAGGTGCTCTACCTCGGGCTGGAGCTCGGCTACCGGCGGGGCTGGTCCCGGGACACCCTGGCCCGCGGGGGCGAGATCGAGGTGGACCTGGATCTGTTCCCGGTGCACCTCCTGGTGCTGTGCAAGCCCCTGCCCCACGCCGTCGCCACCCCGATCCTCGGGCTGGGGGGTGGGGGCAGCTTCGTGCGCTGCCGGGTCGGCGGCCCGGCGGGCGATGAGGAGCGGGGCCACGCCGCGCTGTGGTCCTCCCTGGCGGTCGTGGGCGTGGAGATCCGCGCGGGGCGGGGCGCCTTCGCGGTGCTCGCCCGCTACCTGTACGCCTACCTGGACGACCGTGCGGCCGACGGCGGCTCCCGGGTGCGCGGCAGCGTGGGCGGCCTGGACGTGAGCCTCGGATACCGGGTGTTCTTCCCATGAGGAGGGATGGCATGCGCGCGACCACCCTCGCCTGCCTCGTGCCGCTGGCCCTGACGGCCGGCTGCGGCGCCGCGGAGTTGCCAGCTCCGGAGCTCTGGCAGGCCTGCCAGGCCCGCTTCCATGACACCTGCGTGGACTGGCTGCACGCCGGGGAGAGCGTCCCGGTCCGCGTCCTGGGACAGGGCCTGGTGGAGATCCTGGACGTCGATCTGGGCGCCCCCGAGGGGGTGACCTTCGACGAGGCCTTCGAGCTCGCCCTGGGCGGGGTGGCGCTCCGGCGGGTCACCCTCCTGCCGGACTCCCGCACCGGGGTCGGCACCCTGTTCGGCGTGGTCCCGGCCTCCCTGCCCGCCGGCCGGCACGACCTGTGGGTGCGCACCCCGGCCGGCCTGGAGGCGGAGCTCGAGGGGGCGCTCGAGGTGCGCAGCCCCCTGCGGGTGCGGGCCGGCCTGGACCCGGCCAGCCTGCCAGCCGGCGCCCGGGCCTCGCTGACCGTCGAGGTCGAGGGCCTGGGGCTCGGCAGCCTCGAGGCCCTGGCCCTGGAGGTCTCGGCCGAGCCGCAGGGCCTGGTCGCGCCCGGCGCCTCCCCGCCCCCCTTCGCCCTCGGGCCGGAGGCCGCACGGACGCTCCGCCTCCAGCTCACCGGCCTCGCGCCGGGTCTGGCCCAGCTCCGGGTACGGGTCAGCGGACGGACGGCCGGGGGGATCCCGGTCGAGGCCGAGGCGGCGCGCCGTCCCACCCTCGAGATCCGCTGAGCCGCCCGGCACTTGATCGACCGCGGGGGTTGTGTTCTCATCGGACGCCGAGAGGGTGAGGTGAGCATGCCAGCCAGCGAGGCGCTGCCGGGGAACTCCACCCCGATCCTGGTCGTCGACGACGAGGAGGTGGTGCGTCTCCTCTTCCAGAGCCTGCTCGAGCCCGAGGGCTACCGGGTGCTCCTGGCCGAGACCGGCCAGCGAGGCGCCCAGCTCCTCGACCAGCACCGCCCGCCGCTCGCCCTGGTGGACAAGAACCTGCCCGACATCTCCGGGCTCGACCTCATCGCGCAGCAGAAGGCGCGCCACCCGGACACCGAGTTCATCGTCATCACCGGCTACGCCTCGCTGGACTCGGCGGTCAAGGCGCTCGAGATGGGCGCCTTCTCCTACCTGACCAAGCCCTTCTCCGACATGGACATGGTCATGGACCGCATCCGCGCGGCGCTCGAGGTCAACCACCTGCGCTTCGAGACCACCCAGCTCAGGGACCGCCTGAGCACGCTGAGCGCGGACCCGCTCTCGCCCGCGCCGAGCGCGAGCGCGCCGGGCCCGCAGGTCGCCGCCCAGCTCCAGCACACCATCGAGTTCCTCCAGTCCTTCCTGGACAAGCGCGACCAGCCGCCGTCCGCCTCCCTGTGGGCGAGGACCGTTGACATGGCCGAGGAGGAGCTCCGGCGGCTGCGGGCCCTCCTCCCGGACCACCGCCAGGGGTGAGGTGGACATGCCCGCGCTCGTCCTCGCCATCGATCAGGGCACGACCGGGACCAACGTCGCGCTGTACGACCAGGACTGCCAGCTCCGCGCGGTGGTCAAGACCGAGTTCCGCCAGATCTTCCCCCGGCCGGGCTGGGTGGAGCACGACCTCGACGACATCTGGGCCTCCGTGGAGGCGAGCATCCGGGCGGCGCTGGCCGAGGCCGGGGCGCGCGGGGACGAGGTGCGCGCCATCGGCATCACCAACCAGCGCGAGACCAGCGCGCTGTGGGAGCGCGACGGCGGGAGGCCCATCCACCACGCCATCGTGTGGCAGTGCCGACGCACCGCCCCGGACTGCCAGGCCCTCAGGGACGCGGGGCACGAGCCGCTGTTCCGCGAGCGCACCGGCCTGGTGCTGGACGCCTACTTCTCCGGCACCAAGCTGGCCTGGCTGCTCGACCACGTGCCCGGAGCGCGGCGCCGGGCCGAGCAGGGCGAGCTGGCCTTCGGCACCATCGACACCTACCTGGTCCACCGCCTGACCGGCGGCCAGGCCCACGTGACCGACGTGTCCAACGCCTCGCGCACCCTGCTGATGAACCTGGACGCCCTGGCCTGGGACGAGGACCTGCTCGAGGTCCTGCGGGTGCCGCGCGAGGTGCTCCCGGCCATCCGCCCGTCGTCCGAGGTCTACGGCGCGACCCGCGGCCTCGGCGTGCTGCCCGACGGCATCCCCATCTGCGGCATGGCCGGCGACCAGCAGGCCGCGCTCTTCGGCCAGGCCTGCTTCGATCCGGGCCAGGTGAAGTGCACCTACGGCACGGGCGCCTTCGTGCTGATGAACACGGGCGCTCGGCCGGTGCGCTCGACCCAGGGGCTGCTGACCACCGTGGGCTGGAAGGTCGGCGACGAGGTGATCTACGCGCTCGAGGGCAGCGTGTTCATCGCCGGCGCGGCCGTGCAGTGGCTGCGCGACGGCCTGCACGTCATCCAGCGCTCCGCGGAGGTGGAGGCGCTGGCCGGCTCGGCGCCCTCGTCCGACGGGGTGGTGTTCGTGCCCGCCCTTGTGGGCCTGGGCGCGCCGCGCTGGAACCCGGACGCGCGCGGCACCATCGTCGGCCTCACCCGCGGCACGACCGCGGCCCACCTGGCCCGGGCCACCCTCGAGGGCATCGCCTTCCAGGTGCGCGACGTGGTGGTGGCCATGGGCCAGGACCTGGGCGGGCCGATCGGTTTCCTGCGGGTGGACGGCGGCGCCAGCCAGAACGACCTGCTCATCCAGTTCCAGGCGGACATCCTGGGCGTCGAGATCCACCGCCCGCGCATCACCGAGACCACCTCCCTCGGCGCCGCCCTGCTGGCCGGGCTGGCCGCCGGGGTGTGGCACGATCGCGAGGACATCCGGCGCCGCTGGGCGGTGGAGAAGACCTTCCGGCCCGCGCTCCCGCCGGAGGCGGTCCGCGAGCACCTGGCACGCTGGGAAGCAGCAGTGGCCAAGGCCTGAGCCGGCGACCCCCGGGGCGGCCATGACGAACGGCTTCGAGCCCCAGACCTTCGGCAAGTACGTACTCCACGAGCGCATCGGCGCCGGCGGCATGGCCGAGATCTTCCGCGCCACGGCCTACGGCGTGGAGGGCTTCACCAAGGACGTGTGCATCAAGCGCATCCTGCCGACGCTGACCACGGACGAGACCTTCGTCAAGATGTTCATCGACGAGGCCAAGATCGCCGTCGCCCTCCACCACCCCAACGTGGTCCAGGTGTTCGACCTCGGGCGCATCGGGGAGCACTACTTCATCGCCATGGAGCTGGTGCGCGGGCGGGATCTGCTGCAGCTCATCAACCGCTGCCGGGCGATCAAGACGCGCATCCCCGTGCACCTGGTGCTGTGCCTGATCTCCGAGGTGTGCAAGGGCCTGGACTACGCCCACAAGGTGCGCGCCGAGGGCCGGCCGCTGGGGATCATCCACCGCGACGTGAGCCCGTCGAACATCCTCATCTCCTGGGACGGCATCGTGAAGGTGGCCGACTTCGGCATCGCCAAGGCGGCGCTGAAGGACGAGCGCACCGTCACCGGCACGATGAAGGGCAAGTACGGCTACATGTCCCCGGAGCAGGTCAAGGGCGAGCACACCGACCACCGCTCGGACATCTTCGCCACCGGCGTGCTGACCTGGGAGGCGCTGGCCTGCCGGCGGCTGTTCAAGGGAGACACCGACCTGGAGACGCTGGAGCGGGTGCGCGCGGCGGAGATCCCCAAGCCCCCCTCGGCCCACCACCGGGAGGTCACCCCCGAGGTCGATCGCCTGGTGCTCAAGGCGCTGGCGGTGCGACCCGAGGACCGCTACCAGACCGCGGGCGAGTTCCACACCGCCATCGCCGACCAGCTGTTCGCCCTGGGCAAGCGACTGGAGACGGCCGATCTGGCCGAGTACATGCAGACCCTGTTCGCCGCGGACATCCGCGAGGAGGAGGCGCGCATCGAGGCCCAGCGGGCGCGCCTGGCCTCCTTCCCGCCGCCGCAGCCGAGCCAGCCGCCCCTGGCGGCGCTGACCCCGCCGCCCGGCGGCCTGCCGTCGCCGCCCACCCGCCCCGACCTCCCGGCGCAGCTCAGCGCGCCCCCGGCCCGCCGCGGGCTCACGCCGCTGACCCTGGGCCTGCTCGGTCTGGTCGCCATCCTGGCGGTGGCCGTGGGCGTCGTGCTGAGCGTGTGGCTGGCCTACGAGCCTGCGCCCCGCCCGGCGCCGCCGCCGCCCGTGGCCGAGACGCCGCCGGACGCCGGGCCGCCCGCCGCGCCGGCGCCCCGCCCAGGCAGCCTGGCGCTCGAGTCCCGCCCCCCCGGGGCGCGGATCGAGCTCGACGGGCAGCCAGCCGCGGAGCGCACCCCCGCCATCCTGCGCGGGCTGGACCGCGCGCGCGCCCACGAGGTGGTCCTGCGGCTCGAGGGCCACCTGCCCTGGACCCGGAGGGTGGAGTTCGCCGAGGCCGAGGCGGTGGCGCTTTCGGCCGAGCTGCAGCCCGAGCCCCCGCCGAGGCGCCCCCCGGTGCGCCCGCCGCCCGAGGCCCCGGCCCTGGGCACCCTCAACGTGAACGTCTCACCCGGCTGGGCCTACGTGTACGTGGACGGCAAGAAGCAGGAGCGCCCCACCCCGCTGCTGGGGCTCAAGCTCAGGGCCGGCACCCACACCATCTGCCTGGTCAACCCCCGGCTCGGCAAGGAGGCCACCCGCAAGGTGACCATCGCCAAGGATCGGACCGAGGACCTGCTGGTGGAGCTGAAGTAGCGCCTGGAGACCGGGTGTCTGCCAATCGAGCTTTGTAGGCTTTTCGGTCTACCAAACGCCTCGGAAAGTATCTCCTCCACTGTTCTCCCGCAGACGGCTCTCCAGGTCTCCAATCGGGATCGAATCTCCTCCTGCGATCTCTGCCAGGTCCACGTTCCCATCGACAATGTGGAACTTCGCCCGCAGAACGACCGGAAGCGCTCGCATGTCCTCTCTGGTTGACTTGTATCCGAACACTGCCCAGATTCCTTCCTCGTCGTCGGGGATCATGTAGATTTGAGCTGGACCCGGTTTTCTTGGACACGGATTTGGGATAACCAGATGCTTGGGAATCGAGGTAGGATGGCTGAAGGCATCGGTCGTTACCAGCGAGGAACGAGGAGAGTGGACGCCAGGGGTCATGCCGCAGCGAGTCGAACCGGATCCGTTTGGCCGCCCCGGGC
>Ga0116143_10004596_pt1 | contig 12975 bp, 8 predicted proteins | sample AD_UKC034_MetaG_FD_89745 | JGI IMG/M metagenome (GOLD analysis project Ga0116143, IMG submission 89745) | Active sludge microbial communities of municipal wastewater-treating anaerobic digesters from USA - AD_UKC034_MetaG | ecosystem: Engineered > Bioreactor > Anaerobic > Digestate | place: USA...
CCCGCCGCCGAGCACAATGCCAATCAAACCAGTGGCCATACCAACCGAACCAAACAGGCGCATAGGGCTTGAAAAGAAAGTTAGCAAGAAGAATACTGTGAACAAATCTAATAGTACACGAGGCGTACGTGTGATTGAGCCGTACTTAGAGTGCCCAAAGCGGCGCGCTCGATCTTGGATGGGTACCTCTGCCACATTTACACCGATCATGCTAGCCAGTTCAGGTAAGAAGCGATGCAACTGGCCGTAAAGTCGGATATTTTTTACCACTTCTCGCTTGAACAGCTTTAAAGAACAGCCCCGATCATGTACAACAATATGTGTACTGCGGCTGATCAAATAATTCGCTGCGCCAGATAAGAAACGTCGGATGGGCGACTCTTTGCGATTCATTCGCCATCCGGTTACAAAATCATAGTCGCCCTCTTGCATTTTTGCTAACAACTGTGGAATGTCGGCCGGATTATTCTGGCCATCTGCGTCAAGCGTAATGATCTTAGCACCATGAGCGTAATCAAAACCTGCCGCGAATGCAGCGCTCTGACCAAAATTGCGCCGAAAACGGATCACCTTAACACGGTCATCCTGGGCATGCAAGGTCTGTAGAAGAGCATAACTCCCATCGCTGCTTCCATCATCGACAAAAATGATCTCGTAAGACAGCCCCACTTCTGTCAACACGCCTCGCAGTTCATCGTGTAAAGGCGATAGATTTTTTTCTTCATTAAAAACAGGAATCACAATTGATAGATCACACATATGGTCAAAAGGCTCCAACAAAGGTTGATACACTTGCCTTTCTGTATTGTAACAGGAAATCTCGCTGCGGCAGGGATGGTATAATCTAAGCGAGGTTCATCTATGGCTATAGATATCAATACAGTGCAATCTGAATATTGCGATGTGGTGAGCATAACCGGCCGTATTGACAGTTATACTGCCCCGACCTTTTCTGAGTCTTTGAAAGCGATCACCGATGCAGGGCGATATAACATTGTCCTTGACCTGGTAAACGTAAATTATGTTTCTAGCGCCGGCTTGCGAGTGCTGATTGACATCCAAAAAGCATGCCGTTATCAAAAACGGGGCGAGACGTGCTTGGCAAATGTGCCCCAGCGAGTTTTTGATACACTTGAATTGGCTGGATTTACGCCCCTATTTAAGATTTTCGATGACGTAAATACGGCAGTCCAACACTTCATCCCCAAAGAAGCGTGAGCGATCTTCAACAATTGCAACCCTGTCCTGAGTGGCAGGAACTGCTCAATCTGGGTGAACTTTTATTAAGGCACTTGGATTTGGGCTTGCAGCGCCAGGCGATCATCGCTGCGGCTCAAGATTTGTTGCATTGTAATGCTACTTTGTGGCTGGCAGAACCGTTGTTTTCGATTGGCCGAAAGGTAATTCCTGCTGTTCAAGGCGATGCTATTCTTACAGCCACCCCTACCCTATTAATACATCAGGCTCTTGATCAGCAAAAACTTATTACAGCCAATGGGGACTCAACGTTAGCTATCCCCTTACTGGCTCATGGGGATTTGTTGGGAGCTATTCAGCTAGAACGTACAGGCGGCACAAAATTCGCGTATAACGAAATCGATTTCGCTAAGGGTTTAGCTACCCAGGCGGCAATTGCACTGCAGGTGACGCGCCAACATATCCAGGATCGTTGGCGTGACGAGCTTCTTGCTTTGGTTCGAAATGTCAGCGCCCAAATCACGGTGGCATTGGATCTCGATGAACTGGCACGCCGGGTAACTGGCCTTATACTAGACACTTTTCATTATTACTACGCTGCTATATTTACGCTCGAATTGCCACAGGAAACCTTACGCTTTCGCAATAGCGCTGGCCCTTATACGGCAGAATATGGAACCGCATCATCCGAAAACCGTCAGCTTGCATTCAATATCAAGGTCGGGGATGGAATTATTGGCCGCGCCGCACAAACAGGCGAAGAGGTTCTGGTTAATAACGTAAAGAAAAACTCTCTTTACTGTCATAGCGATATGCTGCCCGAAACAAAAGCCGAGTTTGCATTACCCTTGAAGATAGATGGGCGCGTTTTGGGCGTATTAGACATTCAAAGTGATCAAGAAGATGCCTTTCAAGAGATCGATGCGCTTGTCTTGCGCGCTCTAGCCGACAACATTGCTACAGCACTTCATAACGCAAACTTGTATCGCTCTGAACAGTGGCGCCGGCAAGTAGCCGACAGCATGCGTGAAGTGGCCGGGCTGTTGTCGGCCGATGTGGCGCTAGATCAGGTCTACGAACGTATTCTCACAGAGCTTGAACGAAGTTTACCTTGTGATGTTGTGGCAATTTGGCTGTTAGACACATCGGATGGGAATGAGGGCATCGGGCAATTTACATCTCCATTACGCCTGGCAGCCGTGCATCACAAGTTTGACGAGCACTCAGGCGGCGGCGAGCTTCTTGGTATCGGGATAGAAGAGTTGATGAATTCTAGCAATTCATCAACTCTATTTGGTCCCTGGATCATTGAAGCGCTGGATGCAGTCAGTCCTGTCATCCGAACACCAGAAGATCCACACGAACCTTTAGGCGCACTGCTCAAATTTCCGGAAAATTATTCGGCAATTGCTGCGCCGCTCCGAATTGGCGACCAGACCCTTGGCCTATTGGTGCTGGCACACCAGACGCCCAACCGATATGGCGCCGAATCCCAGGCGATGACCGCCACATTTGCCAGCTATGCAGCGGTGGCAATTGAAAACACGCGTCTCTACGAAGTGGCACACGATCAAGCCTGGGTATCTACTGTTCTCTTGCAGGTAGTAGAAGCAACACGTTCGTTGACTACATTGGAAGAACTTCTCGAAACGGTAGTACACATCATCCCGCAATTGGTGGGTGTCAATGCTTGTGCGCTTCTGTTGTGGGATAGCGCAATCGATGCTTTTGTTCCTATGTCTGCCTATGGTTTAACGTCCACCCAACAGGCCAGCTTTGAGCTTTGGTTTATCGCGGCAGGCGATGTTCGATCCTTTGACCAATTATTGTCCACAAAAGCCCCTGTGATATTAAGCGAGGACCTTGTTTCAGACCCTGACTCGGCAGCCTTTTTTGTGGGCTTTAATCCTGTTAGCGATTTATTGGTTATTTTTCCTATGATTGTTCAAGGCGAGGTCAGGGGAGCAATCCTGGTTGATTTCACTGATGTCAAGTTAGAATTTCTCCATGGGCTGTGGGACGAAAAATTTGCCATCATTCAGGGGATTGCGCACCAGACCATGACGGCCGCTGAAAATATCCAATTGATAAAGGCCCAAGAAGAAGAGGCTTATATATCGGTCGCTTTGCTGCAGGTCGCCCAGGCAGTGGTGGGCTCCAGCGATTTAGACGAGGTAATGGCGGCTATTGTGCGGATTACGCCCATTTTGGTTGGTGTCAAACGGTGTGCGGTTTACCTGTGGGATGACCAACGCTCAACATTTCTTCTGTCACAATCATATGGTATCGCACGCCAAGAAATGGCTGATGACCTTGGCTATTACACCATCGGTGAATTTCCTTTGCTCGATGCAATTCGCCAGTCAAATCGCATTGCTTATTATTATGTTGGCGATTCGCCCCTGTCACCGGCAGAATGGTATCACCTGAGAGAAGATGAATTTGGATTAGTTATAGGTCAAGTATTGCGAGACGAAATGTCTGGCGAAATAGGCGGTGGTGATCCCGACAAAGATTACTTAAGAAAAAAGTCTCGCTTGCTCTTAGGCCTCCCACTATCGGTGAAAGGCAAAGTGTTAGGGGTGATGCTGATAGAGGAAGAAGATAGCATACATGGTATCCCGTCTTCTTATATTCGAGAAAAACGTTTGGAAATTGTTACGGGAATCACTCAACAAGCCGCCTTGGCCATTCAGAATGATCTGTTGCAGCGCGAAGTGGTTGAGCGAGAACGCCTGGAACGCGAAATGCAGCTTGCCCGAGAGATTCAGAAAACTTTCTTGCCAGAGCGAATGCCGTCACTGAATGGGTGGGATCTGGATATTCGTTGGTATCCAGCCCGCCAGGTAGGCGGAGATTTTTATGACGTATTTGAACTTGAAGACGGTCAATTGGGACTGGTCATAGCAGATGTAGCAGATAAGGGTATGCCAGCAGCGTTATTCATGACTCTGGTCAGGACATTGATCCGCGCCGCGATCAAAGAGGAGTTATCCCCTGCTTCAGTTCTGGGGCGTGTGAACGACCTGCTGGTGCCCGATGCAAGACAAGGAATGTTTGTTACAGTATTTTATGCGGTAATTTCTCTAGAAACCGGGACGCTGCGTTTTGCAAATGCCGGTCACAATCCGCCGCTGCTACGCAGGTCAAGCACGGGTCAATTTGAAGAGCTGACGCGGAGCGGCATGGCGCTTGGGGTGATCGAAGGAATCGAATTGATTGAAAGACAAATTCAACTCGAGCGTAATGATCTTTTGGTCTTTTATACCGATGGCTTAACGGAAGCCTTTTCGCCGCAAGAAGAGCTCTATGGCGTGGAACGCCTGAGGGAAACCCTACAAGCAATTGATGTATCGGACGATGCTTCTACCGTGATCAGAAAAATTGAGGCTTCTGTCAATTTATTTGTTCAGGGATTACCCCGCTCTGATGACTTGACCCTGGCGGTTTTAATACGAGAATAAAAAAACCAGGTGGCCAACCGGCCGCCTGGTTTTTTATTTGTGGATAACAAAGATTAGGGGGTTGAGTTATTGTAGAACCAGTTGTATGCGAAATATCCTGTTGTTGGGCTTTGTAACCGTATCGCAATCTGGTATGACCCCGCCAAGCCATCCGGAATCTCATACGTGGCACTGAAATTGCCGTTGTTTCCTGTGTTGGTGCTGCCCACCACCGTTCCGCTAATTCCATACGTGCCATAAGCTCCCATCGTGACAGTAAAGGTGTCGTTTTTAGGGAAGTTAAAGGCATTAATGGTCACCGAATTATTGCGGGCAACGGCGGTAATAAAGAAGTACGGATAGCCTGAATACCCATTTCCTGGGCCGGGCGCCGGTGGATTAACTGGTGCCGCTGTTGTATTATTGTAGAACCAGTTGTATGCGAAATATCCTGTAGTTGGGCTTTGCAAGCGGATGGCAATTTGATATGCACCTTCGAGCGAAGCGGGAATATCATATGTAGCAACAAATGTTCCCCCGGCTCCAGTATTTGAACTGCCGACCACCACGCCCCCAATTCCGTAACTGCCGTACGTACCCATGGTCACGTTGAAAGTGTCATTGGCGGGAAAATTATAAGCCTTGATCGTGACCGTATCGTCCTTATTTACAGACGTAATAAAAAAATATGGGTAACCGGAATACCCGGGGGCAGGTGCAGGTGAGCCACTAGATCCGGTGCTGTTGCTGAACCAATTATAGGCATAATATCCAGATGTAGAACTCTGCAGCCGGATGGCAATCAAAGATTGCCCGGCTAGCGTTCCAGGGATATCATAAGTTGCTACGAAAGTGCCACCAGAGCCGGTAGTGGTGACACCTACCACCACCCCACCAATGCCATATCCCCCATAGTAACCCATCGTTACCATGAAAGTGTCGTTAGCAGGGAAGTTGTGGGCACGGATCGTAACTGACTTGCCTGGATTAACAGATTCTATTGAGAAATATGGATACCCGCCGTAGGCTTGCGCGGTATGGTTGGGAAACGGAAAGCTCAAGGCAAAGATGGTTAATGCCGTGAGCAGGATAGTGAAAATTCGTTTCATAATTGGCATCTCCTCTTGATTTCCGGACGGATTAATTCTATGTTAACATAGTTAAAGTATACCATTATTTGAAATTCGTGATAGTAGGTCTTGTTGTTGATGAGAATGATTGTTTTGTTTTTATATTTGAGATATAATGGCTATGCGCAAATTTCCCGGGTAGCCAGGCTATTTGCCCAACGAGAGTATATGACACGTCTAATCCGGCGCAGCATTTATTCGCTTATATTATTGACCCTCTCATTTACAGCTTGCCAACCGCAGACATCATTGACGTCCTCCAACCCGACAGGCAAGCCGACGTGGCTTTATTCAACGCTGCGGGCACTCGATGCAGCCGATGCCGAACAGCCATCTGGAGACTTGATTGCCTTATATACCCGCGCCGAAGGTTCAGAATTCCAAATTCGTTTAGACCTACTGGATTTTTCTGTGCCAGTTGACCACGACATTTATATTGCTTTCGATTATCAGCCCGGAGGCACAAATAAGCTGCCGCTAGGCCAGCCTGCCGACATTGCCTGGGATTTATTGCTCTATATTCCATCAGATGGGGCAATTATCATCCAAGATGACGAGAACAGTCCTGTTCAGGGGATCAAACTGAGCACATTACGCGACCCCTTTATGGATACAGTTGAAATCAGCATCCAAACGCCTGGGAACTTCCTCGCACTAGGGCTTAGCACATTACAGATTTATACAACGCGAGCAGGATTGACCGGAGTTACCGACGCCATTGGGCCAGTGTCTACGCGAGAAAGTACCCCTCAGCCGGCCCGTGTAGTGTTTGGTTTCTGGCACACTTTTCAGTCAACTACATCGGCACAAATACTACGTAGTTGGGATGGTGCTCACAGCGGGCCATCAAGCAGCCGGCACGGACTGAACAATTTGCTAACTGCCCTGGACACGTATCACGTACCAACTCTTTTGTTTGATCTAAAAACCCCAGCCAATCTCTCTGCCCTTGACTACCTTGGGGTTCTGGGCGATGTCCAGAAATTGAGCAATCGAGGGCTGATCGTTATGCCAGATGTGCATCCGATCGGAATAAATGGGCAAATTGATGCAAGCAGCGCCCCGCTTAATTGGAATACCGAATGGGCTACGAGTCGATTGATAGCCAGCGACACACAATTATTAAGCCAATTTAATTTCGCCAACAGCCGTTTATCTTACTCCCCTACCCCGCTGCAAAACCCACCGGGTCAATACGAGTTATTTTTTAATGGGATTCTGACTTCTCAGCAAAGCATCTACACGGTTGAGTTACTTGGTTGGAGAAATCATTCGGATATAGTTTATATCGATAATGGCTATGCGCAAGACAATCTTTCGACAGAGACAGATGAGCCCAATTATCAAGCATCGCCTACGGGGCCATCCATCGATCTGCGCAGAGCGCTTCTGGCGGCCGCCATGGATGCATCAAAGCCTATAATTTTACTAGGCGGAGATTTTCCTAAAACGAACTGGGGAAACCCATCATCTGCCTTGAATACCTTACACTATCTGGTCAACCATCCATGGATTCAATTTATGACAACGGACGATTTATTGCTTGAGGATCCCCAAGAACACTACAATCGCCATGCTTCATCAAGCACTTCATCGGTGCCGCTTAACACCACCTTGGGACAAGCAATCTCAACCGGTCTTGACAGCCAACAAATGCAATGCAAGGTGATAGATGCCTTGCACTCCGCTCCGAATAATACATTTACCAACCTGGCCTGGCAAATGTATCATTCCCTGAACAGCACACCCGCGACTGAAGATAGCCACGCCCTAAATGCCCAATACCTGGGGCAAATCGGCCACATTCTCGCGGCAGCAGAATGGGCGGAAGCACCAAGAAGCCGGAACGATTGCGAGACCGATATCGACTGGGATGGGCAGACTGAATGTATCCTGGCATCCATATCAATATTCACCACTTTCGAAAGTGAGGGCGGCTACTTGGCCTATGCATTTGCCATGCAAGACAATGAGCTTCACCAGTTAATTGCCCCGTCTTACCAACTTGCTACCGGTTTGAGTGATCCATCGCTGTGGGATGCTCAATACGGCCTACTAGCAGATCCCAGCCAGGTTTTAGGGGCTTGCGCAGATTCAATCCATAACTGGCAAGAATACCAAACATCGGGCGAACCCGGTGCGGTTCGTATGATCAGTTCCGATCTTCTCACCACCAAGCTTTTTGAGCTGCTGCCGGATAGTATTCGTATCACAATTCACAGTTCACCTGATATTGATAAACAGACGATCCCGTTGATTCTAGATCCCTGGATGCGCTTTACTCCAGGATGGGGTAACATATATCAAGTCAAAGATACAGCCTGGATGGTGGAAAATGGGCCAGCTATAACGATCAACACATCAGCCGACTTCAATATCCATCCCTTCTCAACCTTGAGTTCATTTGCGAATACCCCTGAAGATCCAAATTTCAATTTTCCGCCGGGGCATTTCTTGCCTATCCCGATGGCTTTGATCGAGGTGAGCCATCAACAATCGCCGCTGGTTATTGAGATTTCTATTATCCCTTAAAAAAATATGGCGGGCAAAATATGCCCGCCATCTCCACAAAAGATAAAAACCATCAGGCCTTGCCGGCTTTTACGCCTACTACCTGATCTACAATTGATATCAGTAATTCAACGTTCGGGATTGTTGATGCGGCCACATTCGCCCCGCTGAACCAACCACCATCTCTTTTTGATATTTTGATAAAACCCTGGTGAATGGCTATTTTCTCAACCTGGTCCCAAGGGTAAGCTTTCTTGCCAACCTGCAATCCTTCGGACTTACTTATGGCCACAGGACCAAACAACACCCGCTGCCCAGAGTTATAAGCATCTGCGTAACGCTTATAAAGCAAGGGGAATATCTTCTCGCGGATCCGGTTAGATAATTCCTCAACATTTGAAATCGTATCGCCTAAAACGATACGGCTCCCATCATTCTTCAAAAGCGTATACGTATGGGTGGTACCTGTATATATGCCATTCGTATAATGCTTTGTTACCGCAGAAGTCAATGATGCAACCTCGTCCCATCGCCAGGCCTGCACCCCTTTTCGGTCCGAATATGCCAGGCCATTCATATAAAGCACAGCCGCCCTTTTCCAGTTCGAATAGGCCGCCCAGGCCGCCCAGGCACCTAAAGCAAACAAGATGACCGTGAATAAGAGTACAGGGATAATTGTTCTGCCGACAATAGCAGGCCCGAAATGCTGCCATTGGTCATAGGTATACCATAAGCCGCCCACCAACACGGCCGCGGCTCCTCCCAAAAGAACCACTGCTGCCACCACATTGCCCCATTTGTTCGTTTTGCGCAATGGGTAAACTTGTTGAACAGTACCCAAGCCCATCACGGACGCGAAAGTATCTGGTACTTGCGAAATCGTCATTGTGCACCTCCTATGGATGATTGCAAACAAAGTATATAACAAAAAACAGCCCCTGACAACCTCGCCTTGTGCACAAATATGACGAAAAACCGCCCAAAAACCGCCTTGACGCAGTAAAAAATGTATAGTAAACTACAGCCCGCATGGTCCCGTGGTGTAGCGGCCAAACATGCGGCCCTGTCAAGGCCGAGAGCGCGGGTTCAAATCCCGTCGGGACCGCTCAAAGTAGAAACGACCCCACAGAAAGACCTGGAGATAGCAAGATGACGCTCCAGGCCTTTCTGTTATAAGTCCCAAATACACAGATATACTCTACTCTTCTAATGATTAATCCAGCTGTCCTGCGCGGCAATTTTAATACCCGCCTGCCCCTCGAACCCTTTGTGCAGCTGCGGTTATTGTCGAGGATTTTGCTCGCTCAGGCTGGAGCGGCGGTCGCTTGATCTGGTGCAGTCCCACCAACGCAGCGCAAACTGCCTTTGTCTTTCCGTCAACGGCAGCCGGATCAGGTAAGGCACACGCATCTCAATCCCCCTCGGGCCAGGAGCGCACATAGCGGCGCGCCTTGCGAGAAGGCGGCTGGCGCGCCCAACCGTGAACAGTGATTGGCTGGCAGGCTTGTAGAGCTTCCAGGGCCGCATCGCCCGCTTGCCCATGGCGGGCTAAATAACAACCCGCCAGGATGCCGCGCAAATCATAGATGTAATCCGACGATGTACTGACATAGAGCACGTGTCCGTTCGCCAGGAAGTAGTCGATCTGATCCAGGATTGGGCGGATATCCTTCCGGTTCGGACGCCCACGCCGGATATAAGAATACTCTTCTTTATCAGTATACTCGATGGCAAGCGGAATGAATTTGGCGACCGCAGGTCTGCCAATGGCCCTGGCTTCTTCTAGAAAGTGCGGGTTTTCGCGGGGCAATGTGCCTTCTCGAATAATCTGTATATCCAGCCAGCAATCAACGCCCATATCAAGCAGTTCGCGCGCTGCCTGGCAAGCATATTTGACCTCATCCTCCCTGCCAGTGTAATAGGGCGTCTCACCGAAGGCCAGCTTGTCCGGAAGCAGCCAAAAGATACCATTGGGGTTACTGGGGAGATCTTCTTGCTTCTCCATGTACCGCCGCAAATGGGAGGGGATGACATATCGCGTCCCACGTCCATACCCCTCCATTGTTACTTCGCCAAACTCCAGCCAACGTTCCAAGATGTGTTTTGCATCCTGCCTGGTAAGTCCATAGCGCTGCATGGCCTGGCGGAGCGTGAGGCTGTGTTCAACCCAGATATCACGCATCATGCGCCAATTATTGCGCAGGCCAAAATTGAACAGATACGGATCAAGCTCGCCAGGTGTATAGCTTACGGCGCGCTCGGCAATATCATTGGCGATCATACGATAGATGGTCTGCGACATCTCCACCCATTCTGCTGCCGGGCGGTAGTCGCTCAAAGCTTTGACGGAGGGGCTGTCTACCGTGATCGGCTGCCAGTAGAGGAAGTCTTCGTCGATACTTTCGCTCCCAATTGCCACCGAGGTCAGGCTGCTATGCGCCTCTTTCGATTGAATGTGGCCATCGGGAAAAATATCGGCGACCGGGCACAGCGTGGCCAGCATAAACTCCAGGTACATGGGGCGATACCAGCTCCAGGTGTTCAGGAAGCGGACCGCGGCCTGGGGATAAACCAATTCTAGCAGGCCTGCCGCAATGATGAAAGTAGAGCTTTCGTGGACGACGTCATCCACCACCAGGATGCGCTGTGGTGCATCCTGGCCTGGCATCACCTCTGCCACCTGTTGGCGCAGCTGGTCTTGCCAATCGCTGCGGCTGGCAATCCAGGTCAAGAGCTTACCCACTTCGACATCGGTAGAGTATTCTCCAACAAAGTAACTTGTCGTGATCATGCTGGAGGCGTTTTCGAAGCTGATCAGCTTTTCGCGCCCGATATTGGCGCGCGCCACAGGCGGGAAAGGCCGCGATTGAGTTTTCTGCCAGATGACCTGGGCCGAGAAAACTGGCCCCCAGCCAGAGTGCATCAGGACGAGGACCAGGTCCGGCTGAAAATCCAGGATATGATCACACACCCGGCAGGCAGAGTTCCACATCATGTCAAAACTGGACAAGAAGGCATCAGGGATGGCGGGTAAGGAAATCATATGGCATGCTCCCAGGCATCCTCAAGCACACTCGAAAACCATAACTCTACATACTTCAAACGCTGCTCATGCTGTTCCCCTAATCCCGATGCATATCAGCGTACCCTGGTAGCCCAACTCTCCCGGCAACAGGCTGACAAAATCACGATATGCCGGCCGCACCTGATCAAAGGTCAGCAGCCGGTGCCCATCGCACGCCACCGAAAGCGGCGGGCCAAAGAAGATCGCCCCACAGTCCAAAAATGGTCGCATTGCATTGGCCGAGAGCGCATCACCCTGGCGGCAATCCAGGCCATGTGCCCGGTTAAAGGTCACGACCTCTGCACTGATATCCAATCCGCGATAATCCTGCACGCCCAGTTGAGCGCGGTAAATCTGCGCTTGCATTTGGCGGTCGCCGCAACAAATCTCGCCAACAGACTGCACGCCAGGCAGCAGTTTAGCCATGGTCTCTGCCCGCTGCTGGATCGTGTGGATGCTTGTTCGAGCAAAGGGACGAGTTAGATCGGGGAGGTGACAAAGAGAACTCATTATGATAACAAGGCCAGGCCAAACAACAACACGGTTACGGCTTAATCAGGCCGCCATGATAAACAAGTTCGTAAACCCTGACGTCATTGCAAGATATCCATTCTTCCCCGCGGAAGGATTCGACCCCGCCCTGATTTATGTCTGTATATGTACAATCTTCAACGAGATATTCAAACCCACCTAAAAAGCGCCCCTCCTGGTACAGCCGAGAGAGACTGGCCTTGATGATCTGCCCAGCTTGAGAAGCAGTGATCGCTTCGGGTTTAACGATCTTCCCGTAGTAATTCATTGCCCAGACTGGCTCGTCGCCATAATACACCACTTCCTGGCCAATAAAATCTGTACCGCCGAAGTAGCTATCCAAATATGCATATGCTCCAGCCTGGAACCGCAAATCGTGTGAGCCTATCCTGCACGATTGAGTCGCTTTGCCGCTGCCCACATACGTCGCGGCTTTGGCTTGCACAATAAATTGGTTCAAATCTGTCAAAGAAATATTTGGGTTCATCGTCAGATTCCTTTCATCCTAAAGAATTGATGTAACATTTACCACTCTCGCCACCGATATCCAGGTACAAATTCAGATCCGGCGTCACCCCTGCTGGAGGACAACCCAACGCCTGGATCAGCCGTGCCCAGTAATTGACCTGGGCAGCGGTGGTTGCCAGGATCACAATCTCGCGCTCACTAAAGATGGCTCTTAACCGTTCGCCAAATGCTGGCGTAAAGGCCAGCGGGGTTTGTGAAGCCAGGCCGGCGTATTCAATAGCCAAGCGTTCGAGCTCACTGAAGCTGGCAACATCTTCCAATGCCTTGCAGCCTTGCAGAGCCGACAGTTCTTCTGGCGTCATCAGGGTGTTCCAACCACTGGAATTCATATCCATGCAGAAGGGGCAGTTGACGGCAAAAGAGACCGCCATGCGCACCAACTTGAGCACACGCTGATTGATGCGACCTTCTCCATGAGCAATCAATGCCTCAAGTATGCCTGAGCGGATTGCCGACTTGGGGTACCACGCCAGCAGGCGCGGAGGCAGAAACTGTCGGCCGGCAACCTTCTCCGCTGCCCACAAAGCCAAACGCAATAAGACGGGAATCCGTGTTGGAGCGCTGATAAACG